>Ga0307945_1001151_pt1 | contig 20187 bp, 16 predicted proteins | sample OrgLakmetagen228_FD_201818 | JGI IMG/M metagenome (GOLD analysis project Ga0307945, IMG submission 201818) | Saline water microbial communities from Organic Lake, Antarctica - #228 | ecosystem: Environmental > Aquatic > Non-marine Saline and Alkaline > Saline | place: Antarctica: Organic Lake...
CTGACCTTGTCTCTTTTTCTGGTGTCTTGTTCAGTCTGGCCTCCTTCTCTTCTTGAAGCTGCCTTTTTTTTTTTGCTATAGCTCAACTGCCCTCGCTGGCGGATATAGCTGTGTAACCCTTACCCTTTGAGGACTTCTCAGCAGCCCAACCCTTTTTGCTGCAACAGGTCAACAACCAACTTGTTCATGATTTCCTTTCTCAGCAGAACACTAGACTTTTTCTTTTTCTTTTTCTCTCTGAGCTTATGGATTTATTTGTGGCTGGTCGAGACCGGTCAGCAGCCGATCAGCCAAACAACCTGGCTGAAGGTCACCCCCCATTGTAACCATTGTTTTGACTTACGGCTTTATCTGTAAACTCTGTACTTGGAGCTTTGTCTTGTGCTCTCACGTTCGCTGTTGTATGGTGTAGTTGGGAGACGCGACACCTCGCCTTCCTTGCAGGGTTGGTCTGCAACACGTTGGATGGAAGTTGGTAATGTATCTAGCTACTTGTTAGTCTTGTTCCAGCCTTCTCTCTATGGGCACTCTTCCTATTTGTGAGAACCAATTTCTTTACTATTCAAATGATATCTTGTTCAAAGTAAACAGGCCAGCTCAATACATCCTGCAAAACCGCATATGCACCAATACACTGTTCAAATTGGCGCTCCTTGCCAGAGCAAGAAGTTCCTCGTGTTTAATAGTGAGGTATCCTCGTGCCGCATCTCCCTGCCTTTTTATGTTTCCTAAGAGTGTGAGAGTGATCCACTTGTTTATTTCTTGCCTTTGCCCTTCTTTGCAGGTCCCCCTGAGCCTGAAGCCCCTCCTTTCCTCTTGGTACCTCCTGAAGCTGTAAAACAAACAGGTAAATGTAAAACAATCAGGTACGAGCGTATGTAAGGAGAGTAAAACATTCAGGTATGAGCATTCTCCAAGGAGCCTCCGTTACTCTCAACATCATCATTTTGGGTGCGGGCGGCACCATCTACAACACTCACAATCTGAAGCCTTTCAAGGAACTGGGTCTCGATCTCAAAGAGTTAAGAAGCTTGCCTCCGAGCTCCATGTGCACTCTGTAAACTTTGCTGCTAGATTTGTCAATACTAGACGTGCCCTTTCCAGTACTGTTATCAACCCTCATCAGGAGCCGGTTCCAGGCCAAGCCTGCAAACCTCTTGATCCCCATTGATTTTTCCTTTCCTTTTTGCGCTGGAGGACAGGGAACTTCAGGGGGTTTGAAAAACCTAGGGTTCGCCCTCAGCTAATTTTTTTTTGTGCGGGTCGCCCTCAGTAAATTTTCTAAATAGCGCAGCCGCACATTTCTTCACAAAATGTGCGGTTATACAAGGGTTTACAAATTTTCGACCTGGGCTGCTGACGCAGCCCAGGCTTTGGGGAAGGGGTATTGAGACAAGGAAATTGGGTTTACATGGTTGGGAAAACTCCGCAAGTGTATCCCAGTCGAGGAAAGAGAGATGCGCGCGAAGGCTCACGAGTGGCAAGGCGGTCGATTGGGATGGTCGAGCAGGCCCAGGGGCTAGAGCAGATGGGGGCTCAGCAGCGGGTGCAGGAGGTGCCGAGAGCTCAGCAGCAGGTGCTAGAGCGGGGGGCTCGTCCTGCTCGAGAGCATCATGAAACTCCTCCCCCTCTGGTTCTGCGGCAGCTGCCTCCTCTGGTACTGAACTTGCTCCCCCTGCTGCTGCTCCCCCTGCTGCTGGTGGTGGTGCTGCTGCTGCATGCTGCACTGAGGCATGCCGCGTGCGATTCCCTAAAAGAGACATGTTCTCATCACCACCAGCACACAGCACCACAAGCACCACAAGCACCACAAGCACCACAAGCAAAGAAACACTTCCATACGTCAGCCAGCTTGGGAGTCTCCTTCTGTGGGGGAGGGCTCCCTTCCTTCCTCCCCCTCCCCCTCCCTCCTTTCCTTCCTCTCTTGCCCAGAGCCATTCAGTCAGCATCATTACATTTTCTCCGAGCAGCCCGGACATTGGATTTTAATTTAATGCGGGTAGCCCGCGGCCAGTGGCCTCCGGCCACTGGCTTTTTTTGGGACGCCCGGAGTTAACCTTTTAAATTTTGGCCTTGCCCTACGGGCAAGACCAAAATTCGATTTATAAATGCGGCGCCCGCACAGGCTGAAGTTCCCTGGTGGAGGAGCTTTACGGTACTCGGTACCAAAGTGGTTTCTTAAATAATGTGGGGAGTGGCTTTCACTGCCTGCGTAGTTTTTCTTCTTCTTTTCTTATGAGCCTCAAGCCCCTCCTTTCCTCTTGGTACCTCCTGAAGCTGTAAAACAATCAGGCAAAAATGCCTTTACCCACTGAGCTCCTGAAGGTAATCTACCAGCTTGCTAATATGAATCACACATATGTGATTTACCTGCATGAACAAATTAATTAACCGGGGGTGTCTGTCCGGAGCAATTTTGGGGCAGAATGGCTCATTTTTAGTATCAGAAGCTCACATCTTTGTACAACAGACATGTTTGCATTCAGCACTATTTTACTGTGCGGAATGTCTGAACCCCACAAGAAGCATCCCTGGTTGTTGCACCACTTTAAAAGCTGGATTCAACTCCTTTTTGAATATAGCACTGAACAAAGAGCACGCAAAATCTTGTGAACAGTGTATCGATTTGACCGGCCCCACGGATTCCTATACTCACAACACATGATGCTTAATGTTTTGGCACTTCCCAAGATTCTATAATCAAAGTACTACAGCAGGAGCATTATGGTGCAGAACAAGGTCACAACAATGGGTGTGTGACATCAATTTTAAGGAAGGCCTCTTATGCTCCTCCGTTTTGTACCCGTAACATAGATCGGCACCACAAGCGTTAGTCTTGAAGCAAGGGCAAAGGCTGCATGGGGAGCTACCACAACATGAAACACATGCATCAAACCACCAGAGCGATCTCACACCAAGTACAGTATTCCGAAAGGATTACCAGGACATGTAATACACCCACCTGCTTCTTCAGCTGCTGCAGCTGCAGTGTCTATCTCAGGGGCGGTGCTCTCAAACACTGGCGCAGAGGTGACCTGCATAGAGAGAGAGAGAGAGGAGATGTACAAAAGGGACCAAATTTGAAGGCTGTACCATCGATCTCAGGGTTAAAGTTATGATCGCTTCTGGCGCAGAGCTGGCCTGAGGTGCAAGGAAGAGATGGTGTTCATAGTTTGTAAGCATTATCGCCAAATGGCATGCCCGAAAAACATGAAAGTGCATAGCTGAGTGTCTTGGACACCAGCAGGTCCAGTGTACCAAGTAATAGCAGAGATCAAATCTGAGCATCGAGTTTGCCTTAACAAATGCTGGGCACGTGCACAAACATGTGTGCAGTCTGGTGACATCTGTCATGGTGCACACAGAAGTAAAATGGGGGTTGAAAGCTTACAACAGGGTTACCCAGGCCTCCACTTTGCCACACAAAAGTGAGGTGCACGGCATGCAAGGAAGAAAGGAGAGAGCGTTTAGAGAGGCACACGCACAGTCACACACATGCGCACACATACAATCGCACACAAGCACATACGTGCACACATACGCGCGCACACACAATCGCACACACAGACAACACAAAAAACTGCAATCTTACGACCCTTCTCCTGAACTCTGTCTGTTTAACAATGGTCCCATCAGAAGGGTATTGGCAGCAACCACACATTTGAAAGGAATACGGGGAGGGCAGAAATACAGCTGTTTACCCCTTAATTTTCTTCAAAAACGTACCTGCTTTGCTTCAGGGTCTACTAGGAACATGGTGTAGCCCGAGCCACATGCTACCTGTACACACATACGGCAGACAACGTGTGTGTATGTGTGTGTATGTGTGTTAGAATGAATACAAGAAGGAAACAGGAAAGGCAAACAGGAGCGCAAGCACTGCCAGAAAATTCTAAACGTTTACTGCTTCAAAAAGAGTGTGTTGATAACAAAAGTCATCTTCATGTTTCAAGCTATCTTCTATCTATCATCTCTGCGATTCAAGCAGCGGGAGAGGACACCATGCCATATTTGTCACGGGCGGCCTAGAAACCGTTTGAGAAAGGACTCAATGTTTCCGCAAGGCAAAAACCTGGGTGGCTGCAAATTGCCTGTCAAAAGAGGGGGTAAAAACGACGCGGGCGGTAAAAACCACTCTTTACAAGAATCAAGGGGGAGAAGCCCCTTCAGTACCGGGGACCATAGAGCTCCAAAATCATAGCAGACAAGAAGGGCACAAACTGAGGGTTCCTCCTTATTCGCCTGTATCCTCAGCGCGTGCTGTGCAAAGTGTGCTTGCTTTCCCGAGGCTTTCGTTAAAAATCCATCTGTAGACAATATACTAATGCAGCGGGAGTGCAGGCCATGCAACCCAAAACATACTAGGTGCTCTGAACCCTGAATGCGAGTACACACGTGTCTGGTGCATGCACAGCATGGAGAAGCCGCAGATCAGCCCATAACAACAGGATGTGGTTATGTTGTAGTGGACAGTGTAGTAGACAACATGAACAGGGGACAAAGATAGAGAAAGACACACGCAACCTTGCAAACATCCTAGCACACACATACCTTTTTACACAAATTTACACACGCACAGGTGCACAAGCTCACACACACATACACACTCTCTCTCTCTCTCTCACACTCTCTCTCTCTCTCTCTCTCTCTCTCTCTCTCTCTATCTCTCTCTCTGTGTGTGTCTGAGCTTGCACCGTCTTACCTGGTGTGTGTATGCGCCCTCAAGTGCCTCACATTTCATTGCATTGGCGGAGGACTTCTTGCCGTCCCTGCCGTAGCCCAACTCGCCATTGGTAGCCTGGCCCCTGTGTGATAAGAGTGTGTGCGTATATGTGTGTGGGCGTACGTGTGTATGTGTGTGTGTGTGTTTGTGTGTGTGTGTGTGTGTGTAGCACAGTAGCACATGAATGCGTGTGAGCTGCGTGTCTGTGTACGCAAATGTGTTGGATGTGGGTTGCACATTCAATGACACATTCGAAATGTGGCCTGAGCACCATGTGTGTTATATACAGCTGTGAGACTGGTGTGAAGTGCAAATAGATCCCACACCGACCTTGCTGCGAAATTCAGTGCATTACAGGTCAAGTGCAGGTGGTCGCCCCCGTGGAAAACCCACCCTACCTATCTCACTTAGCTCTCCATCCAATTCAAAGCCCCCTATACCTTATCTGAATGCTAAGTATTTTATATTAAATCTAAATCATCGACATTTGTTGGAAAATTGACATTCTGGGGGGTTCTGTGGGGCCTGCTGCGTATTTTGCACGCACTTCGGCAGGGAAAAGGTGCATTTCTGAGGTTGCCCCGATCGACCTCTGCTTCAGGATATAAGCATTATAAATGTTATATAACAATGCTGCAATGTCAAATTTGGGGCAGGGGTACTGAAAATGCTGGCGAGTGGGAGGCACTCACACAAGGGAAAAGGGGAAAAAGGATATAAAAATATATCGCTCCATACCTGCTGCGAGTTCCAGCCCAGTTCTTCCTCTCAGCGTTGCGGGCAAATTATATGACTTTGGCAAAATTTAAACGTAAGGCCTAAGGCCTAAACCCAGCCTCTGCACCTCTCCCCAACCTTAAAGCATCTGCTGAAAGAAAAAAAAACCAGCTATCCAACGCATGTCTCAGGTCACGGAATGGTGGAGTGGGTGCAGAGATATGCTTGCGCAAAGTTAAGTGAGACTATTTGGCTGGCAGGGGGGTGAGTTTTTCACGGGGGCGACCAAGTGTCTGGACAAGCCACAGTGGAAATGCAAATGAGTTGATGCATAGGTCAAGGTGAACACGTGAACAGGTGGTGCTTTCTGGGGTAGCATTGACTGTTCAGACTGCTAGGGAACAGTCTAGTTCTCTACTAGTTCTCAACTAGTAATAGTTCCCCCTGAAAAGGGAGAGGAACTAGGAAGCACATTAAGGGAACTGAATCTACTCATCAACGTAGAAACAAAAGTGGGCAAGTCCAGCAGCACTGACACAAAACACTTCAATTGAGGAATCTGCAATACCAGAGGGAAGTTTTGATGCAAGCAGTCCTCGCACACAACGCATGCACGCACGAACGCCAACGCAACACACCTACACCGACACGCTCATACCCATCCACTAACCCACACCCACACCTGCAGCCACATACTCAACAAGCACGTGCACGTGCACACGCACTCACACATACACACACACTCACACACACACACACACATACACACACATGCGCACCATGTAATTGTGGAGGAGTCCGCAGCAATGGCAAAATGTCCAGGCCCACAGCTCACGCAGCGCACATTCCAGCCTACAAGGTGAGCGCAAACACGGGGCTCAGTTCATATGAGTGTACAAAGCAGGTTGTGTTTAAGAAGAGCAACACAGACAGGAGGATCCGCCAAAACGGTTCATGTTAGTGCGCGTTGTGCCCATGCCATCGGCAGTGCGTAAGGTTGTAAGGATGCATGGGGAATCAATGCGTAACAGAGCCGAGCAACCACAACAGGCATCAGGGATGTGCACCTTGGACATACACATTTTGAGCGAGCATACCACATTTTGAGCATACAACATTTTGAGCATAACATTTTGAGCAAACAACATTTTGAGCATACAACATTTTGAGCGAGCATACAACAGCAGACCAAAATTCAGCGCACCTGCTGCACAGAGGGTTTAGGGGTTGTGCAGCAGGTGCACAATGAATGCGCATGCATACACACACAGCCACCCTCACACCCTCACGCCCTCACATGCCCACGCCCACCCCCCCACACACTTATATACACACACCCACACCCACCCCCACACCCACACATAGACACGGTGCCTGAATGTCAGCCTTTGTGCTGCACATAAGAAATGATCACTCCCCTGGCAGGCTTAGCATGAGCGCTCAGCAGAGCATGCAGTGCCTCGCAATCTGTTTTCAGTGCTAATTTTCCCGCACTTTCTTGCCCTTTAGGGGCACATACCCTCATTGCCGGACAGCTGTTCCATCTGAAGACAGAAACGCCAAAGAAGCAATGAACATCACGACCCATTTATATCTAGGAGAAGGAAACTAGTGTGACGGTACTGGCGGCACCTTGTACAAGGCTTACATTGTCTAACACTGTTGTCAGTGAGTCTATAATTATTACCCATTGCCCATTAAGCCCAAGCGAAAAACATCTTGGGTCCAATGAACTACTATAATCTCCGATGCCGAAACAAACCCCACCGTGTTTCCTCCTCCCTATCGCTTCAGACATTTGATGATCTGATGATCGCTCACAGACAATAATAAAACGGGCCTCCACCACTTTTATTCCCGCCTCACCAGAACATACACACCTGTCATGTTTTGGTCCTGGATGGGGTACATCTGATTGTCGCCGCTGGCCTTGAGCTTGCCCCACGAAAACAGCTGCTCCATAGCCCCCCCTGAATCATGTGGGTAGGGCAACAAAGAATGCCTGAGTGCGTTCACTAGATTGGTCACGCACAACGATTACAAAAATTTTGCAGCTTTTGCCATTGCTCGTGGCTTCACGTTATGTCAGACACCAGAGTTGTTGTGCTCGTGTACTTGTTTGCCCCAACTTCATTCTCCCTCTGCGTTACTAGTTACTAGTCAGCGGCTGCAAACTCTGGCAGGGGCATGTAGGTCACAACATGAATAGGGTTGGCCAGAGCCGTATATATGCACCGTATATGACCGTATATTTAGTGATTTCCCTGCCAATAATACCGTATATACACCGTATATATATGGTCCTGGCCGACCCTTAACATGAAGGTCACAACATGGCACTGTATGTAACGTACTTGGGGCATGTAATTCACAACAAGACACTGTGTGCTATAAAAAATGGGGCATGTAGGTCACAACATGTAGGTCACAATACGACACTGTGTAATGTGCCCGACCACAAAGCTTCATTTTGCACCAGACACCAGACCACAGTCACAACACAACACTGTGCAATGTGCCAGACCACAAAACTTCATTTTGCACCAGACACCAGACCACAGTCACAACACGACACTGTGCGATATGCCAGACCACAAAACTTCATTTTGCACCAGACACCAGACCACAGTCACAATACGACACTGTGCAATGTGCCAGACCACCCACAAAACTTCATTTTGCACCAGACACCAGACCACAGTCACAACACGACACTGTGCGATATGCCAGACCACAAAACTTCATTTTGCACCAGACACCAGACCACAGTCACAATACGACACTGTGCAATGTGCCAGACCACCCACAATACTTCATTTTGCACCAGACCAGTCACTACACGACACTACTCCAGCTGTGCACGCAAACAATGATCCCAGTATCCTTACCAAGGTTTGCGCTGCAGAATGTTCCGGTGGTGCTGCCGGCTGCCACTGCATGGGGAGGCACAGTGATGCGCATGCGAGCCAGATCTTCAACCTGTGTGGCAAAGCACGCTCGACGTGTGAGCAGAGTGTGGTGGCGAGCGTAGTGTGCAGATGAAGGAGTGTGAACAAAGTGTGGCAAACGGTCTGAGCGGAGCATGGGCAAGCGTGTCAGCGAGTACGAACGAGAATATGGCTGCAGGAACAAGTGTGATGTCTTGTGCGTGTGGTGTGAAGTGTGATGGTAGTATGGTGAACTAGTGTAAGAACTCTTGTGCTGAGTGTGATGGTAGTGTGGTGAACTTCACAAGTGTAAGAGCAAGTGTGAGCTCTTGTGCGTATGGTGCCGAGTGTGTTGGTCGTGTGGTGAACGCACATGCACCACGCACACGAGGGTTTACACCCGCTACCAATGTAGCTCCTTTCCCTTAATAAGTGTGGAGAGTGCCTTCTTCAGTGTCTGCACGGCTTTGTTTACATCAAGATAAGCGTGGGGGCAGACAGAAGACGCGTGATTGGGATACACAGAGGCGGTGAGGTGCAAGATGATAAGTGCTACCGTACCTTACCGTACTCACCCCGGTGCCCAAATTTCAAAAATATTAAAGGTAACTCCGGGAACCCCGGACCCTGTAACTAATTATTTTAGATTTCCCTGCACCAACCCCGGCGGGCATTTAGCCCAGCCAGTGCCTGTACAAGTGTGTGTGTATGCCACCAAACTTGTATTTTCGCCAAACCCCGGAAATTTCGGACCCTCTGAATAAATACATATTTCACGATACTGATATCACGCCGGAGGGCAAAAAACGTTATTTAACTGGAATGAGTACAGTACGGTATTTGCTAAAGTACCTGCTACAGCTTCTGGATTTTTTAGAAGTACGGAATTTACGTTGCATTGTTCATTTTTCAGCGGGGCTCTGACTGGTGTGAGCAAAGGTTTGAGGCATGTCCTTGGTGTTCACCGCTTATCAGCGTAGACTTTCACCCTGAATGATCCAACAGGAATACGCTGGTGAGCAGACCAACAACGGCTGCTCTCTTCCTCGCGTGTGTGTGTGTGTGTGTGTGTGTGTGTGTGTGTGTGTGTGTGTGTGTGCGCGCGCGCGCACCTTTTTGGGCTCAAACTCATCCTTCTGCACTTTATGGCCAAGCCTGCGCACAGGGGGGTGAAACAAAAAAAAAGGTGAGGGTGTCTGCGCTGGGTTTTGTGCTCCTAAGATGGTGTGAGAATTCTACTAAGATGGAATCATGACGTAGTTTGACCAGCCAAATCTTAGCCTGCTGTAGCACAAGCCAACACACTCATCCTGTATTCTAACACAACAAGACAAGTGCACGCTACGCAGAGTACTCCATATCTCAGCCCTGTACGGTTGCTATGCTCTAGTACGACAAGAAGTCCGTTATGACGCTCCTGAAAGGAGGGCCTCAACAAAGGCGCACGCACACACATGCACACTCCTCCTGCTACTTTACTGTACACATTCACACATACACGAGAATTAACGCACGCACGCACGCACACATGCACGCAACTGTTGAAGCAATGCCGCAATTACACTAAATACACGCCCACAGACACGCTATACCCCCTTCTTTAACACACACACGCACACACAAACACACGCACACACACACAACCGCAGACACACATATCAAACACATGTATGCACAAGTGTACGCACCCCTGCTGTACCCCCCTGTTACCCCAAGCGTAAACTCACCCCTTACTGGTTACTGCACAGACACAGAATAAAAATCAACACATGTGCAGTCACCTGCCGTAGCCTCCATTGCCCCAAGTGTACGCGCACCCCTCACTCGTCACTGCGATGGTGTGGCATTGGCCACAAGCGACCTGCAATGGGCATGAGGTGCAGTAGCAAGCATGAGGTCCAGTAGTAAGCATAAGGAGCACGAGTAAGCGTTCATTGTCACATAATCCACTTGTCATTTCTTACACCATTTCTAACACACTTGCACTGACCTGGTCAACACGTGTAGGTCATGTTGGTCAAAGACTTACACTGCACCATTCCTACGCCATGATCATGGTCAGCAGATTGGCTGTCTTTGCTCGCTTTAAACTCGCTATGCATTAGTCAGCATGCTCTCAGATCTGGCAATTGTAAACGGACTTGCGCAATAGACTGCCAATAGCAAGAACACTATACTTGTGTGTCATGGAGGTGTACACGTACTGTTTGTCTAAAACACGACCATGATGTACTGTTTGACTAAAACACGACCATGACGTACTGTTTGTCTAAAACACGACCATGACGTACTGTTCGTCTAAAACACGACCATGACGTACTGTTTGTCTAAAACACGACCATGACGTACTGTTTGTCTAAATTACGACCATGACGTACTGTTTGTCTAAATTACGACCATGACGTACTGTTTGACTAAAACACGACCATGACGTACTGTTCGTCTAAAATACGACCATGACGTACTGTTTGACTAAAACACGACCATGACGTACTGTTTGTCTAAATTACGACCATGACGTACTGTTTGACTAAAACACGAACATGACGTACTGTTTGACTAAAACACGACCATGACGTACTGTTTGACTAAAACACGACCATGACGACAACTTGAACTGTATCAGGTATGACTGGAACCATGACAGGAGTTTGACAGATTTGAAACCTACAACAATAAGTAAAACAGGAGGCAATCATACACAAACAAACACAGCACCAGGCAAAGACAGCACGCCGGCACCAGACAAACACAGGCAATCACAGCAACAGACAAACACAGCACCAGGCAACAGGAGGAGCAGCTGCTAAGCACTCTTGCAAGGCCATAGACGTCTCAATCTCTGCTATTTAACTACTGTTTGCAGTGGCCAGCAACACGACGACAACGACAACAACGCCCACACAGTGCGCATTTCCCCCCCGTAGATTACACCCACCTTGGTGACTTGCGTGGCAGCAAACGTGCAGATGGCAGAGGGCGTGTGCTGAGGCTCGTACACCATAGAAATCGAGGCTGCATATACACAAGTGTGGAAATACATGCGTGTGCAAGCGCTTGTGCGTGTTTGTGTGTGTTTGTGTGTGTGTGTATGTGTGTGTGTGCTTTTGTGTGTGCCAGGCAACTACAGCACAGCAGATGTGTCTGTTTTGGCGCGAGCATAAACCGTATGCTCTTACAACTTTGCAAGCTGCAGCCGCCAGCTGAGAATTACAAAAAGGTGAGCAAGAATTGCAAGAAAGGAGGAGGGTTGGATGCGCAGCCACTCACAGTCTTTGGCATTGTACGCGTGGTCTGAGCCGTCCCCTAACTGCCCATACTGGGGGTTGCCTGCGCTGTACAGCTGCCCGTTTGCAATCCACCTGCGCGTGCGATGCGCAAGATGCACAAGATTGGCATTGCACGGAGTGCTACAGTAAGGTGCTTAATCGCGCTCACAAAATTGGGTGTGTGGGTGTGTATGCGCAATGACGTGTGTGCAAGGATGACATGGAGGCGCGCATGTGTGTACGCCTCAGATGGATTTGAGCTTTGTTTGCTTTAGACTAGCGTGATAAACCAAACCAGTGTAAAAAACGCCTGTTCCCCACTCGCACATTTGCCCAGACGTTTACGACTCAAAGTTTGCTAGGTGTGTAAATTTTTCTCACATGAACTCATGCCAGTGGTGCTGCATCAAACGTTGTAAGGTAACACCCACAACGTGCATTCCGTACGAAAAGTATATCACCACCCCTTAATTATTATTCTTTGGTGGGGGCAGTGGTTCAATATGTATTTCATTATTTCATTTCTAAAAGGGGCGGTTATGGGGCGGTCGCGGAAATTGACGTTTTTTGTGCAGTGCAAGGGATGAGTGGTCAGGAAGCCTTCCCAGCACTCCCTGACCCCCCAGCCTCAGCTCCGCCTGCCCCTACCCCTGCACCCCCACCTCCAGCCCCAGCCCCGCCTGCACCCGTTGCACCCGTCGGAAGTTCCAGCAAGGGGGGGCGGTTGCAGTGCAAAACTGTAAAGTTTTAATGTCTAGGGGGGGCAGTTGCACATTTTGACCATAAAATATTTATTTTTTCAGGGGGGGCGGTGGATCCATGGACGTATGCCAAAATTTATTTATGTGTGCAGCCATTGGGCCGCATTTTGCTAACACAGGATGCTTGCGCTAGAATTAATTTTCTCCATGCGCCCCATAAGGCCTAAAACACTCAGGGTTGGCCAGAACCCTACATGCATGTAAGCTCTTTTTGGCAGGGAAATTACCAAACATACGGTCATATATGGTGCAAACATACGGTCCTGGCCAACCCTAAACATGCTGCTTCCACTAACATGCTAGTTGGGATGTAGTGCCGTGCGCTTTAAAGGGAAGGGGGGGGGGATGTTAGGAGAGGTGTTGAACCGGATCAGCAAGCACTCCTTCCCTCGTTTCACTGTACATGCATCCCTCACTCACATGGAACACTAACTCCCTCACATGGAGAACATGGGAAGTCACTCACATGGAGAAATCAACGCCTGCTGAGCATGCTGTGCAGCCTTGCACCAAGACCTTGACGGGCTTGGTTTGTACGTCTGCCAGGAAGGAGTAATGGCAGGGTATGGTTGCGTTGGAGCATCAGATGCAATGGGTTGCGTTGCGTTGCAGCTTTGGAGGAAACACATGCATGGGGTGGGGTGCTCGCCTGGTTGAGCAAGTGTTTAAAGTTCACAGAACATGCCTCTGAACACGCAGAAAGAAGAGAAGAGAGGGGAGCGACATGCCAACCGGAAAATACCACAAGCTCCTCTACCCACCCTCAGCTCCCTTCTGCGTCTGCTTCTTGATGGACCCCATGCCCAGCTGCCCCTGCACAGGTTGAACATTTTCATCGCGACAAGCAGCATTGATGGAAAGGATCATTGTGTTATTAATAGCGTAAATGCAAAAAAAGACCGCCTGACTTGAAATGGACCGCCTGACTTGAAATGGACCGCCTGACTTGGAATTTAATTGAATTCCTCTCCCAGTTCCCCCCCACGCACAGTGTAAAAAGAAATATTTTGAAATGGGAAGTGGAGAAGTGTCTATTTGTCTACCTGCTGATTGAGGCCAAAGGCGTAAGCCTCCCCCTCTTTTGTGAACACCAAGGAATGATGGCGACCACAGGCGCCTGCACAAGTGCGTAATGGAAGTGCTTTGAAGTAGGTATGTTGTAGTAGAGGCCACACTCACATAAGAATCACCACAGGCGAAGCTGCTTCACTATTCCCACCCCGAGCAAGGAGAAAGCACTCGTCCAATCTTCAAAAACATAAAACACCAAAACACAACTTGCACGGCAAAAATAAAATATCCGTCAGCTGTTTTTCTGATCCTGCAGTCCTCTCACTTCAAACACCTCTTTCATCACTCAACCACACACCTCCCACAACATGCTTGCCCCTGAGCTCCTCCACAATTTTTGGGTTGTTGCGGTTCACCAGGTCTCCATGGCCCAGCTGCCCTTTCTGCAATACTCACAAGGTGTTTTTAGATGTGTGAGCGCTTGCCTAGACAAAATGACCAAAGCCTACCTGACAGTCAACAAGCTGACGTGAGTTACAGGGATGGACCCTAGTTGCCTTGATTGCAGAGCACTACCCTCCGATAAATAGAGGCTATCTTCCAATCGGGAAGAGCAGCACACCCAAGGAGCAAAAAACATGGGAGCACAGGCGCGTACACAGTCACATCCGCACACACAGACCAGCTAACGACAATCTAGCCCCCACCTCGTTCCTCCCCCAGCTGTAGAGGTTTCCATCCGCGTCCCCCGCGAGGCAGTGTACAGCAGCAGAGCCTCCCGCTACAAACATTATGCGCACGCCCTGAGTAGAAATGAGTGCATGCACGTCTGTTCTGCCAGGCATTGAGCAAAATCATGTTGTCCATGCCAGGACATACGTGTATATGTGCTCTACAACCCCATGCAAATCAAGCAAACTTAGGAACGCCAGACCAAAACCAAACAGCCCTCACCTCCAAGGTCTTCAAGCGTGTTGGCTCAAGCAGGTTGGGATAGGCTTCCTCCCTCTCCGTGTCCACCTGTTCAGCAGCGGAATCATGGTCAGGGTACTTGTTGATTCCAAATCGCAGTCCAGCAACAGCTCTGTGGTTTCAAAGCCAGCAACGATAACACTCACCGCGTCCTTCTTGGCGGGCTTCACCCTCCCGATGCGCTCGTAGTCTGCCGAGTGTTTGTGCGTGTGCAAAGACATATGATACGTCTGTTTGGAGGTTGCTCTCTTATTCGTGGGCGCAGTGAGCCAAAACAAACAGATTCACAAACACACCTGTACCCCCGGCGTACAAAAGGGCGCCACCTTTCCAATCGGAGCGCATGGTGGGGGGCAAGCTGGGCATGCTGCTAGATGGAGTTTCTGTCGTCGCCATCGTGTTTTAAAATATTTATTTTGTTTGCAGTGTGTGCCCTGGGTTCGACGACTCTTTCGAAGTTCGTAGTTTTAAACTATATACAAACATTTACAATCATCTGTATTGTATCGAACACGACGCAGGCGGGAGGAGCCAGTGGGTTTGTCAATGCCCTTTGTTTCCGACGCTGGCACCTGCCCCGTGCACACTCGCTGAAGAAAAGGGACCGCAAAGCAAATTTTGGTCTGGCACGTGACAGATCTGAATGTTGGCCGCCAGAGCGAGGATTGTAAAGAAACATATACTCTCCAAATGTTCAGACCGGTAGGTATCTCAGACAAAGACGTCTACTTTTACAGGATTATCACCGGACAAATATACCGTATACCGGTATGGACCGTATATTCCAGCAGACAGTAGTCGTCAGAACTCAACTAGCCGACCAGACAATTTAGTCTACTGTGCATAAGTTTAATGCCTACTTATGTATACAGGCATACTCTAATGGGCTCCAGGTCTGACTTGACGAAGATTTGGAAAATAAATTGAAGCACAAGGGAAATGCAACGGGCAAAGCCGCATCCAAAAGAAATGAGCAGTAGGTTTTTCGTTTCATGTCTCGTCTATCTAGTAGTAGATAAAAAGCAACAGGGATAGCAGGACAGAGGCATGTTTTCTTCACAGCTTTAATGCTGTTGTAATTGTGCTTATGTTACTTAATTGCAGCTACTAGAACATAGGAATTTCAGCAGCCAGCAGTAGACAGCCAAGGACAACTGCAACTACACCTTGGTTCAGGAAAAGGTTAATGGCATGCTCTACAATACCTGATTCCTGATTCTTAGTTCTTAGTCAAGTATGCTCGGAACCTGAACATAATAATCTGCTTTGTGTTTGCGGGTGACATTTACGGTGCGTGAATATTGAAAGTTAGGTAGCTAACCCGGATGTGTGTTTTCAACGCACACTCAAATGTCATGACAGGTCTAGACAGGTTACGGTTCAGTCGGGCTTAATAAACATCGTTCTTCTCTTAAACCCCCCCTTTATATAAAAAGGTCAATTGCTTACAATTACCGGGAAGGCATAGAAGCGTTGGGAATGTCAAGCGAAGGTACCCTGCGCCTGTGTTTGACCTTTGGTCAAAGGTGCACGAGTTCCACAACTTGCTTGTAGGAAGAGGCTGCCTTAAAAAACATGTAAGTAGCAAGCAAGTATTGAAGTAAGTGATGATGGCAAATTGACGGAACTTATTGTGTGCAAGTTAGATAAACGCAACCCTTTTTGTTGTAAATGCAAACAGCGTCGCAAACAGGGTTAAAAGTAACCGCAGATCAATTGCAAGTTGGGTTAAAATTAACCGCAGATCAATTGCAAGTTGGGTTCTTGTAGGTAAACTGGTTTGTAAATAACAAGCTGCTGTTAAGGGGGAGAATGCAACGACAATTGGGTTGCAGCTGCTAGTTGTGAGATGAGTTATTTGCATCATAATTCCTTGCCGTTTTAATGTAAAACAAAAGTATGCAGCTCGAAATCTAAAGTAGGAACTGACTGGTAATAACGAGCGAGGCTCTTTTCCCCACGCTCAGCTAAAGCGCACCCTCTCAATGCTACTGCTGTGGGTTGCTGCCGCCCTCAGAGGACCCCCTAAGTAAGGAAGCTCTGGCTTGCGTGTCTAGCATTTGATACTTTCTGCTTCGCTGGCAGGAGTGGAACTTAATTCCCTTGCACTTTTTCTCCGCTCCGGAAACGTCCGCCCCACTCTGCTCAAATACTTTTACTCTTATATAACTCCAGCGGCTGGAATTGCGGGCACAACCTGCTTCAGGCTACAACCTGATTCTGCTGGGTTTATTGCGTCAATTGTGAACACATGGTGATTAATTCAGGGTGATATATTCAACTGCAGTTATTTCGAGGGATTGATTTAGAAATGATCACACACAATATGGCGATGTGCACCTTGCAACAGGGGATAGGGATGGCACTCAAGCAAGGCTCTTCACGCCCCTCTAACCCCCTGTAATATTTCTTATTTTTTACTTAACCCATTGCGAAAGACGGGAGGTTCTGGCTTCGGCTGTGTGAGGTGCAGTCTTTTAGTAGATGGTAATCCAAGAAATATAGATTGCATATCGTAATAACAGCATTCTATTGTAAACGCACCGTTCCTTACACTCTGGAAAAATGCCTTAATAATTGAGCGGACATAAACTACTGCTATTCCTAATGGTTCCAGTAAAATTTGCCGCTGGTAATCTGCCACTATTTCCAAGAATAATTATAACAGTACCAGGGCCAGCATTGCCAGCTTTCTTTATAACAGTACCATTAATATTTTTCACGTTTTCTTTCCACAGCGGAATTTCATCTTGGCACCAAAGTAGCTGCTCGTTTTCAATTGGCTTGGGGAGGCAGTTACAGCTTACTTTGTTTTTATGGCTGATTGCCCTGGACCCAGCATAATTCTGCACAGTTAGCTCAAGCTCTTCTCTGACAAGCTCAATTACTTTGCAGTGCAGAATTTCACTTAAGACTCAACACCATGGTCCTCATAATTTGCTTCATATTGTTTCCTATTTGCCGTGCCTGCAAGTCAACAATGTCTGCTCTTGCTTTTCGGATGCAAGGTCTTCCACGCTCCTTTTTTCCACCGGTGTTCATTTAGCATTACATGTTTTACACTTCAAACTGCATTCTGCAGGCCATAAGCAGCACTTAAAAAACCTGTACCCTTAACTTCTCCATAGAAAAAGAATAAGAAACTATGACGCAGGCAGTAAAATCTCGTTCCCCACATACTTAGTGGAAAAGAGCCAGAACTGTACCGAGTACAATGAAATAATTTCACTACATACACCTTTTCAACTCAAACTGAAGCGCATACAGTTGTCTTCAGTGAAGTTCGTTACAATGAGGAAATTTCGCAGCGTGTACTACTCTATGGTATAAATAATGTTAGGTATTGCTGCTTTATCCATGGTGATGGCCACTCTCTTTGCCCAGCATTCGGCCTGTATCAAACATGATGTGGTGAGGGGTGTCAAAGCCTTACTTTTCAGTGTCGGCGTATAGAAGCAGCTTTTCAGTGTCGGCGTATATTATCAGACGTTTATGAGGCGGTTATTAGACGATTGTCAGGCTACAACCTAGGGTAATTTTCATTTGCAAAAACAAAGGTATTGGCATACATCAGGTACTGAGATGATACCAGACCCCATAACTGCCAGCTGAACGTTGCAAAGGTTCAGCACATACATGATTGCAGATTTCTTCAAGGGAGCTTATACATACCTTTCTGTTGTAAGTGGCACCGTCTACAGCACTCTGTATCCTCAAAACATTCAGAAGTCTGCCTCCAAGCCCCACGTGCATTCTATAAATTACGCTGCTTAACATACCAAACGCGCCTATTCCAGTACCAACTCTCGTCAAGATCCAAGTTCACGGCAAGCCTGCTATCTTCCTGATCCCCACTGATCTTTCTTTTCTGTTGAGTCCAAGACATTTTTTACTGAACTCAGTACCAAGCATCAAAGTGGCTCCTTTTCCTTACTTAATGTGGAGAGCGTTTCACTGCCTGCATGAAATTACCTTTCTTTTTGCTTTCAAAAACACATTACCCCGGGATGCCATAAATATACAGTCTTCCAGTCACTGACCTGCCGCGTCTACTGCTGCGTCTTGCGGATGCGCCAAAGTGTGAGTCGTGCGGTCCAGTCTCTCAGCGATCAATGTCCCGCTGCTCCTGCTATGCAGTGCTTGTGCAGGTCCTGATGTCATAGTCGCAGAGGCATTGTCGTTGTCTACCTCACCTGCCAGCTCTTCTTCTTTGCCGAAGACCCTCTGCGCTAAATGCTGCTCGCTGGAAGGAGGAGAGTGGTGGTAGTTATCCTTCCCCTGCATTTTGCCTGAAGGCACAAGGTAGTAAAGAAGGGAGTCAGGTATAGCAACAGGGCCTGCAAGACAGCTTGGAAGCACTCGTGTCTTAAGCTTTGAAAGTCAAGTGCTCTTGGAAGGCAAGCCTAAGCTTTTTCAATTACGATTGATTTAACCTCCGATCCATACCAAGTTACTGAGCTGTCGCCATTCGCACATGCAACCCCCTCCAAATATATACCTGCTACCTCTGAAGCAGCGTCAGGGTCAAAGGCATGCCGTGCTGTACTAATAAAGTCAGACATTGATGACGGGTGGTCCGCTTGCCCCCCCCTACGTGGCCATCGTTTGAAAAAGAGCGCAACAGCCGCCTTTATGTGCTCTCCCCAAAGGATAAGGATCTGTATGAAGCTGGGTGTAGTCAGCAGGTGCAATAATGGTAGTAAGATGGTTTGATGTGGGAAATCTTCATTCATTAAATCAGGAAATGACTGTCTTGACCTTGAGAAGTGCAATAAGCAGTCACTCTGGTACGCGAGTCGGCTCACCAAGGGAGACGCGACACACCGGACGTTGGCGCATGGATTTCTAGCGGCTCTAGCATTATAGCAGCCTTGTGAAAAATGTTTTGGATGATGGCACGCAATCTGTCACCATTCCCTAAAAACTATTTGTATTTTTGAAATAAAATTCGTATTAATCCACAAAATCTTAAAGCGTATAATTTTGAATTGCAGTGACATCATAACTGTGGCAGTGAGGGGACGAGAAGCAACAAAGCAATTATAGACGGAGAAAGTTGCGAATACCTTACTATAAGTAAGATTGAGCGGTTGGGAGGAGACGGCCCTTACTCCAAGTTCTTGGGATCATGCCTTAGCTTGCTGTAACGAACAATGTTCCACCTGATTTAAATAAATACCATTTTTGTGGCTTTTTCTATTCAGCAGAAATTAGAGCTTGTGGAGTTTTTGGTGGCTGGCTCCTTCTCCTTAATGTAGCTGATTACATAGCTGTCATTATTAAGATCTAAATTAAGATCTAAGAAAGAGGATTAAGATCTGAGAAAGATGTGAGGCTTAATTTAGCGTGATGTCCGGTGAGAGACCGCCCAAGCTCGTCGGTTGGACGCGCGAGCAGTGGAGCTGCATTGTGGCCATCCATGGTGGCCTGGACAGCATGCGGACGTTCCTGCAGGGTTCGCCCTGCAACGGCCCACCACCAGGCTTCAGGGATTCCACCGGCGGACTGGGCTTTGCCCGCACACTCGTGAGCTGGCTGCACTACGAGGGCTCGCTGCCGCCCCCCGCTCCAACACCCCGGCAACAGAAGCGTGCAAAGGCTTGGGCCAAGAAGCATCAACAGAGAATAGCAGACGCGGGCGGCGAGGAGGGGGCAATGGGACGCAATCTAGAGGCGACGCCTGACAACAAATGAATGCCCCCCCTCGCGGCCCTTCACACAGCCCGGTGCGCAGGCCTCTGCACAGTGATGATGATTAGTTTGTGGATGGGGTTGGAGCGAGTCCTCTGTGGCTGAGCTGGGTGGTG
>Ga0307945_1001153_pt1 | contig 20179 bp, 24 predicted proteins | sample OrgLakmetagen228_FD_201818 | JGI IMG/M metagenome (GOLD analysis project Ga0307945, IMG submission 201818) | Saline water microbial communities from Organic Lake, Antarctica - #228 | ecosystem: Environmental > Aquatic > Non-marine Saline and Alkaline > Saline | place: Antarctica: Organic Lake...
TTTGTGTTGTGTGTGGTGTGTGTGTGTGTGTGTGTGTGTGTGTGTGTGTGTGTGTGTGTGTGTGTGTGTGTGTGTGTGTGTGTGTGTGTGTTTGTGTTTGTGTGTGTGTGTGTGAACTTGAGGTAAAGGATGAAAAGAGCATCGGTTGTTGAAGCAGCAGCCACTCTGCTTTAGCAATTGATGCTCCAGCTGGCAGTAGCAGCCATCGTGGAATTTAGACGGGCTTTTATGGCTTGCATTTTGTGAGGCGTGATCGAATGGATGGAGGCAGGAAATTTTTGATTCAGCCTCGCAAGGAGGAAGTTGTGGCACACTGAATGTTGACATCCATCGCCAGGAAAGAGGCACTGCTTTGTGGGCATCGGCATGCAGCGCGCACGCCAAGTTCAAACATTCAAGCGTACACACACACACACACACACACATACACACACACACATACACACACACTCACGCCCCCAGGTGGCCCCCCCGTCCTTGCCTCCACGCAAGCTCAAGAAAACCTCGACGCAGAAAGACTTGGGAGTGCACGTAGCAGACATGCACCGTGCATTCCAAGTCCAGTCACACCCTACCTGGGGTGGCAGCACGCCTTGGAGTATGAGTGGTCCCAGTAGTGGCGGCACGTCTCATCCTAGCAGCTCGCAGGAGTTGACAGACGACCCTGCATTCTTGTATGCAAAACAATCTGACAACGGGGTGCGTCTTGCTCTTATTATGTGTAGGGCTGGCCAGAACTATGTATAGAATACATTTGTATACAGTATTTTTGCAGGTATTTCATCAAATATACGGTCCTACACGGCATATGTGCACGGCTTTGGCCAACCCTAATTGTTTGGAAAGCCTGCAGCTCGTTTTGTGCACTGTGTGTTATGGCCAAGGCCTCTTCTGCTCAAACGCGTCGCATACAGTTTTACCTTTTCTGGTATTAAGTAATAAGGCTTTGCGTGCTGCCTGGCCTCATTCAGGATCAGGACTGCTCCTTGATAACTGCTCATCACACTTGATGCAAGCTTACCCTCACGCACTGCTTGAAACACCTATGTTCCACAGTCGGCCCAGATGAGGCTCCCCTCCCGCAAGCCCGCTCGCTCACTCACTCAGAAGAGTCTAGGGATGCACGTGGCCAGCTTGCACCGAGCGTACCACGAATCCAACCAGTGTGATACCGGAGGGGGTGCCCGTGGGGAGGGGGAGGATTGGGGGAGGGGGAGGACTGGCAGCTCTCTGCCCGTCAGGCTTAAAGGTTTCAGGCATGACAGCGCCAGGGCCTCAGAAACAGGAGCTCATGAGGTATGTCTTCCCTTTGGTTTGGGCTCAGCTTCTCAGCATACGCAGGGCCTTTGCTTGTCCTGATCTCACTGCGTGGATCGCCACTGTGCTGCGTACCACCGACACGACCCATGAGACATTGTGACACACATGCACAGTGCCCATGCAAGCCAGACAGCACAATGCGCAGTGCCCATGTGACATTGTGACACACATGCACAGTGCCCATGCAAGCCAGACAGCACAATGCGCAGTGCCCATGTGACATTGTGACACACATGCACAGTGCCCATGCAAGCCAGACAGCACAATGCGCAGTGCCCATGTGGCATTGTGACACACATGCGCAGTGCCCATGCAAGCCAGACAGCACAATGCGCAGTACCCATGTGACATTGTGACACACATGCACAGTGCCCATGCAAGCCAGACAGCAGAGTGCGCAGTGCCCATGTGGCATTGTGACACACATGCGCAGTGCCCATGCATGCCAGACAGTGCAATTTGCAGTGCCCATGCAAGCCAGACAGCACAATGCACACATGGCACTGCAAGTGATCCGAGCATTGCTTATATTTACTTATATGCACATATGTGCAGGTGTTGTCCGGACACGGCACCAAAACCAACTCCCGCTGCTCATCTCAGACCCGCGGCCCTATGTCAGACCAGCTGCTTGCTTTTGCGGATGGGTGGGGGGCGGAGGGAGAGGAGGTTGAGAGAGCGGAGGAGAGAGAGGAAGAGGGAGGAGGCCCAAGCAGACCGTTCCGCACATTTCAGCAGGCGGACAGGCAGCTCATGGGGCTGGAGCAAGAAGATGGTGACTTGGAGTGCCTGGTGGGTCTGCTTGTTGCGAGGCTTGCGTCATCAGCCTCTGTAGCCAAATGCCCTGGCTAAAGGTCAACCCTATTTTAACCTATGTTGTTAAGAGGTGCAATCGGGCATGTGCGCTATGCTGGCTGTGTGTGTCTGCTTAGTGTGTTGGCTGTGTGGGTTTGCTCAGTGTGTTGGTTGTATGGGCCTGTTGCTCGTGTTGGCTGTGCTGATCTGTTCGTGTTAGTAATTACAGGGATTGCACTAGAGTTTCGCTCATACACACACACACTCTCACACGCACAAACTCGCATATTGCATACATTTTCATACACACACATGCACACGCACACATTAACACACACACACACACACACGCTCACACGCACACACTCACACACACACACAACACACACACACGCACACACTCACACACACAACACACACATAAGCACACACACAACACACACACACGCACTCACACACACTGTTTTTCAACCTTGCCTCTGACGTGCACTTGCCTCATTGGCCTTACCAAATGCTATTGTTTTGCGCATGCTTGCTTAGTGGGTGGGCAAAGCAACTGATGCCTGGCTGACGTGCCCAGGTGCTCGGGTGTCTATCCTAGACAGCACAGTTGTGTGGCTGTTGGATTGCTGTGAGAGGTTCTTGGTTGAGGGCAAGCTTTGTTTAAGCCGCAAGAAAGTAGCGAACTGTAGCCTCACTTGAAAGAAGGACACTGCAGCAAGCTTTATAAGCTCTCATCACAGGCATTGGAACCCTCAACACAGGCATTGGAACTCTCAACAAATGCATTGGAACTCTCAACAAATGCATTGGAACTCTCATCACAGGCATTGGAACTCTCAACAAAGGCATTGGAACTCGCAACACAGGCATTGGAACTCTCAGCACAGGCATGGGAACTCTCCGTCTACTGCATCGTCCTTTTAACAACATAGATGCCGCGTGTATGCCTGGCATCTTCACTCACGCACGTGCATCATATTCAATCTTATTAATATAATAGTGATGATTATAATTTCATCCCAGAAGACGAAATCGTCTCCTAGCCTATGCCAGGTAATATAACTCACTCACATGTCTTTTTTCAGACTCAGGTCACCCTGGACACTAAACCAATACCAAGCCTATGCCACGCGCCTCAACTAGCTCATGTGTCTTTTTTCCAGACTCAATTCATACAGGACACAAAACCAACACCAAACCTATGCCGCGCACCTCAACTAGCTCACGTGTCTTTTTTCGAATTCAGGTCATACTGGACACAAAACCAGCACCAAGCCTATGCCACGCGCCTCAACTCGCTAATGTGTCTTTTTCCAGACTCAGGTCATACTGGACACAAAACCAACGCCAAGCCTATGCCACACGCGCCTCAACTAGCTCACGTGTCTTTTTTCAGACTCAGGTCACCTTAGACACAAAACCAACGCCAAGCCTATGCCACACGCGCCTCAACTAGCTCACGTGTCTTTTTCCAGACTCAGGTCATACTGGACACAAAACCAACGCCAAGCCTATGCCGCGCGCCTTAACTAGCTCACATGTACTATACTGCCTCAGGTCATCCCGGGAGACGAAATCAACTCCGCTTGTCCCCCAAGGCTTCGCCCGCCTTTGGCATTTGCAACCTCTGCTCCGCTCCATCAGCTTCACCACCCTGGAACTCGGCAGCACTCCAGTTCTCCTCAGCTGCATGTCCGGAACCAACGCTCCATGGAGGGCAATGAAAATATTGAGAATGCCTCTGCTTTTTCCGGTCCATCAAGCCAAGGTGCGCTCAAAAACTGTGTGCGTGTGTGTGTACAGGCATGTGTGCGTGTACAGGCATGTGTGTGTGCGTACAGGCATGTGTGTGTACAGGCATGTGTGTGTACAGGCATGTGTGTGTACAGGCATGTGTGTGTGCAGGCATGTGTGTGTACAGGCATGTGTGTGTGTGTGTACAGGCGTGTGTGTGTGTGTGTGTGTTTGTGTGTACAGGCATGTGTGTGTACAGGCATGTGTCACGCAAGCTGCAATTGTGAGGCAAAAAGGATCCTTGACAATATTGAAGGTATGAATACGTATGTTGTGTGTGGACCTTCCAGTGAAGGTGAGCTTTGAAACGGTGTGTGCGTATGTGTGTGTGTGCGTGTGAATGCGTGTGTATGTGCCCACGTCAAGGTACACAGTCTGGAAGTTTTTGTGTGTGTGTGTGCCCACGTTAAGGTACACAGTCTGGAAGTAGCCTAAGAGCTCCTTGACACAGCAATTTGAGGGTGCATGTTTAAATGTTGCGTATGTAGTCGACCATTGAAATTCAATCTGACTGCACGTTTGCTACTGCCTGGAATGTGGCATATGTGCATATGTGTATGATGAACGCCACAGGCATGGAATCTTGCCATTGAGGTTTGACCTAGCTGGCCTAACATGTGCTCATGCTTGGATGTAACTCACAAGCAATACTAGTGTGTGTGCTGGTGTGTGAGTGTCTCTGTGTGTATCATGTGAGTGAGTGTGTGTGTGTGTGCGTGCGTGTGTGTGCGTGCGTGCGTGTGCTTGCGTGCGTGCGTGCATGCGTGCGTGTGTGCGCGTGCGTGCATGCATGTGTGTGTGCGTGCGTGCGTGTGTGTATAGAAAGGCTCAATTTGCAGCACACACAGCATGTTACTCATTCTTCACACAAAGCCGCAATGGATGTGTAGCACACAAAAATCCCGATGTTTCGACCCTCAGGAGTGTGTGTGGGGGTCTGTTTGGCCGGTTTTACCTCTGAATCGCCAATTTCAGTCTCAGCTTGCACCGCGGCTGATGAAAACACCACTGCCTGAATCAGCACAAAATTTGATCTGTCCTGAGTTTGTGCTATATTCAAATGTAAATCCTTGTAAAGCCTGCATTATAAAGGCACGGACGTGCACACCTATCCTATAGGTGGCCCCGTGCCAACGTAGAACACCACTTTCACAACAGGCACATGGTGCAATATTATTAATATTATAGTAACCTTCTTCGACCGCACACACTGTGCAGGTTCCCATTCCTCCATCACCATCCACCAAGGCAGCAGCTCTTCAAGCCGCCCAAGCAGCGGCAACCGCGTAGTTCCTGCAGGGTATGTCCCTGTCCATAAAGGCCTCACGGACACGTCTTTGGACGGGCAAGCGCCCCCATTCCAGGCCTCAGTCAGCACCGCATGGGCTACTACACTCCCAGGGCAGTCAGCCTTGCAAGGCCTGCCAGAGCCACCCAACATGCAGCTGTACTCCTTGCAAGAGATGCCATCCATGGACTGCTCTCTATCGCAGTCCTTGCCCTCTCCCTCTCCTCCTGCCCTGTCACCTCCAGCCATTAGTACGGAGCCTTCCCCCAGCTCTCCTCTTCTCTCAGAAGCAGGTGCACCTACCCGGTTCCCTTCACCCCCACCCAAACCTGCTCATAATCCTAGTTTTATGTCTGGGCTGTTCAGCCGTCCTGGCACGGCTATTGCGAGCTTCTTTGGGGGAGGGAGCAGGCCTTCAACAGGAGTCGCAGCCCCTCTGCAGCAGCAGCAGCAGCAGCAGCAGCGTGCAGAGCCCAACCTCCCAGGCTCAGCGTTTGCAAATTTCTTTGGAGGCGGGAGCAGGCCAGGTACAGCAGCAGCAACTGCGCAGCAGCAGCAGCAGCAGCAGCAGCAGCAGCAGCAGCAGCGTGCAGAGCCCAACCCCCCAGGCTCAGCGTTTGCAAACTTCTTTGGAGGCGGGAGCAGGCCAGGTACAGCAGCAGCAACTGCGCAGCAGCAGCAGCAGCAGCAGCAGAAGCAGCAGCAGCAGCAGCAGAAGCAGCAGCAGGCAGGACTGGGTGCGACCACACAGCCGCAACCGTCAGTCCCGCCAGTAGCAGTTCCAGCGCAGCAGGGATCGAGCCTTATCAAGTCGCCGAGCCACAAGGAGCTTCAACGGCGTGCCTCTGCCAGGCTCCCTCGCGATAGCAACTCAGAGGGCAGCCCTGTCTCACGCACTCCAAGCATGCAGCGCTCCTCGGTGGAGGGAGCCTCGTCCAGGCAGGAGCCTGGTGCAGAAGGACGTGGGAGTGGAGAAAGAGATGAGGGCCAAGGTCCGAGCGTGGACAGGGGCCCCACTGCTGCCAGGCCTTGGGCAGCCGTAAATGCTGCTGCCAGGATTATCAGGAACAAGCGTGTAATCCCCACCCATGAGACACCTGAGTACAATGTAAGTTGGAGGGGAGCCGCTCCCTACTTTTTGTATTCTTCATACAACATCAATTATTTTTCATGCCGGCAGTGTCGGCAGTGTTCTATGTCTTATCAATTCGTTTATGTATATCTCTAAATAACATTGAGCTCACTCGCGCTCTCTCTCTCTCTCTCTCTCTCTCTCTCTCTCTCTCTCTCTCTCTCTCTCTCTCTCTCTTTATATATATATATATACCTATATATATGTCATAAGGTTGCTGTTGCCCACAGGGAACAAGCGTGAGGAGGAACAGGCGTTCAGCTCATACACCTCGTCAACCGTGGCCCTTGTAGTTTACTTTACTCTCCCGATTCGCTCCTCCTGCTGCTACTGCCCCCAACTTGCAAAAAGAGAATCATTCTGCCCCCGACTTGCAAAAAGATAATCATACTGCCCCCGACTTGCAAAAAGATAATCATACTGCCCCCGACTTGCAAAAAGAGAATCATATCCTTAACTGTCGTGCCCCATGAGAGCATTACGTTCCTGACTGACGCCGTGTATTAAACTGCTGGGTGAAAAGCAAATTCTGTAGGGCTGGCCAGAACCAAATTTACGGCACATGTACAGTATTTTTGGCGGGGAAATCACCTAATGTAAGGTCATATACAGCGTATATACACGGTTCTAGCTATCCTTCAACCTTTGCTATTATCCATTTCCGTGCTCCTTAACTGCATACATCCATACCACTCTTGTGCAGGTGGGCCCGCGCTATCTAGATTACCGCAGCAAACAAGTGGCAGCGCGCGCAGCATCAGTTACTGAACCGCAGCCATCCCCACCCCCACCTCAGAAGAAGGACCCCTTCAGTCTGTACCTCAACCCTCCCAAGAAAGCTAGGCAAAAAGGGAAAGCATCGCGAATATTGCCAGGTCCTGCTGCACCGCCTCGGTAGCCTGTTCTGTGGTGGAGGAATTTTACGGTCCTCGTTATTTAAGCGGCTCCTTTCCTTTGATTCAGGAAAACACGCACGGTAGCTTACAATGCCTGCTTGTTTCTTGTTTTTTTTTCCTGTGACACAGGTGGATGAAGTGGAGTGTTGTGAAGTGTTGCCATGGTGTGGAGTGTCATGAAGTGTTGCCATGGCGCGAGGGTTATGAAGTGGTGTTGCCATGGTGCGTAGTGTGAAAGGTGCAGATGCAATATGCACCTCAAATTGTGCAGTCTGATGCACCTCAGAAGCCCTTTCTGTGGCGGAGGAGTTTTTCGGTACCTGTCACCAAAGTACAGCTGCTTATGCACTTCTGAGCTTGCGGACTGATGCAGTAGTTTTGGAAGTTGCGGTGGATTTTGTTATGCTGTTTGAGAAGGAGCGTGTATGGATCCCTACTGATGGTGCACAACAAAACTATTTTTCATGCTTGAGCAAAACAAAACGGTTTGCAGAGCTGTTGTGAAGTTGGTCTGTTGAAAAAACTTGCATTTTTACCTAATTTATATTTGACATTGAAGCCAAAGCCACGCCAGTTTGTATAATATTCTTACTGCGCTTTTTAGTGTTGTACATATCGTTTTGCTGAAGAATTTGGGGCGTTACTGCAGTTGAATTATCATGCTACCTAGTGGTATGGTTGGTTTTATCTTTCCCCTGGGATTCACAGATCGTGATCTAAAACATGAAGATTTCATAGCTACTATTTTTTATTGGCCCTTGTGACGAAATTGCTCTTTCAGACATCCGTCCCCTCTGGCCGTTGCCTCACAGGTGAGAAAGAGGAACTGCTTAGTTCAGTGTAGCACTTGAACTCCAATTTTGCAGTGAAACAAAGTGATGCCCAGTATCACTCTGCTTTTTGTTTACAATGGTTACAATTAGGGTGACCTTCAGCCAGGTTGTTTGGCTGCACGGCTGCTGACTGGTCTCGTCCAGCCACAAATAAATCCATCAGCTCAGAAAGAAAGAGAAAAAGTCTAGTGTTCCGCTAAGGAAGGATATTGTTAATGAGTAGGTTGTTGACCTTTTGCAGCAAAAAGGTTTGGGTTGTCCTGCGGATGGGTTGTGCTGCGGATGGGTTGTCCTGCGGATGGGTTGTCCTGAGAAGTCCTCAAAGGTGTAAACAAAAAGGAGAAATTCCCTTACCTCACAGAGTTACAGAGCTACAGATAAATCCACCAGTCAATTTTTAGTTTAGTTTGGATTACAAAGGCATTCAACCTGGGATGGCTGCTCAACCTATGAGAACGAGGTAAACCTCAAAACGTGCGACTGCTAGGCTGCGTATGTAAAACGTGTAGAAACTGGGATACTTGTTGTTGTAGCTCCAGACTTGTAGCAACTACAAAAAAAACTGGAAAGGGAAAAAGGCACAACGCTGTTTGTGACAGAAATATTTCCTCAGCTCACAAACCCGATGATCTTGGCAAATTAAAGAGCGTGCGCCTTGTCTTAAATATGTTCACTTAAACAGGGCACTGGTCACATCCGCGAGAACCATCTTCAAGCCACGCTGCTGCCTCCACTTTCAAAGTGTGCACGCACAAGCAGAGCCTACTGACATTGCGCATAACATGTTTGGACAGATCATCTTAAAGATGAAGATACTGTGGTGCAGTAGTCGCTCATCACTAGAAAAAGGGATGGCAAACCAAGAATGATAAGCGGCATTTGTTGTTGTGCTTGTTGGGGTCCACCAACTCAGCGCCTCTACAAACACCTTAAATCTGCAGTAAACTTTTGCATGGGAATAGCACGCCAAGTTTGAACAGCTCAGACATGTGACTCGCACTCGTGCAGTCCTTGAAAAGTGCTCAGCAATTGAGCAGTCCAGCGGCACCTGAACGAGGCTGTGAATTAAGAGCAGCCTGGACCACCCTACGCAGAGTGACGCTATTATGTATTAAGCAAGTAAAAGATAAAGAACGCAGATAGTGTAAATACTACCGGCATGGATTCGGCCTCCGTTACTCTCCACATCATCCTTTTGGGTGTGGGCGGCACCATGGCATCTACAACACTCACACTCTTAAGCCTTTCAAGGAACTGGGTCTCGATTATCATAGAGTTAAGAAGCTTGCCCCCAAGCTCCATGTGCACTCTGTGCTGCTAAGCTTGTCCATACCAGACGTGCCCTTTCCAGTACTGTTATCAACTCTCATCAGGAGCTGGTTTCAGGCCGAGCCTGCAACCCTCCTGATCCCCATTGATTTTCCCCTTCCTTTTGTGGTGGAAGAGCTTTACGGTACTCGGTACCAAAGTGGCTCCTTTTCCTTAATTAATGTGGGGAGTGGCTTTCACTGTCTGCGTAGTTTTTCTTTTCATGGATTGTTGTTTTGTGTTCTGCAACACCCAATGGTTCATGTCCACATTCTTGGAGTGCAGCCCAGTTAGTGGTAGAACGCTTCACACCTAATGTGCCCTTGCTTCAAAAAATGCAATTGAAGCGAAGACAGCGAGCTAGAGAACTCCCTGCCTGCATGAAAAATTCCAGTTCCCCATACTTGATTGACTACCTTACATGCCAGCAGGAATAACATAATAGCATAAGTCTTAGCGAGCCACAAAGAAGTGTGCGGTCTGTCTGCCAAAGCGTGTTCACGCACAAATATATGTTTCCTATAGGCAGAGGCAAGGAAAGGACGGGATGCATGTTCAGCACCTTATTAGCCATGTTCAAGGTCCTGTAGAATACCATGCCCAGATACCTGAAAGAATCTTTGTGAAAAAGGGTGGCACCGCCAACATTAAAAACAGGAACATTTTTACCCGCCAGTTGAAGTGCACAACCTCGGACTCAGAAATGCTGACACTCAGATGTTTATTTCTAGCGTTCATGTTAGGCCATTTGTAGCCTCGTAAGGGCAAAGCCCCCCCCTGCAAACATCCCTGCGTAGGCAATCTCAAACACATGCCTGGCCTGCGAATGGATACGCGACAAAAATCGATTTCAAGCAGATTTCAGGCTGCCTAGTAGTAGAATGTTTTCATATTATATAGAAGAAGGGCAAATTGCAAATTGCATCTCTGCAGCAGGGACATTCCAGCTGACCAATGCAATTTAAAATCAAACAAGGATATATCACCTCTCCATGTGCCACACACCTCTCCATGTGCCACACAGGCTGCCACACACCTCTCCATGTGCCACACAGGCTGCCACACACCTCTCCATGTGCCACACATCTCTTTATGTGCCACACAGGCTGCCACACACCTCTCCATGTGCCACACACCTCTCCATTATGTGCCACACACCTCTCCATGTGCCACACCTCTCCATGTGCCACACACCTCTCCATGTGCCACACACCTCTCCATGTGCCACACACCTCTCCATGTGCCACACCTCTCCATGTGCCACACACCTCTCCATGTGCCACACACCTCTCCATGTGCCACACAGGCTGCCACACACCTCTCCATGTGCCACACACCTCTCCATGTGCCACACACCTCTCCATGTGCCACACCTCTCCATGTGCCACACACCTCTCTATGTGCCACACACCTCTCCATGTGCCACACACCTCTCCATGTGCCACACACCTCTCCATGTGCCACACCTCTCCATGTGCCACACAGGCTGCAGCTACGAGGGCATGCTTTTATTTAGACCTGCACAGGAGCCTTGCTTGGCCATCAGGCGAGCCAGACAACACAGCCACTTAGAGCCTTGACTGCCATGCTGAGAGCTAGGGGGCGCGATATTTTGCATGCTAGCTAGAACAGGCTTAGAGACTGTAGAAGTGATGCTAAAGCTGTTGATCTCTTCCGTGCAGCCTTTAAAGACTTTGCAGTTCGCCAGGGAGTCTCCAGTTTCTCTGACTCAGGTCAACCTCACCCTTTGTGCTGGCTAGGCCAAACGGCTCCTTGGCTGCCTCACTGCAGCTACCTTCCTAGCAAGCAGGATTGAGTGAAAGCTAAGACATGTCTTAAGACAAGCTTGTCTGGGGTCTGGGGTGGCATATACTCCACCCCTGCTCTCAGTTTCCATTAAAGTAGCCCGCTTCCTATTGCCTAACCCCTTGCTTTTGGCTTATGGTCCTTTATTTTTCTCATAGCTCAGGGGAGAGTAAGTCGTAGACTGCTGCTCTGAGTCCGGGTCTCATATGCCTTGGAATCCTGCTATCCTGCTATGTATTTTTCTCCTCTACGGGTCTTCCGCAAAGCTGTTTTAGCCAGGTTTGCGCATAAGGGTGGAGCCCGTGTTATTATTTAGGGTGGGTAGTGATAGAGCCAGTTTTGGCGCGCCAGTCATTGCTATGGCTTAGTTTGCTCTTATCCTGGCTGGCTCCTAGCTTCTCTTGCCTTTTTGTCTGGGTACCCATTCAATTACGTAGGAACCCAGGCCTCAGTTTTAGACGGTCCCTTTATTGCCCCTATCTTTCTAGCCTTCAGTTAGCGGCACGCAATTTTCAAGTGCTTTTCTTGTTGGGTCCTACATATTTATCTGAACTAGTTTTTCCTGGTCGCCCCTCTTGCCTTCCTTGTTCGCCCAGCCAGGCCCTACTTCTGTATTTTCTGACTTGATGCATGATTTAGAATCCCTGTTATTGCATTAAAGTCCAAAGGCCTGCTATTTTTCTTTCCTCTTTAATGGATGGTACAATACACTGAATACTCCTCACATGGTGAGCACGCAAACATGAAAATTTTTAGTTGCAAGACATAAGCCTGCTGGTCCATTGAAGTTAAAATTTTTGCCCGTAAATTTAGACAGCAACAAACAGCTGGCAATGCAAAACCACCAAATTCCCAAACACTGGAAAAAGTAAAAGTAAAAGTCTACGCCGGAGAGAGCCAGCGTGCATGAAGGAAAGGCTCTCAACTAGTGCTCACACTCGCCAGAGCCCCGCCAAAAATTAAAAAAGAGAAACAACTGAGCCTGATGAGGACTTGGCGGGTTGTCAGCCATGCGATCCGGCCTGCGCCTAGCCCTCCTGAAGCCAGCCGCTTTATCAGTAACCCCCCCATCAGGTCCCCCATTATCACTGTTGTTGTTTAAGTGTATTTTGTGTTTTGTTTTTATGATCTTGTTTAAGCTTTTTATTGCATGGCAGTGTAGTTAAGTAGCTAGTTGGTGCACTTTGTGCGTGGGGATGCCCAAGTTTAGTAAAGGAGTTATGGTGTACTGATTGTAAATTGCGCCCCCGACTCTAAGAAGTATAACATGAAGTGTGACTTTGTTGTTTCGAGAGATGCCTCGGAGGCTCCTTGCTCGTAGACGCTGGATAAGAGGTTGATGTTGGTTGTGCGCTTCTTATAATATCTATTGCGGGTTTGTGTCTGAGCAGAATGTTAAACCTACATGATGTGTGTCCCTTGTTGGAATCTGTTTAAGGCCCAAACACCTGCCCCTTCCTTCAATGGGCATGACTAACACGCCATTTGGACGGCTTTGACGTCTAGCTGGAAAGTTTTGTTGTGTTGGGAAAACCCAGTCGGGAATGTTTCTTTCATTGTCATGTAAGGTCAGATAGCTTTTCACTGTTACAAGCATCCATTGTAAGGATTGCTCAGCCCAGCTTGCCTTTGCTGATCTCTTCACCACAGCGGCAAACTGTGTGGTGGTCTAGGTGGTCTGCACCCTCATTGCCAATAATAACTGGAAAACTTCGAATCAAAACAAATTTACCTCCAGCCATCCAGATGCTGTGCTGGTTGCTCCCCCAAATTGCAGCGCTGCCAGCCACCAACAAAGACACACTTTATAAGCAGCCCAAAACGTTGACAGACTCGACGTGAGATCCACCTCGTTAAGATCAATATTCTGAGAACATTAGACCTCAGAATCAGCTCAACGCTGCAAGGGAAGAGCACAAGCATTTCCGCACCATTCTGCAAGGAGTCTCTGTGCCTTTGCACATCATCCTTTTGGGAATGGGTGGCACCAATACATGAATCACACACTGGAGAACTTGCTTCCAAGAAATTTGCTTCCAAGCTTCATGTTCGATCTATCAACAACGCTGCTACCTTTGTCCATACCAGACATGCCCTTATCAGTACCATTACTCCTCACCAGGAGCCGGTTTCAGGCCAAGCCTGCATCTCCCTGATCCCCAGTTAATTTTTCCATTATAGTTGCGGTGGAGGAGTTTTACGGTTATGGTATAAGAGTGGCGGTCGGTTTTCCATTGCCTGCGTAGTCCATCTTCTTCTAATTGCTTTATAGTTCTAAGCTGTGAAAGAGTGGAAAATGGCATGCAGGTAAGTGAAAGAATAATTGTTTGGTACCAAGCACCAAATGTCGTCCAGCTCGTCCATTAAAAAAAAAATGGAAAAAGTATGGGGATCAGGAAGTTTGCAAGCTTGACCTGAGATCGGATCCTGATGAGAGCTGGGACTAAGGGCACGTCTAACCCCAAAATTTGAAATTACAGGCAAATAGGTTCAACCAAAACTGTTTTCTACCGATAAGCAACAATCCTGCTTATTTAAAAGCTCTTGCAAACTGCAAAGCGAGGTCCACCGCGCCCGCAACAAAACAGTGGTGAGGTGGAACAGCGGGTATGACGGAGTGAGCAAAGGTTGTTATGGAAAGTTATATCTGCAGTAAACCTCTGGCTCGCCGTATACCTAAAAGCACAAGCATGCGACCATGTACACTTCAAATTTGAATGGGTGTTGCTGTGTGAAATTATAATATGCGTGAAAAGTATCTGCACATCAGGTTTGAACGCCGAAACAATTGCCCTGGAATCTCTCGCGCAACATAAATTACTCCGTCCCCTTAAGCTTGTACTTGACACGGGCGTGCCTGGTGAAATTAGCCTTCAAACTCATTGTAAGCTTCAAATGCTCTTAAACGAAATCGCACTTTTCGAAACATGCACCTCGGACGGGTAAATTGTTTAATTAATATTTTAGTGGGAACCCACTTAAATAAAAAATAGATGCTTGCAAATTATCATGTCGGACGCCACGAAACCTCCACCCGTGCGTCTGGACTCAAACATCCTCCAAAGCCTCGTTGATATGGACGGAATTGAGCCACTCCCCCGCTCTGGAGCTGTCAGTCAGGGCGGTGCTTGCTTCTTTGCACCACAACACTTTTTTGCGCCAGCAGCGGCAGCAGGCGGTCTCCCCATTCCACCAGAGTTTTCAAGAGTTGCAGCACCCCCTGCAGCAGCCGCCCCGTCCTCGCGCAAGTACTTTAAATACCACATGCAGCGATTGCAGACTACGGCAAACCATGTATTATTCTATGTGAGCTTTATTTTCTATGATTATACGCAATCAAATGATGAATGACATGGCTGCTATATTCCTGGAGCTGAACAAAACCATTTTTCTAAACATGCAGGTGTGTGATGCAAACATGGACGCAAAATTGGCGATTGTGGTGCGCGTTTTTGTTGTACGTGCAGGGTGCCTTTTTGATCTGTTCGTGTCCAGCGCCTCCATAAATGCATCTTGTCTTGATCACACACCCTGCTAGCTGACTGATTTGTTTCTAAACAACTGAGCAATTTGTAACCATAAGGAGTACCATTAGCGTGATAGACTAAATTAATGCCAAATCGCTACAACTGATCCAGTTTGCCCGTAGGTCACACAGCAGGTCAGCCAGTCCTCTCCCTACAATAACACTGCATGCAGGGCACCGATGTTCGACTCACAGGACACTTTGTGTACTGCACTCTTCCGGATTTTCGTGAAGGCCCTCCCATTCGATGCACCAACCGTGCCCAGGCAAGTGAAATGAGGTGCATTGCATCATTTAGGAGGGTAGTGATATTGTGGATGGAGGTGTCAGCAACGCATGCAGTCCTGGACTATAGGGTGGATGGCTGAGACTTCCTAAATATTGGGTCAGTTTCTACGTCTGATAACGCCTGGTTTTTCTGTTTGATGTACGCAGCAGGCGATGGGAAACCGTTGGTTCTTTAAAAATGGATGATAGCAAATTTTCTGGTTGTCTAGATAAAAAGAGTGAGTGTAGGATGGCATCACTTTTAAAAGACCACGTGCAGACGGTAAGCACTGTCAAACTCCTTGCCGCAAAGCGGAAGAGAAGGATATCAGTGAGGAATGGGCTTAAGATCCTCTAGGTGCATGATCCAACATACCAATCAAGCAATGCCAGAAGTGGACGCTACTCGCTTTTTACAGGTCATGGCTTGGTTAGCAGGGCTGGGTGCAACAGAAGGGGCGGATCCGCAGGTGAATTTTTCTATTCCTACTTTGGTGCAAACATGGGGAAATTCTGTCAGCTTCACTTTGGACCTTCAAGATTGTTGCCATGTGACTTTTTATCTGCGTTCCTCTCACACAATGTGTTTCCTTGGCATGTGAACTTCCATCTGCGTCCCTCTCACACATTGTGTATTCTTGGCATGTGAATTTCCATCTGCGTTCCTCTCAAACAATGTGTATTCCTTGACGTGCTGCAATCCATTCCAGACCGTGAACGTCCCGAGTATATCAAGCCAGCAGTTGGAGATGCTACTGACTGCCGACCCCATGTTCAGCCGGCCTCGTTTGGATCGCAACTACACCCAGTGGCGAGAACAGTCCGGCAAAATGACAGACGGTAATATCTTGAGTGGCAAATTGCAATTTTTTATGAGTGCACTGATACTGATGCACTTTTAACGTAGTTACTCGTTTGGCCACACACTCTAACGTAGTTACTCTTCTTGGCCACATGGTTACTCTTTTTGCACACCAAACAGGTTTTGTGCATACCTCGTAATGCTGACATAGTTGTTTGTATTCCCCATCAAGCAACTGGCCACAAAATACCTGCATTGCACAGCAGCCTGCCAGCTTAAACAGAAGCACCTTTCATATTAATCGCAGGTCGCCACTTCAAGAACTTTTACCTCATCGATACACAGGTGAGAAGTAGTGGTTCAAATTGGTGTTATTTCAAAGGCTCATTAAACTTGAGTTAAAAAGAGGAACAGTATGCAGGCAGAAAAAATTTCCTCCAGCAAGACAGGAGGATTTACTTTTGATTGTGAAAACCCGAAATATACAGAAAATTTTGAAATGGCAGCAACAAGCAGCAGGTCTCATGTCATTTCCTCTGATTTCAAGTATCGATGTTTAGGATTCAAGCCCAATTTTCTGGGTAATGAAATAGCACATCATATAGATGCGTGACTTGATCGGTTGCAGAGTGATGTATGTGTAGACTGAATCTCAGCTTCGTGTGCCGTCCTTTGAAAATCACATCTTTGACTTTTACACGTCCCTAATCACAGATCAGAGCCAGAAGCACAAATTTGTAAAAAGCACCATGCGCTTCTGATTGCAAAGCGGAGCTGAGAAGCACATTCATAGCACTTTCTGACTTTTACACGTCCCTAATCACAGATCAGAGCCAGAAGCACAATGTTGCAAAGAGCACCATGCGCCCCTGATTGCAAAGCGGAGCTGAGAAGCACATTCATAACAGTTTCTGACTTTTACACGTCCCTAATCACAGATCAGAGCCAGAAGCACAATGTTGCAAAGAGCACCATGCGCCCCTGATTTAGAGCGGAGCTGAGAAGCACATTCATAACAGTCTCTGACTTTTACACGTCCCTAATCACAGATCAGAGCCAGAAGCACAATGTTTATAATGAGCACCATGCGCCCTTGATTGCAGAGCGGAGCTGAGAAGCACATTCATAACAGTCTCTGACTTTTACACGTCCCTAATCACAGATCAGAGCAGATGCACAATGTTTATAATGAGCACCATGCGCTCCTGATTGCAGAGTGGAGCTGAGAAGCACATTGTTTCTGCTGAAGATTCCCACCGACGTGACAGGTGTGGTTGTGCTTTGTGCTTTGTGCAGGGAAGCAGCAAGTAAAATGTAATGGTCAAAGGATTTACCCTTTGGTAAGTACAATGCTTGGTCCTTCTTTTCTACTTTGTATTTCCAGGCGCTACAACTACAAAGCTGTGCCGGAAATGGGTGGATTTGCCTTTGAAAATGGGCAGGCGGTCAAAGAGTGGCTAGTGAGTTTTTTCCAAAGTTAATGCGGTGAGCAGCCGTCATGTCCAAACAGGCGTAACGCAAAAGGCGCATGAACGGGCATGTGCATACGGATTCGTGCACATCTAGTGGCAAACTGCTTTTTTCTGGTTATTACAATAGTACCTCCAAAAAGGTGTAACATACATACAGGGCGCATGAGTGTGTATCTGATGACAAATCGGCTTCTTTCTGAATTTACAAAAGTGCCCCCTTTTCATGTGCTTAATAATTATTCAGCAACACATCAGATACAAGGTTGGCCAGTGCCATATGCAGGCAGATGGTAAAACAATGCAGAGTGTCTAGCACGGGAATTTGTAACCATTTGGCCATTCACAGGGTGCGTGCTTGACTCTGGCAAATCCTGATCTTTAAGCGTAAAACCATGCATTTTGCAACGCACAGGACTTTGTGGTGGGCTAAGCAGCATGGTCACAACAGGGTATATCTCTGATCTCTGACTAATCCTGGTCAATAACTGCGGCTTCTTTTCCTTAATCAATGTGGGGAGGGTTTTTAGATTGCCTGCGTAGTCTTCCTTGTTTGTCTCTAACTAATTTTCATAGTCTAGTGCACTTTTTGCGCGCACATACACACAGGACTTTGTGGTGGGCAAAGCAAGCAGCGGTCCGTCGACTGCCCGTGTGCCCAAAAAGGCAAAGAACTCCAAAGGAATCCAACAGCAGAAAAAGGCAACCACTGCAAATCCTCAAATGCCCTACATCCCCCCAGGTAAGCAAGTGTCTTTACAGGGAAGGGCACATAAGCAGCGAGTGTCTTCACAATGATGAGCACACGCACAGTGGCTTCACTTTGTACAACATTGAGGTATTTGACCACATTTCGGCACTGTCAACTTTTTTTGTATGCCACAAGAAAGGAAGTAATGCTGCCAAAACAAATCAGGTAGTTATTTTACAGCTCAATCAGTAGGCAGGGGGAAATAAGAAAGCACTGACGGCAAGGGCACAAGGAAGCTGCACTGTATAGGCAAGCAGAACTGAACTTGCCTTTTGAAAACATCCAGATATATTAAAGATGGACAAGAAGAGAAACATGCACTTTTTGCGAAAGTGCATTACACAAGTCGCTTGCCTGCAAGAACTAGAGTTCTTCTGCAAGCAGAGAACTCTGCAGTTGACAAGCGTACATGATTTCAGCTGTATCAAGGAGGGAAATGAGTTGATGAAGGGTTGATGTCATGACCAGAAGCTGTATCAGTCGAAGTACAAGACAGATAGCGCCACCAATACGCCATTTGAAATTAAGGAGAAGTATCCAATCAGTAACCGACCAAACACATGCCTCTGCCAGACGTAAGGCGAAGGCGTGTGTGTGTGTGTGTGTGTGTGTGTGTGTGTGTGTGTGAAGGCGTGACATTGACGAGCGTACATTATTTCAGCTGTATCAAGGAATGCAATGATCATGTACTTCCTTGATACAGCTGAAATATGTGAAGCAATGCATGTAGTTATAGCTCATGAGCTATAATAAGTACATGCATTTGAGCTAAGCCCTCAAAGAGGTACGAAAAGACAATTGTGTAATGCTTCATGTCGACGAGTGCTTCGTCCCCAAATGTGTGACTCATTTTGCATATTCTTGGTCTGCTGCAAATAGTATTGCTGTGTGAAGCATGCAAGGCTTGCTTGATCTGTCCTGTTCAGTTGCATCATCCTCATATGTAGCTCTATGCCTCGTACAAGCTTGTACAGCATAAGGTGATAGATCTATCGCCGTCATTTGCCTACGTACGCCAGCTTAGTTCTATGCCTGAATCCGACCTCTGCAGGGTTCTTGGATCCCTTAACAACAGGCTCTGAAAGAACACCCATGGAAATGGACGCTTCTTTCCTCACGCCCTTTCCAATCCACACCTCCACCCTCGCATCGGATTCTTGCAAGCCCTTCCCATCATCAATAGCATCACTCCAGTCTCCGGTGTGTGTGTGTGTGTTTAATCCCGCAGGTGATGGTCACAGCTGCTTACCTTTCCTCTGCTAGTAGTGCCGGTTTGCTGGGAGGTTTTTGAATGTCGGTTTGCTGGGAGGTGCAAGGTGTATATGGTACTATGTTGTATATGGTAGTAGTATTCTTGGCCTCCATTTTTACTGTCAAGGTATGTATATATCGGAGGTCTTACACATCATTGGCAAGCCAACGCGTGTTTGAATTACGGGTTTAAGGAACGTCACCCGCCCTCCATGATTGCTTTTAGTTTGCTGGGAGGCGTATACTTTAGTTTCGAGCATGCAAGGAACTCAAATTCATTCGAGTATAGAGCTTACAAGGGACGTCGCCCGCCCTTTGTGATTGCACGTTCATATGTTCCTGGCAGTTCCTGCACATCTTATGTGCTGATGAATGACATGACACCTGCTGTGAACCTTTGACTTCATGACATATCACACATCCCTTACCAATGAAGGATGTATCACTTACTAATAACTAATAAGGACAAATTACTCACTGAGAGCTTCAAGGCAGCTGTGCAACTTGACCTCTTCATTTCTATTTTGATTGCCCCCACTTCACAAACATTCCACCACATTTATCAGGTTACTAGAACGAATGACATCATCCATGTGCCAGCATCTGTTTTGCTCTATTTTTGCAGCTGAAAGCACAGTCGATTACAAAAACTGCATGCAGGCCACGGGCAATGCTGAGTGCCCACCCCAACTTGATTACATGGAAATCCAGCAGCAGGAAGAGCAGCAGCAGGCTGAGGAGATGCATTGGGAGCTTTGTGATGCAGCTAGCCTGTGTAATGCAACTGAGGTGTTTCACACATTCCAGGGTGACGAACGACTTCTAGTATGGATCACAGGTAATCCATTCTCTCTCTCTCTCTCTCTCTCTCCATCTCTCCCTCTCCCTCTCCCTCTCCCTCTCCCTCTCCCTCTCCCTCTCCCTCTCCCTCTCCCTCT
>Ga0307945_1001156_pt1 | contig 20169 bp, 20 predicted proteins | sample OrgLakmetagen228_FD_201818 | JGI IMG/M metagenome (GOLD analysis project Ga0307945, IMG submission 201818) | Saline water microbial communities from Organic Lake, Antarctica - #228 | ecosystem: Environmental > Aquatic > Non-marine Saline and Alkaline > Saline | place: Antarctica: Organic Lake...
ATCGAATGGGCTGAGGCATCCAAAAATATATTTATTATTTGCCGGAAGTGGCCCAGAAAGATTCTGGAGACCTCCCCCCAAACTTCTGAGCCCCCCCAAATGACCACCCACCAACCGACCCCTCAGGATCGGCTCATTTATATACCAATTGATAGCTTTCAACATCAGGATTCCGAACATGCAATTTATATTTCAATCAACACGTGACGCCAAGAAGTTATAATAACTATAGCCTCCTGGTAGGATACTGTTTAGGTATACGCCTGCACAAATGCTGGCAAATCAACGGTCTTTATAAGTCATACCATGATCCAAAGGTTTTCCATTTCCCATGGTTTTTTGTTTAATAAAAGGTAGAAGCCTATATTGGTGGTTAACAAGCTTGACTTTCAATCAAACGCGCGCAGCAAAAACAAAGCACGATCGACTTACCCTCAAATTGGGAGGGACAAACTTGAAGTTGATGAATTGGGCAGGGATCCATAGCACCCAGTTGACTTTGATGGTCTCAGGCCAGTCCTGTTTGAGCTTTGGCACAATCTGGTCTGCCTTACCCTGTGTGAAGTAAATTGACGATTTTGGTAACGACAAGTCCAAGAGCTGAATTCCTGTATGAGGGCAAGGTGGTCATCAAGTTATGGGCAGGTCTTGATTTCAGAGCTTTTTCACCAACGTTTTCCAAAACCTGCTTGTTTATGGGGTCATTGAGTTGGAACTTGGTACCTGATGTCATGCATGCACAGGTGTGGAGCAAGAGTGATGGAGGCTGAGAGTAGAAGCGAGCACTGACACAGTTCACTTACGTGTCTGTATATCGCATGGAATTGACTACGATCATTTTTTCGGTGCTCATAAGGAGCAACGATGAAAGTAAGGCAACATAAGTGCCCTAAGGAATCACTTGATGCATTTCAACACCCCCTCTTTACTCTTTCATCTTGAGTGCTAGTGCGTCTCAGGTTCACAGTGTTGCAGACTCAGGGTAACCAATTGTTATCGTTGTATCCTTACCTCCGCAGCAGTGATGGCGGACATGAAGGCCGCGATGAATGTTGGGGCAAACACAAACTGGTCAAGACCAAGGCTGATCAAGGTTCCTGTGGAAAAGGCACGCAAGACCGAAGTGCACCTAGCTGTGAGGATCCCATTGGGTTGCTAATGTTATTGGTAGCAAACAGGGATGGGTCATACGGCGTAGGCGTATTATACGTCGTATCGTATTTATCACGTATTTAACCGTATTTTTCAAATTGCTCCGTATAATACGATTTTGGGCACTAAACGAATTTTGCAGCCACAAGCCCCCCAGAAGAACTCCTAGGCCCTCTAGAGCCCCCCAGAGGAACTCCCAGCCCCTCAAAACGTAGCATGATCACTTGCTTATTGCTACCACAACCCAGAAGGTAATGCCTGTAGCGTAGATGAATTGTGCAACAGCTGCATCCCCACAAGCCTTGGTCACTGCCCTCTTGCTGCAGGTGTCCAATGACTGTGTAGATACTGCTGCTGATGTGCTTGCTGTAGTCCTGTGCAGGTGCCTCTCTTTTCCTGCATGCTCCTCCCTCTGAGCGCTAGCGTCGGCAATTTCTCCCATTGCTAGCGAGCGCTGCGACTACGCCCTGAGGATTCCTGCCGGGTCAGCTTTGCATGCTGCTACACCTACGCTGGGATTCTGCCTCATGAAGTGCTCGCGGATGCGGGGGGCACCGCTGCTGAAATCTCGGAATTCTGGCATCTGGCATCGGCATCGGCATCTGGCATCTCGTAAATCTGCCCCTTCTGTCCCATAACAACAACACGATGCCACTCAGAATCTTTACCAGGAGGCATTATAATGTTCTGGAGGCTGGGGGGACAATTCGTGGTGGTTGGAGGGTGGTTGGTGCAAGCCCAGGGTACCCCCCAAAATAGCATAAATACGTTTTCATATTATACGCGTATTGCGTATTAATAGCGTATTATACCGTATGGGACGTCTCAGAAGTCCGTATGACCCAACCCTGGCAGCAAGCAAGCCCTGATGTATACCGTCCTTTCACGATCACTTCGTGACCTTACTTTCAAAAAATTAATTAAAATCACGATTTTAGTTCATGAGGGGGTTTGGGGATGAATTTTTGAGTTCGATGGCACTTCGGGAGGGCCGGGAATTAAATTTTAAGTTCGAGAGCCCCCTTTGAATGCTGCCTGTGCACTGCTACTGCTGTTTGTTATGGCTAAAGCTGTGGCTGAGGCTGAAGCTGTGGCTGAGGTTAAAGCTGTGGCTGAAGCTGAGGTTGTGGCTGATGCTGCACAGTGCTCAGAAGCAGTGAAAGAGAGGTGAGGGGTTTACATGCAGCAATAGCCACACAAAGGGGCAAACGTAGCCCCACAGGCCTCTTCCCAGCCTCGCCCCTTGCCTTTGCCTCTTCCTCTTGCAGCTCCTTGAGCTGCCTTTCCCTTCTGCAGCTTCTCACGGTCCCTATGCTGAAGAGCCAGCCTTTCAGCTGGGGACTGAGGCTTCAAGAACCCGGCCAGGGGGTTCACGCTGGCGCGCTTGAAGCTCATTTCGATTTTCACCCTCAAAACCACTATAAATTGTTAATTATTCACTTCGAATTCAGTTCGGAGAGGCCTCCAAGAATTAATAAAAATTTTCGTTTTTTGGCCAGATAATTAATTAATTTCGAAGTGATCGTAAACGGACGGTATATGATGCAGTCTTTGCTTGAAGCTCAAAAATATTGGGAACCGTGTTTTAAGTTGTTATTGTTTGGGCTGGAATATTATTTTTGTAAAACCTCTAATTTAATTGGGGGATTGTGAGTAAGGTACGTACGGCAACACAATAAATTGCCACAGATTTGACAATTCCTATCGCTCTGCATTTTCTTTTGCGACATGTCAACGTGCACATATTCTTTATTGTTTTACATTTTGCTTGAGAAATCAAGTGCTTATTGAGTGTGTTCCTGGCCAACCTACTGGAGCTTATACATAAAAACAACTCTGTGGCAAGTACAATGCATAAAAGGCAGCAAAGGAAGCGAAGACCTGCTCATACACACCCCGCATAAATCCTAGCCAGAGTCTTGGTCAGCCAAGTAAGGGAAAAGAGCACGACGATGTGTGAGCACTGTTGGCGTAAATTTGGATCTCCTATTCACCTTTTAGCCCTGGCGTTGTCACTATGCTTCCCAATTTGCCGTACCAGGTGGCCAGGACTGGACCAACAAGTAACAAGCCCTGGACAGCAAAGGACGTTTTGTGAGGCTTGCTGGCTCAATGAACGGCAGGCACAATGAACGGTAGGCACAATGAACGGCAGGCACAATGAACGGCAGGCTTGCTGGCACAAAAAACGGCAGGCACATTGAATGGCAGGCTTGCTGGCACAATAAACGGCAGGCACAACGAACGGCAGGCACAATGAACGGCAGGCTTGCTGGCACAATGAACGGCAGGCTTGCTGGCACAATAAACGGCAGGCACAACGAACGGCAGGCACAATGAACGGCAGGCTTGCTGGCACAATGAACGGCTGGCACAATGAACGGCTGGCACAATGAACAGCAGGCTTGCTGGCACAACGAACGGCAGGCACAATGAACGGCAGGCTTGCTGGCACAATGAACGGCAGGCAGAAGCAGCTATAAAACGCAGTGTGAAGGGCATGTCTTTGAGGACCAGTGCTGTCGGTGCAATAGGTATGCTCTTGTTTACGCTTTGAAAGGCACGGCTTTAAGGAGTTGTAGTCCACGCGAAGAAGAAGATGAGGACTCAAAACTAGCATACTAGTTGCTTAAATTATAAACTTATTTACAACTCACATCAGAGAAACTCGTATGGCGACAATGCCTTTTGAGACAAGCTGACTTAGTTAAACAAGCCGCTAGTGTGAGTGCTGCAGCGTTGCCTTTCCAATACAGCAGCACATGCTGTGACATTGGCAAGCGGCTTCAGAAGCTTGCCTACCAGTAGAGTGAAACTCAAGCACCGCTTCGCATCAAAGGCCTGCTGCTCCACACAGAGCTGCGAGAAGATGTCGCCCAACCCGTTCAGGAGCCCACAAGTCACGGCACGCGTCAACATCTGCAGGCATATGCCACGTTGGACAGAGAGGCAACGCGTCTGTTTCCTGACTAGGCTTACTAGGCGCAAACCGTTAGGCGCAAACCGTTGTGCGTTTCAGCATATGGGTCACAATGGGTCCAAGGCAGGACAGGCTTTTACTGGAGTTGTACTTGTAGTGCACAGGCATCTAATTTTACAACCCAATCAAGCTCTTGGCTACGAGATTTCCTTCGTAGTACTGCTTCATTGGCAATTTTGGAGCCAGGTCATCTGTAGAGGTGCTTGGCACGTGAGAAACGCCTACATGCACACAATGACAGCTGCCTTGAACTGCGCATGATTAATTTCAGCGCACATTTCCAGCGCTGGCCATGTCTGAAAATTACAAATGGAATTCACCTAGCATGCAGTCATTCACACGAAGCATCTACATCCAACTCCAGTTAGCTGTGCAGATTGCTCAAAAGAAGCCGACGAGTGCAAAATGATCTAGCCTCAGTTCCCAATACTCACAGGGCTCGCTTCTAGGAGCTCCAGGTACTTACTCCACAGCCCCTTCGCCCCACCCCCTCCTCCGGCGCCCTCGCCCCCAGGGCCTCCTGAGCAGCATTGTATACACGAGGGATTTGCCAAGCCATGAAAGACTACCGCTTTGGCTTGCAGCATTTAATTTTACTATTCAGACCCAAGATGCCCGAGATGAGTGCTGGAGCAACATAACAAAGTCGGATCTGGTCAGCTGCGTGCGCTGCGTTACGCAATTAATGCGTGAAGCTAACCTGATGCCACACGTATGCGGCCGCCTCCTCGACCACCGTTGCCCCCGCTGCCCATCAGACATGGAGTGTCAGCCTTTTTGAAGCCATGACCTGTTCACGTGTGCGCGAGAGCAAGCAGCTTGAACACCATTTTCGAGCTTGTTAAACAGAACTCACAGTTGTACGGGTTTCATTTATTTAATGAAAGCAGCAATGCCTCGTATCGGGAGGTGCAGGGGAGAGGACGAGATGGACGTAACATCTCGTTAGGGTTCTGTAGTGGTAGTGGATCCTTACAGAATGACCACTTGGCCTGCTATAGCGATACTGTTATGATATAGTTGTAGCCCGTGCACATATCAGGTCTAAACCCATACAATGCTTGCACATGTGTTTTCTCAATGAACACATGAATACGTGCAGTGTGCACGCTGCCTGCACTCACCTGTGCAATGCTTCAGTGGAGATGAAGCCCCTGGTGTTACCAAGCTCCTCCTCAGGACTTGGCCGGGCGGGGTTAAGGGAGCTGCCCCTCTTTTGAGCAATTGCTGTGGCAACTTCTTGAGCATGAACTGCATTTTTATAATATTTATAGGTATTAATAAGACAATATCTAATAATATCAGACGCGTCAATACGAACAATTTCGCAAATTTTTTTACATTAAATATAAGCCCACAAATTCAACAAGATGGTGGCCCCCGCTGACCCTAATGCCGCCCCTCTCTCTTTCCCCAAGACCTTCGCCTCTAGCGCGATTGCAGCATGCACCGCCGAGGTAGGTGACCTACGAGGGGAACAGAAACACTAAATTTGCTCTGCTTGCATGTTTGATGATCCTCATCAAAAAAACTGAAGTTCACCATCATTTTGCTGCACTACAGGCCTTGACGCTCCCCCTGGACACAGCAAAGGTCAGGCTGCAGCTGCAGCAATCAGGCAACAAGTACAGGTGCGCACAACAGGGACAGACGCACGCTGTGTTGGTGGAGTTCATCTGGATGGTTGGTTTTCAACATCACACCCTACCATCGCAGCGGCTTGTTCGGCACCATTGCCACTATTGCCAAGGAAGAGGGGCCCAGAGCATTGTGGGCAGGCTTGGAACCAGGTGCGCATCTCATACGAATTGCAAGCATATGTGCAAACGCATGCAAACACGCAGATCTGGCTGGCGACAACGGGAACCTCTCCGACATCATCGAATAGGTGTTGGATGTGAGGACATGCATGATCATGTATGTACAGGAGTTTGAAATACGAGCAAGCATGCGTGAGCCCACGCCCGCATGCATATGCACGCGCACGCGCACATACATACACACAGAAACGCGCACACACACATACATCAACTCCACACACATACACATGCACACACACAAAGATGCGCATACACATATATAATGCACACACACGCACATGAATACAAACACACACACACACACACAAACGTACACATACACACATGAAAACACTCGAACACACAAACGCTCTAAAGCACACAAGTATAAACAAGCACGCAAGCGGTGTTTTTTTGTCCTCATGCATGCTCACATGCGCAACTAGGCATTGACACGTGTGATACAGAAAGCACGCACACACAAAGGCATGTATTAACTCATCAGCTCATTGGCACGCCTGCAGAAAACCACACATTATATATCAAGTGTCGAGATTGCTCATTGCTCAAATGCAGGACTACATAGGCAATGCTTGTTTGGAGGTCTGCGCATTGGCATGTATGAGCCGGTACGTTGCAGTTTTGTGTGAACAGTCTCTATTCTTGCATCTGCATCAACAAAATACTGCAGGGGCGTATGCATCAGGTTAGTGTTGACTGTGTCAGGCATACTAAGTGCTTGCTAGGAATGGTTGGTCAAAGATGAAAAGCGCAGGAGCATATGAGCAAGCAGTTCTGCCAGCTGTCGCCGAGCGGCGTATAACAGGCATACGACACACACACACACACACACACCATGCTGGTGTGTGCAGTGCCAACACGATAAGATGTGCAGACAAGAGCAGTGAAGTTAGGGCCGATTAAAGGCGGTAACATTTTGGTGTAAACAGCCCCTCTATGTTGCGCCAGAGCTTGCCGCCGCACCCAAATTTGTCGCAAAGCCACAGCTGTGCCAAAATAAAAGGATTCTGTGGTCGGTTTCATATACAGTGTTCTGGCGGACCCAGAGCATCGGTGATCTGTCAGTTAAAAGTAACATTTGATAGTATGGTTCAGGATTGTTTTGTGAGCGAAAGTCGCCCCCCCCCCTCCCCCTCTCGTTGCAGACAATAGACTGACTTCTTTATTCTAGCTCCGTCACACGCACCAGAATTGGATATCAAGCACGCAATCCTTGTGCTTGCATGCATGTAATGCGACGCTGCGGACGTGCCAAAACGCAACGATGCATATGTGCCAATCCTGACGAAACAGGCTCAGGACGATTAATGTTTTTGGCACGACTTTGACATACAAACAAACAGGCAGGGTGATATTACTTCTCGGTTGTGGAAACAAGGATATACGGGCCCTCAAAACATGCTCAGCACTACATCCCTTTGCATTTGCGCGCGTGCAGGTGCGCAATTTTTACGTGGGCAAGGACGCCAAGGGCGACCCTCCTCTGCACCTGAAGATTGCTGCGGGTTTGACCACAGGCGCTTTTGGCATCATGGTGGCCAGCCCCACGGATTTAGTTAAGGTAAGTGTGTGTGTGTATCCACATGAAGTGTGTATTTGTGTGAGTGTGTGTGTGTGTGTGTGTGTGTGCGCGAGTAGGTGGGTGGGTGGGTGGACGGCTAAGTTGGGGTGTATGCTACATGGGAGCTCAAGTGTTATGATGGCCATCCCAATAGATTTAGTCAAAGTGTGATGTGTTGCAGGAAGGGGGCAGGGAGGGCGCATGGCAGCTTTCTCTGGTCTCTGCTCCAGCAGAGAACTCAATGTGTGTGGTGTGTTTGGGCAGTGAAGATCAGGACAGGTTAAGCAGTGGATGCAGGCCACACATGCTTTTATTCTCCCACGGCAGTCATCGTCTTGCGTTTGTGCCATCACGCCAGGGCCTGACCTGCCACTAATTAAAGAGCTGATGGCATGTGTGTTACTTAAGCAGCAAGCGTAGTGTAAGCTGGCAAGCGTTGCGCTGGGAGCTAAGAATCCTTTGTGCGTCTTTTCACGTTGGATTTTCGAACCGCATCCATGCACACGTGTGCGGCCAACCCACGCAATGATGTGATCAGGGACGGCGCGCTGCTCTTCTTTGTGTTTGTGTGTGCTAAGCTCTTTTCATATATGTATGCAATTGCTCGCGTCTGTGTGTTGTTGCCGAAGCTCCCTGTAAATCCTGTGTGCTCTTGTGCGCATGCAATCAAGTAAGGGAGCGCGTGCGCAATGCAACAGAGCGTGACTCTCATAGCTGAAGCATCCCCTAATACCTCACGTTCAAATGCGTGTGCATCAGAGGGCTCACACTGTGATTATTTGGTTCACTTTAGTCAAATACCTGATAGTGTTTGCTCAAGTGTGTATGCAACCAAGAGTGCTCACACTGTGTTTCTTTGATTCAGTTTCCAGAAACATCTGATACTGTGTGCTTAGTTGCGTGTGTATCCAATCAGAGGGCTCACACTGTTTATTTGATCAGTTTTTTGAAACATCTGATAGTTTTTGCTTAGGTGCGTATGCAATCAGAGGACTTTCATGTTTCTTTGATTCAATGTACACACCTTATTTGATTCGATGTGCACACCTTTGATTCGATCTGCACACCTTTTTTTATTCAATCTGCACACCCTCTTTAATTCGATCTGCACGCCTTCTTTGATTCGATCTGCACACCTTCTTTGATTTGATATGCACACCTTCTTTGATTTATTGTGCACACCTTCTTTTTATTTAATTTGCACACCTTATTTGATCTATTGTGCACACCTTTGATTCAATTTTCACGCCTTCGATTTTTCACACCTTTTTTTATTCAATCTACACACCTTGAATCAATCTGCACACCTTTAGCTCAATCTACGCACCTTCTTTGATTCAATCTCCTGCACACCTTCTATGGTTTAATCTGCACACCTGATATATTTGGCTTAGGTGCGCATGCAATCAGAGGGCAAGCTGCCCCAAGGGACCCCCAAAAAGTACCCCAGCGCGTTCAAGGCTTACCCAACCATTGTAAGGTAAGGACGTGAGGGTGTGTTTCTGAAAGATCACGGCGCGCGCACGTGTGATGTCGAAAAGTCCTGAAGTCGTCTGGAGGTGAGGGTTCACATGTGTTGTTGGGACGTGCGTGTGTGTACGGTAAGGAAGTCAAGGACGTGTAGGAAGTGAAGGGCACGTGTGTGATGTAGGGGCGTGAGTGTACTCTTTAGAAGTCAGGAAGTTCTCGGAAGATAAAGGCACACGTGCTTGTACAAAGGGAAAGACGACAATATTGATGGGACATACTTGCTAAGGGGAAAGACATGCATGAGTTTTGAAAAGGGAGTCATAAGGTACACTCCTTGTTGCACGGAAATTGCTTGCCCGGATACGGGCGGTTACCATGGCATCAGGGGTCCAGCAAAAGTTAGGGCTGCTTTTGAAATGGTGGTGTAGAAGGTGGAATGTTTGGAATGGTGGAATGAGTAAGGGATGCTTTTGGAATGGTGGTGTACAAGGTGGAATGGTTGGAATGGTGGAATGAGTAGGAAATGCTTTTGGAATGGTGGTGTACAAGGTGGAATGGTTGGAATGGTGGAATGAGTAAGGGATGCTTTTGGAATGGTGGTGTACAAGGTGGAATGGTTGGAATGGTGGAATGAGTAAGGGATGCTTTTGGAATGGTGGTGTACAAGGTGGAATGGTTGGAATGGTGGTGTACAAGGTGGAATGGTTGGAATGGTGGAATGAGTAAGGGATGCTTTTGGAATGGCGGTGTGTTCAAGGGATACGTGCAGTTTGTGAGGGGCATGGTTGTATGCTGTGGTGAGGGCATGAGGGGCGTGTGAGGGGCATATGATGTAAGGGTGTAGCATTAGGGCTTGTGAGTAGGCTTAGCAGCATGAGGGGCTCCATTTCAATTTTATATTAGGCTATATTTCACCCCGCAACTCTGAGAGCAAAAACCGGGCTGAAACTCGCAGCAGGTATGGAGCGACAGATGTTTGTCTTTTTCCCCTGTGTCCCTTGTGTGAGTGCCTCCCACTCGCAGGCATTCCCAGTACCCCTGCCCCAAATTTGACATTGCAGCATTGTTATATAACATTTATAATGCTTATATCCTGAAGCAGAGGTCGATCAGGGCAACTTTAGAAATGCACCTTTTCCCTGTCAAAGTGGGTGCAAACTACGCACCGGGCCCCACGCAGCCCCCCAGAATGCCAAAGTTCCAGTAATTGTCAATAGTTTACGTATAAAATCAAGTATTTTGCATTCAGATTAGGTATAAGGGGCTTTGAATTGGGTGAATAGCTTATTGGCACTGTCTGGGGTGCCTTTGGCGTGGGGATGACCGCCATTTTTGGGCTTTTTGCGGTTTTTGGACCGTACCGTCAACCATACCGTCATGCACCGTCATGACGGTCCCCCGATTTCGAAATGGCAGTCTGACACCGTCGTTGACGGCGTCAGCTGTCAGACCGTAATTTGACGGACCGTACTGTCGCACAGTCATCGCACAGCCCTGGTTGGGATTGTACGTATCTAGCCTCAGCCTGATCTGATCTGTTGCATCCTTCTTGATGACGATGCAGGGAGGAGGGTGTGCGCAGCTTGTGGAAGGGCGTGAGCCCCAACATTGCCCGGAATGCCCTCATTAATGCAGCCGAGCTTGCCAGTTATGACCAGGTGGGTGACTGGTGTGCGGTGTGATTGAGTGTGAATACACACATACAAACATGCGCGTGCACACGCTCACTCGCACATACAATCACACACTTACACAATATACACATACGCACGCTCACATGTACATACAATCAAACACGTGCACACACACAGCACACACTTACATGTACATACAATCGCTCACGCACACACACACACATACACACACACGCGTAGGTGAAAGAGTCCCTGCTGGCCACTGGCTTCTTCAAGGATGACGTCCCAACACAGATGCTGTCTGGCCTGGGCGCGGGCTTCATTGCCGTGTGTGTGGGCTCCCCCGTGGATGTGGTCAAGTCACGCATCATGAGTGAGTGGGGTTCCGACAAGAAATGCGTGAGTGGGGTTGAAAGGCTTGAGTGGATAGGGATGAAAGGAATGAGTGATTGGGGTCGAAAGATTGCGCGCGCGGGGTTGGAAGGAACGAGTGAGAAGGGTTGAAAGCAACACAACCATCAGTATACTGTGACTGTACCTTTGGAGGGCACCCTTCCTTTCGATCTTGTTTGTGCAAACTGTCCGGTTTCGGTCGATTCACGCGTCAGGAGTAAGGGCATGATTTGATCGAACGGCTCAACGTGCTCGATTGGAATAAAATGTCGTGTTGTGACTGCATCAAAGTGTGTTGTACAAAAGCATTGCAGTGCTCACCAGTGCTACCCATGTGTGCCCAGTGTGAGTGCTGTAAGCAGTCTAGACCTGAGTGGCACGCAGCTGATTGGCACTGCTGTGTGAATTTGAGTTTATATGCGAGTGCGGGTGTGGGTGTGTGTCTGTGCGCGAGTGCTGATGTGTGAATGTGGGTTGGAGAGGACAGGGCAGCAGAGCGGGATGCAGCAGCAGCAGCAAAGAGGAGGCCACCTGGAGGCCTAAGCTGACCTCAGGCATCAGCAGCAGGGGGGTTCTCTGGGGAGGAGCAGCAGTATGAGCAGGTGCTGTCCTTCACATGCACATGTACGCGTGCACGCACGCATATATTCACGCGTGCATACGCATGCACGTGCGTGTGCATGCACGCACACACGTGCATGCTTGTACATGCATGTGTATGCACACGCGCACGCATGCACATGTGCACGCACACGCATGGACACGCGCGCACACAAGCATGCTCACACGCATGTAGGTGCAGCTCAGAGGGCCAAAAGGCCCTCACATAGGCTCGCATTGCATTCATTTATAACCAACCCTAAGTGTTGCCCCCCTCGCAATGCTCGCATTGGGGTTTATTAACTGAGTTTTTCTGAACCCCCATAATTACGGTTCCCTACGGTATGCTGGAATCATATCATCTGTGTCGTAAACAGAGGCTTACGCTCATGGTGTTGTCCTTTTCGCACATTTTCGCAGGTGACAGTGTGGGCCGCTTCAACGGGGTGCTGGACTGCTTTGCCAAGACCGCACGGGAAGAGGGCATCTCTGCCTTCTACAGAGGTGGGTTGTGAAGTGGGGAGGTGTCAGGGCAAGGGGCGTTGCTGCCTTTTACAGAGGTGGGCTGTGGAGTGGGGAGGTGTCAGGGCAAGGGGCGTTGCTGCCTGTAGAAACAGGGGTGGGTTGTGGATTGGGGAGGTGTCAGGGCAAGGGGCATCTCTGCCTTTTACAGAGGTGGGCTGCAAAGTGGGGAGGTGTCAGGGCAAGGGTTGTGAAGTGGGGAGGTGACAGGGCAAGGGGCGTTGCTGCCTTCTACAGAGATGGGTTGTGAAGTGGGGAGGTGTCAGGGCAAGGGGCGATGGATGCTGCCTGTAGATACAGAGGTGGGCTGCGGAGTGGGAAGGTGTTTTGGACAGGAGGGTCTTGAGGGCGTGTGAAGTGTGAAGTGTCGTTCATGGCACATGTTTCAAAAGGGTCACGTCAAGGCTTTGGATGCTTCTCCTCCTTGTCCCCTATTTCACTGGCTGCATGCGATGTTCTGTTGGGCCTTCCTTCTTCACCCTTGGTAAATCATTACAATTTAATAGCGGTGGCAGGACAAAAAACTGATCTCTACGCCAGCAGTCAACACCACTTCCTGCTTTAGAAAAGGAAACGGAACAACTTTGATAGTGAGTTGCTGTGAAACTCCTTTGTCACAAAAATCGAGCTTCCTTACTACTCCATTGGCTGACGAGGCGCACACAAGTGAACTCAATATGTTTGCTTTGTGTTTCCTTATTGACTGGACGCAGCGTGGCACATATAGAGAAGCCCGTGTAGGTGCCTGCAATGCGTCGCTCGCTACAAATTTTCCTACGGGAGATGCTCGTGGAGCACCGTAGTAGTGTGTTCTGCACTGTTCTTATATTGATGGCTTTCTGGAACCTCCAAAAAACCTTGATTGTAACCTTCTGCTCTGCAGTCACGTCACACATAACAACACCCCTCAAACCCGCCTGCGCCATTGCAGGGTTTGTGCCTAACTTTGGGCGCCTCGGCTCGTGGAATGTTGCAATGTTCTTGACCTTGGAACAGGTGAGGGCTGCTTGGTATGCTCACTCTTTGGGAGGTGGTCGTAACCACGGCGTAGCGCAGCTGGAATGTGTTGTTTCTCGTGTGCTCTCAAAATGTACTAGATGTGGTACTGTGTGCGAAGCACAGTGTGATGTACAACCCGTGCGTTTCTTGTTTCCTTGTTTCACACCAATGCTCCACTCTGTTGCTTGCAGGTCAAGAAGTTGATGGTGGCAAAGGAATAGACCATCCCTCAGATCCATCGGCTGCTTTGTCAGATGTAAGCCTCCTCTCGCTCTCCCCGTGTTCCTTGGTTGAATTTCTATGCCCATTTCCTTTTCCTTTGTTCATGCTGGGCATACTATCACTCCCAGTGAGCATTTTCCCTTTTCCTTTTCGCGGCAGCCCTGTACTTGCAGACCTTTTGTACTAGGTATTGAAGAAAAGCGACGCTTGTCAGCAACAGTGCTTCACACGCTTAAGTGTCAGTGAACTTGGCAGGTTTGAGTGAGCAAGTTGAGGTTCTTTTGTGCTTTGTTCCTTAATTGAATATCACAAAATTTTGGGCCAAAAGGTCGCCTCAGGTTATTCAATAGCCATGTGCCTGCCTATCAACTGAAGGAGTTAGTGAGCTCCGCTGAAATTTGAGGTCACATAGATTTCGGCAGGCAACAACTGGATCTCCATTCTAACCATTGCTGAACCTGCTGTCAGTTCAACTGACTTCAACTTGAGATGATTGAATTGACCGCAATTTACTTGTGGATGTAAATCATCCCGCCACTGCAGTTAAACTTAGTCCGTTCAATTGCTTGAACTCAATCGCAAGACTTATGCGTAATACCTCAAAATATAATGTCGTGTACATCCCCCAAGAACAGGCAAATAAAACGGGTAAAATCACGGCAATTGCTTAATCAAGGAGAACTCCCTTATTTCTGGACATTGCAGACCAAGAAAACATAAACAACTGGTGGTTCTACTGTCTTTATCAATTGCCTAGGAAGTAAAATGGGATTGGATGTCGAAGCAAGGGGGGGAGCAACTAGATGCCAGCACCTACTTATCCCTTATCGCCGGTGTCAGTAGTAGTTGTAGGTCACTTCAAGAGGAAGTTCCTCAACGTGTAAACCTTGTAGGCCACTTCCCCCTCAAAAATGAGGTTCAGGGGTTTTGTGTGTGTCTAGATACCAACACCTTAACTGCAATTGGTGCTCTTATGGTGCTCTTATGCACAAAACACATTTTACTCGCAATGTCATAAGGTTCCGCTTACATACGCATACCTTGAAAATTAAGGCAGCAGCGTGGCTTGAACGCAGTTCTCGCATATGTACCCCTCAGTGACCTATAGAAAATGATTGTCCAAAACAAGGTGCACACTCTTTCATTTTGCCGAAATTATTGGGTTTATGAGCTGAGAAAAGATTTAATACTCCTTTTAATTTGCACCTTTTTTGGAATACTTCTCAGCAGCCCGGCCTTACTTGCTGCATTTAATTACTAACATGCATTGAACTTAATTATAATTGGCCGAGACTACTCAGCAACCCATCGTCCCCTGCCTGAAGGTCACCCCTATTTGTTACCTTTGTATACGACATGCCTTACGACGTGGATTCATGAAGAGGAGACATACATGCGTGCAAGTGATCGCAATAGGGGCTTGCTACTGAACGCAACTGGAGCGCTTGCGTGACCCACTTCTAGCCTTTTTCTCGTTTTTGGCCTTTTTATGCACAAATCTTACCACCGTTCCTTCCTACCGCCTGTTCTGCGCTCATGCCTAAATGCTGCACTTGACTCAAAGCTCAGAAACATGTTAAATCACAAAAAGAAAAAAGGCCCCCTATCATGCTTGTAAATTAAACAGCACATAAAAAGAGGGATGACACAACGAATATATAACAGAAGCAAAACGTCACGTAGGACAAATTACGTCGTATCTAAAGCACCCCTGCTGTTAATATCAGGCATGTAAATAGTCACCTGCAGCTTAAGCTAGCAAGCCTCGATAGTGCAGGCATCACTTCTAACAGGGAACTGTAGTCAAGTCAGGTAACATGGGCGACCAAGTTTTGTACCCTGTCGTCAACATGTTAGCAATAATTACTCGCGCCTTTCATTTTGTTGCCACTCTTACACGCACACCAAGAATGAATTGTCCTCCTCCATGTACATGACACCTGGTGCGACAGGGGAAAAAGAGGGGGTGAGACATATTGAGGCATGAGAGGAACGCAGTGACAAGCGAGGGATGTCACAGACACTAGGAGTCATCATGATGCGTGACGTTTTGACAGCAGGACGAGAGAGGCAGCGTGAATGGAAGACAAGAGCGGAAGATGACAGCATTGGTAATTCAATTCCCTGACAGGCTTGAGGAGTGGTCACACTGCCTGGGCACTGTTTTCCTCCACATACCTATGACAAGGGGAGCTGTTCATTGCTTTGTTAAAGAGAAGGACAGAACTCACCGGGCAGCTTGCCCAAGAAGGCTGGCTTGTCGTAGTTGTTGTGGCAGAATTTGAGGAACTCCACGAGGGCGGCCTCAGTGATGTTGTAGCACTGGCCTTGGAGGGCGGCCTGCATGGCAGGCATGTCCCATGATCTATGAGCTCTCATATTCCCTAGCAAGCTGGGTGAAGGTTGCGGTGCCTGGTCACTCCTTGTCCTTTGTTCATGTGGAGTGGAACTCTCGCTGCCTGGGCAACTTTTTTTGATAAGTGGTCTGGGAGCTCTGGCCTTTGCTCAGGTGTGGCATTCGTGGTTTAAACGAATGTCCGCTAGGCAAGCGTACAATTTGACACATGTTTGCCATGATCCACAACAAACTGAAGAGGAAACAACGTGTGCTAGCCTGGCCTACGAGGGGGGAACTGACCTATCGGCACTAAACCTGCACCTCCTTGTCACTGCAAATGTGCGAGCTAGTGCTTGAAGCTGAGCACCTTCAAAAATCATACCAGCGGCACGCACACACCAGGTTGACCTGACAGAGCGTTCTGACAGAGCACTGCATAGCATGACACACCACACACGTCCCTGCAACACCACACGCACACACTTATAGGACGGTCCATTTTTGTATTGCTTGCTTCAATCGAGGGAATTACGCGGAAATCCGCCAATGTGGTGTGTGAGCTCAACCAATATAACCAGCAACTTACCTGTTGCCACAGTTCAAAACGTCAATAGCCCATGAACTTGACTTAAACACGACATGACCACACATGCACACACACGCACAAGCACAGGCACACACGCACACGCACACGCACAAGCACGTGCACACTCACACACACACATGTACACACAGAACACACACCCGCAGCTCGTCCACAGGGATATTCCTTTCAAACTCGTCGTGCAGGACTTGGATGGCAGAGCTGACAACAGCCACTTGCTCGTTGCTCAAGTTGCTGCCCAGTACCTGCACATGCATTTATACAAACAATTGCACAATAGTGCACACGCAATAGGGTTACACATGCCAGGTATACTGCTGTTCCACTAGATGTTTGCCTTTGATGACACACAAGCACTTCCAAGTACGAGGAACATGCATGCTTATGCACACAAAATAAAACAAGGCAGGTACAGCGCTGGTACTATGATCCTAATTGCCTTGAAAGCTGGCGCCTCTGCCTATCTGAAATGCTTCATTGCAAATAGCAAATAGTCAAAGTGCATGCAGCATCTGCTGCGCAGCGAGAGCGACTCGTTGGCAAAGGTTGCCAACTTACTTGATTGCTGACTTAAGAAGACATCCTTGTGCTTTACCTGTGGGCTGTGCATGCTCGTTGTGGTCAAGCCCATCGCGCGTGCTTGCGCAGCAGTGGCTTGGCGCTTTGCGTCTCGGCTTGTGCCTGCGCACAGAAAGGGCGCACCATGTTGTGCGCTTGCGTGAATGAGAGTTGATCACGAGACGGTGCCAAAGTCACGCTCTCACTTGTGCGGCACCGTTTCTCGTTTGCCAAAACCATGCTCTCACACGTGCAGCACCTGTGCAGCACCAATGAAAGTTTTTTGCAACAGGGTGTGCGTGCATTATTGCTAGCATGTGAGCAGGTCTTGGTGGAGCACCTGTGCAGCACCAATGAATGTTTTTGCAACAGGGTGTGCGTGCAATTCTGCTGGCATGTGAGCAGGTCTTGGTGGAGCACCTGTGCAGCACCAATGAATGTTTTTGCAACAGGGTGTGCATGCAATCCTGCTAGCATGTGAGCAGGTCTTGGTGGAGCACTTGTGCAGCACCAACGAATGTTTTTGCAACAGGGTGTGCGTGCAATTCTGCTAGCATGTGAGCAGGTCTTGGTGGCAAGCTTGCACAGGTGCCGGCAAGCTGCACGTGCTGAGTGTATCCTCGTCTACATCACCACACATTCCCAACGTGCGCACAGATAAGGAGCTCACACGCACGAGCAGCGCACTCACACAAAGGAACCTTCCCACGCGCATGCACCCAACCGTCATTTCCCTTGCCGGCACTTATAGGCCAGTATTATAATGTTCTTCGCTGATTGGATAACACACATTTCAACTACCAGTGCACAAACACTACCCATTACAAGCACCCTTAATCCTACAAGGTTGCTGCTCCACGACAGTACTTATATGACTGTTGCATGTGCATCTATTGTATGCTTTGAGATCCGGGCACACAACTAATCGGCACCACCAACGTAACATCCAAGCAAGACACCCTGTGCCAGCCTGAAAATAAGCTGTTAGAAGCAACTAAAAGCCATTGTACGCAAGCCAAGAGCATCAAAAGGCTGTAATGCTTGCTAAGTCGCTTTTGGACTTCACGTTGCTTACTTTCAGACGGGCACGTGTAATCAATCAATTGGTCCCACTATTTCACCACCACCACCACCACCACCACCACCACCACCACCACCAAATTCCAATCACACCTGCTTCCCCGTCTGCACCGCTTGGAGATGCCCCCCTGCGTTTCCTTTGGCTGGAGGGAGCGGGCCTGTGTGTTTGTGCAGGAGAAGAGGACACGAGTACATGGCACGAGTAGGTGACACGGTCAGGGCCAGTCAGGGAGGAGGACAGGGTCAGGGTAGAAAAGGAAGAGGTAAAGGGAAAAGGAAAAGGAAAAGGAAATTACGAGAAAAACTACGGGGCCAGGGCCAGTCAGGGAGAAGAACCAGGGTCACGTTTGAATAGAGAACTGCATAGGCAGTGAATAACAATTCCTGGTAGTCACCGGGTCGGTTGGAAACCGGGGTAAGTTTGTATCCTTCTAACTTTTGAGCGGATGCGGAGGGTCCTGCCATTGGTTTGCGTGCTGCATTCAGTCAGTCGGGGAAGGTTGCTGGCCATTGCTCTGGGCGGACACAGGGTCAATTGAAAGCAGGCTCAGTACAAAACAGGGTCAGTTTTGACCAGGGTCGTGGGAAATTTCAGGTCACCCAGCACTACCTCTATTAAGGAATCAAAACCCTTGATGCGGAGGGCCTCTGCTTTCCCTGGCTCTGCCACCACCGCCACCGCAAACCAGCAAACGGATATATCGACACACACGCCCTCAACTCGCCTTGTGCCTGCAGCTGCGTTGCAATGCGGCTGTTGTTTTTTCTGCTGCTACTGCCGCTGCCCCCTTTGTGTGTTTTGTGTGTTGCCCCCTGACCAATTCCACTTCCACCACACATCAACAAACAGATCACCCAAACACACATACACTCACACACTTGCACATGCCGCTGCCTCTGCCCTCTTTGTGCGTTGCCCCTTCTAACCAACCCCACTTCCACCACACACTCTAACAAGCACCTCATGCTCACCTTGCACCTGCCGCTGCGTCGCCTTGTGGCTGCTGCTGCTGCTGTTGCTGCTGTTGCTGCTGCTGCCGCCTTTGCCCCCTTCTCGCGCTGCCTCCTCTAGCCCCACCATCCCCACCTTCGTCATCATCCTCATCCATAGCCTCGCCCCCTTGTGGACCATCATCCTCTAGGTCATCTTCCTGCATGTGACAACCAAGTGACCAATGCCGTTGTGATTCCTGACATCACACATGGACTCATCCCCTCACACATCATCGCCCCCCACTCGGTCATTTCCCTGTGCATGCAGCTACTACTAACCTTACTAATCCCTGACCCTTACCCTACACCCTGACCCTCACCCAATTCAGTGACTGAAGGTGATGCAATGACCACGGACATCATCACGAGTGGCCTCAATCCCACGCAATATATGTATTCCCACGCACAATATATGTATTCCCACGCACAATATATGTATTCCCACGCGCAATATATGTATTCCCACGCGCAATGTATGTATTCCCACGCACAACGTCATCCCCTTCTGTATAAAGGAAACATGAGACCAAAGAAACCAGTCCATGGTACTCGCAACTAAATCATCTGCGTGTGTGGGAACGATCAACGGCAAAGTGTTTATAAGTGACGCTGCGGCTTGTAACGTCAATGCCTCGTTGCACATTGCTCCAACCGTACGTAGCCTCCTCCACACACACACACACACACACACTTGCACGCAATGGGCTTGCAGTTTGTTAGCGAGTATTGTCTGCAAGGGGCACACATATACCACACTTCCAAACGCTGCTGACAAAATCAGGCACCCAGTCGGAGTCCGAAACGTGACCTTGTAGCCTGAAGTGCGCTGCAATTTCCCACCCATTCTCAAGTGATGGCTAAGCAGGGATCGTGCCACAGCCACACCAACAATCATGTGCATGCAGGGTGCCATGATGAGCACAGAATATGTAGAACCACGCACCTCTCCTGGCGTGATTTCACAAACAGTGGTCCAAGATGCAGCGTGTTACAGCCACACCAACAATCATGTGCATGCAAGGTGCCATGATGAGCATGGAATTGTAGAACCACGCACCTCTCCTGGCGTGATTTCACAAGCAGTGGTCCAAGATGGAGCGTGTTACAACCACACCAGCAATTATGTGCATGCAGGGTGCCATGATGAGCACAGAATATGTAGAACCACGCACCTCTCCTGGCGTGATTTCACAAACAGTGGTCCAAGATGCAGCGTGTTACAGCCACACCAACAATCATGTGC
>Ga0307945_1001163_pt1 | contig 20101 bp, 21 predicted proteins | sample OrgLakmetagen228_FD_201818 | JGI IMG/M metagenome (GOLD analysis project Ga0307945, IMG submission 201818) | Saline water microbial communities from Organic Lake, Antarctica - #228 | ecosystem: Environmental > Aquatic > Non-marine Saline and Alkaline > Saline | place: Antarctica: Organic Lake...
ACTCCCCCCCACATTCCCCCCCACAGCACACCCAGCACAGCACAAACAGGTATATTGGCAAGCAGAAATATGTTGCGGCTCAGTAGTGCCTAGGATTGGGCGATACCAAAGCCTGGCCCAGGCTCTCCCACCCATTCGCCAATTGTACACATTCATACTAGAAAACACATCTTCACCCACAACACGCACACTCTCACAGCACACAAGAAACGCCCGCACACACTTGCAGCACAACACACACATAAAACACCCCCGAACACAAAGCCATGCATACCCACAGAACAGGACAGCACATACATAAAAACCTACACACCTTCATACATACACACTTGCACATACAGAACACCCACACCTACACACTTGCATTCACACACACACATGCATTCACACACATACACTTGCAGCATAGCACACACACACAAACACACACACGCACACACAAAGAAACATACAATACACACTCACATGCAGGAACTTGTTGGGGCCCTGCGCCACAGCTGTGCCTGGGATGCCAAACCCAGCTCTGAAGGAGATGTCCAGGAAGCAACGTTGCATCCACTCCTCCAAGTGCACAGCCTCCCCAGCATCACACCCTTTTGTCCATTCTGTGACCAGCTCGTGCGCACAGCACCTGCACAACAAAAAAAAGACGACAGTCTTTTAAGGGGTAACACACACACACTTACAGCAAGTTCACACGCTCATGCTCACACACAGCCTTTCCGGTGCACATCCGCAGTCCCTGAGCAATAACGTCCACAAGTGTTTATGTGACGCTCTTTGAGCTTTGAGCAGCCTGGAGCTGCACTTGCAAGAGGAGGAACCTAACTGCTACAGCATACCGGATGTGTGAGGGGGAAGACTGCTCGTGCACACTCACCGAAAAGTGGGGAAAATGGCTTTCAAGCTGTCGGTGCTGAAGCTCTTGATAATAGTTTTCTTCCTGAGATGTGTATGAAAAGGAGAGCAGGAAAGGTGAAGGATGTGCATTGATGCGCAATACACAAACACATGGGCGCAGATGCTAACAGACAGGAGCTTATGAGTTCAGTGCGAAACACCTGAATTCAGGTTCTTGAAGTGTAGCATAGAGTGAGATGATCTCACTATCTGGTTTTTTCAGGTTTCCGCTTCCCTTCTCCATTCTTTTTATTCCTTGGAGAACACAACTCTCTCTTTAGCATACTTCCCTCCCTCACCTCTTTTCTATATTTTAGTCTTAAGTTTGCTCCTGTTTCTCCGGTTTTTCTGAGTTGTTGTGTTCTCCTTGGTAATAATGACAGAGCCCTATGCATCTCACGATGCAAGCGGAATAGAACTCGGTATGACCAATTTATCAACCTGATTGCACTAATTATGTAAAACACACACGCATGGGTTTGTAACACATGTGCGCGTATACACACACAAGGACACACAAACACACATACACACACACAAACACACGCACGCACGCACGCCGCATAGTATTTGCAAGGCGCTTGTGCTGAGCATAAAAAGTGGCATCAAAGATGCTGGAAACTAAGCAAATATATGGCAGTAGAGACAAGCGCCAAACAGCATCTAAAAAACCTTGCTGTTATTCTTGCAAAGTATATTATGGTCACAGCGGCGATAGCTAGAATCAAAAGGTTTTGTATACCACCACATCCAAGGTCCTGGCCGACCCCGACCCATACTTGTGCGAATACATTGAAAGGTGGGCACCAACTTTGTGCTGCATTTGCATGAGCACTATCTTTGCGTTGGACTCTTGTTTTGCTTTTGAAGTTTTGAGGTTTCGCTTCAACACTGCCACGGGTTGTTATGTCTGTTAGGGAGCTCCTTTCCTACCTATCTGCAATGAGTACACACATAGCTTTTAAGTTAAAGTACTACCATTCGTATTGCTGAGAATGAGCACTTGAGCAGCTGCTGCATGCTGTAGGCTGTAGGTAGCTTAAATTCTTCAGTGGAAGACGGCCCTAACAAGCACATGATTTTGAGTACCCACCGCGTGTTGTAGTACACATGATTTGAAGTACACATGACTTGTAGTACACATGTTTTGAAGTACACATGATTCTGAGTACCCACCACGTGCTGTGGTACTCCCCCTCCTCGCTGTCGTTGAAAATTGAGGGGCTGTTGAACGACAGCTGCGTGTATAGGCAGGACAGATATGCACCAGTTACAACAGCTGCGTGCATAGGCAGGACACAGCAAACGACAGCTGCGTGTATAGGTAGGACACAGCAAACGACAGCTGCGTGCATAGGCAGGACACAGCAAACGACAGCTGCGTGCATAGGTAGGACACAGCAAACGACAGCTGCGTGCATGGGCAGGACACAGCGAACGACAGCTGCGTGCATAGGCAGGACACAGCGAACGACAGCTGCGTGTATAGGAAGGACACAGCAAACGACAGCTGCGTGCATAGGCAGGACACAGCAAACGACAGCTGCGTGCATGGGCAGGACACAGCGAACGACAGCTGCGTGCATAGGCAGGACACAGCGAACGACAGCTGCGTGCTTAGGCAGGACACAGCAAACGACAGCTGCGTGTATAGGCAGGACACAGCAAACGACAGCTGCGTGCATAGGCAGGACACAGCAAACGACAGCTGCGTGCAAGGGCAGGACACAGCGAACGACAGCTGCGTGTATAGGCAGGACACAGCGAACGACAGCTGCGTGCTTAGGCAGGACACATATGCACCAGCTATTTAGATGGGCAATACAGGTGCATGTGGATGGTGCATGCTGCTCGTCATCAAACGACAGCTGCAAGTAAGTGAAGAATGTAGATGCATTGTGTTACATATCAGGGTTAGCTAAAATTGTATATGGACACTGTATACGCAAACAGCGTATATATGAAGACTTACCAGCTTGAAATGTGCGTTCACTGTCAGTACGTACACATATGCATGGTTTTGGCCAACCCTGGTTATGGAGATGGGTGATGTTCGAATGGACGGTGCATGCAGTGCGTAGGGAGAGCTGTTGCACAACAGCTACGTGCAAGTGATTGAGCAACAGCTGCATGTAGGATGTAGATATGTAGATGCATGTGGGTACAGGCCAAGATTTCAATGAGTGATTCAGCGATGAGAGAGAGCTCAATTTGCACACAGACACACTCACACACACACACATACATGTTAAAGGCACACGCACAGGCACACAGATAGACAACACATAAAAAAGATGCATTTCACAAGCGGCTGTAGACAGCGCTCAGTGCTGATCCTGTTTGGTCCCTATCCGCAAGCGATCTGCACCGTGTTTCATGCCGCATGACTACAGTTGGCCAAAACCTTACATATATGGTGTACGTACGGTAATTATGGCTTGGAAATCACCTGATATATGGTGTGTAAATACGTATATATGGTTCTGGCCAACCCTGCGCACGATACTCATCAACACACACTACAAAGACAGCGGCATATTCCTGAGAACTTTATTTCACTCTTAGATGCTTTGAGCCTTGGGAAGCTTTGAAGCCCTCAGCAGCGAGCACCTTAAATCCATTATGAAGCCCATGCTTTTAAATCCATTACTAAAGCCCATGCTTCTAAATTCACGAGTAAAGCCCATGCTTCTAAATCCACTAATAAAGCCCATGCTTCATTCACCTTTCACCTCACTACAAACAGGGACCGGCATTGGTTGCACCTCAGCAGCATGCACCTCAAAAGCTCGGCCACTCAAGCCTCATAACCCCAAAAAGGACCATCGAGCCTCCGTGGTGCCGCCAGTACCTAAATACCAAGCAACCCAGCTAGCCTAAATACATCGCTATACTTTGGGTTTGATTGCGGTTTAATGCTGAATATCTGCCTCAAAGCTCAGCCACACGAGCCTCAACACCCCAGAAGGACCATCAGGCCTCGGTGGCGCCGCCAATGCCTACCTCAAAGCTCGGCTCATACACCTGTGGAGCTTTAAGGAATCTGCCCTGCCCACGGGTGGTCAATATCTCCAAGGCTAGCTGGGCGTCCGATACCACGTATGTGTCACCCCCCACGGATATGCGGTACACACCGCCGTACTCGTTTGACCACTGTGATTATGAGGCAGCGTGCATGCGTGTGTGTACGTGTGTGTGTACGTATGTTTACGTGTGTGTGTGTGCGTGCATGTGTGTGTATACGTGTTTGTATGTGTGTGTTGCTTGTGTGGCACCGCAGCTATCAGCACGCATGCTATAGAGAAGAGGAAGCACATAACGTGCCGTGAGGGAGAAATAAGATGCAGACATAATAGGATGCTTTGCTGCGAGCAATAGGGAATGGTGAAAACAATTTCAAAGGCAAGGTACCTAAAAATTACGTGATTTTCAACTGCCTGTTCCCAAATGAGTGCGTACTTTCTGTGCTATTCTTTTGTGGCGGGTTGCCGACCATGATACCCCCCCACATACACATACACACACACTCCCCCCCCCCCAACACACACAAACACAATCAAAATGCTTGCATAAACACTAACTGCATCCAAACCATTTGCAAGCCTGCAAGAGCGCTCGTGCTGACAGCACCTCACCTCCACGAGCACGTGCTGCGAATGCCTGATGCACCTTAGTGAGCACGTTATGCAAATGCCTCACCTTTGTGAGTGCTGCAAATGTCTTACATGCCTTTGTGAGCACGCGCTGAAACAAGCCTCACCTTTGTGAGCACAAGATGCAGGTTTGGTTGCATCAGGTACGGCACATGACCTGTAGTGCAAGGGGGTGTTTTGTTTTTTGGTGCCAGTGCGTGCAAGCTTCATACAGAAGGTAGTCTGACATGAGCATTTAGTGGTGTATTCTGCATTTGTCTATGCACGTGTCTACGTACGTGTGCCTGTTTATTATGCGTGTGTCAGGGGTGAGTGCACGTATGTGAGTGAGTGTGTGTTCGTGTGTGAGTGTACGTATGCAGAGTATGTACGTTTGTGTGTCTGTGTTTGTGTGTGCATGTGAGTATGTGTGCGTGTTTATGTGTGTGCGTATGTGTGTATTGTGTGTGTTGTGCGTGTGTGTGTGGTGGGGGGGGAGGGGTTGGGGGTGGGGGGGGGAAGGGGGAGGGGCTCGGGGGGGCTCGGGGGCGCGTGTGTGCGCGTGTGCGCGTGTGCGCGTGCGCGCGTGTGCGCTTGCGCGCGTGTGCGCTTGCGCGCGTGTGCACGTGCGTGCGTGTGCGCGTGTGTGCGTGCGTGCGTGCGTGCGTGCGTGTGTGTGATAGCGTGTGTGTGAATGTGTGTGTGTGAATGTGTGTGCGTGTGCGTGTGCGTGTGAGTGTACGTGTGCGTGTGCGTGTGTGTGTGTGTGATAGTGTGTGTGTGAATGTGTGTGTGTGAGAATGTGTGTGTGTATGCGTGTGTGTGAATGTGTGTGTGTGTGAATGTGTGTGTGTGTGTGTGTGTGAATGTGTGTGTGTATGTGTGTGTGTGAATGTGTGTGTGTGTGAATGTGTGTGTGTGAATGTGTGTGTGTGTGTGTGAATGTGTGTGTGTGTGTGTGTGTGTGTGTGTGTGTGTGTGTGTGTGTGTGTGTGTGTGTGTGTGTGTGTGTGTGTGTGAGTGTGTGTGTGTGTGTGTGTGTGTGTGTGTGTGTGTGTGTGTGTGTGTGTGTGTGTGTGTGTGTGTGTGTGTGTGTGTGTGTGTGTGTGTGTGTGTGTACGTGTATAATACGAGCAAACATACCGAGGAACGGATACCCCCGGGGTCCTGGGCAAGCACTTTTTGATGTTCTTTTGCCTGTGAACAAGTAGTAAGCTCCAGCTACGGCAGCTATGGCAGCTACGCCGGCAGCAAAGCCTGGTGCCTCTAAAGAAGCCATGTCACTAAAGATTAATAATTTTGCTAATTTTCAACAGCTTGCTGAAGACACTGAATTCACTCCAGTTGGAGGTTCACGTGATTGAGTTTAAATTCGTGAAGACACTAGGACTGATCCCAAATTAACTAGCATATTTTGGTTACTGGTTTGCTTCCTCAAAACTTACTTGAGGGATGGGCGTACTCAACCACCTCCGTTTTCTTAGGGTAGAGGAGAAGAGTACTTTAAAGTGGAGCGCATAGTCTCACACCGAGTGCGTATGATCACCACACAGCGTTCTACATGAGCAAAGAACGAAAAAGCAATGACTGATTTCCTATAGGATATTAGCTAATAAAATGGGGAAGGTTATTCAGATGATCATAACACTTGGGAGCCTGAGGGAATCTTGAGAAGATTCGCTCACAGAAGATATGCTACAAGCATATCACACTGTCCCTACGGAATGCACTTTAATTGGCACTTTAGCGGCGCTTGAGTGGTGCTTGCGCCAAGCGCGCTTTAGCTTTTCAAGCTTTTGCGCTAAAGCGTGCTTTAAGAATGCACTAAAGTGCGAGCTAAAGCGCGCTATAGTCCGTGATCAGAATTACCAAAATTTGCCCATTTTGTTATTTTCCATTAATTGGTTCAGGCCTAACATTTAATCCCAGTCAAGCGTAGCTTCTGAAGTTGTAGTGCAGGTCACAAGGTATTGTGCGGTGTACAACGCGTAACTACATTGCTATCTTCAAAGAAAATAAATTTGCTTTCGAGACGGATTCATTACCGGTCAACACGACAAGTTGATTTTCTTACTGGAAGTATAGTAATTAGTAATTTTTCTCTGCGGAAGTAGTTAGTCACTGGACAGAGCGAGTTGGAGCTACGCTCTGCCTACACACAGACCCTGTTCAGGACATGCTGCTGGTACGGGGGGTCGCTGATTGTTGCGGAGAAATATTCCACCACTCTGAGTTTTTCATCATCCTTTTCGGGCCCTAATGTAGAGGGCAGAGCAGAAACACTTGCTGCTGAAACTGACCAGCCAATCGTAGCAATCATGCATTTACCCTCTTCTTTTTCAGCTGTCCTCTGTGATGAGTGTAGTGTGTCCCTGTTCTTTCCCCCAGCTCGTAAGGATGGGAGCTTCATCCTTTGCCTTATGGCAAGCACGTTTGGATAATGTTCGGGTCCTTCTGGAAAATAAGTAGTAAGCTCCAGCTGCTGTAGTTGTGGCAGCTAGCGTGCCGGCTGCCCATGCCCACAATGGGGTGTCAAGGAAGGCACCACTGGTTGCTCTTTCAAAACCTAGTTGGGGCATTGTAAATATAGTCACAATTCATTATCAACAGTTGGGCAATGGTCCCAAACAGTTGACTGATAAATAAATAATTTAATCGGAACCGGTTCAGATCTCTCCAAAGCCATCAATACACTACCCAAAGGGCACTTGAAAATGCGTATTTCGTGTTGAGAACAGCTGAATAGAATCACGCGCGGATATCGAACAAAAAAATTAACGCGAACGATTTGGATTCCGGCACTCATGCTTGCGCCCAAATTTGTAACTCTCCTAAACAATGGATGGTACGTGCATATCATCAAGCAACACCTTCTGAGCCAACAATTTACTATAACCCAATAGCATCTCAGGAGCCCACAATCTACACAACCAAGAAATGCGAAAAGATCCGCTTGAACTCTCAGAGCTCTCAGGCTCAGACCTACGCCGCTTCAAGTACGAAATGACAGCGTGGTGGAAGAGCGAACTGTCAATACCCGGCAACAGCAACACCTTCCAAGTTTACGAGCGACCGTGCACAGCGTTCTGTATGATACTCCTGCACAACACTGATGGGATCTCAACAGTGAAGACATCAAAGCTGGAGCCTCAACCTCTGGCAACAAGTTGCTCATGCTCCTGCTGCAAGCTCTGACCATCTCATTGAGTCGCCCTTTTAGGCCATCTACGAAACCATCTATGATACGGCTTCTCAAGATCTGTCTGAACACGCCCTCATGTTTATGCAAACCTACAAGCGAGTGCCGGGCATGCAAGAAGTGGACGCAGCAAAACTTTTCCTCAACAGTTTGACGGCTGACTCCCAATTGCAAGCAGATCTGCTGCACGAGTTCCGAGGCAAGTTGGTGGAAGAAAGGTGCACAGTGCAGCAACTCACGGACTCGGTCATCAAAACGCACAAGCTGCAAAGACAGGTGTCTGGCATCAACCCTTTTGCCACTGGAGTCAAGCCAAAGCGGAGTCCGATCAACAAACCCCCAGAAGACCTAGCTTGCTCCCTATACCCAAGTGGAACACACACCATCTCTGAGTGCCGCACCTTAAAAGACAAAAAGGGGAAGGAGTCGGCTCTTGCAAGCCAACGCCACGAGCTGCGACACAAATCCTTACGCCAAGCAAATGCAAGCAAGGAGGTCAGTGAGCTGAAGGGGATGCTGTTGCAGCATGTGGGCATGCAGCGCATGACACCTGCCCCCTCTCCCCAGCCTGGCTTCAATCACCCATCTTCAAGACCAGGCAACAGCTGCGTTAAATGTAGTGGAGGCACACACCTGCAAAAAGATTGCCCCCTGAAATTGAACCGCCCACCTCTTTGCGGGACATGCGGAAAGGCACATTCCTCCCCCTGCATGCTTGCTAGAAGCGCACCCCCTACGCAACGCCCGGCGCAATCATCACACACAAGTTCGTTTTCGTTTCCTGTGCTGCCAAATGTGAGTGTACAAGATGCGCGTGCTGATCCGGTCCCACCACAGTTCCCGCCTTCCCAACCGTCTGCCCACGCCACCTGCCAAAATTTTGCGCCAACAGATTTTGAGGCAGACCCAGAGTGATTTAAGTGTGCTGACAACCCACTCTTCTTTGCAGCTGATGGGGCACCATGGGATCCATCTGCGCACTGCTCATCAAACAGGGGGGCGCCCTCTATGCAACAAGTGTTGGAGGAGCAGTGCACAGGCCAGGCAGCACCACAAGAAGATCTGACGCATGAAGGTGATGGGCTGGAATTCAACGTCTTTGATGCAGAGCCTTGGCTAGATTAATGGAAAGAGGAAGAGAATGGCACGCAGCCACAGGTGCACGTGACAAAGCCCCCACTCCCGTTTCAAGCGCCCACTTTTGCCAGCGAGCTGGCCCCCAATTTCAAGTGCGCTCAACTAAGATCCAAGAGAGCTTAAGCAATTCATCCTCCGGCAGTGACAAGGCAGCAGCCGTCTTAACCAGTCACCTACATTCTTGGCCCGATGAAGTGCTCCGCAAGTTACATCCAGGCTCCACAATTGCCGTACCAGTGGGCGCCTAGAAGTTTGAAAGCATTGTACACAGCTCCAAGTCACATGAGAAAGATCACACGGCGGTCATGCACGCCTCATGGCTAAAGGAGGAAGAGCGTGACAGAGAGAGGCGGAGAAGGCAATACATGAAAGGTGAGCGGTTTTACACCACACCACCAAACAGACCCCGTATGTGGCGCGTCATGCAGGCAAAGAATTCCACGCAGGAGAAGCGCTGCTGGATGGCTGCGCAGACATAGCCTTCATCTCTGCCAGTGCTGCCGCTAAGTGGGGCATCAACTACATACCCACCAAGACAAGTTTCAACGCATCAGGCAGATACGCGCAGCACACCTTAGGCAGAGTGGACAGGCCTATTGGTTTTACCCTCCAGCCTGAGATACTTTTTGCGGCAAGCACCCACATCCCTATTGCAACCATTTTCCACGTTGTTGACAATGTTAGTGCCCGTTTTGATTTGCTTCTGCCCAGCGCTGCACTTAAAGACTGGGGAGGCATGGTGGATCCAGTGCAGTTTGTCCTCCGCTACCGCCCTTTGATAAATCAGCAAGGCGTGCACGATACAGCATTTATGGCGTCTGCTCCAGTCCAAACAAGTCACCCTGGCCTTACTAAACCGTCTTGCGCCGTTGTCTACACTCAAAATGAAGATCCACCCCCAGTGCAGCCAACCCTGGCACCTGCCAGGGATTGACCCCAGCATTAATCACCAGCTCGCCAGTCCAGATGCCAACCTAGCGTGTGAGATTTGCCACTTCACGGAGCCAAAGGAGACCATGCTGCTATGCGACGCGTGCGGCACCGGCTGGCATATGGAGTGCATGGATAAGGAGATGCGAGAAGTTCCAGAGGGCACCTGGATCTGCCCGTAATGTGGCGCAGACGGCGTGGAGCCCAGCCACGTGGAGCAAGCTAACCATGCGGCGTCAGCCGTCACAACCTCACTGAAGCGGAAGCGTGGCCGCCCACCCAAGAAGTAGTGGAGGCATTCACGAACCCAAAGGGTGACCTTTCTTTTTGAAGCCGGGTACCGTTGATTTGTGTAACGTAGTAGAGGGGCCGTTAGCAGAGGCAAGGTCACCATGCGAGAATATGAGAACTTCGTAAGATCATCTGTCCTGCCATACGAGTAACCATCCTGTTCATTGCTTTCCAAGTCTATCTGAGATAACATAGTTATACGACACTTTTTGATTTATTTATTTGTTGGGACCTATAGGTTGAGCAGCCATGCCAGGCTGGAGGCCTTTGTAATCTAAACTAAATTAAACTATAGTTGGACAACACTCAGGACTCAACAAAATAAATAAGCTACCCAATGACCACCCTCAAGCCTCAGAAGGCCCAGATAAAACAAGTGCCCTGATGAACACTGACCAACCTCATAATTGTAATATCGACGAAGCACCCCAAAACAGCTCCAGCTAAAACATAACCCTTAAGGTAAGAGATTGGCAGGATTGGACCTACACTGATGGCGGCAGCCTCTAAAAGAATGAAGTAGGGCAAGAAACCGGATCAGGCATATACCCCCCTCACTTAACTGTTTCCCACTATGTAAACCCAAAAGGCACTGGTATAACCAACACCATCTCACGTGCAGAGCTAGCAGCTATAGCAGCTGCAGTCATACACGGCTACTCACATATAGCCACAGACAGCCTTACATCACTGCACCAAATCAAAAAGCAGCTCTCACACCCGAATCTCCATCGCCGCCACATCCAAGGAGATGTCCTTCAATCTATTGCTAAAGCAATCCGCCAATCACCATCGCCCATCCACTTCTTCAAAGTATAGTCCCATGCCGGTATTATTGGTAATGAACATGCCGACGCCCTTGCTAAAAAGTCAGCCACCACCCACTCCGACATGGCAGAACAGCAGGTCCTGAGGGAAATCCCTTCTACAACATCCACTGGCTTGCAAAAGAAGACATAGAAAACCAAACACAAACCCATGATCATACCCATACAACAAACATGGCCCATTCTCCTTCCCCAAAGCTCTGGTACCTACCAAACCACCGTGACGCCCTTCAAGCACATATGCATCTTCTCCATAAACTGGGAAATGCCAAAACTGAAGCGAACTACCATGTGTACTACCAGACCCTCATAAAGGACGGCACTGCCAATGGAGCCACCAGTAATGCTTACCTAACATCATCCAATGTCCCCTTTAAGACCAAATGTATAGTTATGAAATACAGAACAGGCACCCTATTTAATCAAAAACATGCGGTATTGTTCAAACTCTCAACAAGTCAAACTTGCCCCCTTTGCCCACAAGTAGACAGTGCCCTACACATCCTTTCTGGGTGCCAACACACGCAAATAATGAACAAGATCACCGAAAGACACAACTTAGCATGCCGCATGCATGATCTTTAAGGCTATCAGCAAAACAGGCTCCTTAGGATCATGCGTTGTCTCCATAGATATAGGCAGCAACGAACAGATGACCATGCAAAATCTCCAGATTCCTGAAACAGCTGAAAGTAGAACTGTTCCCAAACAACGCTTCCCACCCCGCTTTCCAGATTAAGACAGATTTACCTCCAGCCGCCCAGATTTTGTGCTGGTTACTCCCAGCGCTGCAAAAACACAAAACAATAAACTAATAAAGGGGGGTGGGTTCTTCGAAGTGGCAGGAGGGAGCAATTGAGGGAGACTGGGAGCACCCCAGCAGCACTGCCAGCACTGCCAGCCACCAGTAGAGCCACCAACCCCAGACAGCACCGACCTAAAGACCTCAGCAAACCTCGGCATGACATCCACCTCGTCGAGATCAAGCATTGTGAAGACACCAGACCTCAGAGACGCAAAGAAACAGCACAAATATCTCTGCAACAGTCTCCAAGGAGCCTCCGTTACTCTCCACATCATCCTTTTAGGTGTGGGTGGCACCATCTACAACACTCACACTCTGAAGCCTTTCAAGGAGCTGGGTCTTGATTCTCAAAAAGTTGAGAAGCTTGCCTCCAAGCTCCATGTGCACTTTGTGAACTTCGCTGCTAAACTTACTTGTCCATACCATACGTTCCCATTCCAGTACTGTTATCAACTCTCATCAGGGGCTGGTTTCAGGCCAAGCCTGCAACCCTCTTGATCCCCATTGATTTTTCCTTTCCTTTTCGCGGTGGAGGAGCTGTACGGTACTCGGTACCAAAGTGGCTCCTTTTCCTTAATTGATGTGGGGAGTGGTTTTCACTGCCTGCGTAGTTTTTCTCAACTTTTCTTTTCATAATTGCAGGGAGCTCTTGTAGATGCCTGTCCTAACGTTGTAGAACATGCATGCATCTGGAAGGTAGGCATATCGTATAACTTGCTTTGCGTGCACATTGATCTGACTAGCGCTTGAATTGAACGTGACAGTGTGACAGTACACCATATCTGCATCTTATTCTGTCTAACCATATTATGAGCATTGTCAGTAGCCTCCGCGTGCATGCGCATAATTGTAAAGTTGAGGCAGCAGCGTGGCTTGAAGGTGGATGTGATCAGTCAGATGGACCACCCCTGGTGGATGTGATCATCAGTCAGATGGACCACGCCTGGTGTGTGGACCACCCCTGTGAATTGAACATGTCCAAAACGAGGTGCACGCCTGCATTCTGCCAAGACTATCAGGTTTGTGGGCTGAGGAAATTTTCTCTTTTTTGTTTACACCTTTTGAGGACTTCTCAACAGCCTCTATTTGCTGCAACAGGTCAACAACTAACTTGTTCATAATTTCTTTTCTGAACACTAGACTTTTCCCCTTCTTTTAGAACTTATGGATTTATTTGTGACTGGCCATTTTTTGTAAACCTTATAGATTTATTTGTGGCTGGCCGAGACCAGTCAGCAGCCGATCAGCCAAACAACCTGGCTGAAAGTCACCCCACATTGTAACCATCATTTCCAGTTTACTGTCATGACCAGCAGCTGTATCAGTCAAAGTACAAGACAGAAAGCGCCACCAATTTTACGGTGCAGCTCTTGAAAGCAAGTGAACTTACCAATTTTGTCTCTGTTTGCATGGTAACAGATGTCGTAAAATGTCTGTCCTAATGGAGGTACCAGCAGGATCATTTCTTGTGGCAGGTTTGATAGAAAGGATGTCAATTTCTCGTCCGTCTACAGAGGCTACGTCGGAAGTTTTTACAGTGAGGAGCAAACACTCAAAATTTATCGCAACCCTAACCAAACATCTGAGCCCTCTCGGAGGAGCAAGCACAACTAGGAGAGCCAGAGCCACAAATCTGCATCGTATTTGACAGATCATCTAGAGATTTTCCTGCCAAATGTACTGCATATATGTGGTCCCTGATCAAATCAAAGTCAATAGCATGTCAGATATTACCAACGTTATAGCTAAGTTATCACAGCGCATAAAATATACCTAATTATTTAACCTCGACTGAAAATTAGCCTACCGCTTGTTGATGCCACCAATTATACGTAACAAGCAGTGTCAAACGAATGGGAAAGGTCACGATAAGACTGATACTACATCATCAAGCAAGCAGCACAAAAGTAGACGAGACAAAACAAGGAGAGCAGGCACGGAAGCAAGGCCCAACAAGGCAGACTGTCAAAGCACCAAAAGGAGTCAAGTGCGCAGAATCTGCCACCTTCCTATTCCTTAGATCACGTAACAAGTGCTAACAGACATCGTAGGCTGGAGGTGATTATTTCAAACCCACTCGCAAGGTCTCAACACTTCATCCATACAACACCAGCAACCTCGTTCATTTCTGGGAAAACGTGCTTACTGTCTTGTGCCAGCTATAGGACAGAGGTTGAACTTCTACGGACATTTGCTCATTGACTTTTCAAGCAAAAACGACACATCCCCTCTTATACCCTCAAAGAGCAATAATAGCATGGAAACCAGGGAATTCACATCAAGTTGTTCACAGCAACAATCGTTTACGGGCAACACCTGTAGGGCATGCGTGCCCCTCCCAAATTGGCTTCCAAGGATGGTTATACACGACAGTTTATTCAAAGGCACGAGCATTGTTTGAGGCTGGCAGCAGGCAAACGCAACCCAATCATTCATAAGTGGAAATGCACACCAGCTGCACATTGCTCTATGCGGGGTTCCATGCAGCGGCCCACCAACGCCTACCACAGCAAGATTTCTGTGATGTGCCACCTATAGAACACAGGTTGGACGTCCAGGTAACTGTGCTTGCTGCGACTGTGGTGTGCGTGCATGTGTACGCGTATACGTACAAACACCCGCAGTGAGCAAAGTACATGCAAGTCGGTCTTTCCTTTATACACATTGGTCCTTATCAGCGTGGAGCTCATTCCTTTTGCCAATCTGAACACAGCACAGGTACCTTTGACTATGGCCATTGCCTCTTATGGTCCAAGCCAAGTATTGGGATGTTTGTTTCTAACTACTCGTGGCTCTTCAAGCGCAGACTGATGGGCTTGCCGCTGGACAGGACAAGGGCCAATACCTGGAGGCGCACGCAAGCGTGTACGTGTGTTGTAGGATACAAGGAAGTAAAACAACGCAGGCAGTGTAAGCCATTCAATTTTCACAAGGTTGAAGGAAAACGAGCCACTCGGGAGCCAAGCACAAAGCACCTCTTTCTTTGAACATTGGCGGTGCGCGCCCCCTGCGACACATATCACAACTCACTATTTGTTCTATTTCCTCAGCACATTCCCGCACATCTGTCAACCCAGCAATGGCCTCTGCACTCCGAATATTATAAATGGTTGTCGTGCTTTACCGCCCTGCGCATCCATCCTGCCACTATCGCCTACAAAAAATGCGGTGGAATGCTACCCTTGGCATTCCTTATTGCATGCCAACAACTGAATCTTGCGTAGGGTTGGCCAGAAATCGTATATACACACCATATATGACTGTATCTTTGGTGATTTTCCTGCCAAAATTACCGTATATATATGGTTCTGGCCAACCCTAATCTTACGCCTCACCCACCCACCTGCATATTGCCTACAAAGAATGCGGTGGTATGCTACCCTTGACATCCTTATTCCATGCTAACAAATGTATCTAACGCCTCACACACCCACCTGCAAACCCATCTCAGCATCACTGCTCACCCAAAATACGATTTTACGACTGATGTCAACACTCAGCATTGTGTGCATCAACACTTTGTATTGTGTGCATCAACACTCAGCATCGTGTACATCAACACTCAGCATAGTGTACATCAACACTCAGCATCGTGTGCATCAACACTCAGCATCGTGTACATCAACACTCAGCATCGTGTACATCAACACTCAGCATTTTGTACATCAACACTCAGTATCGTGTACATCAACACTCAGCATCGTGTACATCAACACTCAGCATTGTGTACATCAAAACTCAGCATCGTGTGCATCAACACTCAGCATCGTGTACATCAACACTCAGCATCGTGTGCATCAACACTCGGTATCGTGTACATCAACACTCAGCATAGTGTACATCAACACTCAGCATCGTGTACATCAACACTCAGCATCGTGTGCATCAACACTCGGCATCGTGTGCATCAACACTCAGAATTGTGTACATCAACACTCAGCATAGTGTACATCAACACTCAGCATCGTGTGCATCAACACTCAGCATTGTGTACATCAACACTCAGCATCGTGTGATCAACACTCAGCATTGTGTACATCAACACTCAGCATCGTGTGCATCAACACTCGGTATCGTGTACATCAACACAGCATCGTGTGCATCAACACTCGGTATCGTGTACATCAACACTCAGCATAGTGTACATCAACATTCAGCGTCGTGTGCATCAACACTCGGTATCGTGTGCATCAACACTCAGCATCGTGTGCATCAATACTCAGCATTGTGTACATCAACATTCAGCGTCGTGTGCATCAACACTCGGTATCGTGTGCATCAACACTCGGCATCGTGTACATCAACATTCAGCATCGTGTGCATCAACACTCGGTATCGTGAACAGTATGCAACCGCTTCCATTCTACCCCCTCATCTGCCCTCCTGTGCAGCTACCCTCAAGCACGAGTGCCCACCATAGGAATGTCTGTACGATAGCTAGCGAGTGCATACATACCCATATTCAGCCACCCACCTGTGTATACATACCCATATTCAAACCACCACCTGTGCACACATACCCAAATTCAACCACCACCTGTACACACATACCCATATTCAACCACCACCTGTACACACATACCCATATTCAACCATCACCTGTGCACACATACCCATATTCAACCATCACCTGTACACACATACCCATATTCAACCATCACCTGTGCACACATACCCATATTCAGCCACCAACCTGTGCATACATACCCATATTCAGCCACCACCTGTGCACACATACCCATATTTAACCACCACCTGTACACACATACCCATATTCAACCATCACCTGTGCACACATACCCATATTCAACCACCACCTGTGCACACATACCCATATTCAGCCACCACCTGTGCATACATACCCATATTCAACCACCCACCTGTGCACACATACCCATATTCAACCACCCACCTGTGCAGCCTCCACTTCGGCATGGGTTCCTACAGAAGGATCCAGCTCCAGCCAGAAACGCGACATAGTAGCCTGTGGGACGCCAAACAATTACTGATGATGAGTTTTGCTTTCTGCAGCAAGGAGAAAGGAGATTTGCTTTCTGCAGCAAGGAGAAAGGAGAATTGCTTTCTGCAGCAAGGAGAAAAGATTACAGATGATGATGAGTGGTGTCGCCACCCTTTCAATCTGGTGATGTAGGAGGACCAAGCAGGGTACTGGAGGTCTACAGAGCTTGAAAACAAGACAAGGGGTCACCGAGAGGCTTACCAGCAGGATGGTGCGGGCGTCCACGTACGCAAGGTTCATGCCAATGCATCCACGGGGTCCATCACTGTGGGAAGCACACAAGCAAAGGACTTTCTATTTCTATGTGAAACTTTAAAACTTAGAAGAACATACTGGTAAGAATGAGCTGTTGGAAATAAACCGCTGCTGTCTGCAGCAGGCGCAAGGAAACAGCCGATATGCAGGTCGCTGCCATGTAATAGCACACACAAAATGCTACTTAAACGTTAATACACTAATTAGTGACGTAAAGGTGCCAAAGAGAGACGTGCTTGCAGAGCTTGAGGCACAGCTCATTGCTAGTTTACAGGTCCCCCCTTGCATCATCACGCAGGGGCTGGACATAAAGTACGACCCCAACTAGCCCTGTCGGTACGCTTTGTTGTTAAAGCACGTCACGCGGAATCCCGTCGCTCAACAAAGATTATGAGCCGGCGCAGAGAGTCTTGCTTGCACGGCACTAACGTTACCTGAAGGGCAGCATGCTTTTGTTGGACGGAACAGCTGCATGGCCGTGGCGTGTGGCATATGGCTTGGACGCTGTGTCTGCCATTGGGCAGGCAGCGCTAGATGCAGTCAGGTTCATGGTGTGAGGGATGTTGCCGGTGGGTTTGCTCAAATCAGGCTTCACAGCACCCTCTGCTCCGAGCCAGCGCTCTGGGTCAAACTCCTGTGAATGGTGTGGTTGTGAGTATGCGTGTGTGTGTATGTGTGTGTGAGAGAGGATTTCTTTTGGCTCGACAGCTCCACTTCTGAATGAGTATGCGTGTGTGTGTGTTTGTGTGTGTGTGTGTGAGAGGATTTTTTTTAGCTTGACAGCTCCACTTCTGAAATAGCTGGTGATCATCCCCAGGAGTGCTTGTGGGAAGGTGTGCGTGTTGTTTATGTGAGTACATTCATGTGTGGAAGCATGATTATGGGGATCTGAGTGATCAGCTCTCACATAGAAGGGCAGGCGGTGATTCTGTCACACACTCATCATTGATCAAAAGGAGGCTGATATCCTTCAGCAAACAAGCATTCATCTCACAAGCAGGCCTTGCAAAAGTGCAGCAATTCTCACTCTCTGTGTAAGGTTGGAACTTAACATTTCCAAGGCTACCCCAGCTCAGCCCCTTCCTCTTGACCCACATTTTATGGATAAGCTGAACATTTTCTTTCAGTGTCCTCTGGTTGAGCAATGTGTGCTTGCTTAACGCTTAACGCAGTTTGCCTTTGTGCAAGCCCTTACGGTGCATGCACAGAGACCCTTTCTGCCCCACACCACTTCAAAGCTTGCTGCCTGCCTTGCACTTTGCATGCCTTGGAAATGAATGAAAGGCGTTTCGCAGCCTTACAAGCAATGCGCAGCGCATGAACAAAGACCCTTTTTGCCCCACACCACTTCACAGCTCGCTGCCTGGCTCACCCAATGTATGCCTTGCGGACAACACAAGCAGCCTCTGTGTAACCCTTTGACTTATGTGATTTGTGTATGCATAGGGTTGGCCAGAACCATATTTATATACGGTGTTTTTGGCAGCGAAATCACCAAATATACGGTCATATACGGTGTGTATATACGGTTCTGCCCAACCCTGTGTCTACAAAAATAAGGCAGAGGCATCAATGTGCACCTCAACCGAGGACAAAGGAGCCATTTTGGAACAGGGCCGCAAATCTCTGCCACCGCAGAATAGCAGAAGATGAAAAATCAATGGATGTGCAACCTCTTCACCTCGGGGTCGATGAAGTTGTGACTTGAGTTGTGCATGGGGTGGAATGGGAGCCAAACAAGAGCCCCTTTGGGGACATGGTAGCCTCCAAGCATAATGTCCTTGGTAGCTTCCCTGTAAGTACGTCATATATTGGTTGTGTGATATGATTGATGGCTCACCTGTGCCTGGAGACACACCATGAAGTGTAAAGGGATTGTGTAGAGCAAACATGCATGCACGAGATCAAACCAGCACCCGAGCATCGTATGTTAAATGACCTCCCTACAATTGCAGTGTGAAAACAGGGTTTGAGTGTACTGAGTGGCAGGCACGCCTTTAAAAATACTGCTGAGTTGAGTGTAAACATGACCTCCAGTCCTTGTGCAGTGCAGCGGAATGATACGTCACTCTCGCTGTTTGCCTGTGTTTCACTATTTGTCTCCATCTTTTCACACTCTTGGTTCTCGCAACTTGCTTTTGTTCAAACTTGACCATTTTCTTTGTAGTTATTCCCTGGCTAGTGCATCATACAATGCAAACAATTAGAACCACCAGCTCTTTGCATAAGGTGTCCTCAGTTGCCTCCCTACAGACATATGTGATAAAAGCTCACATTTGAGTGTGCAAAGTACATACAATAAAGGGTTGCCATCACCATACATGTACATGTATACACAACTTTTATCCGGCAGACCTGTGCAAGTGCATGCATGTTTGCGGCAAACATCCCTTGCACGTAATTGCAAGTGCATTTTCATCAGGTTGTTGATGCATATTGGTTGTGGGAGAGTAGCACACGCCGTGGGCACTCAGACAACACTCGATATAGAAGGATATATGTCTTGACACTGACGGGCTTTTTCTTTTCAAGCTCTTTGCAGGTACTGATTGGAACATATGTCAGAGAATGAGCTGGGATAATAAAGCAAGGCCTGTGGTTTTGTGGGAGATTGAGGTGGACAGCTGGACGCAAAGTGCAACATGTCCTGCACGCTTGTGAAGACACTGGAATCTGCATGCAAACGTGCACAACACTGTCTACGCACTAAGCACATGTAGTGTACACAATACATACGCACACACACATACATACATACACACGCACACTCATACACACACATGCGCACACGCACAGACATACATGCACACACGCACAGACATACATACGCACACGCACAATACATACAATACACACGCACGCACATTCACGTGCGCACCTGAAAGTGCCGGTGGCAGCCACTGAGTGTAGCCTCATGGACTCCTTGAGGGTGGCATTGAAGTAAGGAAAGGCACTGAGATCTGCCCAGTCCAGCTGACGTGCAGCGAGCTTGCCCTTGACCTGCGGTGTGTGTGTGTGTGTGTATGTATGTGTGTGTGTGTGTGTATGTATGTATGTATGTATGTATGTATGTATGTATGTATGTATGTATGTATGTATGTATGT
>Ga0307945_1001164_pt1 | contig 20090 bp, 22 predicted proteins | sample OrgLakmetagen228_FD_201818 | JGI IMG/M metagenome (GOLD analysis project Ga0307945, IMG submission 201818) | Saline water microbial communities from Organic Lake, Antarctica - #228 | ecosystem: Environmental > Aquatic > Non-marine Saline and Alkaline > Saline | place: Antarctica: Organic Lake...
CCCCAACACACACACACACACACACACACACACACACACACACACACACTCACACACACCTGGGCTGAGGGCACGTTTAGCTACACCATTGTGAGGCACTCAACATAAAGACTAGGGAAGCTAAGAGTTAGCCAGGAGGGCCTTGCGTTGACTAGTGCACCAGAACTAGATCGAAACACAGCCCAAGAGAATAAAGAGTCGCACTTTAGAAGCGCAGGTGCGCCGGCACAACACTCTCAGCATTATGAGCCCATACTAGGAGACAAGAGACAAGATAATAAGACAGCAACATCTCCTCAAGAAGGGTTACAAGGGTTACAAGGATGGCCTACAGCCCGAGTCTCTGGCTGATGGCAATTGGCTGGTGAATCAAAATCAACCAGTGTCGAAAATTGAAACTAAATCTGACACAAACTTGAGGAGTCTGTATGAGTCTTGATTCAGGAATGCATTGATCTCAAAATCAGTGATACTGTGATGACAAGTTAAGAAAGGAATAAAATCAGAGCTCCAAGGAGCAAACACACGCAGAGTCTTAAACATTCTTTCAAAAAGGTCTCTGTATCTCATGCACAGCTCGCACACTTCAGCACACGTGCAAAAGAAAAGCACATGCTTCTCATCTTGAACTTCTCCACACTCACATTTATCACAAATGCTAGAACCACCATGCCATTTGCAAGACTACACTTTCAAATGGTGTGCACGCAATCTGAACCTGCTGAAATTCCTCAACACATGTTTGTCCAAATCCTTGTGCGTATAAGTAGGAGGTTAAAGAAAATGGAGAACCTCTAGGACCACTCTCAGAACTCCCACACCACTTGTGATACGTGACTGCTTTCTTATTTACTGCGCGAGGACATGAAAAAACAGCTTCCCTCCATACCTTCAAATGTCTGAAACGCAAATCGCAAATGAACTCTTGCATGGGAACCTGTGTGGCTCTCAGCATTTTCTGTTTGAACATTGCACTACTTTGCATTCCATTGAACGCATTTGAGACTTGAGCAGACCAGCAAGAACTATCAAAAGAAGCCAGATGCAAATCTGCCTTCAGCACACGTCGTAGAGTCTCACTGTTGGAATCAAGCATGCTATTAAATAACCTGATGGAAGCACGGAACCAGAAAAATTGCAAGGGCTCCTGACCGCACTCTCTAAGCACCGCCCAATTTATTGTGCTGTTTTCACTCCAAGAATGCGCCTCAAGGAACACAGATGCCTCTTCTGTAACTGGCTACCAAATTCACTGCCTTTACTCAGATATACTATGCCCCACACCTGACTCACATACATCCCAGCAGGAATACCATACACCTTAGACAACATCTCAACACGCAATATTCACTCCACTCCACAGAACAAATAACCAATAGCCGTCCCAACAAACGATAATACTGGCATGGGACTTAACTTTGAAGAAGGGGATAGGTGATGGTGATTGGCGGATTGCTTTAGCAATGGATTGAAGGACATCTCCTTGGATGTGGTGGCGATGGAGATTCGGGTGTGAGAGTTGTTTTTTAATTTGGTGCAGTGATGTAAGGCTGTCTGTGGCTATATGTGAGTAGCCGTGAATGACTGCAGCTGCTATAGCTGCTAGCTCTACATGTGAGATGGTGTTGGTTATACCCATACCCTTTGGGCTTTCATAGTGGGAAACATTTAAGTGAGGGTGGTATACGCGTACGCCTAATCCGGTGTCTTGCCCTACTTCATTCTTTTGCAGGCTGCCATCAGTGTAGGTCCAATCCCGCCAATCTTATACCTTACGGGTTAGGTTTTGACTGGAGCTGTTTTGGGGTGCTTTGTCGATATTACAATTATGAGGTTGGTCAGTGCTAATTAGGGCAGTTGTTATATCTTGGCCTTCTGAGGCACGAGGGTGGTCATTGAGTAGCTTATTAAATTTGTCATGTCCTGAGTGTTTTCCGGAACCTATGGCTGTTTGGTAGGGATGATTATGTATGTTTTGAATTTCCCACTTTGCCTCAGGAGTTTCTTTGGCAAGTCTTTTAGCCAGTCTTTGTTGTGAGCAGTGAGGCAGACCCTGCCCTTGGTGTTCCATATGGCAATGATCTGCAGTTCCCAGGAGTGTTTGGAAAGTGGTATTTGTATGTTGTTTTAGAAGGGCACTTTCGATCAGACATAATAGTATGTGGTTTTAAAATACTGCTGCAACTTATGCTTCGCTAGGGGGTAGGCCTAACATTCACTGCCATTGTGCCCTTAACATTATACAACAATAACACAGATTACAGATTACAATTTTGTCTGGATGAGCTTTTAAATTGCATCCTTCCAGCACTTGTTTGAAATGACCCAAGTGTTCATCAGCAGTCTTGCTGTAAATTAGTCATTGAGCAAAGCACAGCTCCTCTGTTATTCTGCTCCACAATTTCACGGTCCATGAACCTTTAAAATTTTGAGCAGTCGCGTAACATATCCCAAATGGCATACGCGCATACATAGAGATTTGGTTCACCGGAAAGCAGTTTTTGGTTGATCCTCTTCTTTCACTTTTATTTGACGGAATCCCAGAGGGGGTTATCTGAGGCCCAGAATGGGTATGTTTTTTGCATGCTCCTAGGGCAGGTGGCCGTGACTGGCAGGTTTCAATCTCAGCTCTGCTATGTATTTCAATACAGCTGAGCTTGAAACCTATCAGTTACGGCCACTTGCCTCAGCAGCCGCGGCGTGAACCTTGCTTTTTGAGCAGCCATATGCTGTATCTGATCAGCTAGCGCACCAAACTGAGTGATATTTGGTGTTTTGGAGTTCCTATAATAGATAAAGATCATTGCAAAAACAATGGAGCGAAAAGAGCAAGTCGTTAGCGAGATATGCAAATATATGCACCATTCCCCATGGAGAGCACATATTTAGGGTACAGGTACACCACGTGTGCATTTAGTCCTGTCATTCCTTACACAGGGCGACTTACCTAAATCTGAGCACATGCTTTTGTAGATTATAATATCAGCAACAGTTTGAAGCTAGATTGGGTTCAATATGGTGAATTGACGTGAGAGTGGTTGCCCCTTAAATGCAAAAAAGAGCATTTTTGGACATTTCCTCAGATAACCCCCTCTGATAAAATCCAGCTCTCAGGCCCAATGGAGTAGCCATGGCATGTAATGTCGCCAAAAGTCTGTTCTGGTTGGTTCTATCCATACTTGTCTGCTTTGGAGGCAACGGATATGCTGATGGTAGTTAAACCGCTGGGCCTATAGGCGTTTTTGAATGGGCTACAGAGAGATTAATCCTGCCACCAAAGCCGGCCAGACACTTTAATTGGCATACTGACAATTGGTGGGGCCTGGAATGATGAGCCCCACTTTTTTCATTCCTCACATGTTCCCTCTTAAATCTGTGTTTACAAGGGTGAGTTGTGCCCCCTTTAACCAAGATAGATGGTTACAAGGGGGGGAGACCTTCAGCCAGGTTGTTTGGCTAATCGGCTGCTAACTGATCTCGGTCAGCCACAAATTATTCCATAAGCTCAGAAAGAAAGAGAAAAAATCTAGTGTATTGCCGAGAAAGGAAATTATGAACAAATTGGTTGTTGACCTGTTGCAGCAGATAGGGTTGTGTTGTTGAAAAGTCCTGCCTCAAAAAAAGGTGTAACCAATATATAGAATACCTTATCAGCTCACAAACCTGATGTTCTTGGCAGAATATAAGATAATGCACCTCGTTTTGGAAATTTTCATCTCCACCAGGGAACCGGTTACATATGCAAGATCCACCTTCAAGCCACGCTGCTGCCTCAACTTTCAGAGTATGCGTACGCAAGTGGAGCCTAATGACGTGGTGCATAACATGCTTGAACAGATCAAGATAGAAATACCGTGGTACAAAAGTCGGCATACGGTTAATAATAGAAAAAGGGATAGCAAAACATGGATAACAGTTGGCCAGCTTGTTGTTGTGCGTGTTAGAATCCAACAACTCAGCGTCTTTCCAAACACCTCACATCCTGTGCTTCAGGTCTGCAGTAAACTCTTGCATGGAAATAGCACGCCCAGTTTGGACAGCTGGTACAAATGACTCACACTTACACAGTATTGGGAAGCGCTCAGTAATTGAGCAGTCCAGCAGGCACTTGAACAAGGCTGTAAATTGAGATTAGCCTGGACCACCTTCCACAAAGTGACTGTAATAGTATAAAGCATACTATTGAAAAGGTTAACAGCTGAACAAAACCAGTAAAACGACAACGGTTAATGTCCACATTCTTGGAGTACAGCCCAGTTAGCGGTCCATAACCTTAAGCGTTTTCTTGTACAAGTTCATGCCAAAAAAATTGATTAAAGTGGGCATGCCTGAGGCTGATGTTGTTTGGCGTATTATATGGGTCAAGGGGAGATAGCAAACTCCCCACTATGAGGTTGAAACGAAAGTTGATAAGTAGAAAGTGAGCAAGAGAGGCAGGCTGGAAGAAATAAAAGATAGTAGGGGGGGCAACCAGGTTGATGAGATGAAGGGCAGAACGTATACAAGAAGGTCAAGCACGGGAAGGAAAGAAGAAAGGAAAGCTTGCGTACTTTGGTGCCTACGTAAATTCCAGGTTTAGGAAGACAGCGCTAGTAAAGAGTAAAAGGCAACGGGCCGAGGGCATGTCTGGCTACACAATTGCAAGGCACTCAACGTAAAGGCTAGGGAAGCTAAGATTTAGCCAGGATAAAGCAGCTTAGCCATTGTGATGACTGGTGCGCCTAAACCAACACAACCAAGAAAAAAGAGATCCCCTACAGAAACGCAGCTGCACCAGCACAACACTCTCAGCATCATGAGCCCATACTAGGAGACAAGATAGTAAGACAGCAACATCTCCTCAACACGCAATATTCACTCCACTCCACAGAACAACCAGCCAATAGCCGTCCCAACAAATGCATAACACGCTCACATACCGCTTGCCACAGTCAACCCGCAAAACACACGCTTACACAGACAACTACTCCTTCCATCCCACAAGACAATAGTACCAGTTCCTTCACACAGCAAATAAGTAACATAAACCCAACCTACCGCATCCACAATAACCCAACCTTCGAGTACAGACTACGTAGAACCACATGCACAACACAGACCCCAAAGAAAAAGAAGATGCAAGCTCCTTGATGTAACCCAATGCCTACCTAGCCTAAGTCTGACCCCCTTGCGCACTACCCACATCCAACAAGAACTCTGGACGTACAAGAAAGACATGGTCCCTATGACACCCACTGAGGCCATAAATACGCTTAATCATAATGATCTGGACGTCCACCATAAGATGATTGGAAATTTTACAATTGCAACAAAAGGGGTAGAGATGCTGGCCCCCCAGAAAGACAGAAGCAATACCACATGTACTACGCTCCTATGAGTTTAGAAAGATGCGCCCTACCCCTAATCAAAGCAGTCGGATAGGACCAAAAACCCAGCACTGATATTGCAAGTGCATCCTGTGAAATGTGCTCCTACCATTTAGGACTTGAACCTCTGGGTTTGCTCCCTCCTTTTAAATGCATGCACATATGCGACGTCTGTATTCATACCTACCATTGGCAGTACCTACTTAAAACTAACTGCTACAATACCAACGAGCAAAAGGCTATTGACACCAATGACACATGGGCTTGCCCAGCCTGTTTTAACCTAAGTAAATTAAAAGAGAGAACGGACCTTTAAATCCCTCAAAAGAGAACTGGTGAAAGTCTCGTGGAAGGTAACATGGGAGCAATAGCCAAAAGAATTGCAAAATACCTGTGAAATTTTTGACGCAGCATCCGAAAGTACGACGAGCATACCACGGCACCAAACCTACCGCAACCTGCATTAGACACAAACCTTAATGATCTTCCAAAACAGGGGTTCTCAGCCAACCAAGCAAAAAATTCATACCAGCCCTATGGCATCAAACTTCTTATAAAAGCCAATTTTGACATTGAACCCACCAACCCTCAAGCAGACATTGTAGCAATGAGCGCTGCAATGTCTGGTCACTGACGTTGATCTCATGAAGCACCAGGGAAATGACACTGAATCTCAAACCTATACTCCCAGAAGTGTGCACTGCCACAGGAGCTTGCATCTACAACGTAAACGAAATTTCAAAGGCATGCTCACCCTGAGCGTTTTAAAATTCTTCAAAGGGCTTTTGAAAAGGCAAAATAGTGCGGCTTACGTGACAACATCTCACCCACCACCCATGAATTTCGCACCAGAACTCGCAGGCCTCATCACACGCAAAAATATTGCTACCTCCAAACATTAGACTAATAACCAAAACTAAATTTCACAATTGCTTCCCCCCCATTTTATAACCGTCATTAAGAAAAAATGGCATCCCCCTTTGACCATGACCCCCTTTTTAAACACTCCTTGGAATTGCAGACCATTGCCACATGGAATACTAAAGGCAGAAATGCCTCGATGCTTGCAACAAATATAGGCTAAAAGAGCTTGCCAAAGAAGTTCCTAAGGCAAAGTGGGAAATCAATTGCATTCACAACGATCCCTACCCCTCTGCAATTGGCACTGATAAGACTCCTGGCCTTTATAAAGTAAGGATACTACTGAACGACCACCTTTGTCAAACCCCACAAGGCCCCTATGTTACAACAAGTACCCTGAACCACCCCAGTGCTCTGACAAAGCGATCACACACAGCTCCAGCCCAAACCTGATCTGTAAAGCACAAGATTTTGACTGATGGTAGTCTTAAAAACACAAAGAAGGGCAAGACGTAGGATCAGGTGTATTCCACCCTGCTTAATAGTATCCCATTGTGTAAACCCAAGAGGCGTAGGCACAACCAATGCCATCTCACGAGCAGAGCTAGCAGCTATAGCAGCCGCGATCATTCACGGCTACTCCCATATAGCCACAGATATTCTAACCTCAATGCACCAAATTAAGAAGCAGCTCTCACACCCAAACCTCCACCGCCACCACATCCAGGAAGATGTCCTCCAATCCATTGCCAAAACATCCACCAGTCACCACCGCCCATTCATTACCACAAAGTCAATTTCCACACAGGTATTATAGGCAATGAATACGCTGACACTCTTGCTAGAAAATCATTCACAACCTATTCTGACGTTGCCGATACCTCTATAAAAACAGCCGGCCCTGAGGGAAATCCCTTCTACAACATCTATTGGCTTGCAAAAGAATATGAAGAGCACCGAATCATACAAAATCAACCAAACACAGCCCAGTCACCTACCTCAAGGCTTTGGTACCTAACCAATGACCATGACGCCTTACAAGCACACATGCACCCCCTCCGCAAACTAAGAAATGCCAACACCATAGCAAACTACCATGAATAATATCAGACCCTTATCAAATATGGCACTGCCTATGGAGCCGCTAACAATGCTTACCTAACAGCACCTATGTCCTGTTAAAACGAAGTGCATGATTATGAAGCACAGAGCAGGAACCCCGTACAACCAAAAGCAAGCGATATGGTTTAAGCACCCAATAAGCCTAACTTGCCCCCTCTGCCCTCAATTAAACAGTGCCCTGCATATACTTTCTGAATGCCAACACACGCAAATAAGAAATATGATCACTGAAAGACACAACTTAGCATGCAGCATGATCTTCAAAGCCATCAGCAAGACAGGCTCCCTAGGATCCTGCTTTGTCTGCAAGGATATAGGTAGCAGCTAACGGCTGGCTACGCAAAATCGCCAGATCCCTGATACAGCTGAAACTAGAATTATACCAAAGTAGCTCTTTCCAACCCGCTTCTCAGGCAAAAATAGGTTTACCTCCAGCCGTCTAGATGCTGTACTGGTTGCTCCCATGTCCGTGAATACAAAGAAACAACAGACTAGCAATGAAGGGGGATGGGTTCATAGGAGTGGCAGGGGGCAACTGAGGTAGATTAGGAGCACCTCAGCAGAACCTCCAGCCATTAGAAGATCCACCTTCCCCAGACAGCACCGACACAAAAATCTCAGCAATCTTCAACAAGACATTCACCTCATTTAGGTCATGAACTGTGAGGACACTAGACCTCAGAACCAGCTGAGCGCCGCACAGGAACAGCACAAAGGCTTCTGCTCTATCCTTCAAGGAGCCTCCATTACCCTCCACACCATCCTTTTGGGAGTGGGTGGCACCATATACAACAATCACACACTGGAGCCTTTTAAGGAGCTGGGTCTTGATTTTCAAAGAGTTAAAAAACTTGCTTCCAAGCTTTATGTACATTCTTTTAACTGCGCTGCCAAACTTGTCCATACCAGACGCGCAGTTTCCAGTGCCATTACCAACTCTCATCAGGAGCCAGTTTCAGCTCAAGCCTGCAGCCCTCCTGATCCTCATCGATCTCTTATTCTTTTTGGTGGAGGAGTTTTGCGGTACTCAGTATTAACATGGCCTCCTTTTCCTTTTTCATTATTGTGGGGAGTGGTTCATCACTGCGTAGTTTTTTTCCAGAGGGGGTCAACAAAGAAAAAGTCATGAAAATGTTCCTGTTTCGATGCAAACCGTGTTTAGGTAAATAATATAACTAGATGGTTCATGAAGTTTGAGGCCAAATGGACCACCCCAGTGGTCTGGACAGAAATCCAGTTCAAATTTCGGCACTGAATGTGTACGTATTGAGCCACCACACTCTACCCAGGGCCTCTTTTCACCTCAAAACACGACAGGATTCTTTTATGATCAGGAATCGTTTGACACGCTGAAAACCGGATTTGGCGGAACTTGGTTTTCCACCCTTTTTGGCACCCCTTTTGCTGAATTTGTTAAAGGGGAATGGGCCAAAATGGGGTACCTGGCCAACTACTGCTCCGCTTCATTAAGATTTAAGATGTAGGCTATTCATATAAAAATGACACAAATCGGGTCAGTTGGTGGTGAGATATAACAGATTGGTGGTAAAAAGTGGGGTTCACGCTGCAGGCAATTAGGTATTAATAATTAGGCAGCTTTCAAGCTCAGGTGTTATCAGCAGCTACCTCTGGGTGCTAAGCTTTATAACTGCCAGCTGTGGTGCGCATACTCTGGGAACATTTCATAAACACCCCCTTTTCAGTCCTCCGTCGGCCACCTCTGGGTTTTTTTCTCTTTCCTTAGAACAAGGACGAAGGATACCTTGTCAATTTGTATCCGTGACAAACACACGATGTATGTGCGTGAAGTAGCCCATGTCTGCAATCAGTGCGAAAGCTAGTACTGTTTATAACATTATCCACCCATGCAAATTCCTTTTCACATTACTTGATGTGTGTGCGTGATGTAGCCCATGTCTGCAATCCATGTTTACACTATCAGACGTTTTATCTTTTTCTCTTTTTTCCTTATTTCTTTTTTCCCTTATCTCGTGTATTATTTAAGCTGGTAATAAAGGACAAGACCACCAGTTTGTTGTGACCTAATCTACCCACATTCATATGGACATGATCTACCCACATGAATGTGGACATCTTGACACATCTACCCATGCATGTTTATTGGTTAACATGACCTGCCCATACGTGTTCATCTTCCCATCAAATTGTGTTTCTGTATAGGTATATGTTTCTGGCAAACCCTATTGGTATGTTGTGACATGATCTGCCCTCATTCATATGGACATGATTTTCCCACAGGAATTTGGACATGTCGACACGTACGGACATGATCTACCCATGCATGTTTATTAGGTAACATGACCTACCCATACATGTTCATTTTCACATCAACTTATGTTTCTATATATATGTAACTGGCCAACCCTATTGGTTTGTTGGGACATGATCTACACATGCATGTTTATTGGGTGACATGACCTACCCATGCATGTTCATTTTCCCATGAACTTATGTTTCTATATGTATGGTTCTGCCAACCCTATTGGTTTGTTGTGACATGATCTGCCCTCATTCATATGGACATGATCTACCCACATGAATGTGGACATGTCGACACATACGGACATGATCTACCCAGGCATGTTTATTGGGTGACATGACCTACCCATACATGTTCATTTTCCCATCAACTAAAGTTTCTATATATATGGTTCTGGCCAACCCTATTGGTTTGTTGTGACATCATCTACCCATACATGTTCAATAGGTGACATAATCTACCCATACATGTTCATTTTCACATCAACTTTTGTTTTGGTAGAGGATTTTGACAATACTGGAGAGGATCTTGACAGTACTTGAGAGGATCTTGTTCCTTAATAATGTTTGAAAGGACTGGGGGTAATCTTGTTCACTGCCCGTGTGGTTTTGCTTTCACCTGGGCAGGAGGTGTGTGTGCATGCAGTGACAAGCTCCCGCCCTCCTCACATACCTTAGGCAGCAATTGCCAGTGGAATGGGCAGCGTCAAACTTTGCATGCACATGTTGTGATCGTTCGGCAGATCTCATTGTGCTGGGTGTGCAACTCATCGTGGGTATTAGGACACTCGTTGTCCTTGTTGGTCAAGTGGGCAGTGCCAATCCCTTCAGCATTGAGGGAGAGGTGTATGTTGATGCGTGGCGTGATAAGGTGCGCAGGATTTTGACGTCAAACACTCATGTTGAGGTGGAAGGTGTATGTAGGAAGGATGGGCAGTGCCAAATTTCTATGCAGTGATTTGAAGTGATGAGGCTAACAACATGGGGTAGTACAGGAAATTTGTAGGTAGTCTGTAAATATGTGCAAAAGAAAACAGCATTGGCGCAAACATTGAAGTCCACACAAAGTAAACCAGCTAAAAGATTTGGGGCACGCACGCACTGGAAAGAGAGTGGCTTTATTTTTAACGAGATGGTGCGTCATTGTTACTGCCTGCGTAGTTTTTCCTTCTTTGCCATGCTAAATCAGTGGCGTGGACGAATCGTGTGATTTTTATAGCCCATACTTGCAATCCACGTTGAAGCTGGTACCGTGATTCGTCGTAACATCTTCCCCACAAAGGCAGTCAGGGCTAAGGAGTGGCTTCTGTAAGTGCGAGAATGTATAACCTGTTTAGTGTGTGCGTGAGTCTAGTTTGTGTGTGTGCGCAAGTGTGTATGTATATTTGTGTTTGCATCTGAGAGTGTGTGCGTGTGTGTGTGGGGGGGGGGTTGGATGAGCAGTTTGGGCAAGTCAAGGGTCCGTCTGTGTTCCGCTGCCCGTGGTGCATGTGCGTACATGTATGCACGCAAGCACGCACGCGCGTCAGTGCTGCGCTTGCCATAAGTGTGCATAGATGTGTGACGTTGCTGTGGCTGTCTAAACACGCGAAAGCCTAGCAGCCCAGGCAAAAAATATTCTTACTAACCTGCACATTTTGGGAATGAAGAATTTTGGGGTGAGGGAAACCAAAGGTTTTTTCATTCTCCCTGAATTTTTCTGTCAAGGATAAGAAGTTTTTCCTGTTCTTGAGTTTGAGGATAAGCATGGTAAACTCAAGAAGAGGCATTTATGCTTGGATAAGCAAGCCAAGAAGTGGAATACGCAAGCCAACAATTTTGGATGCACCAAATATTGTATTGCTTATTCTTTAGAAGCATAGAAGTCTGTGAAGTAGAAAGATGCTCGCAAGAAGCATTTATCAATTTTTGGGGAAGCTTCCTAATCCATGTCAGTAGTGTTTGCACTACCTGCATTCCTTTTATATTCTATGGAAGCTCAGAGTATTTCCAGAAACCCTAATGCCAGGATTTCGGTTGAGCACTTCACTCCAAGATCCCTCTTTAGCCACTACACTCCAAGATCCCTCCTTAGCCACTACACTCCAAGATCCCTCTTTAGCCACTACACTCCAAGATCCCTCCTTGCCACTACACTCCAAGATCCCTCTTTAGCCACTACACTCCAAGATCCCTCCTTAAAGGATATCGTGCTTTTTATTCTGTGCTAATACTTTTCTTCTTTTCTGTGGTGCAGGCAGAACTCATGTTAGAATGTTCATCAGAATCTAGAGGCCCCGTTTAGACAGAAGCAAATAAATGGCAATCGTTTTACAAGCACCCCCACTCCCCCTACACACACGCACACACAAGCACACACACGCGCATGCACACACACCTTATATGGAGCTGAAGTGGAGTGTAATTGTGGTGAGGGATGACGACGAGTTTATGGCTGGCGAGCTGCAAGCATGGTCGCACACATACCAAAGAAAAATGATAAGAAAACAAGGCAGCCGAAGAAGCCGTGGATGTGCAGTGTGTGTGAATGCATTTCCCTAGTCTCATTCCACAACCTTTGCATAGCCATGCACTTGAACTGTGTATTTAGCGCACGTCTGTGTTCGTGCAATGCATTTTATTTCGTTGTTGCAAGCCTGTTTTGGCAGACCTGCTCATATTTAGGGATGGCCAGAACCTAATATATACACCGTATACCGTATATGACCCGTACATACGGTGATCTCCCTGCCAAAAATACCGTTTATACACCGTATATATGTCTTGTTCTGGCCAACCCTACTCATAGTCATCCATGTGGTAGTTGTGAGAAGCACAAAAAAATGGAGCTTATCATTTTAGATGTCAAGACTCCAGAGTCAGTCTTAAGAGCCTAGCATTTGTTCAGACTTCACTAGACGTGTGTGTGATTTCAAGCTTGACTGTATAAAAAGGGTTAGCATGCCTAGGTATGCACATTATCCTTAGGTTTCTCGTCCCTGTCAGACACTGAATGGCTCCACAGATCTTAGTGATCAAACCGCGTCGGGCAAGTCCAGTGATAATGTGGCCGTACTGACCTCGGGGGAAGGCACGGAAGTTTGCCTATTAATGGGTTATATTGCGTGTGTGTTTGTGTCCGTGTATGCGTGCATGTGTGTTATGTGAGTGTGTGTGCCTGCATGCATTTGTGCGTGTGCTATTATCATGCACGAGCACGTGTGTATTTGCAGTGCATGCACGCACGCGTGCGCACACGTTTACGTGCGCGGCGAGCCAGGATCACCTTACTTTGTCAAAACAATTCATTCATTAGTCCAGAATATACATTTATTATTTTTAATTCCATTATAATTTGGCTCGGGGGGAAGCAGAACAGTCCGGTGCGCAGTCATTTTCATCCTGCTGATCCTTATACAGTCAGTCTAAGGCAAGCCAGGCTTCTTGCCCACTGTCCCCCACACACAAAGCACACATACATGGCATGTGCATGCACGCACATGCACATATACATATACACACACAACGCCTCCACAACAACCTACAGGACAACACGCACGCATGCACGCAGATTTTGCTTTACACACATTGAACGGCTGAGTAACATTGCACACGTGTAGTGCACGTAGATGTGGGCGCATTGACCGTGCAGGGCGCACGCAAATACACATGTGCAGCACACGTGCCACAGTGCAAATCAGCTTGGGTTGGCTGAGGCCACGTTTGCTTCCTGTCCACACCCACAGGGCTACAAGTGCATGCTTCCAGGGAAGGAAGCATGAAACTCTTCCTGGGACGCACAGCAGCACAACGTCCACTATTCACGTGCGGCCATGCTCCTGCTGCTCCTGAATCTGCTGCTTGCCCCCCCTCCCTCACACGCTGCTTTTGAAGCCAATTGGACGGGTGCCCGTGACCTGTCCCCACCAAAACTGCTCCAAAAAGAACATGAAGGTAATGCCTGCAGGTATATATTACTAGCACAAGGTGCAAGTCCCCTCCTGTTTTGCAACTTGGCAAGCGATCAAGACTGTCATGAGGAGCCGGGCCTCAAAGTTATTTACTTTGCTTGACACACACACACATACACACACAAACACACTCACACACACATACACACACACAAATACACTCACACGTGCACAAACACACACACGCGCATGTGCACAACGAATGTACACATATGAGTGGCAAGGCACATTTCCGTTTCGTGCCTCAGGTCTACGAAAGGGTTTGACCTTTGACGGGCCACCCATCGCCTTCCATTGGGTCGTGACTTCATGCAATTTGAGGTGCGATGCGACATAGACAGATAGGGTTGGCCAGAATTCGTACAGGTACATGTATGGTAGACATGCAGTGCTTTTGGCATTATAAGGTTGGCCAGAACCGCATATATACACCGTATGTGGCTGTGTACTTGGTTGGATTCCCCCGCCATTAAATACCGTATTTACCTACACGGTACATATATGGTTTTGGCCAACCTTGAACGTCGACATCCTGCGCAAAAGATTACGTCCGTTAACTTTTCAGTGTGCATGTCTGCAATTGCATAAATGCGTAAGTGTTCACTTATGTTCTAACACTGCCCTTCCTAAACAGTCCAGCTTCTCAATCACTCGTGAGCTGTGTTACCATTTGGTCATTTTGCCAAAGAGCCTTCTTTCTAGGGTAGCTAGTAGATCAACACACAATGATCAACACACAATGATCAACTCACAATGATCAACACACAATGATCATCACACATTGATCACCACACATTGATCAACACACAATGATCAACACACAATGATCAACACACAATGATCAACACACAATGATCAACACACAACAATCAACACACAAGGATCAACACACAATGATCAACACACAATGATCAACACAAAATGATCATCACACATTGGTCACCACACATTGATCAACACACAATGATCATCACACAATAACAACTTTGTAGCTGCATTCATGGTAACCAGGAACTTGTGTTACGTGTGGCATATGACGTGTGACAGCGGCAGTTTGCATTCAGTAGATGTGTGATTGTGTGTAGCACAAGTGATTCCGCAAATTGTATCCTTTTTTCTTTTTTTGGTATAAACGTATTAACATTCTTGTTCATGGCATCAGAATCCCCTCGGGATGGGAAATGAAAGTTCCGGGGGGAGAAATTCTTTTTTTGCACTCAAAAAGAAGAGGAGTTTTCTGCAAGGGGGCGAGGAATGCTTTTCTGCACTCAACAAGAAGATGAGTTTTCTGCTATGGGGCCCGCAGGAATTTTGCAGCGTTTTCATATTTTAATGTATAAATGCGTTTTTTGCAGTACTGAGTTCACAGGCTGCAGAGTTGTAGGCCGACTCTACAACCTGTGAGCTCATCATTAAAGACATTATAAGTAGGGTTGGCCAGAACCGTATGTATAAACTGTAAATGACCGTGTATCTGGGGATTTCCCTGCCAAAAACACCGTGTATAACTGTATGTATATTTTCCGGCAAACCCTAATCAAAACCCATGTCAATACTCCCCCCCCTTGTGCTCTGAAACATTTGAACAATGATAAAACTGCCCCGCCACAAACCAAAAATTTCAATACGCACATCACAGTTTCATACTCAAACTTGTCTTCTCTTGATTGTACTTCATCCACATCAGGCCGCACTGGGCCAAGAGCCTCTCTTACACCCTGCTCAATGGCCTGCTCCATGGCATGGCCCCTGCCTCGTTGTCCATCGCCTGGTGCAAGCATTACAACGCCTCCAACGTACCCCCCGAGCTCTACAACCTGCGCTTCAGCCAGCACGTGAATGTATTTTTTGTGCCTGAGGAGCTCACGGTGCGCAGTTTGTGTATGTGTGTGTGTGTGTGCACAAGTACTTTCTTTGTTCAACAACCTGCGCTTCAGACAGCACGTGGATGTTTGTTTCTTTCACGCCTGTGGACCTTGAGTGTGTGGTTTGTGCGCGCCAAATACTTTCTTGTTCAACAACCCGCGCTTCAGACAGCACGTGGATGTTTGTTTCTTTTACGCCCTTGGACCTTGAGTGTGTGGTTTGTGTGCGCCAAACACTTTCTTTTCTCAACAACCTGCGCTTCAGACAGCACGTGGATGTTTGTTTCTTTCATGCCTGTGGACCTTGAGTGTGTGGTTTGCGTGCGCCAAACACTTTCTTTGGTCAACAACCTGCGCCTCAGACAGCACGTGGATGTTTGTTTCTTTCACGTCAGTGGACCTTGAGTGTGTGGTTTGTGTGCGCCAAACACTTTCTTTTTTCAACAACCCGCGCTTCAGACACAGCACGTGAACACTGGGGCCACGTGCCTGTGGAAGTGAATGTGCCAAAATACTTTTCTAGGGTTGGCCAGAACCGTATATCTGCACCCTATATGACCTTATGTATGATGATTTCCCTGATGAAAATACCGTATGTACACTGGATATATCTATAAATGTATGGTTCTGGCCAACCCTTGGAATGTGCGTTGCCTGTCGTGAGGTTTGAGGCTCGTAACATTTGCTGATGTATGTTAGCTAGGGTTGGTCAGAACCATACATTTAAACGTATATACGGTGCACATACGGTATTTTTAGCAGGGAAATCACCATACATAGGGTCATATACGGTGCAGATATACGGTTCTGGCCAACGGTACACCTTTTAAATCACCATACTGTGATTCAGCCAGCACACAGAATTTTTTGTGCCTGGCAGTCTTGACGTGTTTCGTCTACCGTCTCTCCCTCTGAAAACAGCCCCAACTACAAATGTGCCTGTTTGCCTGCTTTTCCGTAAAAAAGTAGCACCGCCCATTTGCCAGTTTCCCCATAAAAGGACCAGTGACGAAGCTGACGCAGTGGTTCCTTGTTTTCGTGGCCAACCACTCCAAGTGTATGGTTGTGCCGTTCCTTGACACACACACACACACACAACACACGCACACACACACACACAACACACACACACACACACACACACACACACACGCACACACACAGGCACACACACACACGTGCTCGTCTGTGTGGTTGTGCCGTTTTTTTCTGTACACTGTTTGTGGATAACAAAGCGTGCTTCAACCAGCAGATTTTGATTCTGTGCCATAACATGAAGGAAGTGTGTGCGTGCTATCCTTGAGACAAACACAAACACACATACACACACATACACACACGCACACATGCTCGTCTGTGCCTCAGCACTTCAGTTTTTTTTCTGTGCCTGCCAGCTCGATCACAGTGTGGTGTGTTGTAAAAAAGTATAGGGCCAAAAATTCACATACTGTACAGTGTACAGTACATGCCCGTATGCAAAATCCCCTGCCAAAAATGCCTTTATACACACCTTAAGCACGCATGTAGGTGTGGTTTGGGCCAACCCTATCTGTGTGTCTTCCTTCACAATAGGCTTTTAACTGCCTGTCTACCAACACTAGTAGAGCGCCTCATTCCTAGGGCTGGCCAGAACCGTATGTACGGCATATGGCCAGAACGATATGTATGTACGGTTAACTGTGTACATACGGTATTTTTGGCAGGAAGATTACCAATTATACGGTCATCTACAATGTGCATATACGCATATACGGTTCTGGCCAACCTAGCTCATTCCTTTTGTGTGCTTTTATGGTCCCAACTCTTAAACCTCGTAACACCTGACGGGTCTGTGCAAAGGGCAGCAGGGGCAGGAATGATTCACAGGAAGAAGAAAAGTCTCCCTCCGGGACTCAGAACCCGATTCCTGTCACGGATCCTCAGTGAGAGAATTTTATATATGGGAAAACCCGCCCCCACAGGCGCACACGCTGCTCCAAGCATAAAAGGAAAACCCAGCTCAATACCAGACTCGCGTTCAGTGCTGAAGCTGCTCCAAGCATAAAAGTTAAGGGAACTCAGCTCAGCACCATGATTTTGTTCAATGTTGAAGCTGCTCCAAGAATAACTGAAAAGGGAATTCAGCTCAACACCACGCTTTTGTTCAGTGTTGAAGCTGCTCCAAGAATAAAAAAAAAGGGAACTCAGCTCAGCACCACGCTTTTGTTCAATGTTGAAGCTGCTCCAAGCATAAAAGAAAAGGCAACCCAGCTCAATACCAGACTAACGTTCAGTGCTGAAGCTGCTCCAAGAATAAAAGAAAAGGGAACTCAGCTCAGCACCACGCTTTTGTTCAATGTTGAAGCTGCTCCAAAAATAAAAGAAAAGGGAACCCAGCCTTGGATTTGTTTGACCTGGCTAAATGCAAACAATGCAGCACGCCCTGCTCTTTCTATTAATTGTCGTGTTGCAGGTGTTGAGCCCGCAAACCACATACACCACAACCTTTGACGTGATTAAATGTAAACAAAACAATGCAGCACGCCCTGCTCCTTCTATTGGTTTTCGTGTTGCAGGTGTTGAGCCCGCAAACCACATACACCACAGCCTTGAATCTGTTTGACGTGACTAAATGTAAACAAAACAATGCAGCACGCCCTGCTCCTTCTATTGGTTTTCGTGTTGCAGGTGTTAAGCCCACAAACCACATACACCACGACCTTGAATCTGTTTGACGTGACTAATTGTAAACAAAACAATGCAGCACGTCCTGCTCCTTCTTTTGATTTTCGTGTTGCAGGTGTTGAGCCCGCAAACCACATACATTACAGCGTTGGGTGTGCCCGAGTATTTGGGCCAGCCCGATCTCCCACTTTTGATCACAGAAGATGATGTGGTCTTCACCACGGAATTCAATGCAAAGCTATCTGATGTGAGTGGGACAGTGCGGTGTGTGATGAGTGTATATGCTTTTGTGTGCGTGTATGTGTGTGCGTGTGTGTGTGTGCGCACCTGTGCATTTGTGTGTGCCTGCTTGTTTTCATAAGTGTGTGTGAGTGCACGTGTGTGTGAGTGTGTGTGCGCGTGTGTGAGTTTGAGTGTGCGTGTATCAACAGGTGCGTGTATGTGTGTGCGCGCGTAAAATACTGCATATTGAGTGTGTGTATGCGTGCATGTGCATAATGTGCATGTGTTGTGAGAAGGCCAGATTGTGATTTCTCATTTCGAATCTGGTGTGTTTATGCGTGCATGTGTTGTGAGAAAACCAGATCGTGTTTGCTCACTTGCAAAATGCAAGAGGCTGTTTGATGTGGGTAGGCCGCCCATGTGGAGGTGCATTGCGTATACCTTACTCTGCACAATTGAGAGCGCAGAACACTGCACACGCTGCTTGCTAGAACGATCCATGTTGCTGACAGTTTTAGCACCTGCTCCTGCTAAAACGACCCATTACATAAATGAAATGCTGCTGACAGTTCCGACACCTGCTCCTTTCCTCCAACTGTGCATTCACACTTCCACACAGAGCATCCACACGTCCACACTGTGCATCCACACGTTCACACTGTGCATTCACACGTCCACACTGTGCATTCAAACATCCACGCTGTGCATCCACACGTTCACACTGTGCATCCACACGTTCACACTGTGCATCCACACGTTCACACTGTGCATCCACACGTTCACACTGTGCATCCACACATATTCACACTGTGCATCCACACGTTCACACTGTGCATCCACACGTTCACACTGTGCATCCACACGTTCACACTGTGCATTCACACGTTCACACTGTGCATCCACACGTCCACACTGTGCATTCAAACATCCACACTGTGCATCCACTCGTTCACACTGTGCATCCACTCGTTCACACTGTGCATCCACACGTTCACACTGTGCATCCACACGTTTACACTGTGCATCCACACGTCCACATGCTCCTTTCCTCCAACTGTGCATTCACATGTTCACACTGTGCATTCACACGTTCACACTGTGCATCCACACGTTCGCACTGTGCATCCACACGTCCACACTGTGCATCCACACGTTCACACTGTGCATTCAAACATTCACACTGTGCATCCACACATTCACACTGTGCATTCACACGTCCACACTGTGCATTCAAACATTCACACTGTGCATCCACTTGTTCACACGCTCCTTTCCTCCAACTGTGCATTCGCACGTTCACACGCACACAGGTTACCAAGCAAATATTGGCAATCAACAGGGGGAGACCCTCTGTTCACACTGTGCATTCACATGTTCACACGGTGCAATCACATGTTCACACTGTGCATTTGCACGTTCACACGCACACAGGTTACCAAGCAAATATTGGCAATCAACAGGGGGAGACCCTCTATTCACATTGTGCATTCACATGTTCACACTGTGCATTCGCACGTTCACACGCACACAGGTTACCAAGCAAATATTGGCAACCAACAGGGGGAGACCCTCCGTTCACACTGTGCATTCACATGTTCACAGTGTGCATTCACATGTTCACACTGTGCATTCGCACGTTCACACGCACACAGGTTACCAAGCAAATATTGGCAACCAACAGGGGGAGACCCTCCGTTCACACGGTGCATTCACATCTTCACACTGTGCATTCACATGTTCACAATGTGCATTCGCACGTT
>Ga0307945_1001165_pt1 | contig 20073 bp, 21 predicted proteins | sample OrgLakmetagen228_FD_201818 | JGI IMG/M metagenome (GOLD analysis project Ga0307945, IMG submission 201818) | Saline water microbial communities from Organic Lake, Antarctica - #228 | ecosystem: Environmental > Aquatic > Non-marine Saline and Alkaline > Saline | place: Antarctica: Organic Lake...
TTGCCAATAAATTGCTTCCAACCAGGGCCATGCACTACTGAACCACGACTGTAGTCTGCCTTGGTAATAATGACAGAGCCCTATGCATCTCACGATGCAAGCGAAATAGAACTGTTTAGGGCATGGGTCCCTTATTTTCTGGCTTAAGTTGACTGAGTTTCTGACGTGACCTTCCAATCATTCAAGCTGAAACTACTCATTGGTGGGCAAGCGCTGATTGGCCACAGCATTGACCTCACTGCTGCCAAATGTCCATTCTGGATCACCCACTGCACTAGATTGCATTGTTCATAGTTTTATGATCAACACAATGGTGTTATGATCAATACAATGGTGTTATGATTAATACAATGGTGTTATGATCAATACAATGGTGTTATGATCAACAAACATCACGTGTACCAAGAAGCACCAAAAGTAAAAAGGCTGCGCGTAAATTCACAATTTGCACACGTGCCATTTCACACGCACGCCTTTGAACACAAGGAAAGCGCCATACTGCAGCTTCAATGCCTGCGGTGTGCATTTAGCAGTGCATTTAGACCTCCTGTCCAACTGTACGCAGTTTGTGACGTACCTGAGTCTGACCACGTCCTGCATCAGCAGCTTCGTAATATCACTCCGCCTCACTTTGAAGCGGTCCCCAATATGACACAGTAACGTGCGTGAATGGTCACCCCTTGAGTAAAAAAAAAGACAATATCTTAGGACATCTACCCAGTCGCCCCCCTCCAATAATAAACATTACATGTGTCGTTGGTCGTGTGGCGTGGGCTTACTCCTTGTGCAAATACAGGTCTGGAGTTTTGCCTGTCAAATCAGAATCCATTCACGTACACCTGTTTGAGTGCCCCTCCTTGTGCAAATACAGCTCTGTAGTTTTGCCTGTCAAATCAGAATCCATTCACGTACACCTGTTTGAGTGCCCCTCCTTGTGCAAATACAGGTCTGCAGTTTTTCCTGTCAAATCAGATTCCATTCACGTACACCGGTTTGAGTGCCCCTCCTTGTGCAATTACAGGTCTGGAGTTTTGCCTGTCAAATCAGATTTCATTCACGTACACCTGTTTGAGTGCCCCTCCTTGTGCAAATACAGGTCTGGAGTTTTGCCTGTCAAGTCAGATTCCACTCACGTACACCTGTTTGAGTGCCCCCTCCCACACACCCCTTCCCATCCCTCGCTGATAGTTTGTCTCTGTGCAGACTCTTTCCTTCACTTTTTCCCAAATGCAGGGTCCCATGTTGCAGCAAGTCGAGGGAGTGCTGCAGCAGGAGGGGTTTGAGGTGGAGCACAAGGTATGCCGGCGTGTGAGAAACGAGGGAGAGCGGGTGTATGTGTGGGTCGTTACAAGGATGTATCATGTGTGCGTGTATGTGTGTGTTTCTGAAGCTGTGGGTGTGTGGGTGTGGGTGTGGGTGTGGGTGTGGGTGTGGGTGTGGGTGTGGGTGTGGGTCAATTGTGGGATGGTGAGAGTGCATTTATATGCTGGTGGGTAACTTCACGTGGAGCTGGGTGTGATATAAGTGGGGGCATATTGGTGAAGGTGGGGGTTTGGATGGGGTTTGAACAGAGGCTATTTGGGCAGCAATATCTGAAGTTCATTGGATGGGGCCTGAACAGAGGCTATTTGAGCAGCACTACCTGCGTTCATTGCACATGCCAGCTGGTTCCTGCAAGCAGGCAATCTTGCTGTTGGAGGGATTGTCTTACTTCAACTTGCACTGCTATGATGTGGACGAAAGGCATAATTTGCTGTTGCTCTTGTGCGTGGGGTTCTGGCTAGTGTCGACACTACACTTTTGTAAATTCAGCGTAAAACTAATGGCGAGCGTAAACTTTGTATAAAGTTGTCAGAAAGCAGCGTGAATTTACCAATTGGAGTGAAGTCAGAGTTATATGAGTGCCAAATTAGGTGAGAGGCTCGCATTGTCCACGTTCGTAGCATATGCAGACTTCCAACGGATTTCTTTTCTTACACGCTTGACCTCCGCCCTAATTTCTCTCAATTCATGAGGAAGGAATGCCTCTATCTTTCTTTGTGTGAAAACAATTTAACTGAGCGCAACACAAAAACGACGCTGCGCTGCTAGTAACGACACCACCACTAAGGTCAAGGGAGGGGACTAGTGAGTCGTGCGATAACAGTGTAAGGCCCCAGAGGTCACTATGAGTGAAATACAGAATCTCTGCTATCGTGCCATAATAGTGTAAGGCCCCAGAGGTCATTATGAGTGGAAATGCAGAATCTCTGCTATCGTGCGATAACAGTGTAAGGCCCCAGAGGTCATTATGAGTGGAAATGGAGAATCTCTGCTATCGTGCGATAACAGTGTAAGGCCCCAGAGGTCATTATGAGTGAAATACAGAATCTCTGCTAGCAGTAATGACACAGCCAGCACGATACAGAGAGGGGGTGGGACTACGTAGGTTCCAAAACGTTACAGTAGTAATTAGAAATTTGTAATATTTAGTGTATATGCTTACGTATAATACATATGAAATTGGTGACAGCATCCTCAGTAAGAATGTTTATACCATCAAATTGAATGGTGCTGGCCAGACCCATGTACGTACCCTGATGCCTGTGCAGGTCATGTACACTAGCATCGTGGTGCGGCAAAAACCAAGCTGCAGCAGCAGCAGCAGCAGCAGCAGCAGTAGTAATTGTAGTAGTTGTAGTGGTGATGATGTCGGCAGTATGGATACAGTCAGCAGTTGTACTAGTACTAGTAGCAGAAGTACTAGAGGAAGCAGTAGTGGTAGTACCAACTTTGACTCAGCAGCATCCATGCAACATAATGTGGTGATTGCATTCACACGTGCACGTGACTACTCACGCTACCCTGCGGGTTGGCTGCGCGGCAAGGCTGCCTTGCGGCTGGCCCATGCAGCGAAGGCTGGGCACTTGGCAGTGGTAGTGTTGGATGAGTGGGAAAGGTTGGAAGTGGGGGCGGCTCAGCGTGCGTACTTGCTGCCCCGTCTAGATCAAGCGTTGCAACAAACCTCAGATGTAAAAGAGTTGTGGTAAATCAGCTTTCAGATGATTGTCCATGTAGTCCATTAGTTACGACAGGTTACAATGGTACCCAGTCCAGTTACACTGGTACCATCAGGGAGTGACCGTCAGCCAGGTTGTTTACCTAGTGTCAGCTGCTGACTGGTCTCAGGCAGCCAAACATAAATATATAATTTTAATCATAAAGGGAAATATAGTGATTCTGCTGTAGACTTTGTTGACTGCAATTTGATACATGTTGGAGGAGCACGTGTACAAAGTGCAGGCTTTAGAGCCTAAGTTCTGTGCATTACCTCTCTACAAGGATAAAGCAAGCCCATGCAACCAAGGGAACGTTGTGCAGTTAGTAGAACAAGAAAAAACTACGCAGTGAAAAACACTCCCAACATTAACTAAGGTTTACAAAAAAGGCCTTCAGTCAAGAAGTGCGACTGCTAGCCCTCCCCACATTAATGAAGGGGGAAAAGCACTTTGATAGTGGGTACCGTGAAACTCCTCCATTAAAGAACAAGAAAAGGATCAACGGGGATCAGAAGGGTTGCATGCTTGACCTGAAACCGGCTCCTGATGAGAGAGTTGATAATAGAACTGAAAAGAGCACGTGTAATATGTAATACGCATGTACAAGTTTGGCAGGCTGTCAGGCTGCATTCATCCCGTTGTAGATAAAATGAGTATCTATTAACAGGCACAACGTTGATGGACAAATGATTTTAAAAGCGATCCAACAAGGTACACAGGGTGCGTGCCTGCCAGCACAAGCAGATGCAGGCAGTTGTGAAAAACTGGTACAACAAGGGGCATTATACGCTCTTCAGAAAAGACACATATATACGATTCCAACCTGGCTATGCATTACCTTCCAATCTCAATGCACAACAACGGCGCAAATTCAGCAAGCCATCAGATGCAATCATAGTTACTCCGATTCAGCAACCACGCCCCAAACAAAACCCAACAAACACGTATCAAACTAGGTCTGCAAATAATGCAAGAAGACTTGCCCGTAAAAACCTAGCAGATGGCGCTGCCAATCCATACCCCCTGGCTATGAAACCAAGAGACATACAACCAACCAAACGCAACATACATTTAATTGAAATAAAGTACTGTGTAAACACTTCCCCTACCTAACAAGCAGAAAAGGCACGAGAACAACATAAGCTGCTAATGCCCCACTTACTCAGACACCGTAAAACCCTTCATACCAACCTGCCAGGAGGAAAGGCACCGTGTACAGCGGCCACACAAGGAACCCACTCCACAGCCTCGGAGTTACTGGTCTACATGCCACAGCACTCGTGATAAAATCAAGCCTGCATGCAATCAGATTTGCAACAAAAACATACAGATGAGAGACATTGAATACAACCCCCAAAAATATCCGAGCAATACTCCTGGCGGTGTTGCAGGCTTTTGCCTCCCAGCCACCTGATCCCACTAAGAAGCTTCTCTTATTTTTATTCTCCAGGTGGGATGTTCTTGTGTGTCTCTGCATCCACTGGGTGGTGCAGAACACATACAACATCCTTCCCTAATCCATGCCGGTAGTGTTTACACTATCTGCGTTCTTTTTCTTTTATTGGACTAAATGCCAGAATACTCGTGAATAAGGCAAGACAAAGGGGGAAAAAATTCAGGACTGGGCAAATGCCTCTCTCTTTGTGGTGGTCATATCGTGTGGAGTGCTTATTAGGTGTCCCAGGAGTTGTCTTGCAGGAGGTTCTTGTTTTGTTGTTGGACTGTCAGACAACAATGTGTGCAGCAGTGTGCACCGGTTTCTCGTCGCTTTTTGGTTTTTGCTGACCTTAGGCCTGAGACTCATTCTTTGTGTTTCTTCTCTCCGATGACACGGTGGGATGCTCAACCCACAGCTGTTTTCATCCTGACCCAAGCCGGAAGTGTTCACACCATGCCGTTGTTTTTCTTTACTTAAAGGAAGAAAATAAAAAACTACGCAGCCTTGCCTCCCAACCACGCACCTGATTTCCACTGGACAACCATCGTGACTCTTTTCTTTCCCAGGCGGGCGCCAAGTGTATTCTTGCATTCATTGTCGGCGGCGTCAGAAGGCTTACCAGCAAGGCTTGCCAATGCAGCAGGAAATTTATGTATGAATCAGATCATAGCAGGCTTATGACGACCCATCTTTGAGAGCCTGTCCCCCTGCTGTAACAGCAACCCCTCTACATGCCTGCGTAAGACGCACAATAGAGCACAGGAGGTCATTGCTTTATTGCTCCAGCGCAATTTCAACATTTGAATGAGCCTTTTTAAGCTGTTGAAACTGTCAACCTGCTGGTTAGCCTGATTCAAACAATATTTTTACCACTTGACCAGAGGTGCATTTGTAAACTTTACGTTAGCAGCAATTGGCAACAAGGATCTTATACCCTGCAAACTCTGCAGCAAAAGAAGGGATTCGACCTGACATGCTGGCAGCGCAGGCCCCCGTGGTGCTGGGCGCTCTCAGCAATAGAAATGGGGCACACCACGTGTCCACACCATGCGTGGAACCAAAACAATTTTGCAGCAGGCATGCACGGCGCAGCGCAGCCCGCCCCTTTCCTCAGCACAATCAAAATATCCAGCACGTGCGCTCCGCCCTGCCTATGAGGAGGTGCTGCGTGTCAAAAGCAGCAAGCAGCAGCGGAGAGGGCTCACCCTCCCAGTGGTCCCCAGAGGCAGCCCTTCAAGACGTGTCCCAAAAGATTACAAACCTGTTTCCAATGTAAGTAATCATGTGCGTGTGCAGGGTGCAGGATTTCCCTATCGCAATGCATATCAACCTGGAATGCTTGCATTCGGCATGCAGCTCTATTGCACTTCCTGTTTGTACAATGAACACACATACACATACACTCACACAAACACATACAAGCGTACACACACAAACACACATACACACACACTCACTCACAAACACACACACTCACACACACACACACACACACACATACACGTGAACACAAACATACACATACACACACATACACACACACTCACACTCACTCACACACACACACACACACTCACTCACTCACACTCACACACACACACACACACACACAACACACACACACACCTTGTGCCATTACAGTTGGGTAGTGCTTGGAGCAATCGCAGCCCTCATCCGGCCCTCTCTGTTTAATTGGATTCCAACACCATGGATTACATATGCTTTGGCTGCCACAATGCTTGGCATGGGGCTGACAATGAAGGTGATACGCTCACAAGCACACACACACACACACAAATGCACACACGCTCGCACAGAGACACGTGTGCGCACGCACAAATACACACACATACACACATGTACACATACTAACACAAACACAGACATAAACACGAAGGCAGATATACATACACACACACGCACACACACACATACACGCACATGCACACACACACACTCGCACAATCATCGCAGACACATACATGCGTACTTAAACACACACACACACACAAACACACACCCATTGAAATGCTTGCACACGCAGCTTGCGGACTTCTCTCGTGTTTTCAGCACGCAGCCCTGGCTTCTGATGTTTGGCCTAGGGCTGCAATACACAGGTCAGTTCAAAGCTGGCTGCTTCCCCCTTTTGTGCCACTGCCTGCACGCTACACACACACACACTCACACACACACACACACACACACACACACTCACACCTACACACGCACACACACACACGCACACACACACACGCACACACACACACACATGCACACACACACGCACACACGTGTGTCCGCAGTAATGCCATGCTTGGGGTTCCTTCTCTCAAGGTGTGTGCAGCATATGCTGCCTTTTGTGTCTCAACGCAGACTTGGTCTTTCTTGCTGCGCAAAGCTTTTGTATACAGAAGGTGGTTTGTGCCTGAAGCTTGAAAATCTGGCTTCTTGAAGGCAGTGTATGGCTGTCACTGTGACTGCTCACAGTCAAGAAAGAAAAACATGAAAGTAACTATCACAGCCGCTATACCTATAGTTCTCATAGTTTTGGCTACAGTTTTTCATTCAGCCTCAAAGTTTTAGGGGTTAGGGCCATAGTTTTAGGGGTTAGGGTTAGGGTTAGGGTTAGGGTTAGGGTTAGGGTTAGGGTTAGGGTTAGGGTTAGGGTTAGGGTTAGGGTTAGGGTTAGGATTAGGATTAGGGGGTTAGGGGACCAAAACTATGAGGTTGGATTTGAAACTATAGGAACTGTAACACAAAACTATGCACTTTGATTAGAGCGGCTATTTCTCGAAAGTAACAATGCGGAATGGCCGGATCCTTTAACGAGTGCTCGCTCAGTTTCTTAGCTCTGGAGTGCTCTTGTATACTTTTGGATCTGGTCCACACATTTGCATTTTCAAAGCGTGTATGTGATGCAGGTACGCAGGCCTTGACCCTGCTGCTGCGGTCGGTATCTTGTTTGCAAGCCATTACCAATGTCACTGTGTGTGCGTGTACGTGTGCGTGTGTGTATGTGTGTGTGTGTGCGTGTGCGTGTGTGTGTGCGTGCGTGTGTGTGCGTGTGTGTGTGTGTGCACGCGTGTGATGCAGGTATGCTGGCCTCGATTCTGTTTACTGTGCATGTCTGTGAGGTTGGTGTACGGTGTATGTGTGTTTCTGTGTCTATTTCACCGTCCTTTTCTTTCTGTGCTTGCGTGTGATGCAGGTATGCGGGCCTTGACCCTGCTGCTGCCATTGGCATTGTGCTCTTATCCTCATGTCCTGGGGGCACAGCCTCAAACATAGTGGCCTTCATCGCCAAGGTGGGAAGAGGGGGCGGTGGTGCGTGTGAGTGTGGTGTATGGGGGGAAAACCTTTGTATGAATACGAGCAAACACACTCACACTCACGCACAAGACACGTACACAAACGCAAACATGCACACACGCATACACACTCGCATATATGCAAACACACGTACAGGGAGAGATGGGCTTGAGTATAATGATGACCACCGCCTCTACCTTCACGGCCATCTTCGCCACCCCACTGCTGACTCAAGCACTGGCGGGGGCTCTGGTGCCTGTGAACGCCCAGGCGCTGTTCATGTCAACCTTGCAGGTGTGGTAGAAGCAGCTGCGTGGTCAGTCAGGTCGTCCTTGCAGGTGTAGCGGAAGCAACCTTGCAGGTGTAGTAGAAGCAATTGTACAGTCAGCAGCTGTAGTGGCACCTGAACATCCAGTCATGTCAATCCTTGCAGACGTAGTAGAGGCAAATGTACAGTCAGCAACTGTAGTGGCAACTGCACAGTCAGTCATAGCAACCTTGCAGGTGTAGTTGAAACAATTGAACAATTCATAGCCATGGGTTGATGTGTGGCTCTTCTCTGTTGCATTGCCGGGCTGGGGGCATCAGTGAAAGCACAGGCACTGCTCAAATCACTTACAGGCAGGCAGGCAGACAGACAGGTACCCGTGGTCACGTACAGGCATGCAGGCATATTGGGCATGCAGGCAGGTTTTCAGGCAGGCAGGTGTTCGTAGCAGAATATGCTGCAGCCACAACTACGTAGCAGAATAAGCTACAGCCACAACTACGTAGCAGAATAAGCTACAGCCACAACTACGTAGCAGAATAAGCTACAGCCACAAGTACGTAGCAGAATGAGCTACAGCCACAAATACGTGGTAGAATGAGCTACAGCCACAACTACAGCCGGATAGCTTTTATTGGTGGATGGCTGCGCTAGGTGCTTTGTTGCCTGTGTGGAGTTTGTCTCTTCTTTAGGGTTGGCCAGGACCATATATATACAGTGTATATACGGTATTTTTGGCTGGGATATCACCAAATATACGGTCATATACGGTGTATATATACGGTTCTGGCCAACTCTACTCTTCTTAAACTGAATATATGGCACAGAGCATTTGTTACACGCCTTTGAAGGTTAGATGCCACTAAAAGCTGCGCAAATGCGCTTGTGGAAAAATGGCCAGACCTGCTTTGTCACTGAGCTTTGATCTTATGTTCCCTTAGGTCACCATACAGTACTAGGGAGAAGAACGGAAAGACTTCTCTGGCAGTGGTGATGTACCATGGTACCATGGTGGTGGTGCGAAATGGACACGCGAGAAGGGAGGGCTACTTAGTCCCTTATGGTGTTTGAATGCAGTTATGTGGAGGGCCCCTTCAGCCATCAAGTCCCTCTGATTGCAAGGGGGAAACAAAGTACAGTAACGTGCACCACACAAGTGATGCACGCTCGCCTGCTAGTTTACTGAACATAACTTTTGAGCGCTCTGATGTTGTAGTTATAGGTAGTAGAAAGCATAGAATGGAAAAAAGCTAAGCAACCGCCCCCCCTCTACATGTATTTACTAATTTACCTGGTTTACTTGTACAATTTGGCTTATAGGCAGTGGTGTTAAGTGTCTGCGGTATAATTATATAGAGAGAGAGGTATCGGTATGTTTTGACGATTCCATGCTGAAATCAACGTACAAATACTGTAAATGTTTAGTTCTGGCCCACCTATAAACGTATTAGGTATTTACTTTTTCTGTAAGCGCTCATATGGAGGCTGGTGAGGAGTGTAATTGGATGGATGAATTGGATGGATGGATGGATTGGATTGGATTGGATTGGATTGGATGGATTGATGGATTGGATGGAGGCAGGGTGAGGAGTACAATTCGGCCATCCACTTGGTCACAGCCAAATACGCCTCTGTTAATGGCACACGCCCCTGAATACTAATCACCTAGCGTACAGACATGCACTCACCCCTCCCTCTCAGCAATTTTGCAAAGACAGCAACCGCTCTTCCAAAAATATTTGAATTATAAACAAGGCTGAGAAACGTGTGCCGTACATTGCAAGCATATATATTCACGGCCGTTAAGGACTGTTAGATCGCCGCCCATGGCCATAAAACAATGAGTCATGCGGTTATTTATCTATGTAGAGTGCCCAAAATCTGAACAACGACAGCCCACAACAGGCCTGATAGCTTTGTCATTGCTGGTCAGCACAAGGCTCTTAATGTCTCTCACTGAGCACGCTTCCCTCTCTGCCGTTGCAGGTGGTGCTTGCCCCCGTCCTGCTCGGCGTTTCGCTGAATAAGAAATGGCCCGTCACCATCTCCCGGATCGCCAAGGTCACCCCTGCTGCTGCGTCGCTTCTTGTCGCTGTGATTGTGGCCACCACGCTGGCGCACAGCGCTGAGGTATGCGTAGAGAGAGAGAGAGAGAGAAAAAGGGCGTTGTCTTTAAATTGGTTTGTGGGTAACATCGTGCTTCTTCAATATGATTGTGGCCACCACGCTGGCGCACAGCGCTGAGGTATGCGTAGAGAGAGAGAAAAAAAAGACGTTGTCTTCAAATTGGTTTGTGGGCAACATCGTGCTTCTTCACTGTGATTGTGGCCACCACGTTGGCGCACAGTGCTGAGGTACGCGTAGAGAGAGAAAAGGACGGTATCTTGAAAAGAACATTATAAGTATGTAGGGAATAGTGTGTTTCATCACTTTGTAGGCGGTCTCAGGAGGCCACCACGCTGGCACACAGTGCTGAGGTACGTACTGGGGGAAAATGAACACACAGGCAACGTTGTGTGTTTTGTTGCTTTTCATGTGGTCACATTCTTGAGGTCCCATCCTTCCCCTAGAAATTCCGCCCGTGGCACTAGTGTCCTTAAGACCACCACTCAGGGTCAGGCAAGAAGCGCTCCTTCCGTTCATCGTCCAAGACCCGTCGTTGTGAGACTCTCAATTATTGTACGAAATGTTATCTAACTTTGGGTAGGTGTGGGCCTGTTGTGGGGCGACGTAGCCATCTTCCACTGCTGGCATAACGCAGAGTAACACACGGTAATGCACAAGGACACGGTAATGCAGAAAAGAACACGGTAAGGTTAAGGTTAGGGTTAGGGTTACATCACTATATATGCCTCAGAGGGTATCTCAGCGGAAGCTTGGAAAAAAACCTGTAACCAAACCTATCTAAACAAAAGAGGAAGCGTCTATAACACACGGTAGTGCACAAGAACACGGTAATGCACAAGGACACGGTAATGCACAAGGATACGGTAATGCACAAGGACACGGTAATGCACAAGGACATATTTATGCACGAGGACACGGTAATGCACGAGGACACGGTGATGCGCAAGGACACAGTAATGCACAAGGACACGGTAATGCGCAAGGACACGGTAATGCACATGGATATATTAATGCACAAGGATACGGTAATGCACATGGACATATTAATGCACAAGGCCATATTAATGCACAAGGACATATTTATGCACAAGGACACGGTAATGCACCAGGACACGGTAATGCACAAGGATACGATAATGCGCAATAACACGGTAATGCACAAGGACACGGTAATGCACAAGGATGCGGTAATGCACAGGGAAACGGTAATGCACGAGAACAAAGGCCAGGATGCCCAAGCTTGCCTACAGCCAACAGCACGGATCATGGCTCGGTTGATCATGGCTTTTTGTGCTCTTGTGGTATACGGCACATGCACGGCCTTCAGAGGGACTTGCCTCCCTCAGTGCACACAGAACCAGATATGCTGAGTAAAGTGCGCAGGCAGTGGGAGCCATCCCCACATTGGTATGATAATTTGGTCCTGTAGTCCTGATAACAGGGTTGGCCAATATACTGCATATATATATTAATATGTACACCGTGTGCTAAACACTGTGCATTATACACCGCGCACTACCGTACATATGAACATGCCCCTGCTGGAACTATATGGTTCTGGCCGACCTTGAATTCCATGTGAACGTGACCGCACTAACCACGAAAGTGAACGTGACCGCACTAACCACGAAAGTGAACGTGACCGCACTTGCCACAAAAGTGAACGTGACCGCACTAACCACGAAAATTAACGTGACCGCACTTGCCACAAAAGTGAGCGTGACCGCACTAACCACGAAAGTGAACGTGACCGCACTTGCCACAAAAGTGAGCGTGACCGCACTAACCACGAAAGTGAACGTGACCGCACTAACCACGAAAGTGAATGTGATCGCACTTGCCACAAAAGTGAAGGCATGGAAAGTCTGAGTGATTGGCTACCCTCTATGGCTTAGTAGTCACCCTCTTTAACTTTTTAGTAGCTTATCAACTCGTTTGGTTGACAAAAACTTGGTCGACTGTCTGCCTAAATGTAGGCTTAAGGTGGCATAGGCTGATCACAGAGATGACTTGAGGTCATAGGCGCGCACCCTGTAAGCACGCCGCTTTGTGGTGTCACGCACCCTGCATGCTGCTGCAATCACACACACATATACACACACAGAAATATACACATACAAGAGGACATTCAGATTGACACACACACACACATACACACACACATACACACACACATATACACACCTCGCAAATGTGCAGGCAGCTCGCCAATCTGGTGTCAAACTTCTTGCTGCTGTTTTGGGTCTGCACTCCTGTGGGTTTGCCATTGGCTACGGGGCCTCCAGGGTACTGGGCTTGAGCGAAAAAGTGAGCCGCACCAACAGCATTGAGGTAAGAGATGCATTGTGGGGTTATGGTGTGCATGTGGGCGTGATGAGTGTGAGTGTGGATCATGAGTGTGGATGTGGATATGGATGTGGATGTGGAAATGGATGTGGTGTGGGTATGGACGTGGATTTTGGTGAGTGGGTAGAAACACTTGTTAGTATGGGATTTTCATATTGTGAGTCTTGAAGTGTTTGATGTGGGTAGCTCTTCTGGTGTCCACCAGGTTGATTGCACTCAGCCAAAAATCAATTAGATAGAGAAGTGATGCCATTGGCAGGTTGTAAGTTGTAAGGCAATGACACATGTAAGTCGTAAGGCAATGACACACAGGTTGTAAGTTGTAAGGCAATAACACACAACTAGTTGTAAGGCAATGACACACAATCAAACTGATGCCATTGGCAGGTTGTAAGTTGTAAGGCAATGACACACAACTAAAGTTAATGCTTGTTTGTTAATTGAGGCATTGGGTGCGCAGCGCACATGGTAGCAAGCACGCACACACATACATACACATACGCACACACATACACATACGCGCACACATATACACACACGTACACACCCACGTACACATACGCACATGCGTACTCACACACACACACACTCACATGCACACGCATGCACACGCATACACGCTTAAACACAAACATACACTCATATGCACATGCACACATACACACTCACATACACACGCATACACGCACGCATATAAGCACACGCTCCTTGTGCACGCAGTTGCATTTTAATGCAGTGCCTTGCCATACAGCCGCTTCCTTAATGACTGTGTGAATCTCCGATTGAAGCTCTCCTGCCTTGCCTCTGACGTTCGCTCTTGGATGTTCCCCTCTCTTTCAAGCTGACAAGCAAAACAGCACGCTGCTTCATTCCAGTGCACCCACAATTGATACAATTACTTTCTGCTTCAGTCCAGTGCACAGTGCACCCACGATTGCTACAATTACTTTCTGATTCATTCCAGTGCACAGTGCACCCACGATTGCTACAATTACTTTCTGCTTCACTACAGTGCACAGTGCACCCACGATTGCACCAATTACTTTCTGCTTCATTCCAGTGCACAGTGCACCCACGATTGCTACAATTACTTTCTGCTTCATTCCAGTGCACAGTGCACCCACGATTGCTACAATTACTTTCTGCTTCATTCCAGTGCACAGTGCACCCACGATTGCTTCAATTACTATCATTAGCAATTTCATCAACCCCTTGCAGGTGGGCATGCAAAACAGTACGCTCGGAGCGGTCTTGGCTTCTCTGCACTTTGCAGACCCACTGGTAAGGCATCAAGGAATATCTATTACGATTCCTATCGGTAAGAAAACCAGGTGCAGGAAAAAGGCAAAAGCTGCGCAGGCACTGGGTTCTCTTCAAACGTTGGCACCAGAATCTCAATGCAATGGTAGCAAGCCTCTACATGGTTGGCACCAGAATCTCACCCATAGCAATAAGCCTCTACATGGTTAGCACCAGGATCTCACCCATAGCAATAAGCCTCTACATGGTTGGCACCAGAATCTCACCCATAGCAATAAGCCTCTACATGGTTGGCACCAGAATCTCACCCATAGCAATAAGCCTCTACATGGTTGGCACCAGAATCTCACCCATAGCAATAAGCCTCTACATGACAACCTCAAGAGGCAGAATTCTGACACTGTGTGCAAAACAGTTACGTGAGGTACCAAATTTTAGGCTAGCTGCGATATCTGTGATGGTGTTCATCAGAACAGAACCAGTCAAAAGCCCGGGTTGTAGCCGCCAAAAACAAGGGTGTCCGTGAGCAAAAGGAAACCAAACCAAGGGTGTCTGTAGGCAAAAGGAAAACGAAGCAAGGATGTCTGTAGGCAAACCAAACCAAACCAAGGGTGTCTATAGGCAAACCAAACCAAACCAAGGGTGTCTGTAGGCAAACCAAACCAAACCAAGGGTGTCTGTAGGCAAAAGGAAACCAAACCAAGGGTGTCTGTAGGCAAACCAAACCAAACCAAGGGTGTCTGTAGGCAAAAGGAAACCAAACCACGGGTGTCTGTAGGCAAAAGGAAACCAAACCACGGGTGTCTGTAGGCAAAAGGAAACCAAACCAAGGGTGTCTGTAGGCAAATTAAACCAAACCAAGGGTGTCCGTAGGCAAAAGGAACACATTATCAGATGCCATGTCACGCTAACTCAATGGCATGTACACGTGTACAATTCATCAGGACCGTGATCTGATTGGCTCGTTCCGGTTTTCATAGCAGCAGGTGTTTTTCACGAGGACTGAGATGTGATCAGCTCATGCCTGAAATCTATCTTCAAGCTGGTGCTGTGATTTTGTCGTGACAGCCACATCAGCACCTGCAACAAAAGGGCCCCGCCCCCTCCCAGGGAGCGCCATTGGATTGCAGCCTAGGCTGAAACGGCATGCGTTTCTATACCATCATCTTCAAGCTGACGCTGCTGAGTTGAGAGATGAACTTTTGCAGGACTCGTAAACAGCGAACAAGCACCGTAACATACAATTGCACGCATGCAGACACACAGACAAACGCATACACACAGACACTCACACACACACTCACACACACATACACACAAATGCATACATATATACAGGTTGCAGTGCCATGTGCAATATCTGCGTGCTGTCACTCAGTCCTCGGCTCTCTGTTAGCAGCCTACTGGCGGGATCGTACACCCCCTGAAGGACTGGCAGCAGCACAATAAAATATGGGAAAGGAGGGAAAATGGACAAGGACGCAACAGAGTTTATTGGAGAGAGGTATTAACATATTGCAGATTTTGTTTCCTTCGACCACATGCAATTCCCTTGTTTTATCTACCATATTCTCACCGTCCACGTTATTTCGCTCCTATAATTTTAGCGGAAGAACAGGCTACACTGGTAGCATAGCACATTGCCATGCTAAATCAGTGGCATGGACAAATTGTGTTTGCTGGTACCATGATTCGCCGCGACAACATCTTCTAATAGGAAAACGATTCTGTGTTAGCTTCCATTGGGACAGCGGCACGCAAGGCTGACATGAGCCTTTCCGTCCTTTTTCCTTTGGGGCAAGGTTGCCACAAGTTTAACATGAGCCTTTTCGTCCGTTTTCCTTTTCTTGTGCTGTTCTGCTTTCTTGTTGTCTGTTCTGCTTTCTTGTGCTGTTCTGCTTTCTTGTTGTGCTGTTCTGCTTTCTTGTGCTGTTCTGCTACACAAAAACTTATTCCTCCAAAAGTTATGCATCACAACTAAGCCTCCTCTTGGTGTGTCCTGAATCCTAGGTGATTTATGTCTTGAATGATGTGTTATATGTTATATGAAGTGAGCACGCAGCTAGGCAGTCTGGGGCACTCGTTTCCTTCTGCTTTCTTCAAACATATGCTGGATGCTGTGCCCCCAGGCATCCTAGCTCTGTATTGCTTACCTAAAAGTTGCCCTTTCCTGGGTTCAGTGAGCACGCCTGACCTTGCTACGTGTGGCTCCGCAAACTCTCTCATTCGTGTCAATTTTCCCTTTCACCTTACACCTTACACCCTCAAGACATGTTTAGAATGGTTGGGTCCAGTTAATACTAATTACTAATACTAACATAGGTTTACAATATTTGTACCCTGAATTTGAGCATCATGTGTAACCTGCCTGTTTTTTGTAACAAGGTTTACGAGGTTTACGAGGTCTACGAAAAAGCCTTTTTCTAACGTAGGCAGCCTGTTATGCTGCAGTAAGTCAATTATATGCTCTTTTCCTTTCTATGGTGCGGCTGCACTGTTCTGTTGAACAAAAGCCTCTGTTTATAATAACAGAGCTTATGGAATAATCGCGGGTGGCCAAGACCAGCTAGCAACAAAACTAGCAAAGGTCGTCCTCCACTGCAATCGTTGTGACCATTCTCATACAACCATATTTGCTAAATTAAGTACAGCAGGCTGGGTTGGCAGACCGCAAGCCATGATAGCTGACCTGATGGCTAAATGGTCCGTTGTGGTCTACTGGCCAGATTTCTGCTAGGGGCTCAATACGTATCATCCAGCTCGGGTGTCGGCAATTGCAGAAAACATTCTTGAAGGGGAAGGGAGAAAGGGTGCAGCTTAGAATTGAGAACTAATAAAATTGCGCCGATTAGAACTTGCAAGAATTTGTGGTGTAAGCCAAAACAAAAATAGCTGCTGTTTTAAGTCCAGGCTGTCAATTACGCTGCCAAACTTGTCCATACCAGATATGTCCTTTCCAGCACTAGTATCAATACTCATTTGGAGACGGTCAAGCCTGCAACTTTCCTGAGATCCTCATTGATCTTTTCTTTTCCTTTTGGTGGAGGAGTTTTACGGTACCGGTACGCAATGCAATACCAAAGTGGCTCAATTTCCTTGATTAATGTGGGGAGACATTTTTCACTGCCTGCATAGTTTTTTTCTTCTTTTTTTCCATGCAGCCATATCAAGGGGCAACATTGATCATCCTGAAGATAATAGTGTTCAACAGACCAAAAAATAGCATCCTGCGCCCATTCTTGAAACCATTAAGAAGTGACTTATTACAATGCAGGAAGCTGAATATTTATAATTTGCGCATAGGTAAGGTAAGGTAAGGTTACATCGCTATATATGCCTCTGGTGGGCATCTGAGTGGAAGCTTGGAAAAAAGCCTGTAACCAAGTTTGCAAACCAAAAAAACGCTAGAAAATCAAGGGAACAGGGCTAGGCACTAAGCTGCAAAAGAGGCAACACCAAAAATATCAGGTTGGTTCATAAAGGTCCTCAAACGAGCTGGGCCATCCTCAAACTGAGGTGGGAAGATAAGCTGTTGCTGTGTGCGAAGTCTGACCAGATGATCATGCGGACAGTCCATCAAAATGTGTTCCTCATCTTGAATAGTGTGCCAGTCACACCTGTCACAGATCCTGAGCTCATAAGGCCTTCTATTCCTGTCATGACGCATTCTTTGGACTAGAAAGTTGTGGCCAGAAAGGCGAAGGCAAGAAAGTGCTCGGCTGAAATTGCTGGGAATGTCAAGCGAAGGTAGAGAGGCAACACAGGCTTTTGATTTCTTTTTCTGTCATCCCACCATCCAGAAGTATTATTTTGCGCATAGACTTGAGATTCAGGCATCAGGCAGTTTGGAGAGAGGCACATGGTCAAGATCCTTGCTCTTGTTAAAGAAGTCTGTGGCTTATCACAACTGGTTTGCTTTGCCTGAGAGACCGGTTTCTGATGCATGTGCACCATTTGTCTTGCCGGAGTATTTGAAGATGGCTCTGAGCAAAGTTTCATGAGGAACGTAGCTCGGTTCAGGATTCGAGGACATGGGTTGAAGTGTGAAACTGGTTTATATGGCAGGAGTCCGGACAGAAGTGCACGTGTTTGCAATTTGTGTGAAAACGGGGATTATATTCAAGATGACAAACACGTTATTTCTTCATGTATCGGTACCGAACATCTACGGCACCAGTTATCCACTTATTTGATAATATTTCTGAAGGTGATATCAAAGGTTTTGTTTTTCAACATAACTCAGGAATTTACAAATTTATTAGTGCAGCTGTCGATCTTTTTGATTGGTTTGTTTGTTGGGAGCGACCTATAGGTTGAGCAGCCATGCCAGGCTGGAGGCCTTTATAATCCAAACTAAACTTTTGAAACCATTAGGAAGGAGAACAGAAGAAAGCCAGTGGTGGTGGTTTGCAAGCAAGAAAGTGAAAGGTTTATCGACGTGCACGAGAAAAGACATGGACAAGCTTATCACGCATATGTGCATATATTTACTTAGTAAGCCTCGTCAAAATTAAAACAACTCCAGACCTTCACATTGCGTCTTTCAACTTCACACAAGGAAAGTAATTTGATCAAGTTGTGGACACCTCCATATCTATAAGATCTGTAAACTCTGTCCGTAAACTTATAGCCATGAACGGCCGGCTCCTTTTCCTTAATTAATGTGGGAGTGGCTTTCACTGCCTGCGTAATTTTTTCTTTTTCTATAAACACCTAAACACGTACACCCTGCAATAATAGCGCAAGCACTACTCCAAACAGAAAAGGTCAGGACAGGCAAACAGGGAACCTGGTAGCATCTGTTGCTGAAATACATTTCAAAGAAACGTCAAAACTCCTGGTAGAGATATAATGCTGACTGCGTGGTCAGCTCAGTGATTTCTTTAAAAGAAAAGATACACCCTGAACCAATGCCGAGGTTGTTTACTTTTGACATGCAGTACTTGACACTCAAATAACTCCCCTCTATTGCTACCTAGTTAACACTATTCACAAGCGACGCTGCATTACATATCCCTTTATAATGCTGCACCTTACCAACTGCCACTCTACAATATGTTAAACAACTGCATTCATCCACAACACGAATTTACGACTTGCTACCTCTGTCTCTGTGCCCCTGCTTGATCACTCACTGCACAACACACCCCTAGCTTGTAACAGTTTTTTTCTCACTCCCTGCTCAGTCACTCACTGCACAACACACCCCTAGCTTGTAGAGAACCGTTTTACTTTTTCGTTCCCAATCTTGACCGAGGCCCCCCTCGTTTGCCTTTAGCTCCTGTCGAGCCTGATATGTAACCCTACAGGTAGGTAAGCCAATGGTGTGGATCTGGCACGCTAACAGGCTTGTGTTGTGAGTTAAGTGCTGAGTGCTGCGGTGTGGTGAGTGTGGGTGTGTTTGTGTTTGTGTGTGTGTGTGTGTATGTGTGTGTATGTGTGTGTGAGTATGTGTGTGTATGTGTGTGAGCGTGTGTGTATGAGTGTGTGTGTGTATGAGTGTGTGTGTATGAGTGTGTGTATGAGTGCATGTGCGCATGTAAACACCAAGCTCTTATCAATTTGTTCTCACCTGAGATTCAAGCAGCATGCGCGCGGTGTTGTTGATGAGGGCAAAACGTTGAGGGCCGAGTAGCACCCCGCCAAACCACCGTGTCACAACACAGCACACGTCCTGCGCACCGGCTGCCTGCACACGCGCACACACACAACAATTGACACGCACATACAGCAAACGTATCACGCATACCACCGTGTCAGAAACACAGCACACGTCCTGCGCACCGGCTGCCTGCAGACGCACACACACTCTCACAGCAAGTGAGGCACACGCACATACAGCAAACGCATCACGCATATCGCCGTGTCACAACACAGCACACGTCCTGCGCACCGGCTGCCTGCAGATGCGCACACAAACAGCAATTGACACGCACATACAGCAAGCGCATCACGCATACCACCGTGTCACAACACAGCACACGTCCTGCGCACCAGCTGCCTGCAGATGCGCACACAAACAGCAATTGACACGCACATACAGCAAGCGCATCACGCATACCACCGTGTCACAACACAGCACACGTCCTGCGCACCGGCTGCCTGCAGATGCGCACACAAACAGCAATTGACACGCACATACAGCAAGCGCATCACGCATACCACCGTGTTGCAACACAGCACACGTCCTGCGCACCGGCTACCTGCAGACGTACGACTATTCACAGCAAGTGCCATGCTTGCTTACGCAATAGATAAATCACGCATACCACCACGTCACAACACAG
>Ga0307945_1001166_pt1 | contig 20071 bp, 29 predicted proteins | sample OrgLakmetagen228_FD_201818 | JGI IMG/M metagenome (GOLD analysis project Ga0307945, IMG submission 201818) | Saline water microbial communities from Organic Lake, Antarctica - #228 | ecosystem: Environmental > Aquatic > Non-marine Saline and Alkaline > Saline | place: Antarctica: Organic Lake...
CCTCTCAGAGGAGCAACGGGAAACTCGGCATGGACAGACAGAGAGTGAAATATGGCTGGTCAACTGGGAGCCAACATGGCAAGCAGCAAAGATGATCAGGTCCAACCCTAACTAAGTAAGAATGGCTGATAAGTACGAGACAAGCACTACGTCCACCCCTGACACAAAAAATTAATCCACAGACAAAAAATGGATAACCTGGTTCGGCAAGGAATGGAGGATCCCAACAGGCACACTCCCCAATGGAAATCTACGCTAGGCAAACATATCAGGGACAAAGTTCATTTTGACATGCAACCTACTGACCCGCAAAATGATATAGGGGCACAAGCAACTGTGAACTATGGAACAGGCAGGTCGATTTTATTAGACCACCTCCAGTACAAGAGACAACACATGCCAGTGAGCATTACGACACACCTAGCCAACCGCCACAAGCAGAGGACTGGCTAACAAATGTCACACTTCCCACGTCCCAGACCCTCCCAAGAGGTGACATGTGACATGTGTGTACGACAGATGGTACATGCTCCGGCACCATCACCCCTCAGCGCCTCAGTATTTTACAGGATGCATACAACTCTGCTCGTTACCTAGGCGTACACGCCCTGATGAATCCCCCTGTCCAAGACCTCGCAACAGAAATCCATAAACTACTTCACTGAATCCCACGACTCTCAATGACAGGCAACAATACCAAGGCTGAATGCTCATATTATCGGGTTCTGCCCACCCATTACATGACAGCCTTTCGCAACCATGCCCTGGTCACAAAAGAAAGAATGGCCTCACCTCTAGACTTTACCCCAGAGTTTCAAGAGTTCTGGACACTGCAGCCCACCCAAGAGACAAGGTACTTGGTTCCAGAACAGATGCGTTCTCTACACAGTTCACTGAATTCTCCATCTGCCAACCGATGTATGACGATAAGCACATGCTCAAAGTAGTGCAACATGCAACCACATCTGCCTTGAATAACCAAGAGGCAACCGCTACTGCTTCCTACTCCTCCCAAACTGGATGGAGAACAGCACCAACGCTTTTCACAAAACCTGTCTGCTTGCACTATTTTTGGAAAGAAAAAGCGTGTTACATGCCACTCCTCTACCAACAAACAATACACCACCCCTGCCAGAAGCAACATGAGGCATCCTAGTAGTCTGGATCAAAGTTGCCAGGGAGCAACTTATTACAAACAACTTATCCTGGTTTAGAAAAATAAAACAAGACCTATCACCATGTCACACGCCCTAGCTGCAGCACACTAAATACTGCCGCAGCTTTGAGTGCGGCAGGTCATTGATTTAACATCTACAGACTTAGGATGAACCTGTTTCATGAAGCCCAGTGTTGGAAGACTCTGTGTGTGAATTTGTGTGAGATCTATGACTGGATCAACAGTGTTCCAGCCTGCTTTTCCCGGAGCTTTATTTTTGTACATAATTATGCTTCCCTTGTTCGATTTAAAAGTGTTGTGTGAGGAACTTTTCAGGGTGTTAGTTTAATCTACAACCGTCTGAATTTCGAGTGAATCTCCCTTCTGTTATCTTCGCTGAGATAAAGATACATCACAGCCCGTCAATCCAGACACACAGGTCAGTGGCGGTAAAAGAGAAAGGGTAAGCAATTAGCAAAGCAAGAGAGAATATAAGAAGCAAGCAATCCACATCAGGCTCCTGCCAGCCTCAAACATCAAGCACACACACAATCCCACTCGACAAGCTCGGCAGCACAAAGCAGCAGAGCCTCAGGAGAGCAACGTTGTAGGAGGCGCAGCAAATCTCACTCCATATCCCATTTTCTCCCTGCTTTGTGTGCGCATTAATCTGACAAGCACTTGAATTGAACGCGCCAACCAGCGGCAAAACGCAGGCAACATACCTTTTCTTGAACCACCAACTATGAGGATACTGCCAAGAATGGCAAAAATATATAAGCTCCCCAAAGACTGAAGAAACACAGTTATCAATGCAAATTTTGGCGACACAAGCAATATACTACACAGCCAGGTCCCCTCCCACCATGTACAACAAAAGCGCTTGCTAGAACTCAAGGCCCCTAACTGGAAAGAATCGGCCTTCACAGATGGGAATTGTATTACAAACGAAGAAAATGGATCTTAGTCTATAGTATTGCTTGGAGCTGGAGTCTACCAATCTCAATCCAGCAAAATCACCACAGTAAACCATGGAGGGACAAGCATCGTCAACTAAACCATACACAGAGCCAAGCTAGCAAGAATTGCTGCTGCTTTGATAAATGGACACACCCATATTGCAACAGACAGCGCTGGTGCACTATGGCAAATAAGAAAGAGCATCCTCTACCCCCAGCGCATGAAACGGCATAAACATGCCAACTCCTAGAAACCATCGTGCACCACATCCAGCAATTTTAAAGGCACCATCCATCTCTACTAGATTAAAGCTCATGCTGGCATCCTAGGGAATGAGCGCGCTGATGCCACAGCAAAGTGCTCTGCGGAAAACTAAAGTGGCCATGATATCCACTAACACTGACGCCCATCCCCACTCATCCATCTTCTGGCCAGCAAGGGTGGAAAACCCTCCCCCTGCTTGCCAACCGGATAATCTCTTAATCCGGCTCTGCGTTTTCTCAGATCTCGATGCTGTAAAAGCACACATGCACGTCCAACACAAACTAGGTCCTAAATCAAAAAAGAATTCAACCATCAGTCTACAAAATGCTACACAAAATACCAATAATTTGATAAACAACCAACAGCGTGCCGCTCAGTGCAGCCGTATAGAAGGCCAACCAATCTCCCCCATCTGCCAGAAGCTTGACGGCACCTACCACCTGCTGTCCGCCTGTAGTCACTTCATTATAGATATAATGATCATGAATAGGCATAACGGCATAATGCTGCTAACAAATATGATTCTGAAAGCAAATCAACAAGGTACACAGGTTGCCTGCCTGCTAGCACAAGCAGATGTAGGGAGTCATGCCGCTCTGGTACAACGTCCCTGTGGCACAAATTACCAAAAAAGTGAAACCAGCAACGGAATTTTAGCAAGCCAGATGCAATCATAGTTACTCCAACCCAGCAACCACGCCCTCAAAAAACACGTATCACCCTAGGTCTGCGAATAATGCAAGAAGAGTTGCCAGTGATAACCTGGCAGATGGCCCTGCCAATCCATACCCCCTCCCCTGGCTATGAAATCAAGAGGCATACAACCAAACAATCGCGATATACATATGATTATAATTAAGTACTGTGCAGACACTTTCCCTACCCAACAAGCAGAAAAGGCACGAGAACGACGTAAGCTGCTAATGCCTCGCTTACTCGGACACTGCAAACCCGTGTGCCATCCTGCTAGGAGCAACAGGCACCATTTACATCAGCCACACAAATAACCCACTCCACAGCCTCGGAGTTACTGGTCTACACGCCACAGCACTAATGAAAAAAGAGACTACATGCAATCAGATCCGCAACAAAAGTCATATATATGAGACGAGACATTGAACGCAACTCCCAAAAATATCTGAGCAATGCTCCTGGTGGTGTGCAGGTCTCTGTCTCCCAACCACCTGACCCCCACTTTTAACGATACGTGCCTCCACAAGAAGCAACTGTTGCTGGATGCTGTGATGCAGGGGGATGGCACGTGTGCCAGAGACCATGTACTAAAAGGTTACAGAGCTCATGTCCAGCGCTATAAGAGACACACACGGGCGAGACGCAATACATTGCTTACTACATTATTTGGCAAAGACCCTTCTGTCCACAAGTTGTTGAAAAAGCCAACCATCAAATGTGTCACCCCTGTATCAGAGCTAGCGTTAAACAATCATTTACACAATGTATTCAGGCATACAACAGTGGTCCACACTGATAACAATGCAAGCAGAAAGCAGAAGGTTTGGCAGGGCATACACAATATACTGCGCGTACAAGAAGGTGGACTGGCACAGTTTCTGGCAGAGACCACACCATTCCCTCGGGTGGCAGACACGACAACAACCCACAACCTGATGGTCCACCTCCTTTCCACATGCCCACGGATAATGAACTGCCGAACTTGATCTCAGACAGAGCACATCTTGAAAATGATTACCACATCTTCCCCCGGATTTGACACACGATCACTCCATTTTCATCAAATGTGCCCACAAACGAGTGCTCAAACATCATGGCAGAGGGTCGGAGAATATCAATGTCATGGCCCCCCACATTGCTGCCCTCTTTAGTCTACTCACCAAAAAGGCTCACATTCCAGGTCCTGGAAAGAGGCCAAGCTAACTCCTATCCAAAAAAGGTCCAGTCCAGAAAACTACCCAGGTCGAGTCCAGATATGTAACTACCCAGAAAACTACCCAGGTCGAGTTCAGAAAACTACAGAATGATTGCAGTGAGTGGCACGCTGTACAGACTGTATGCCAATCTGTTGCGATTTATTGTTCAAGACTGCTGGTGTGCTCAACACAGGTTTCCAGACACAAATTGATCCAGGCAGGAGCACGCTACAACCACTTTCTATCCTGCGACACCTCAAAGATGCAGCACAGAAGATGCAGAGGGGTTCATCACGTCTGTACGCTGCGTTCATTGACTTCAAACAAGCATTCAATTCGATTCCAAGAGACAAGTTATGGGATCAGTTAGCTAAATTACTGTCAGATGCCTCAACATTTCGTGTCCATACTCCAAGGCTGTATCATGCTGATGAGTACACGAGCGATGCTGGATGGGGAGAAAAGAGCAAGTGTGCAACCATCTTTTGGTGTCAAACAAGGGTGCCCCCTCTCCCCCCTCCTATTTTCAATCTACTTGACAGCCTGGTTGAGGGGGTGCAGGGCGCGATCACGGGCGTTCCAATTTTACAGTGACCCACATGATGTTTGCTGATGATCTTTCCCTCACATCTACGGATCACAACGAGCTACAGGCCATGCTCAACAAACTGAGAGCGTATGCTATATCATGTCAGGCTGCCCAAAAGAAGTCCTTGACAGTAAATTCCAGAAGTTTGAGGTGATGTGCTTCGCTTCAACTCCAGATCTGAAAGCTGCTTGCCTCCCCTTTCTTTGATGGCACACAGCTCCCTTGCACAGACGCCTTCAAATGCCTCAACATGGTGGTGTGTGACAGACAGACCAATCCAAGCTTTGCAGCTGACGCAGCTTTGCGACCATTCATAACTGGTACTTCCAAAGTCAAGCAACTCTTCAAGAGCTGAGCCATGACCTTGCCAACATATTTCACTCTCACATCTGGCTTCTCAAGACTTAGGCAATTCCTGCTAGCATCTATGTGCGTCAGATATAGGCTACTCCTTTCTTACGACAAGGCAGAGAGATGGATAACCCCATACATAAATGTTTTGGACAGTGCTGGAAAGGATTATTGAAGTCAGAGACACCATTCTTTCATGGTACATTCTTATGCGAGAGTGTGGCCTGGAGCCCCGGCAGTTCAACTTTACGTGCTGCAATGCGTCTGTACACTTCCCTTGCCCCATGCAACAGCTCCACGATGAAAAAGTTTTTGCAAGCTGATATGCGAATGAGCTCCAGGCCTCCTGACTGCTGGTCCTCCCACATTCTTTCAGCCATGGATGGCTTGACACGATCATACATGTTAAGCCGAAGCTGTTACACAGTGAGCCTACTTGATCTTTATTGATCTCAGTTGTTTTGTCGTGGACCTCGGGGACAGGCATTTAGATTTCACTCATACAGATTATGAGACGAGGCATTGAACACAGCCCCTAAAAATTTCTGAGAAATAGTGGTACGCAGGCCTCTGCCTCCCAACCACCTGATCCCCACTGAACAGCTCCTCTTATTTTATTCTCCAGGTAGGAAGTTGTGTGTCTCTGCATCCATTGGGTGTTGCAAGGCACAAAACAACATCCTTTCCTAATCCATGCTGGTAATGCTTACACTTCCTGTTTAGCATTTAAGCAGTTTAGGGATTCCTAGGCTTTTCATCAGGGCATCTCCAAAAGGCAAACTGTCACATATCCTAGTCATTGGTGATGCGTCATTTAACATAGTACTTATGAATGAATAAGAGAGCACTTTGATAATAATGTGTACTGTATAATAACCCTCATTGCAGAATTTCCCACTTGGCCGTCATCATTATGAGGTAAAGCGGCAATGCCCCTGGACAAGCTTATATTGCTGACTGTAAGAGCTGTCCATGGACCACTTAAGAATTCTTTTGTAACAACTTTGGATCAGGTAGTCTACCTCCTCCTCATAAATCTACATTATACCACCTCGCCTCAGCAGTGCTCTGAATGCTGTGCGCTGGTACTCTTTGCCTAGCACACTCCCTGGGCTTGCCCATTCAGAAGGACGATTTAATCCCACAACCACTCCTGCATGCGTATGGCGCTGTCGGTGTGCATTGAACAGTGCCTGCTCCTGGTCTTCCTGGCTGCTTGTGCTGTTGTTGCTTGCATGAATAGCTGTGGGTACGTAGGGCTGAGAGGCAGGGGTATGCCGTGAGTGCATCGGCTCGCCCTTTCCCCTGTTGCTGCTTATACCACCATACCTCCCTTGCGTGTGGGTTTGAATCAGGGGCTTCTGATCTCGCTGCTTGCTGCAACCGGCATCCCTGTGCTGTTGCTCTAGCCATGAGCTGCGTGTTTTGCTCTGTTCCAGTAAGCCCACTAGCTTTGCTGAATCAGATCGAGTCTGTGCATATTGACAAGGGTTTAGAGTAGTGTGGATCATTAGTCGTGAAAGACGGCTAATGTGTCATATCTGATGTCAACAACAGAAATCATGCACATACCAATTAGTTTGTGGCAAAGCAAGTGCAGCAGCATCATGCACGCAGCTTTATAGAAAAACAAAGCCATCGACCCTGCATGGCTCATCAAATCAATTTCGAGCATACCCAAACAGAAGCACTCACTTTCAGAACAACCAGGTCCAGCTTCTGTACCAGCTCAGCATTGAGGCTCGATAACTTGGCGTTTACCAGCAACTGCTCCTGCAGCTGCTCGAAAACATCTGCATTATTCCACCCCTCCTCAACTTCCATTCCGTGGGGTCTTGGACTGTTGTTCACCAGTTTAGTCTGGAGCTCGTCAATTGTGGAGGCTTGAGCTTGCACAAGGAGTAGGAGTTCTTGCACCTTAGCAGCACGGGGGCAAAAAAAAAGACAAGTTCTCTCTGACCTTCAGGTCCAACTAAAGTGAATGAGGAAGGCCGCAAAATCCAGGTGCGACTATACCTGTGAGACAGGTAACTGCAAACCAACTTATAACACATGCATGCTGGATTATTTTGCATGATGTCAAGCATTATTAGAATATTAGACAGAGAAGAAAAAGCACTTTATTTCAACCACGGCAGCAGGCTGCAGCAGCTCCTCCTCCTTTCCTCCCTTACCTGCTGATCAGACCGCTCAGCCCTATTCGTGAGATCTCTTGTGATGTTGGTCCAGCCAACCAGGACGTCTCGGCTGGCTCTCACTCCTCTATTGGTCATGTACTCACACGACTGTCTTGCCTATAAGTGTTAGTGTTTTTTGATCGACAACAATCACTGTAAATTGTAGTTTTGCTTACATAATTCTGCAACTAACATATTTGGCAAGGACTTCACACAACTTACCTGGTGCATAGCGTCCCACATCTGCATGGCAGGCAAGGTGACGTTTGGCCAATTTGACATGCGAGGCTCATTGGCCAGCGAGAAGGAAAAGCAGGAATTGACTGGGTACATACCTTCACGACTTGCTCAGCTTGAGAGGGTTGCAGCTCTGAAAGCAACTTCTCATACTGTTGCACCTCCTGGATTGTGGATGAGGGAGGTGAGACGTGCGTTGCACCAGTACAGTCTGTGCCACTGCTATGTCAAAAGAACGTTGATCGTGACCATTTGTATTCTGCTATGCGCTCATCTACCACCCAGTTCCTCCGACCTTGCTTGAGACTGGCCTGTACACGTGGCCTTTCCCTCCGTCTCTCTCAAGTATATGATGAGGAGGTTGTGACCAGCCAGCCAGCTCGTCCTCGCTCTCGCCCTCCTGTGTGTGAGCAGTGAAAACTCAAGACAGGTCATTATCCCTTCACTTATGCAGGTACTTTTCAAGATACAAGAGGAAACAGTGCGTTGTTCCAGCACCCATCACATTCAGAGCATGGCACCTGTAAGGTCTTTACAGCTTACACGCTTACACTGTGCTCAACACACGAGACAAAGTTTATGTTTGGAAGCTTGGTCTTCCAAATGCATTTAAGAGCAGTAGCAGTGGGAGGAAAGTGCATGTTGCCATGGAAGCCTGAAGTGAATGGATAACCCAAAATGAATCCTGCAATATAAAACTTTAAACACCTAATACCATATCTACAACCATCCCTTGACCCAAAACCGATGAAAAAGACGGTGCAACTTGACTTGCCCCAAGGCTAAGACTTACGTGAGGCTATCATGAGCAGGCCCCTTCTGCCCATCGTATTTCATCAATAATGACTGGACAGGGACTAGAGGGAAGCCCTTGCAAGTATCATTAAGCAACCAAGCAAAAGCTACCTCGTCATGGTCCAGCTGAGGAGAGATGCAGGGAGAGGGTGTATGCTCTTGCCCATCAGCCCTAGCCTGGCAAGCAAGCCTTTCCAGATCCAACCGCGGAACAGGCCTGAGTTGTAAGGTAACATCATAAGCCATATGCGCCATATTGTGAATCATTGCCAAGAAGACATGTACGAGTAACATTCTTCCCCTGCCCCCCAAAAGAAAGCTGGGCATTGCATACATGCTCAAAAAGGCAAGCTTTATTGGACTGGGGTGGCTTTTATACACAAAACGAATGACATGTTCACCCTCACGTCCATTATCACACCGTAACTGAGAGAGTTCAAACTCTCTTTTCACAACCATCACATTGCTTTCACCTTTTTGCATTCTCTTCCTTAAAAGCAGGGATTGCTTTGTTAGGCGTGACAACAACTTGCTTGCTTTGTGAAGGCGAGCTGTGGTGTTGTGCCTCTGGTGTGCTCACCTGTCAGGTAAGGAGTGTTAAGGAGTGCGTTCTACCGTTAAGGAGTATTTCCTTTAAGTATTTCCTCTAAGGAGTGTGTTATACCGTTAAGAATGTAAAGATGTGTGTAAAGGAGTGTTAAGGAATGTGTTATACACCTTTGTTTGAGTCTGTAAACTCCACTCGCAATAATTGGACAACTACAATACGAGTGTGGTTTGACAATGGTGGTTTTTTACTTTAGGTGCTTGTGATGAGCATCTGCTTAACTCTCCTGCAGGGACTTTACCTCTCCACAACGACTTCGCTTCTCAGAGGTGTTGCTGCTGTCAGCTGCATTACGCTTTGCCGGGGACGTAAACTCGATTGGCGCCAAAGCAACTGTTAACTGCTTAGAGCATTCTGGTTGCACTGCTTCTTTTAATGCATCTTGAAACATTGCTGGGTTTGACCCAGCTTCTCAGCCTCGAATGGTTTTGCAGTGCTAACTTTGACTGGTCAAACGTGCAAACATGAAATCTCTTACAAGGGGAGCAGTAAACATATATAATGATTCGCGAAGGAATGTGAACAGTGATTCGTGCATAAATTTACACAGAAGTTTGGTTTGGACGACGGCATTATGGTTTGTTGTACAGAAATACCGAGAAATATTGCAGACTCAATTGATCGAGGGGTTATTTTCGGATGGGGATACTGCCAACACTACGGCAGTGCAAATTTCAACACATCTGTCGACAGTGAGCATGGTTTTTGCTGCCTGCGTAGTGTTTTTGTTGTTTTTTGTTATTCTTTAGCACAAAGGTGTACTAATCCTATCCACTAGTGGCTTAGTGGCTTAATCTGTAACCCTTCTTTGTTAACCTTGTAACCTCTGTACTATATGAAAGACTTGGACCTCAAAAGATATGATGGTGGGGGATCGCTCAGCTGCACCAACGCAAGGCAGCAGTAGTGAGGAACGTCAGTTAAAAAAACAAAAACACGCGCGTGTGTCACAATTAGACTAAACAACGGAAAAGTCTCAAAGCAAATTGGGCCTTTCAGGATGTCTCCTGTTAATTGTAAGCAAAAATTAAACTGCAAAAGGCTCCGAGCAAGAAGAGAGCAAATGCATTTGCAACTATGCTAGTTTCGTTCACACTCATCATGTGCAACCGATGCTCTGATGGCCCCTGGAAGCCTCGCACAGCCATTGCTTGGGCAATGTTTTCACTCCTGCGCAGCACACATGCGGTATGAAACGGGTCAATCAAATTGACAGATCTGGAGGAAGGAGAGGGTTGACGAGAAGAAAAGTTGAAGGGTTGCTAAGACTTCACAAACTTACTGCATCTGCTATTTTAATACTAGTCAAGGCACACATATACCACAGACCGATTTATGTATGCATTGCACGTCGGCAGGTGTAAAAATGGAAATGAAAATTTTGCGTTAGTGTTCTCCTATAATTTCTATCTACCGTACAAACATTATATCACTGCCTTGCCCGCCTGCAGCAGGCAAAAGCGCACAGGGAGCAGCGATAGGCTGAGATCCTCAAGAAGAAAGGAGAAAAGGAAGCCTAGCAGTGTTTCTATTTAAATTTTTGGATGTATAGTCATTTAGCTGCGCCAAATTTCAGGCATAAAAATGGGAATTGAAATAGTCATTTACGGTAAATGAAGTTTGCCTGTTAGTTGAGTCCACCCTTTTGTCCTTTGCCTCCCTCCCTCCCCAGCTCTGTGCATCCTCACTCTCATCACCAATCTCCATCAAATCTAACTCCTGCTTCCTGCTGCCGCTGCTGCCGTCTACTTCAAATCATTTTTGCGCTTGCAAGAAGGAAAAGCCCTGAAGCTTAAAACCAAGGGCTACTTGTGCTGGAGGATTCATAGGTAGCACCGATATATGCAGCACTGTTGCAAACTGCGCGAGCTTCTGGCGCAGGGCTGCTGCACTGGCTGCATGCAACAGTGTGATGATGCTGAATGCTCTCTCCTGCTGTAAGCTTGCTTCTTCCATGCACGGGGACATGCGTCCACGATTTGGGGCAGGTTGGCGCTGATGGTGGGAGGGCTGGGCCATGCTCACCCCCTGATGCTGCAGCTGCTGGAGGTGCTGCAGCAGTATCGTAGCTTGTGGTGCGGGAGGTGATGCATGCAAGGGGTGCATCAGCTGAGGGAGGTGCTGCAGCTTATGCTGGTTGAGCTGCTGGCATGGGTGGGAGGGGCATGGAGGGGTCGAGAGAGGCAGGGGCTTGGGAATTTTGAGAGTGACCTTGGTCTGTCGACAATATTGGGGGTCCCCTCGGACACGGAGTGTGCTTAACTCATTCATAAATTCAAACACATAAATTTCAACAAATAAAGATTTGGCTACACAGGGTGGTCGACAGAAAATCCGGGTGTCGCCACTTAGCAACATTTGGATACACCGGGTGCGACACAGTGACGCCCGGCAAAATGGCCAAAATGCGACACAGTGGCGACGTGTCGCGCTTACTCAAAACACTGAAGCCTAGCGTGCTTGCCAAATCAAGGTTTGTACCCACAGCTGAGACACAGCATTGGCATTGCATTGTGTGATTGCAGGAATCAGAGGGGCATGCCCAAATGTAGTCATGTAGGGGATGCAAGCATGCCCTCATGCACACACACACATACTGCAAGACTAGGTCCAGTACCCAGCAGCACGCACAGCTAGCACAAAACATGCAGCAGTAGTAGCAGGAGGCGCTGCTCAAAATACATACTTTCAGGGGGGGAGGCGAGTACGAGTATGTAGTATGTAGAATACTCTCGAGGTTCCTCACCTGTGGAACAAGTTGGCAAAAAGGCGGACGCAGAGGCGACCGGCCATGAGCAGTGACCCTTGCCCTCCTTGAGCCTTCCAGTCTACGCCACGAGCTGCGAGGCCCAAGCACAAGTTGCGCACCTCCTCAAACACAAGGGACATGAAGCGCAGCGAAAGCAGCAGAGTCAATGCTATCTCCTGCGCAAAACAACATAGCAAGTCACCTGTTATCTGACAAAGAAAGGCTGTCAAGGCTGCGCTGTGCAACAGCTATAAAGAAAAGTACTGGAGCAGAGATCCAAGACTTACGATACACTTTTTTTTAACCTGATGATTTGAAAGCCATGTCATGTACGTCGGTGCGTCAGAGTCGGCGGCAGATTGGGACACTTTTCTCCTGGTTTTACATGTCGGAGACGACATGTCACGACGTGCTCTGGGACGCTTCATGTGCATGCGCTTCACTGTGACACTACGACTGTTTCCTTGGTAACGGACAGCGCCATGGAGGATATAATGGCAGCACCATGGTGGATGTAATGGCGAGTTTCGGTACGGACGATCAATCAGGTGTAACGGTAACACTCAGTGACTCAAGAGTCGGGAGTCGGGAGGTACGAAACTTTGTGACCAGTTACTCTTTCGAGTCAGTGACGGCGGCACGATACGTTTTGATTACGGCAAAGGGAATACAAGATATCACTTTGACAGCGGTGTTTACTTTGACGCGTCACAAGTTATTTAAAACCTTATGGAACCAAATTGTTTTCAAAGTTATTTAAAACCTGATGATGCAGCTTGGGTGTGGGCTTGGGTGCGCAAGCTCGTCTGCCCGAGCTGCCCCACCTGCGCAACTGTCAACTGCTGAGCTGAGCTGCCCTGGGCTGAGGCTGGGGCTGGGGCTGGGGCAAGGCCCGGGAGCGGAGAGGGAGGGCGGAAGGAGGCCCGAGGGGCCTTCTCCGCTCATCACTGTTCAGCCATCCACCAAACTTTATTTTTGCCAATCCTGGGCAACCCTGGAGCCTCACAATAAATATATAATATATGATACATAAATACGATACCGAAATCACCTTATCGACCAAACAACGATATTTACCCGGGGTGAGCTAGGTAAGGCACAGTATGCTCCAAAAAAGGAGCATCCATTCCCCTATCCTTGGAACCTCTTTCTGTGATGCATCTATGGGAGTTAGGGAGTTGATTTCATGCATCCAGCCATACAGTTGTCGTTGCAGGCCTGATCTTGCCGGTTCATGCCATTAGAGACACTGAGGATTATTACACATCGATATAAATCGTCTTACTCCACCGCCCCTGCCAGAAATATGAACAAATAAACAACTGTTGTTAGTGGTTTGATTACGTCCTTCTCTCAAATGTTCATCAAAGGCGGCGTTTGGTATAGAAGAAATTGATTGCAGTGGTGTCTCAATTGTGCACGCCTGTTGTAGATGTGGACAAGAGGGCGATTGCGCTGGCTTGCTAACGCCTCATCTGCACAACGCATCTTGGCTTGTTTGCTTCATATTCATACATCTCACTCTTCATACATCCAACTTGCACCTACACAACAGCAGCAACAAAATAGGCAGCAGCACAAGCATGCTGCTGCTGCTCTGTCCACCCATTTTGTAAAGGTACATATCCTTGTCCTCTGTTCCTTCTTGATCCACGTCTCTTATGCGTGTGGTCACCTTCTTTCCTCGTCCTCTATTTCCGTTTAATATTCAAACCTTACCTGTACCGGGACTTTGAGCAACCTCAGTGGCGTGAGCCACCATCTAAGGGCCAAAGCCATCTCCTCTCCAGGGGTGGTCACTAAGCACAAGCTGGCGGCTTGGAGCGATGACAGCGTGAGAGCAGCAGCAGTGATGGCCAAATTCACAGACCTGAAAGAGCAACAACACGGATAACAGTTGGTGCTGTAGAGCCTATGGCAACCATAGAGTCGCTGTTAATCTCTTGCATGTTCAATCACCCCTGTACAGCGTGCTGCGTAGCATTGAACAAGCAGCAGGTTGAAGCACAAGCAGGCGTGCTTACAATTTTAAAATCAAGAATTTTCAGTGCCTTTTTTGACAATGTAAGATTCCAGTTGGCGATCGCAAACCTCGTATGACTCGACACCCACTCTGAAAGAATTCTGAGCATCTACCAAGGTTACTCGCCTGTGCGTGACGGTGATAAAGAACTAAAGAACACATGCAGCAAAACGTGCGTTATTGCATGCGGTGCGTTACTCGCCTGTGCGTGACGGTGATAAAGAACACATGCAGCAAAACGTATTGGTAGCTGGTGGCCGGTACAGGAGGCATGGCTTCAATCAGGGAAGGGGGTGCGCGAGGCTGCAGCACGGGAGGCACGCCATCTGCACCTAGGGCTGTGAGCATAAATATTGCGCCACACAGCAAGCCCAACCTGCGGAGCTGCGAGTGATGGTAGTTTGAGATAGGTAGCATTGCTCAAGGAATATTTGAGCTTATAGTTGGTCATGATTAAGCTCATAAATCGTTCATGGATGATGGTCAATCAGATAGATATGCGTTATGCAATTGGTCATACTTGGTCATAATTTAGCTTATAATTGGTCATGCATGATGGTCAGTCAGAAAGCAGTGAGAAAGAGGATGTTTAGGTGCTGCCTCGGTGTTCATGTTGAGGGGAGCACAGCAATAGCCCGTCTAGTTATGTCCTGCCAAACTATGTTTGGCTACTGGCACCTGGGAATGAGTGCTGAGCCGTGAATTGCACGCTCTGGTCAGATAATCAGCTTTTTCTGTTTTGCTGTACGTACCACCATTTTGCTTTTAATCAGGTCAGCCAACCCCTGTGAGTCTTCTTGCCCCAAAGCAGAAAAGTACATTTAAGTATGCAGGAGTTTTGATTATATATATAGGAATCCCTGCACACTCAGTTTGTGGTGGGAGGTGCCCAGGTCAGCAGGGTGGAACAGGTTGGAGATTCCTGCCAGAAAATGGAATTCTAAAAGCTCCGCCTTGGTGCCAGCCATTTACCAGGGGTGTTTTGATTAATGTTGGACATTTTGGTAAAGGTCCAGGTGAAGGTCCGGTTTTAGACCCCCCTTTTGGCAGGGAAACTTCGAAATGCGAAGGCATTTGCCACACTGGAAAGGGTCTACTGCAAAAGTTGAGAGCAGATGGCATTGAAAATCTCAGCTGTCACGGCCAAACCTCAGCATTAAAGACTGATTTTTTTATCGCAACACGTCGCCAACGTATCACATTTTGGCCATTTTGGGTAGGACATTGCGACGCCCGGGACTTAGTGTAGCCAGTGGCGACACCAAAAAGTTGCGTTGACAACCCAGTGTAGCCAAACATTTGTCATATATTAGTAAATGAGCAAACTACACTCCATGCCCTCTGGGGGCCGATGGGGACCCCATCACCATCGACAGCTGGTCAGTACTCCCAATCCCCTGTGCCTCTTGACCCCTACACAGCCCTCCCACCCATGCCAGCAACCCTAACAGCACAAGCAGTAGCAACTGCAGTTGTTCCCCCAGCTGCTACACCTCAGGTGCAAGCACCCTCTCCTGCACCACCAGCTACAACACCTGCTGCACCTCCACCAGCAGCTGCAGCAACAGCACAAGCAGCACCAGAGGCAGCAGCAGAAGCAGCAGAGGGGGGTAAGCGCAAATGAGATGGGCGCACATTTGGCACCCTCAGCAGCAGAGCCCCTGAGGACCACCACCAATACTGTAAAGAGGGGGGAGAGAACTGTAAAGTGCTTGCCGTGCACGTGGCAAGCCCAAAAGCATGGAGCAAAAATCAGGAGGACCAAGAGGTGCAGCTGCTTAGTTGGGGAAATCAGCAGGCCCGGTGTAAGCAGCTGCAGCAGCAAAGGGTTGAGCATGGCCCAGCCGTCCCACAACCACCAAAACCCACGCCACCACCAGCACCAATCTCGCAGCACCAGGAAAAGGTGGACGCATGAGAAGCATGGAAGCAGCAGCAAGCACTACATCAGGAGAGAGTGCCCAGCAAAATCACACTGCTGCACACAGCCAGTGCTCGCCTTCATTAAGGATGAGAGGCGGAGCCACTTGCTGTCATATCATTTAAAAATGCCTTATGCTTGCAACCCAGCGCATGTGGGGGGTTCAGTGACTTCCCCTTCTTGTGAGCAAAAGTGGTTTGAAGCGAAGAGGCAGTGAACAGCAGCACATGCACGGCAGCGGCAGCGGGAGCCAGAGTCATGGAGTTTAGTGATGAGAGCGAGGACGCAAAATAGAAATACATTAGGCGTGGAGGGGGGCAAAGGACAAAAGGGTGGATTAAACTTACATACAGACAAACTGGAAATTATAGAATACCAAAATACCGTAGGGCTACTAAATTATTGCGACTCCTACTAATTGCGAGGTGCCCAAATAATTAGCATACCGTACATAAAGTATATCACCGCCAGGAGGGTGTTTTGTTTCTGAAAGGCACGCATACTTTTTGGGGTGGACACCCCTGAGGGATTTCCCACCCCCAAAACCCCCCTTCCAGTGCAGTGCCCCCACCAGACAAAAAAGGGTACCATTCTGCTCCTTTTTAAATTCTGCATCCATATGCATACTCATTAAGACCTGAAACTATAATGCCGCAGAGTTATGGGGCAAAAACTGAGATACAAACGTCCATGCCCACATGACTCACCAGGCACCCATAACTGGCTTGCACAGCCCCACATTGCTTCCTTTCATTCAGAATTCCACTGACTATCTTATGCTGGCACAATCCTGGAAGTTTGGAGTGAATTGCTGCTCTATTGGCTTAACTTACCCCGCGGCCTGCATCGGAATGCTTGTGCCTCTGACTTTTAGACATGTCCACAAACCCCCCTTTTACCCAATTTGCTCAAAAACGGTGGTAATTGACTGGGCTTGACCTGAGGATTCCGATGATATGTTTAAAATTTCGTGGGAGTGGCCCAGAAAAAAACTGGAGACCCCCCAAAAACTGAACCACAATGGGGGAACCCCCCCCCCCCTCCCGGATTGGACATATACATACCAATCAAAAGCTCTCAACGTCAGGATTCCGAATATGTAATTTTCAATCAATTTGACACGTGCCGTCCAAAAAATATGCTTCCTACACCCTCCTGTCACCGCCCTTAATTATTGTATTTTGGAGAAGGCGGTGACATATTACTTGTAAAACGGTGGTAAAATATACCGTCTGTTTACGATCACTTCGGAAATTAAATAATTATTTGGCCAGAAAACGAAAATTTTTATTATTCTTGGAGGCCTCTCCGAACTGAATTCGAAGTGAATAATTAACAATTTATAGTGGTTTGGGTGTACATCGAAATGAGCTTCAAGCGCGCCAGTGTGAACCCCCTGGCCGGGTTCTTGAAGCCTCAGTCCCCAGCTGAAAGGCTGGCTGCTCAGCATAGGGACCGTGAGAAGCTGCAGAGGGAAAGGCAGCTCAAGGAGCTGCAAGAGGAAGAGGCAAAGGCAAGGGGCGAGGCTGGGAATTCCCAGGCCTGTGGGGTGCCTGCGCGGCTCCAAAAAAAAGCCTCCACCCCTCATAGCCCCTTCAGAGTGAATGTAGAGAGTAGAGTAGAGTGGCTCTTGCTGCATGTATTCCCATCACCTCTCTTTCCCTGCTTCTGAGCACTGTGCAGCATCAGCCACAGCTCCAGCCTCAGCCAAAGCTTCAGCCATAATAAACAGCAGTAGCAGTGAACAGGCAGCATTAACAGGGGGGCTCGCTAACTCAAAATTTAATTCCCGGCAGGGCCCTCCCGAAGTGCCCTCGAACTCATAAATTAATCCCCAAACCCCCTCACGAACAAAAATCGTAATTTTAATTAATTTTTTGAAAGTGTGCTCCCGAAGTGATCGTGAACGGACGGTATATTTATTTCTAGGGGGAGCGGTTCAGGTTTTTAGGAGAGCAGTAGCAAAAAACATTTATTCAAAGTGACGAGCGGAGAGGACGCCGCCCCCCGCTCCGCCTGCCCCTTCCCCCCCAGACCCCGCCCGCCTGTAGCAGGCAAGAGCGGACCGGGCTGAGCGAGAGGCAAAGGACCGCAAGAACAAGAGGCAGCCATACAGAGCTTGCAAACCTTGGTTTGCCCCCACAAATTGTAACGTTGGCATTCCAATGGCAATCTGTGGTTATGCAACTAATCAAGTTGACCGGGATGCAAGCATGCTCTCATGCAGCAGCACTTATGCGCAGGCACACGACGTGCACACACACCCGCACATACACTCATACACACACGCATACGCACACATGCACAGGCGCACACACTCAACCAGGCGCACAGGCACACATGCACATGTGCACGCACACACACACTCTCACCCTTGCACACACGCGCGCACACACACACACACACACACACACATGCACACACTCTAGTTATAGCACCCAAGCAGCACGCATAGCTAGCACACGCATGCAGCAGCAGTAGCAGCATGAGTGACAGTGGCAAGCCATGCTTTCTTCTCAACAACCTCCTTGAGTTTGTGGGAGGTGAAGATGGCCATACACAAACCCCAAAAGAGAGGAGGTGGTTGCTGAATTTTACTTTAGGATAAATAATTCTAGGGGGGGGGGGTGCTGTTTTTTTCCGTAAAATAAATCTTTTTCCAGGGTATTGCGAGGCCAGCCAAATTATTTCATGATAAACGAATTTTTGAGAGTTGTTGAGCATTGTTCTTTGCTCTGCCCTCTGTTGTGACCTTCATCCATGAGGGGATTTAAAACTTCTTGGGTCGCCTCATGGGGGATGGCATAAGGCTCCAGGTGAATAGCAAAAAGTGTATTTTGGCCGAAGTTTGAGCTCCGGACCTGCAGGTTGCTGCCAAAAATCGGCATTTTGACGTCAAAGTATTGCGAGGCCCAAATTTTGGCAAAGCCCCCCTCGTGGGGGCGTGAGCCCCTAGCGTCGACTCCTTCCCACCACACTTCACACAGGCCTCCCCAGGCTCACCCAGGCCACCCCACGGGCTTAACATAACACAGCTCCTAACCAAAACTCGTACCGCACCAGATGAATTATGGGACCCTGGGGTGCTGTGTGTGATGATGTAGAGCAAAATTTTGTTTTGGGGTTCCGGACCTCCTACCAAGGCCCACCCGGGGCACCTCCCGGGCTGAGACTCGACATAGGCTCCTAAAAAATTGTTCTACCGGGGCAGATGGATTTTGGGACCCTGGGCTGCCGTGTGTAAAGTTTTAGAGCAAATCTTTATGTTTGGAAGCCCCAGGAAGCTGCCCAGCATTCCTCAGCCATGCTCCCGGACCACTTCCTGCTGGTGCAGTATCCATAAGCACACTTCACTGGCTGCGGATGCTGCTTCAGGAGCCATCGGTTGTGTTCATGATTGACCATGCAAGCAGAATCGAGTATTACTAATTTCAATGGGCTATGTAATCTTAGTTTTGTCAGCTGTTCGTGACGCGCAGAAGTTTGCTTGGACGGGACCCTTCAGGAACTTGGCCCATGTTGGCTTGGACTGTTCGCAAGGCATGGAGTGCACGGTGCAGGTGCTTGCCGCGCACTGCGTGTTGAAGCAGAGTTCAGACATCGTGGCCATCCCGAGCACCATGCTCGCACCTGCCCTCTCAACAGATAGGGAAGAGCAGCAGCAGCACATCCTCACGATTGCTTCAGCAAAGGCTACTCCAGCACAGTACCATGCTCACCACCACAGCATCCGTGGGGCAGCAAGACACACACACATGCGTGCCTGCACACACGTGCACACATACGCACACACGTGCACGCACACACACGTACACACGCATGCGCACCAGTGTTTCTTTTAAGGATTTGGGAAACCTTGATTTCATGTCTTCTCCAAATCTGGCAATTTGAGAAATTGGGTTCTCATGTCTTTCTCTTTTCCTGCCCCAGCCCTGGTGTTATGTAGTAATTTTTGTATGTAGTAATTTTTGTATGAGGAAGCATTTGCATTAATATAAGAAAGATTGTTTGAAATCGCAAACTGTCCATTCTAACTGAGTTGTTCATCTATTTAATCCCACGGCGCTTCTTAGCGCTGAGCCACTCCAAAATGGACTATGGATATGGGAAGGACTCCACGCTGAATGCTGAGCTCTTAAACCCCCGTGTGCAGCTCGTCAAGTGCTGCGCATGTAGCCTGTTGTGCTGGGGGTTACGGATGTACTTGAGCGTGCTACACATACGCTCATCCTCCACTGACCCTGGCACCATTACTATCACCAACTCTGCTACCTTCACCCACTCCCCAAACCTATCCCACACCCCTAAGCGCGTGGCTTCCCCCCAAAACTCTTTGGCTGAGAGAGGGGCCGG
>Ga0307945_1001169_pt1 | contig 20049 bp, 13 predicted proteins | sample OrgLakmetagen228_FD_201818 | JGI IMG/M metagenome (GOLD analysis project Ga0307945, IMG submission 201818) | Saline water microbial communities from Organic Lake, Antarctica - #228 | ecosystem: Environmental > Aquatic > Non-marine Saline and Alkaline > Saline | place: Antarctica: Organic Lake...
GAAGGCCCTGGCGTTCTGCAGCGAACTAGAAAAAGCAGGCTTTTTAATCGGGGTATCTGTGAATATCTCGGCGGTCAATCTGCGCGAAACCAGTTTTGCCGACATGGTGCGCCATGCGCTCGCACGGCATCAGGTGGATGCTCACCGGTTGGTTCTGGAGGTGACAGAGACCGCCACTATGGTTGATCCCAAAGCCGCCCTGAAGTGCCTGCGCTCCCTCAATGATGCGGGTGTCCGTTTGTCGATCGACGATTTTGGCACCGGCTATTCGTCGCTGTCTTACATTCGTAAGTTGCCGGTGCATGAAATCAAGATTGATCGCTCTTTTGTGATGGAAATGGACAGCAATCAGGGCGATGCCACCATTGTTCGCGCCACCATCAATATGTGCCATGACCTGGGTTATGAGGTGGTCGCTGAAGGAGTTGAAAACCAGGGTACCTGTGACTTGTTATTGTCGATGGGGTGCGACATTGCCCAGGGTTACCATTTGTCCCGCCCGATTCCCCAGGCTGACGTGATTGACTGGCTAAGGGCCTACTGTCAGGAAATTCACGAACAGCCTTTTCCGCGTCGCGCTGAGCGCCGTTAAGGAAACCCCTCTGGCAATCAAAGTGAAGATGACCCGGCATAACACAACAGGCTATTCATTATGGGAGTAATGGTCCAGGCACTGGTGCCGGTATTCGTTCTGATTCTGATCGGTTATCTGTTCAGGCGCTTTCAGTTCCCGGGGGACGGCTTCTGGCTTCAGGCCGAGCGGTTTTCCTATTATGTGCTGTTTCCCGCCATGCTGATCTTTAAGCTGGGGCAGGCGAGGGTGCCGGTTTCGGCTTATAGCGACGTGATTCTGCTGGTGCTTGCCATGCTCACGGCCATGACGCTGGCTTTGGTTGCTGCGCAGTGGTTTTTTCGATGGCCTGGTCCGGTGTTTTCATCGGTCTACCAGGGAGGTATTCGCTTTAATTCGTTCGTCGCCATTGCGACCGCCGGTATGCTGCTCGGGGACGATGGTCTTTCCACCATGGCTATCGTGATTGCGGTAAAAATTCCTCTGATCAACCTGCTTTGCATTCTGATGTTTTCCGTGGTGGTCGGGCAGGGGGGCGCCGTGGGCTGGCGGCCGGTGGCGCGGGCCATCATCACCAATCCATTGATCATTGGATCAATTATTGGTGCCTTGTGGGGGTATTTCAGAATTGGTTTCCACCCGTTGCTGGCAGGCGTACTTGAGCCGCTGAGTGATCTTGCTTTGCCGCTCGGGCTGATGACGGTGGGTGCCGGCCTGCAGCTGAAAGCGCTGCGGGGCACGTCGCTGCCGTTCCTGGTGTCTTCGGGGCTGAAGCTGATCGGGTTCCCGTTGATGACGGCGGCCCTGGCTTTGGCGCTGGGCCTGAGCGGAACACTCGTTCAGGCCAGCATCCTTCTGGCGACGCTGCCTACCGCAACGTCTTCCTACATTCTGGCGCGCCAGCTGGGTGGCGATGCGCCGCTGATGGCTGCAATCGTCAGCGGCCAGACTCTGCTGGCGGTCATCACCATTCCGCTGATTCTTGGCGTGCTCTGGTAGCGAAACGTGTTCGGGTAGCCGGGTGGGATGCTACAGGCAATCCAGCACCGCCTCTGCGATCGATCTCTGGAAGGCAAGGTAGCCATCGGAATCAGCCGTAATGTCGGACGCCAGAGGGTCCCAGTCGCTGAAGGTGACCGCGATGTCTCCAATAATGGGTTCCCAGCTGTCCCGATTGAAGGGGCGCTCGGTCATCAGGCAGGGCCGGGTGGCCTTGCGGAGTTTGTCTTGCACTTCCGCGATATGCCGGGCACCGGGAGACAGCGCCGGGTTCAGCGTAAGCACCCCGGCCAGCGGCAGGTCGTAGTGCGCCGCAAAATGGGTGAAAGCATTGTGGTAGGTAAACAGAGACAGCGCCCTGGCTGGCTCCAGTTGCTGATTAATCGCCTTCTCGGTATCTGCCAGGGACTGTTCAAACGTCGCCAGCCTGGCGTCCAGAGTGGCTGTGTCAGCGCCGGGCAGGGCCGTCAATACAGTGTGAATCTCGCGGGCCATGTCCAGTGAGGTCGCAGGATCCAGCCAGATATGTGGGTCGCCTCCGTCTGCGCCAGCATCATCGCCATTATGATCATGGTGGTTGTGCTCGTGGTAGTGTCCCTCTTCGCTATGTTCCTCATTATCTTCGCCGGGCATTAAGGCATGAGAGCGGGACCGGAATTCTTCGCCGTTCAGCAGCCGGGTCAGAAAGGTTTCCATCGCCGGGCCAACCCAGAACACCGCGTCGGCGTCACCTAAAGCCCGGCGTTGGGAGGGTTTCATCGAATAATTGTGAGGATTGGCGCCGGGGCCGACCAGAGTGGTCACAGTGGTATCGTCAGTCGCAACCGCCCGCACCAGTAACTCCAGAGGCTTGAGGGAAACCACGACCTTGGGGGCGGCCATTACAGTGGCAGGCAGTAAAGTCAGCGCCAGTGCCATGGCTTTGAAAATAGACTGGGGGAAAACCCGATGACTCATGGTGTGAGTTCCTTTTAAAGTGATACGTTATAATATAACACTATTCGGATCGGTAAAAGCGACCTGATTCCCCTCATGCGAATTCGCTCTGTGGTCGTTATAATGCAACGCTCTCAACGCATGGCCTGTTTCAGGCGGAAACTATCAGGATGCTTTCATGACTGTACGTACCCGAATCGCACCGTCACCCACCGGTGACCCTCACGTTGGCACGGCTTTCGTGGCCCTGTTCAACCTGTGCTTTGCCCGACAGCACGGTGGCCAGTTTATTCTGCGAATCGAAGATACCGATCAGGCTCGCAGCACCGACGAGTCGGAAAAAGACATTCTGGGCGCACTGCGCTGGCTCGGCCTGGAATGGGACGAAGGTCCCGATGTCGGTGGCCCGCACGGCCCCTATCGCCAGTCAGAGCGTAAGGATTCCTACCGCCAGTATGCGGAAGATCTGGTGACGAATGGTCACGCTTTCTATTGCTTCCGCACGCCCGACGAGCTGGACGCCATTCGCGAGGAACGCAAGGCGCAAGGGCTCAATCCGGGCGTCAAAGGTGACCTGGAGCTGCCGCCGGAAGAGGTCAACCGCCGCCTTGAAGCGGGCGAACCCCACGTCATTCGCATGAAAGTACCCGAGCATGGCGTCTGCGAAATTGACGATATGCTACGCGGCACCATCGACATTGACTGGGCGCAAGTGGATTGTCAGATCCTGCTGAAATCCGATGGCATGCCCACCTACCACCTGGCCAACGTGGTCGACGATCACGAAATGAAGATTACCCACGTTCTGCGTGGTGAAGAGTGGATCAACTCAGCGCCCAAACACCAGCTGCTGTACAAATATTTTGGCTGGGAGATGCCGGTGCTCTGCCACCTGCCGCTTCTGCGCAATCCGGACAAGAGCAAACTGTCCAAGCGCAAGAACCCGACCAGCATCAATTTCTACCAGCGCATGGGCTTTCTGCCGGAAGCGGTGACCAACTATCTGGGCCGTATGGGCTGGTCCATGCCGGATGAGCGGGAGAAATTCACGCTGGATGACATGATTGCGAATTTCGATATCCAGCGGGTGTCGCTCGGTGGTCCGGTGTTCGATGTCGAGAAACTGCGCTGGCTGAACGGCCAGTGGATTCGGGACGAACTGAGCGAAGAGCAGTTCATCGAGCGCATGCGTCACTGGTGGTTCAACGAGCAGGCCCTGAAAGAGCTGGTGCCCCACATCAAAGGCCGTACCGAGGTGTTCAGCGATGTGGCTCCCATAGCGGCTTTCATGTTCTCTGGCATGCTGGATCTGAAGCCGGAGGATTTCGCCCACAACAAGCTGGATGAAGGACAGGTCAGGCGCGTATTGCAGTTCACTTTGTGGAAGCTGGAAGCCCAGCGGCACTGGCGCAAGGAGAACATCTTTGCAGACATCAAATCCCTGGCCAAAGCCATGGAGCTTAAAATGGGCGACTTCATGTTCGCCATTTTTGTTGCCATTGCCGGAACACCCAATTCCTGGTCGGTGATGGATTCCATGGCCATAATCGGGCCGGACATGACCCGATCGCGCCTGCGCCATGCACTCGAGGTAATGGGCGGGTTCTCAAAAAAGGAAACGAAGCGGGTGGAAAAAGAGTTCGCGGCACTGCTCACCGAATAGTCACTTTGATGAATAAATATTCGGCTGTTACAGGCAACGGCCCTAATCCAAAAAAAACGCGGTAAAAAGGTTGACCTCCAGCGAGTCGATCCTTAGTATACGCATCCGTTGTGGGGCCATAGCTCAGCTGGGAGAGCGCAACACTGGCAGTGTTGAGGTCGACGGTTCGATCCCGTCTGGCTCCACCAAGTTTTAGTCCCCTTCGTCTAGTGGCCTAGGACTCCGCCCTTTCACGGCGGCAACAGGGGTTCGAACCCCCTAGGGGACGCCACTATTTAGCCCTTGTGGCTAAGGCTCGTCGGTTTAGTCCACCGTCAGCCATCAAAAAAACCGCCTTCGGGCGGTTTTTTTGTTCGGGGTCTGTTCTTAGGGGTCTGTCCCCGCACGGGGACTGACCCCAGCCAAAGCTAAAGGTCTATCCCGCGTGCACTGACCCCAGCCAAAGTCAGACTTCTCAGAGAAATGGGGTCAGTCCACGTAGGGACAGACCCCGGAGTTTGGCTTTGGCTTTTGGTTGGAGTCTATCCCAGGGGTCTGTCCCCGCATGGGGACCGACCCCAGCCAAAGTCAGACTTCTCAGAAGGAAATGGGGTCAGTCCCCGTTCGGGGACAGAGCCCTAACAGCAACCGCACCCTTTCCCACGCCCTCGTAGGCTTTCACCAGAATCTCATCATCCGGAAAGTCCGCTTTCAGCTGGTCGGCAATGTGTGCAGCTATCAGTTCAACGGTAGTGTCTGAATTGAGCATATAAACCCGCTTTTCGGGCAGGGTCAGAGAAAACTCGCCCTGATTGGCCTCGTACTCAAAACTGATGTAAGCGGTGCCGTTTCGGGCAACCCAGCGCCCGGTGACGTCCTCTTCAGACCCTACGTAAATGTCTTCCCACAGCTTCGCCCAACGACGCTCCAGATCCCGGTCACGTTGGCCGTCGCGGTCAACGCGGATGGGAGAGCGGTGACCATGGGCAATGCGCTGGCAGTTGCCAAGATGTTTCTTGAGGCCGTGAACGTAGTGATAGTAAGCGCCTTCAATCACTTCTTCCCGCAGGGAAATTTTGATATCGGTGACGTTCGCAGGCAGCACGGCGCGCAATTCCTGCTGCAGCAGGCTGGCCACGGCAGAGGGAACTACCCGGTCGGAAGAGAGCCATACCACGGCTTCGTCGGGTGAGCGGTGGGTGATGGTGGTGCCGTCGGTCAGAGCCCAGGTGAAGGCTTGCGGGTCATCTTCGCTCCAGGTCAGGCCTGAATAACCTCGGGGAATGACCAGCCGGTGATCAACTCGCTCATCAATCACCCGCTTGATCGTGCGCTTCACATTGCTGAAATCGAACACCATGCCCTGTTCGTCCAGCTCGCCGCCCAACACCACGTCGGCAATCCAGCTTTCACCCACAAGACCACGGGACGGGTCCAGATAAGCAAAATCGATCACCGTAAGATTGTCTACGAAAAGGTGGTTCATCGAGCGGGTCCACTAGGGTGGGTTGAATGATGGGCGGATTCTAGCAAAAATCAGGGGTAGCTAGCAGCCTTGCGTACCCGGCGCGTACCCGGCGCGAACCCAGACGCGAACCCAGCCCCCTCTAAAAAAGGCGTCAGAATGCACCAGAAAGATTCCCGTGACCATGAGGCCTTCCCCGTACTGGTGCTGGCAGCGGGCGCCTCCCGGCGGATGGGGCGCCACAAAGCCTTGTTGACGTTGGGTAGTGGCACTTTGCTTGACCGGGCCATCGCTCAGGGCAGACAGGTCAGTTCTAACGTGACGGTTGTAACGGGTGGGGGCTACCCACTGATCCGTTACCGCTGCCGCGCTCAACCCACTGCCTGGCACCAGGCGCCGGCGTGGGAAACCGGCATGGCGGCGTCTCTGCAATCCGGTATCAGTACCCTGGGCCCGCGAGCCAAAGGCGTGTTTATCGTTCTGCTCGATCAGCCCCTGATCGAACTGGAAGACATGGCTCACCTTGCCGCCGTGGCCCGGAATCAACCGCTGTTGCCAGTTGCCGCAGAGTTTCACGGCAAGCCCGGCGCTCCGGCCTATATTCCCCGCCATCTATGGCCGGAAATAATGATGCTGGAAGGTGACCGTGGTGCCGCACCGGTACTGGCGCGACACAGGGCGTTGACGCTTCCAATCAACGGAGCCTACGCCGATGTCGATACCCCAGAGGACTGGCGGCGGCTTTTTGGCGCTAGGTGACGACGTAACCCATGATCCCTTTACCGATGAGCAGGCACCCGGACACCAGTAGCAGCACGCGGCAGATCTTGATAAACGTCGCCCCGTCAAAATGCTTCTGGATAATATAACCGAGTTGGATTCCGATCCAGGCGGCGGGCAGAAGCCAAAGCGATACAAAGAACAGGTGTTTTTCCCAGAAGCCGTTCATCTGATAGGGAATGACCTTGGTCAGGTTCATCAGGCCAAACAGCATCGCGGCAGTTCCCAGCCATTTCAGTTTTTCCAGTTCCCGGCCGAGGAAGTAGACGCTGATTGGTGGGCCACCGGCATGAATCAGTGTGCTGGTGATGCCGGATACCGAGCCCCAGAACCAGCTCGCTTGCTGGAATCGCTTCAGCCAACCCGACAGGTTCTGCCAACTGGCGAACAGCACCGAGACCAGTCCGGTAATCAGTGCCAGAGCATTGGCCGATAGTTTACCCAGTAAAATCCCGCCAATGATGATGCCGGCCAACACCGACGGGGCAAGCCGCCTGAGTTCGACCCAGGACACCTGCTTTCGATACAGGTGAATGGCGCGCACGTCCATAAACAGCAGAACTGGCAGCATGATCACGGTGGCCGCGGGGAGCGGGATCACCAGTGCCAGCAGTGGGATCGCCAGAACACCGGCGCCACCGGCAAAACCGGATTTTGAAATGCCGGTCAGGATTACACCCAAGACGGCAAGTGCCCAGAACAGGGGCGTGTCGAATGGCGAAGCCATTGAGAGTCCTTTAGCAACTTTCGAAGTGGTGCTTACCCTGTCTTAGCGTCTGGAGTTTACTCGTTATCGGTGGGACTTGCGATCTGACAACCATTGCCTGAGCTCCGTTATCGGTAGTGGATGGCATAGCCAGAAGCCCTGAAGCCTGTCGCATTTGAGCGTTTTCAGCAGTTCGGCGCTTTCCGCGGTTTCGACGCCCTCGGCAACCACCGTGTAGCCCAGCCCGTGAACCATGTTGATCGCCGTTTCCGCAATGACTCTTGAGCTGCCACTGGTGCAGATGTCCATGATGATAGAGCGGTCGAGCTTGATCTCTGTCGCCGGTAGCTGCTTGAGGTAAGACAGCGACGAATAGCCGCTGCCAAAGTCATCAATGGATATGTGCAGGCCGCTGGCGGAAAGCTGTTGAAGAGCCAGCAGGCCGGCGGCCGGGTCTTCCATGGCGGCGGTTTCAGTCAGTTCCAGAATAAGCCGGCTGGCTGGAAGCCCGTGGTGTTGCAACGCCTCGTTGATCTGATGCTTGAGGTCCGGGGATGACAGGTCGCGGGCGGAGATGTTGACGGACAGCGTCAGGTCCGGATATTCGGCTGTCAACTCTGCCAGATCCCGTATGCCCCGGTTGAGGGCCCAGCGGGTCAGCTGCATGATGACCCCGGTCTCCTCTGCCAGCGGCACGAAATCGCTGGGGTATACCCACCCGCGGTCGGGATGATGCCAGCGAATCAGGGCCTCAACGCCCACCACCTTTCCGGTGCGCAGGCAGAGTTTGGGCTGGTAGTGAAGCTCTGTCTGATTTTGGCTCAGGGCCTCCCGAAGGTCAGACATCAGAGTCAGGCGGCTTTCGTTATAGATATCGTACTGTGATGAATACAGACCGGTTTCGTATTTGCCGTGAGGCGTAATTTCCATCCCGACGTGGGCGTTGCGAATCAACAGGGCTGCATTATCACCATGGCTGGGGTAGATGGCTGCTCCGAATTTCGGGTGCAGTTCGATGGCCAGGTTTTCCATCATCACGGGTTCTGCCAGCTGCCGCAGCGAGTGGTTCAGGCTTTCGTAGTCGTCGTCCACTAGGGCGCAATTAAGCAGTAACCCGAAGCAGTCACCGGATAGCTGGTAAACCCGCTCCTCCCGCCCCAGGTCATCGCGGATGGTCTGCACGCTCGGCAATGACAACGCAAGCCCGGTCATTTGTTGTGCGATGGTCTGAACCAGCTTTTCACTGCGATTCAGTCCCAGAGTGCGATTGATTTCGTCCAGTCGGGTAATGCGCGTAACGCCCACGAAATATTCCCCGTCCGGATCTTCCTTCAGCTGCTGGTTGACCATCCGTTCGAACCGGTTCCGGTTAGGCAGGCCGGTCACGGGATCATGGGTCATGGCCTCGGTCAGTTTGTTCTGGGCCTCATTCCGGGCCTTCTCTTTTCGCAGGCTATCGGCCTGGGCGGCAATTTTGTCTTCCCGTTCCCGATACAAACGGTCTGCCAGCGCCAGGGTAAGAATAAAGGCCTCCAGACCGGAGCCGATCTGCATGGCGTGTTCGGTCAGGAAATTTTCTGGGAAGAAGCCAAGGGCGCGGCCAGCGGTGGCCAGAACACCGATAGTCAGCGGGGTCCATGCCAGCGTAAAGAATGCCCCTGCTCTGACACCGGCCGCCCAGGTAATGGGCCCGGCCACCAACAGCAGTGAGAAGAAAAATAACGCTGAGATGGAGGAAAGCATGACCGCTGCGTTATAGCTGAGCGTGAGGGCGCAGATAAAGTTTATGATTTCGAAACAAATCATGGCGCGGATGGCAATGTCCAGCCTGGGGCTGTGTGACGGAATCTTCAGAAACTGTCGGCAGAAAAGCACGGAAAACAGTGCCAGTACTGGCATGGACGCCAGCAATGCCCTGGCGTGTAGCCCCGGTGAGTCCGGATAGAGAAGCTGAAAACTGTAGCCTTGGATTGATGCAAAGAACAGGAGGTAGCCACTGATGGCCAGAGCATAATAAAGATACAGCCGCTCCCGAAGCGTCAGAAACACTGCCAGATTGATCAGAATGATGACCATCAGGCTGCCGTAATAGAAGAAATGCATCTTCTGCTCTTTCGAGGCGGCCTCGAAAAAGCCGTTTTCGCGCCAGAGTTGCAGAGGCAGGATCATTGAGCCTGCAGTCTCCACCCGAACATAGATCGTGTTGGACTGGGCGGGCGCTAGCGTAAATCGCAGCAACATATGGGGGTGATCTATCTCTCTGGGATAGAAAGGCAATGCATCACCGGTTCTGACTTCTTTTTGTTGCAGACCGTCGGAAAATACGTGGAAAGTCACGTCGTCCAGCTGCGAGTAGGCCAGCTCGGCGACCAGGTTAAGGCGCTCGGAAGTGCGGTTAGTGATTGTAAAGCGCAGCCAGTAGGCTGAGGATGTGATGCCCAGCGTAGCGCTGCCATTGGGCGCCAGCCGCCACTGATCGTCCGGTCGGCTGATGATGTCATCAACGCTCGCGGTACCGTCCGGGTCTTCAAGGTATTCAAAGAAGGGCTGTATTGGCGAGTTTTCCGAAACGACAACCGGTGACGCACCGGCATGCACCAGAAGCGAAGTGCACAGCGCCAGAACTGACAAGATAGTGCGTAGTAGAAGAGACGAAGCTGCTCTCACAATCCGCAGACCATTATTAGGTGTTGGCGATCGCGCATCAAATCGAAGTGCGCATTTTTGTTGTAGTCGTCCTTTACTGTAACCGTCCTGTGAATGAGTGTGAATTCGTTCGTGTGTTGTTAGTGTAGTTAATTGTGACAGGGATGATGCAGAGCGCCCCGGCAGGGAAACGTGCCTGCCGGGGCGTTTTGTCTGTTTCGGAGAAGAACGCTGAAAAAAGAGCGCTGAAATCAGCCGAAGAGACCCGAAATGAAGGCGATACCTATGGTGAAAATGCCCAGACTTGCGGCCAGGCCAATGGTATAAAGGCGAGAAGTTGCAGAGCGCTGTTGTGAAATAAACAGGTCAATGGTCCGCTGTGCAATGTCTTCCGCGGTTTCTCTTGAAATCTCGTGGGCCTGCTGGATGGCCTCGGACTGAAGGGTCTGCCAGAACTCTGTATCGATGGTCTGAACGCTGGTGATGTGATCTTTCAGCTCTGCCATGTTTTCGGCAGTGAAGCCGTTGTTGCGGGACAGCTCTTTGCGAACATGGGACAGCTCCTGAACCAGATTCAGATTCACTTCGGCGGCGACATCATCCCGAAGATTGGCTGTGCGATTATCGATCATCTCGGTAACCGCGTTCAGTCGTTCTTCAATAACGGCTTCCTGCTTTCGGCCGGTGTCGTCAAGAGCGCGTTTCAGGTGATCAAACTGCTCATCGAACAGTGAACTCAGCAGTTCATGTAGCCGGTTGTTGATGTGGGTTTTAACCGCAGATCGGGAAATTTGCTCGATCAGATCGCTGGTCAGAGGCACCACCTGCGGGTGCCCACCCTGATTCACTCCATTTGCCTCCGGCTCGGATTTCGGCGACAGCTCCAGAGAAGCATCGGCCGGGATATCCAGCGGTTCTTCGTCTTCCGCTTCGTCTGAAAAGTCCAGTTCGGGCGGTTCCGGCAGGTTGCCGCCGGATACGTCGATATCAAGCTGCTCCAGAACCGAGCTCAGTCCATCGACCTGGGGCGGTTTGGTGAGGATGTTGTAAACGCCGAAAGTCCGGGCTTCTTCCGTGAATGACTGTGATTTTTTGGACGTGCACATAATGATCGGTATGCCGGCGGTCTCCGGATTCCCCTTGATAGCCTTGGTCGCCTCCACGCCGTTCATGCCCGGCATCAGATGATCCATGAAGATGACGTCCGGCCGATTGTTGGCGCTGAGATAGTCCAGCGCCTCCTCTGCCGACCCCGCCATATTTACTTCCATGTCGCGACTCTCAAGCAGCTTGCTTAGTGCAAACCGGGCTACTTTGGAGTCATCCACCAGGAGCGCGTTCTTAATCATCATGTCACAACCTCAACCTATACAGCTTGCGTGTTCGTTATCGGGCGGTTGCCTGTTGGCTTACCAGCCTTCCAGTGACGGGCATTGGGTCGCCCGATAGCTCTTGTCCCGATAACAAACACCGGGTTCCGTTGTCCGGGCGGTAAATACTTCACCGGCGGCCGTTGTCAGACGAACTTTTCCATAAGGTTCGCCGTAGCGGAAGGTCGCCTGGATCGAGCTGCCGTTGGGATTGCTTAGCAAGCCTTTGCCGTGGAACGAGCCTTCGATGTACTGACCTTCATATTGCTTGCCGTTGGCAAACACTTCCTTACCTTTACCATGGAATTCCCCGTTCGAGAATTCACCCTCGTAAAGTCTTCCGTCCGGATAGGTGAGCGTGCCTTCGCCGTGGAATTCGTCGTTGCGGAATCCGCCAACGTAAAGCATACCGTCAGACGTGGTCAGGGAGCCGTGGCCATTGAGCCGTCCCTCTGCCCACTGGCCGGTCAGAATGTCACCATTGGCCATGGTAAGCGTGCCCTGGCCGCTGAACTGGTCGTTGCGGAACTGGCCGGTGTAGCGCGTGTCGTCCGCGCCCCGCCAGCTGCCCTCGCCGTGGCGTTGCCCGCTGCGCCAGTCACCCTCGTATTTGCTGCCGTCGGGGTACCAGGCAGTGCCTTCGCCGTGGAATTTCCCATCAACGAAATGGCCTTCGTATTTGAGCCCCTTGCTATTCTGGAGTGTGCCGTCACCGGTTTTTACACCCCCAACCCAGGTTCCGTTGCGATAATTCACGTTGGTGATGGCGTCAAGTTGGCCGACCAGAGTGGTTTCATCACCGGCGTTCAGCGTTACGGTTCTCTGCCAGGGCTGATGCCCATTCTTGCGAATAACCACATCATAGGTGCCGGGCTTGAGTTCCAGATCCAGGCGGGTAGCGCCATAATTTTTGCCGTTCACGGACACCTGGTCGCCCACCACATTGGAACGTAAAACCAGCCGCCCGGTTTTAGGTGCGGGAGGGGCAGGTTCTTCCGCCACAGGCCGCGCCGGCGTGGCGTCTGTCATTGTCGGGATCATGGCAGCGACTGGCTCTGCCGTTGCGATCAGGGTCGCGTTTTCGGGTACGGTGCCAATGCTGAACGGCGCTGCCTTGCCCTCACGCTTCTGCGCTTTATTCTCATTGGTTCCGGTGCTGCCGGCGTTAACCGCAGAAGGGGGCTCTTCGTCAACCGCAGCAGAGGGCTCTTCGTCAACCGCAGCAGGGGGCTCTTCGTCGAGAAAGACGCTGTCGTCTTTCAGATTCGCGGCGGCTACGGCTTCACCGAGTTCAGGCTCTTGCTGCGCCTCTTGCTGGATAATCCCGGCAGTCCCGGCTATCTCGTCTGTGACCGACGCAAAGCCGGCCGTAACCAGCAGCATGAGTGCGAGGGCGTTGATAAACAGGAGTGGTCTGAAATCGACCATAGGCAACCTCTCAGTACTTGCTTCTTGTGTAACAGTGCCGCGTGTAAAAAGTCGCGGATGACAGCATGTCACACTGCTATCTTACCGAGTCAGGCATGTCTTATGTAACTTAAAGTCACTGCAGTTAACGAGAATGCAGGCCAAATCACACTTTGTCCGGAAGCTGATCATGATTGAGCTGCTCCCACGACCGCATGTAGACATCAGCCTCGTATGCGTAAGGTGATTTGAAGGGCGTCAGTACGAAGTCGAACACCAGAAAGAAGAAACCAATCGAAGCCCAGGCAATGGCCAGGGTGCTTAGCGTTGTCGCCTGCTCTTCCGGATTGGCTCGCACGAAGCCCTGCAGGATCGGGATGAGATCAGTCGCCATGACCACCGGGTTAAAGCTTGACAGCACGAACGGCAGCCAGAAAGCGATAAACACCGGGAAGAATCCGAACGACCAGAGCGCGCGGCGCAGCAGGTAAATACTCACTGCTCGCCAGAAGCGTTGGCGCACCTCCGGAACCCTACGGATTTTCTCGAGGTACCGGCGCCTTTCGGCCCAGTAGGCGGCAACCTCCGATGCCTGCAGTGTCTTGTGATGGCCGCCGGGAGCAGAGGCATGTGGCGCGGCCGGGGCTGTTTCGGATGGCTCGTCTGGCGTCGAAATCGTCATGGATTCTGGCACTACCTTGTTGCTTTGCGTTCGTACATGATAATGGAAACTCCGTGTTACTCTACAAATCCTTTTTAATGAAAGACAGGACCGTATAAATGGCTGCAGTTATGGCGAGTATCGAAAGTACCGAGAGCAAAGTCCATCCGGCCTTTGAGCAACTCCGAAGCCACCGGATCGACACGCTGAACCTGACGGTGGAAGAGTACCGCCACAGGAAAACCGGTGCACGCCACTTGCACCTGGCTGCCGACAACGATGAGAACGTGTTTTTCGTCGCGCTGCGCACTTTCCCCATGGATTCCACCGGGGTTGCCCATGTCCTTGAGCATACCGCATTGTGCGGCAGTGAGCGGTTTCCGGTGCGTGATCCGTTTTTCATGATGATCCGCCGGTCCCTGAATACCTTTATGAACGCGTTTACCAGCAGCGACTGGACGGCCTATCCGTTTGCCAGCATGAACCGCAAGGATTTCGACAATCTACTGACGGTCTATCTGGATTCTGTGTTTTTCTCGTCCCTGGATCCGCTGGATTTTGCCCAGGAAGGCCACCGGCTGGAATTTGATACACCAAACGATCCGTCAACGGACCTGGTCTATCGGGGTGTGGTTTATAACGAGATGAAAGGGGCCATGAGTTCGCCCACTTCCCAGTTGTGGCAGAATCTGTCCAGCCACCTGTTTCCGACCACCACCTATCACTACAACAGTGGTGGCGAGCCAGATCACATCGTGGATCTGAGCTATGAGGACCTGCTGAGTTTTTACCGTCATCATTATCATCCCAGCAATGCCACTTTTGCGACTTACGGCAATATTCCGGCCCATGAACATCACGAGCGGTTTGAAGAGCTGGCTCTGAAACGCTTTGACCGACTCGAGATTGATTTGCCGGTACGCGATGAAAAGCGCCTGTTCTCGCCTGTCCGGGTGGAGCAGGGATACGCGATCAGCGAGCAGGAAGAGACAGCCAACAAAACCCATATTGTCGTAGGCTGGCTGCTGGGGCACAGCTTTGATCTGCAGGAAAACCTGGAAGGCCAGCTGCTGGCCAGCGTGCTCCTGGAAAACAGCGCGTCGCCACTGATGCGGGCGCTCGAAACCACTGATATTGGCAATGCGCCATCGCCCATGTGTGGCATCGAAGATTCGAATCGGGAAATGACGTTCGTCTGCGGCATTGAGGGCACTGAGCCCGAGCAGCAGGGCGCGCTGGAAACGCTGATTGAAGAGACGCTGGCACAGGTGGTGAGTGATGGTGTCAGCGAAGAGCGCCTGGAAGCCATTCTGCATCAGCTTGAACTGCATCAGCGGGAAATTGCCGGTGATCAGTTCCCATACGGCCTGCAGCTGATCATGAGTGCGATTTCTCCGATGATTCACGGTGGTGATCCGGTGGAACTGCTGGATCTGGAACCGGTGCTGGCAACCCTGCGTGAGAAGATCCGCGATCCGGATTATGTCCCGGACCTCATTCGGCGCAAGCTGCTGGAAAACCCGCACCGGGTGACCCTGACCCTTCGCCCGGACCAGAAACTGGACGCCCGCCGTCAGGAGGCTATCCGGGAAGCCCTGGCCCGCCGCAAGGCAGCCCTGACGGAAAAGGAAGTTCAGGACATTGTCGAGCGGGCCCAGGCTTTAGAAGAGCGGCAAACCCGCAAGGATGATGACTCCATTCTCCCGAAGGTGGATCTCAGCGATGTGCCGCTGCAGTTGCCAGAGCCGGAGGGTCGTCATGACGAAGATGCATCGGCCTCGCTCTTCGCCCGGGGGACTAACGGGCTGGTGTATGAGCAGATTGTTGTGCCGGTGCCGAACCTCTCCCGGGACGAGCTGGTTCTGTTGCCCTATTACACCACTCTGATTTCTGAGGTCGGCTGTGGCGATCTGGATTATCTGCAGATGCAGGACCGGATTTCTGCCGAGTCTGGCGGCATCGGCGTGTCATTTTCGGCCAAAGGCCAGATTGATAATGTTCATAACCTCAGCGGTTATATAGTTTTCAACGGCAAGGCGCTGGCACGCAATCGCACCGCGCTGACCCGGCTGCTTGGCGATGTTTTCAATGGCGCCCGCTTTGATGAACACGGGCGCATCCGGGAGCTGGTGGCGCAGATTCGCGCCCGGCGTGAGCAGGCGGTCACCGGCAGTGGCCACGGGCTTGCCATGGGTGCCGCGTCTCAGGGCATCAGTCCCGGTGCCTGGCTGGCGTTCCGTCTTGGCGGGCTGGAAGCCATTCGTGGTTCAAAGTCCCTGGACAAATCACTGGACGATTCAGCCGAATTAGCGGCCTTCTGTGACGGACTGGCCAGCCTGCACCGAAAAATTCAACAACAGCACCGGCAGTTCCTGCTGATTGCCGAAGGCGAGCAGCTTCAGCCAATGCTGGACGACGTCCAAGAATTCTGGGGAGCCCGGCCCGGAAAAACTGGCGAGGCCTGGAAACTGACTGAGAAACCCTATCGGGTCCAGCAAGCCTGGCTCACCTCAACCCAGGTAAATTTCTGTTCCAGGGCCTTTCCGACAGTGGCCGTTGACCATCCGGACGCTGCCGCTCTGACGGTCCTTGGCGGTTTTCTGCGCAATGGCTATCTGCACCGCGCCATTCGGGAGAAGGGCGGCGCCTACGGCGGCGGAGCTGGTCAGGACAGTGTGAACGGCACGTTCCGGTTCTTCTCTTACCGCGATCCCCGGCTCAGCGAAACACTCGACGACTTTGATCAGTCGCTCAAGTGGCTTAAAGAAGAAGACCATGACGCTCAGGAACTGGAAGAGTCCATCCTCGGTGTGATTGGCCAGCTCGACAGGCCCCGGTCACCGGCAGGTGCCGCACGGCATGCGTTTCATAATCAGCTGTTTGGTCGGACCCCTGAGCAACGTTCGAGATTCCGTGAGCGGGTGCTGGCGGTGACCATTGATGACATGAAGCGGGTTGCCCGAACCTGGCTGACGCCGGACAAGGCCAGTACGGCGGTCATTACCAGTCATGAGAACCGCGAACTGGCTGTGAAGCTGGGGCTTGAACTTCAGGAAGTTTAAACCCCCGGCTTCACCGGTTCCGTTTCAGTCCGGCACTGACCATAATGCGGGTTGAGATCTCCTCCACGGAGTAGGCGGTAGTGTTCAGGTAGGGGATCCGCTCGCGCCGGTACATCAACTCGATTTCCTCAATCTCGTGCATGCACTGCTTGATTGAGGCATACCGGGAGTTGGGCCGGCGCTCATTGCGGATAGTTGCCAGTCTATCCGGGTCGATGGTCAGGCCGAAGATCTTCTGCTTATGCGGGCGTAAGGCGCCGGGCATATTCTGATCACCCAGATCCTCTTCCGTAATCGGATAGTTAGCCGCTTTTACGCCGTATTGCAGCGCTAGGTACAGGCAGGTGGGTGTTTTTCCGCTCCGTGAGGCGCCCACCAGAATCAGGTCTGCTTCATCGTAGTGCCGGGTCCGCGCGCCATCATCATTATCCAGGGCAAAATTGACCGCTTTGATTCGCTGTTCGTATCGGCCCTCATTGCTGATGGCGTGAGATTTGCCCACCGAGTAAGAAGACGATGATTGCAGCTCATGCTCCAGCGGGCTCAGAAAGGTGCCGAAAATGTCCACCATGAAGCCGTTGGCACCGGCAATGACCTCCCGGATATCACTGTTTACAATGGTATCGAAGACCAGCGGCCGGGCGCCGTCGGTTTCCTCCGCCTGAGCAATGCGCTTGACCATCTCCCGGGCTTTGGCAGTGTCGTCAATATAGGGGACAGTTATCCGCTCGAAATCGATTTTTTCGAACTGGGCAAGAAGGCTGTGTCCCAGAGCTTCGGCGGTCAGGCCGGTACCGTCAGAAATGAAAAAAGCGGTGCGTTTCATGATGTTTGATCAGGCTCCGTATTTGGCGGGTTCCCTAGGTAATTTCCACAGGTTACAGTATCATACACGCCGAGTTCGATAGCCCGTATTGCAATGAATTAAGGGAGACCTGCTTTGGAAGATTACATTATCTGGTTTGATCACCTGGGAATGTCTGACGTGGACCGGGTTGGCGGAAAGAACGCGTCACTCGGCGAAATGATCAGTAATCTTGCCAATGCGGGGGTCACTGTGCCCGGTGGCTTTGCCACAACGGCCCACGCCTACCGGGAGTTTCTGGCCAAAGATGGCCTGCGGGGAAAAATCGACAACGTCCTGGACAGTCTCGACATCAATGATGTCAACGAACTGGCCCGTGTCGGCTCCCGGATCCGTCAGTGGATCATTGACATGCCGTTCCCGGAAGCGCTTGAACAGCCGCTGGCAGATGCCTACGCCGCGCTGCAGGCCGGGAACGACAACATGGCTGTTGCGGTTCGCTCATCCGCGACCGCTGAGGACCTGCCTGATGCGTCATTTGCAGGCCAGCAGGAAACCTTTCTGAATGTGACCGGCCTTGAACAGGTGCGCACCTCCGTCAAAGAAGTATTTGCGTCGCTTTTCAACGACCGCGCGATTTCCTACCGGGTTCACCATGGCTTTGACCACAAGCAGGTAGCGCTGTCTGCCGGTATTCAGAAGATGGTTCGCAGTGAAACGGCGTCGTCCGGCGTCATGTTTACTCTGGATACGGAATCAGGTTTCCGGGATGTGGTGTTCGTGACCGGCTCTTACGGGCTTGGTGAAACGGTGGTGCAGGGCGCAGTGAACCCTGACGAATTTTACGTTCACAAGCCCACGCTTGAAGCCGGGCGCCCGGCCGTGTTGCGCCGCAACCTCGGCAGCAAGGCCATCAAGATGATCTACCACACTGACCCGTCCGAGGGGCAGTTTGTGGAAACTGTTAAGGTCGATCAGGAAGAGCGTAATCGTTTCTGCATCACCGATGCAGAAGTCGAGGAACTGTCCAAACAGGCGATGATCATTGAGAAGCACTACCAGCGGCCAATGGATATCGAGTGGGCAAAGGACGGTGATGACGGCCGCATTTATATTGTTCAGGCGCGTCCCGAGACTGTGAAGAGTCGGTCCAACGGCAATGTAATGGAGCGGTACTTGCTGAAAGAAACCGGCAAGGTGCTGGTGGAAGGGCGGAGCATTGGCCATAAAATCGGTAGCGGCCCGGTCAAAATCATCACCAGCATCAAGGAAATGGACCGGGTTCAGGCTGGCGATGTACTGGTTACCGATATGACGGACCCCGACTGGGAGCCGGTCATGAAGCGGGCATCGGCGATTGTCACCGACCGCGGTGGGCGCACCTGTCACGCTGCGATTATCGCCCGGGAGCTGGGCATTCCGGCGGTGGTGGGTTGCGGTGATGCGACCGAGCAGCTGAAAGAAGGTCAGGAAGTGACGGTATCCTGCGCTGAAGGCGATACCGGTTTGATTTACGAGGGTAGCCTCGACTTCGAGCTCAAAGAAAACACCGTCGATTCCATGCCCGCCATCCCGTTCAAGATCATGATGAACGTGGGCAACCCGGACCGGGCGTTTGATTTTCAGGCTCTGCCTAACGAGGGTGTTGGCCTGGCCCGGCTTGAGTTTATTATCAACCGGATGATCGGTGTTCACCCGAAGGCGCTGCTGAACTTTGATGGCTTGCCCCGGGATATCCGCCAGACGGTCGAAAAGCGCATTTCCGGTTACAGTTCGCCTGTCGATTTTTACGTAGACAAGCTGGTTGAAGGCATTTCTACGCTGGCTGCCGCTTTTGCGCCGAAGAAAGTCATCGTTCGCCTTTCCGATTTCAAATCTAACGAATACGCCAACCTGATCGGCGGCACCCTTTACGAGCCGGACGAAGAAAACCCGATGCTCGGTTTTCGCGGGGCTTCGCGCTACATTTCTGAAACCTTCCGCGACTGCTTTGAACTTGAGTGCAGGGCGCTGAAGAAAGTCCGTAATGAAATGGGCTTCACCAACGTCGAAGTGATGGTGCCCTTCGTCCGCACCGTGGGTGAAGCCGCGCAGGTGGTCGATCTGCTGGCGGAAAACGGCCTGAAGCGCGGTGACAACGGTCTGCGGGTGATCATGATGTGCGAGCTGCCTGCCAACGCATTGCTGGCTGATCAGTTCCTTGAGCACTTTGACGGTTTCTCGATCGGCTCGAACGATCTGACCCAGCTTACCCTCGGCCTTGACCGGGATTCCGGCATCATCGCTCATCTGTTTGACGAGCGGAATGACGCCGTTAAAGCGCTGCTCTCCAGTGCCATCCAGGCCTGCAAAAAGGCCAACAAATATATTGGTATCTGTGGTCAGGGCCCTTCTGACTACCCGGATCTGGCGAAATGGCTGATGGATCAGGGCATTGATAGCGTGTCTCTGAACCCGGATTCGGTGCTGGATACCTGGTTCTTCCTGGCAGACGAAAAGATTGACTGATTGCTGAAAAAAGGAGCTCACAAACGTGACTATCGTAACCCCCGACCTGTGTGATGATTATCCTGAAATTCTGGCGGTTGAACCGGGGTTTCGTAACTTTGGCGGCCTGGACAACTTTGGCGGCGAGATCGTGACGGTCAAGTGCTTCGAAGACAATTCCGTGGTCAAAGAACAGGTCGCACTTCCGGGCCATGGCAAGGTTATGGTTGTCGACGGTGGTGGATCGAAACGTGCTGCACTGCTCGGTGATATGCTGGCAGAGAAGGCGGTCAGTAACGGCTGGGCAGGCCTGGTAATTTACGGCTGCCTTCGCGATGTGGACGTGATCGGTAAACTGGAACTGGGCGTTCAGGCGCTTGGCACCCACCCGAGAAAGACCGAAAAGCATGGCGTTGGCCAACTGAACGTGCCGGTGACCTTTGGCGGTGTAACTTTTCACCCAGGGCATTACGTCTACGCAGACAACAACGGTATCGTTGTCTCTGAGAAGC
>Ga0307945_1001175_pt1 | contig 20019 bp, 25 predicted proteins | sample OrgLakmetagen228_FD_201818 | JGI IMG/M metagenome (GOLD analysis project Ga0307945, IMG submission 201818) | Saline water microbial communities from Organic Lake, Antarctica - #228 | ecosystem: Environmental > Aquatic > Non-marine Saline and Alkaline > Saline | place: Antarctica: Organic Lake...
TTGCCAAGTGTGAGGCTCGCCGAGCCTTGGCGAGCCTCTTTCCCGGTGTGGAAGACACTCGTCGGCCAGCGAGGGTGTCCACTATTTGGGCGGAATTAGCCCCATCTTCCCAGAAATCCCAAAACATTCAAATCTGAATTTTTCATGGGTGAATTGGCTGACAGGCCCATCTTTAAACCAAGTATCTTCAATAATTATTATATAACACCAGGAAGAGTTCAAAGGGGTGTGCAACAGGGGGGGTGTAAACGAAAACCGAATTTTCCTGGCTCACACGCCCATATTTTCCACCCGGTCTCAACGTTGATACTCATAAATATATATAAGCGAACAACAGAAAAAGTTTCGGCTCAATCCGTGCAGATTTGAGAAAATGGTTTTCTAATTGTAATGCACCAACTAGGGCCTACCCAGCAAGTGCCGAGCCTCGTTGAGGCTCGCCGAGCCTCGCTGGAAAATCCAGACACCCTATTTATCCAACCTTACTTATACGGTTCTGGCCAACCTGTCATGTGATCAATGCATACAAAGTGCAGAGTTTGAGCTCGCCTCACCAGCAAAGTTGCGCAGGTCCAGCTTTGTTCCCAGGAATATTGAAGCAGCAGCAACACGCATGTCAGGCTGTACACAGAAGGCATGGTGGGAGTGCAGTCCCTCGTGCCCGTGCACTTACCTTTGGTATGACAGTAGCAGCCATGAAAGCATCTAGTGGGTCGTCCTCCTCCTCCTCTGCCCTTCCTTCCTCTTTTTCCACTGTGCTGCTGTAGCCTGGTTGACGGCCTGCTCCTGTGTGTGCAGAGGAGATGGTGCACGCATGCACACACGCACACAAAGCTTTCAGCAAAGAAGCGTGCGCACACATTGCAGGTTGACGGCCTGCTCCAGTGTGCAGAGGAGATGGTGCACGGATGCGCACATGCACACACGCACACAAAGCTTTCAGCAAAGACGCGAGTGCACACATAGCATGTAGCACACCAAGCAATTGATGTCACAAGGACAAGAGCACGGCTGACAAAAAAAAAGCAAGACAGAATGCAGGACAACTGGCAGATGCGCTCGTCAAAAAACTCATGCTCTATTTCGCGACTGAGCCCAAATTGCTCATAGCAATGTGTGTGTGCAGCATGTCCTCGTGCACTCGTGCATCAGCACCATAGCCAGATCCTTCATGGCCATGTTTTACAGGGTATAGGAGCTTTAACAAGGCACTGCAGAGAGGAAGAGCTTCTGCCCGATAAAACACGACGCGACACACGAAAAACCTGCTCCAACACCATCATCACCTCGTTACACTGACGCCATTCAATGCCTCCAACAGCACCTAACTATAATGCACCGTGCAACACCAATCCACACCACCCACAGAGCATTACACGACAACGCAACAAATTACACACCCTGCTGCGCCAGTCGTTCCTCCCTATCGTCTATCTCCTCCTGGGTCAGGGTGCGTGCGTTGCCGACCATGAAGGCATCCAAGGGGTCGTCGTCTTCACTGCCCCCGCCAGCACCTTTAGGCAATGCCACAGCAAATGATGGAATGCGCCTTAACTGCTTTGACACTTTGTTCTTGACTTCCTTGTTCAGCAAAAATTGAAGCGTGTGTTTAAGCCAGTCCTAATGCTGGTCACGGATAGCACAGCAATTGCATTGTTCCTCCATCTGCCCTTCAACTTCCAGGGATGACCATCTTGCTTATGCACATAGCATGCACTGACGAACGGTACAGAACAAATATTACATTCGACATTAATGACCAAAAATTTATTCTCTGACAAACAACACCGTGTATGCGAATTCCACCCGAGCAAAGCAACCTGCCCACTCACACAGAGAGCAGTCTCTTGAATTCCCACAAGGAGCAACCCCACACAACTTTGCTCCCACACCTTGTCCTTGTTGCCCGCCTGCCTCATCATCTTCTTCATCGTCGTCCTCAAGGGTCCACTCACGTGCAGCCGCGCTACCTGTGCAGGTGTTGAGCGTATATATGTGCATCATTAAGTGCATAGCAAATTATCTTCAGCTGGCAAGCTTGGTCGCATCTGCATGCGTCCAGCTCCATGCGTACATGCACATGTGCAACGTATGCATAAGAATCAAGTTCATAGACCACAATGCTCAATGAGCTAGCTTGCATACATCATATACACACACATGCAGGGCACGACACCTCTCACCTGCACATGAAAAACTGAGTGCACTTAACAAAAATTTATTGCAAAAGTGAAGAAACACATGGGAATGAATAGGTCATCATGAGTGTGGCAGGTTGAGCTGTACGGAGGAGAACGAAAGACACTTTGACTCACCGCCCCGCTGCTTCTGCTGCCCTGCTCCCTCCGCTATTGCCTTGCCTCCATTTTGGCTTGCTGCTGCGCTGAGGCCTGCTGCCGCAGTTGCTGGTGTGGCGGTGACGCCCTTGGCGCTTGGTGCCCCAGCCTGCTCCTCGGCCTGCATAAAAGAGAGAAGGATCGAGCAGAAGATAGGAAGATTTCAAACAAAAGGGTGCGGTAACAGGGGGCAAGACAAGTTGGCACCTCGTTTGCTGTTGTGGTACAGATCAGTGTGTCGGACGTTTGATGGGAAACTGCAACATGCGGCCCCTTCCTTACTGCAAACTGTCCCCCCTTGCATAAGCAAATTTGTAAATATTATGGGCACACCCATGTATCAATCCGTGCGCGCTGAGACAACCTTGCCTCTACAGCTCTACAGCATTGAATATTGGCCCCCGCACTCGCAAACATTTGAGCATAGCAGTCACGCTCACCCACCTCTGCTGCTGCCCTCTTTGCTCTCCACTCCTCCACCCTCTGCCGCCTCCGTTCAATCTCTGCATCCAAGTCTGCAGCCTCGTCATCACGCCTGTGAAAGAAGCATTTGGCAGGTATTGCTTGAATGTCTCAACCTTGCAAACATGTGGAAGTGAGGTACCATAAAGGCAGTGTATCCATGCACGTCCTCTCTTCTTTGATAACAAGTCCACATTGTACCCGCCTACACACCTGCGCTGTGCAGCGTCTTCTGCACTCGTGGTCCCTGCAGCACCAGACTGCGGAGAAACTGCACGCCGCCTCTCTGCCGCTGCTCCTCCCAACGGGGCAGGAGACCCTGTGGTGCGTGCACGCTTTGGGGAGCGGCTGCGCTCACGTGACCTGGAGATACTGCGATGCCGGCGGCTGCTAAGCTTGCTGGATTCTCGGTCTCTGTGGCGGTCCCCCCTGCTGTAAGAGTACCAGGCAACAACAGAGCACACACACATACACACACACACACATATTAGCTGGTGCTGTGCTACGACCTATAGGCATGGGTCAGGATGAGGGCAGTTTATGACACTGCATTCAGTAAACAGCAGAGGTAGGGAAATGCTGCAAGATAAACCATCAACCTTTTTGAAACACAAGTTGTACTGTAATGGCAACCACTCACCCCTCCTTGTGCCGTTCTTTTCCTCGATCCTTATCACGCCGGTCTCTTTCTTTATCCTTGTCCTGAGTGCGTCCAGTTAAACGGGTGAATCATGCAGTATGCACGTGCGAAGTGTGTAGTAGTGCATTACATGCAGACACTGGTCACCATTTGCAACGATCAGACAGCCAGGGACAGTACAATACAGCAGGGATTGTGCAAATGGTAAGTGCTCTTAGAGGCAGGCAAGCATTAGCAGCAACGCGCGCTGCAAGAACAGGGGGGAGGGCTCGAAACATGTACCAAGTATTACATGTGCAAGGCCCCACTTGGACTGCTTGTCAGTGCAGCCCAGAACTCACGTACACACCCCCAAAGAGACGCATGAGTGAGCAGGCTAAACAGACCGTCTAAAGGATGCAAAGGCCGGGCACACTCCCACCCGCACCCATCTCACAGCACCCCTCACCCTACAGGCATCAGCAAAGTAGCCAACCTCTCTCTCAGACCTCCCTCTCATCTTTGTTGCTCACCTTTGAGTCCTTCCGGTCCTTCTTGTGCTTGTGCTCCCCCATAACGGAATCACTTCAGTTCCGCTATAACTAGCTAGATTTACCAATCGAGATCCTCGCAAATCATTTTTGTTTTTGCTAGGTGTACGCAACTGCAAATCTCAAGCGAGGGACGATTGAGATTAGGTACAGGTAACCTAACCACAGAATTAAAAAACATCACATGCTAATCCGTGCTGGGCGTTCCATTTTATGCCTGCGGGCCTGTGCACCCAAACAATTGTCTTTCCTGCATCAAGTCAAGCCTTGCCCTTGGGCTTGCTCCAGAAGAAGAAGCAACACATATAACAGGAGCGTAACTAGCAGCACCAGGCCTACAGCGGCTTTAGGAATGGACAGCATTTCTTACCTGTGAGTTGTGTGGCCGCAAAACCTCATAAGGTCTAATTGCTACAGTCGCATTGTCCTGGACCTTGAGCACAATGCACACAACCTCACAGGTCCCAGCCAGACTCTGTGGCAATCGATGAGGAGCTGATGGGCCCGCTTGGCTTCAGCGTGGACCAGTTGATGGAGCTTGCAGGTCTGAGCGTGGCCACCTCGCTAGCGGCTGAGTACCCGGTGGAGAAATTTAAGTGAGTGCCAAGGGAGCAGCCATTGGGAGAGTGCACTGCCTTTAGCCTTTTATGAGGATCGAGGTTGTTGAGAATCTCCTTGAGATCAAGCGATCTTTGAATGCGCTCAAGCCCTACAAACTCCATTTATAATGAGGGATGCAACCAAAAATGCTGCACCACCTGCCACAGTGTGCCGACAAGCAAGTCAGCTTCTCGTTAAAAAGGCTTTTGCCTTGCAGAATGGCTTGCGTTCGTGTTTGTTGAGCTAATTTGCATGCCTTTTTATGTCACAGGCGCGTCCTAGTAGTTGCAGGACCAGGTAACAATGGGGGTGACGGCCTCGTTGCAGCACGGCATTTGCACCACTTTGGTTACCAAGTTCAGGTAAGCTGGGACTGGCAAAGTTGCTTAGATCTCGGAACGCGCTCGGGCTGTGATTGCAATTGTGTGGGCAAGAGCACATGTATCTTTTCATGCCAGCATCTGGGTTGTTATTTTCTTTGACAACGCCTTTTTGTAGGTAGTGTACCCCAAGCCCACAGACAAGCCATTGTACAAAGGCCTGGTAACACAAGCAAAGGCACTGAACCTCCCTTTGCATTCGTGGGCCGACATTAAGGTGGGGCTGATGCTTGTTTTTACACTGTGTGTGCAGCGCGTCAGCATCCTCATTTTGTGTAAAATAATATTAATTATTATTGTCTACCAGTTAAGCACTACTCAGTGTGATAAAACTTCCATACTATTTGCTCAAGATGATACTTGTAACAAGAATTTTCTTTAGTAAGACCCACCTCCAGTGGCTTGTAAATACAGACTTTTTCTTTTACTTTCAAATAGAAGCAAGTAAACTTGTCGCTGTCTTGCACTAGTTCCCATGCAAAACTGTTTCAACTTTGACCTGTTTGCTGCCGCAGGCTGCTGGCCCCTTGGCCCAGCATTGTGACGTGATTGTTGATGCTATCTTTGGGTTCAGCTTCAAGGGAGACCCTCGTCCTCCATTTGACGAGATCCTGAAGGTACATGTGATGCATTTTAGCTGTGACATGGTTGCAATATATCATGTTTGCTTCTTTGCTCCTTTACATGCTCAGGCGCCGTTAAACCACGAAGCAGGAAACATTTGGCACAGAACTTGTGAGCAGAAGCTTTTCATTATATGTTGTGTGTGCGAGCAGGTGCTTACAACATTCTAAAACATGCCTTCATTATGGTTACCCACCGCACCTACCCGCAGGCACTGTCCCCATCTAGCAGCCCCCCTCCAATTGTATCCGTGGATGCACCCTCTGGCTGGCACATTGAGAATGGACCGGCCATGCCTGCCTCTGCTGGTGGCAGTGAACCCCTCGCTCCTGACATGCTGGTTTCTCTGACTGCCCCCAAGAAGTGTGCGCAGCACTTTAAGGTAAGTGAGAGAATTGGCTGGATGTGAGAGGGTACGTGTCTGAAAGTGTGGATCGCAGTATTTTGAGACGGCTGTTAGAATTAAGAATAGATGGTTAAAGTACGAAACAGCTGCGCGCTTGGCAATTGTAACTTCATCATTTCAGCCTTGCCTTACGCTCCTCTGCTCCTCTGTCATTTGCAGGGCAGGTACCACTACCTTGGTGGACGTTTTGTTCCTCCGGCAATCCGAGACAAGTAAGAATCGCTTTCTTTTGCTACCACTAGAAAGTGCTACCACAATAAAGTAACCTCCTTCCTCACTACTTTGTAACAAAAGCCACACCCTCCTGGAAGCATGGCAGTGCCTCTCTCACAGTCTTATGGAGTGCTTTCTCTGCATGCTTAATACCACCCCTCTTCCTTCCACGCATCAGTGTGTCCAAGTTAAAACAATTGCGTGCTTTGGACGGAGTCTTTGAATGCAAGGACTTTGTGCACATAAAATATTTTCACACACTGCAAACTTGGAATTTTTTACGCAACTGCACACGTGTTGGCAGGTACAAGCTAATGCTGCCCCCGTTTCCAGGCACTTCCCAGCACGTGCGCCTTCCCCCCTTCTACACAGAACTGCCTCCTGAAGCCCAAGCTGCACCTCCTGGAATTGACACCGTTGAGGCTTTGGGCAGCAAGGTTTGTATAATGTTTCTTTTCAGGTTTTTGGGTGTGTAGCCAATTTGCTACACAGGGTGCTTATGCTGGAAAGGAGTGTAGTAACTTTATATTCCATATTTCCATATTGGTAAATTAAGTTTGCCAATTAGTTGAATCCACCCTTTGCCCTTTGCCTCCCTCCCCCCCTAAGCTCTGTGCATCCTCGCTCTCAATCCCCGATCTTCATCAACTCTGACTCCTGCTGCCGCTGCTGTGCATGTGCTACTGATCGCTGTTTGCTTCAAAACACTCCTGCGCTTGCAAGAAGGTAAAGTCCTGAAACCCAAAGCCATGGGCTGCTGCACTGGCTGCATGGAGGATATGTATCACCGTTATATGCAGCACCATTGCAAACTGCACGAGCTTCTGCCGCAGGGCTGCTGCACTGGCTGCATGCAACAGCGTGATGATGCTGAATACTCTCTCCTGCTGTAATGCTCGCTGCTTCTTCCATGCTTCCCATTCGTCCACGGTATGCTGCGAGGTTGGCACTGGTGGTGGTGGGAGAGCTGGGCCATGAGGGTCCACCCCTTGTTGCTGCAGCAGGTGTTGTTGCTTGTGGTGCATGCCACCTCAGGGGTGCATCAGCTGGGGGAGGTGCTGCAGCTTGTGCTGTTGGAGCTGCTGGCATGGGTGGGAGGGGCATGGAGGGGTTGATAGTGGCAGGGACTTGGGATTTTTGGGATTGACCTTGGTCTGTCGACAATGTTGGGGTCCTCTCGGCCCCAGAGGACAAGAAGTGTGCATTGACTCATTCACAATTTAGAAATAGAATTGGCTACACAGGGTGGTCGACAAAAACTTCGGGTGTCGCCACTTAGCAACATTTGGCTACACCGAGTGCTCAGCGACGCCCCGCCGGGTGTCACTGTGTCGCACCCAAAATGGCCAAAGTGTGACACAGTGGCAACGTGTCGTGGTTTATCGAAACACTGGGTGTGTCTGCCTTAATTGCAATGCGCTAAAGCACGTACATAATGACATCTCGGAGTACTGGATTGCAATCATCACTTCAACATTTTTAGCACGCTGTGCACCGAGTGTCAAATTTGACCAACATGGAGGCTTTTCAGTCAAAACACTGCTCTGGACAAATTATGTTTTGCTCGTTATTAAATTGGATTACAAAAAGCGCTAGGTTTGTGACGAGGCGTGCGTGTTGTGACAGGTTGTACCATACCATATATTTTTATGCCATTGTATTGCATTGGTTTAATGCCATTCATCCTTACTTGCATGCTGCTCCAGGTCTCTGAGATGCGGATAAGTTACACGCGAGGAGGTCTGGAGGAAAGCGAAATGGCACAGTGGCAGGATGATCCCATGCGGGCCTGGGCTGAGTGGTTCAAGATGGCCACGGATTTGAAGGTGCTATAGCATGAACTAGCTGCAGTGCTTTAAATTGCAATGTTTGTTTTAGGTAGTGATGGCAGTGTCCATGACAGTCTTGGAATGAATGAGGCCATTCACGAGGTGCAGGAAGGCAGGGGCGAAAAAAGTGGAGTGAAACAAGTCATGCTGGTTGATGCTGTTAGAGTTGTAAAGTACATCGCTTACCTGTTGGTTCTGGCATAGCGTGTTGAGACGTTCAGTGAGGGGCTCAGAGGATGTTGTCTTTTCAAATCTGTACTTTCACAATATGATTTAGGAGCAAGCGTAGGGCAATTATAATTGCATGTTGGAAAACTGCTCTTCTATTGTTGCACTTTTGGTACTGAACGGAAGGTTGCATGCCGAATGCGCAGAAGTTTCCCATCTTTCCCTTGATTGTTGCCTTCTGTGTGTAATACTTGATTGAAAATCCAGTTTCTAGGGTACGACACCAAAGTAACGCGTGTTCGCTTCACGCTGTTGCTTTTATCATGCTGTGCTAATCATGAAACTTCTGCATGTGTGTGCGTGTGTGTGTTTGTGTGTGCCTTATGCGGCCAACTGAGCCACACCCCTCTACCTCCCTCTACTCCGGTGGGTTAGCTGAGTAGAGCTGAAATGTTGTCATAAGGAAAGAGTGTATGTGTGTGCCACTGACGTCCCTATGACTTTAACTGTCCTATTTGGGGATTGGTTGAGCATGTGGATATGTTGCTCGGCACAAGACCTCCTTAGTCAGACACCAAGCGCTTTGCGTGCGTTGCGCCTATCTGTTCATTGACGTTTAAAGCTTCTATGCGCATTGCAGGTGTGTGAGGAGCCCAATGCCATCTCCCTTGCGTCGTCAGATGCTCAGGGCCGCCCCTCAGTGCGAGTGGTGCTGCTTAAGGGCTTTGATAAGCGCGGATTTATCTTCTACACCAACTACAACAGCAGGAAGGGCAGCGAGCTGGCAGCCACGGGTGCTGCTGCTTTCAGTGTGTATTGGGAGCAACTGCAACGCCAGGTACGTTTTCACTTTGTGGTAAACATGAACATCCTTTGTCTCAGCCACAAGACATTTTTTAAAGTAGGATTGCTGATTACATGTGCCTTCATTGTGCTCAAACATTGAGTAAGCCTTACCCCATTCGCATGCAGACGCTTAAATGGGTTAGGGTGTATCCACCTTGTCGTTATAGGGTGTATCCCCCTTGTCGTTCATTACGCTTTGGATGCTGTTGCACGTGCCTGCTAAGGATGGGCGATGTGCTCAGTCTTGACCTCGTTTCCTTCCAGATTTGGAGATTTGGGCACGGAGTAGAATGAATGGGGCCTAGCACCTACATTAGTGGGTGATCACTGATGCCACTAAGCAAGTGGGCGTGGTTGCAGATCAGGAAAAAAAGATTTAAAACTGTCAACTGGTGTTCTGTATGTTACGTATGGTATGTAGAACGGTGTTTGCGTCCATCTTAAGACCTCATTATTGCATCTGTTGCAAATTAAGGCCGCATAGCACGCTAAAGCTACTGCTAAAACGCATTGACTTGCATGCAATGGACAGGCAGCACATATGTATACACACATAAGTATGCGCTGCTTGCACAGATTGAATGCTCTGAATTTCACACTGTGGTGGCGTAGGTGCGTGTGGAGGGCACTGTGGAGAAGCTGAGCGAGGAGGAGTCAACAGAATACTACCACTCTAGGCCACACGGCTCTCAAGTGAGTAAAGTTGGCCAGTTCCTTATACTGTAATGCCAGAAGTGCATGCATCGCAAACAAGTGCCGGCATTTTTTACAACCCCTGGAAAACCACCTCATCTCACAAGCAAAATTTCAATATCACAATGTAAGAGCACAAATGCTTGGGACATTGGACGTTTTTAGGAGCAGGATTTGCCAGGTAGCCAACTGACATACCCACTTGCTTGGCAATGGAAAGAGAGAGAGCTTATTGGCATAAATAGAGAATAATGAAACTAGTGATAAGTGAAGTAAACGAGGAAACTAGTTTTGTTAGGAGAGTAGCCACTGAAGTAGCAGGTCCCCAAGTTAATGAACAACAGAAAGGAAACAGGGAGCATAGAGGTGGAGATCACTTCTGCGGTAGGCTGTAGGGAAACACTCGAGTGTGAACTGCACTGAAATAACATTCATTCCAGGCAGTAGCGCTACTGCCTAAATTGACTTGTCACTATCAAACACAAACAAAGCGAGCAAGGAGCAGCAAGTCACAAACACGTGAGCGCATGGATACCACAATCCAAGAAGCACTTCATGTATATTCGTGTTCGAATGCAACAGCCTTGTTGTTTTGTGGCCTGCTTGCTGTGATGTTTATGGAGTCTGGCCTGGAATGTGCAATGATCGGCACTCCCCAAGTTCTCACGTGTTGTGTTTACTTTGAATATCCAGGTGGGGGCGTGGGTATCTGAGCAGTCAGACGTTTTAAACAATGGCCGTGCAGAACTGGAGGAGAGGTGGGTCAGTGTGTGCACAAGCATCCTCCCTACAGCTCACGGGCATGCCTCCTCACTAGCAAGGAAGCTGTTCCAATCAATCTTTTTCAGCAGTCAAAACTTGTAAACGACCGTCAAGCTGTATGAGCTGGCAAAGTAAGGCCTGACAGGGTGTCGCAGAAAGTTTTAACCCGTGCATGTGCTTGTGCATGCGTGCAGGCAAAAGGAGCTAGAGGCAAAGTACCCTGAGGGCACCTCCGTGCCTAAGCCCCCTCACTGGGGCGGCTTTTTGATACGACCTGTCGCTATTGAGTTTTGGCAGGTAGGTTAGGTGTAGATAGAAGATTGAACCTTTCTGTTAACACTAGGAAAACACAGTCCTTGGCAGCATTCTTGCCTCAACGTTTTTACTTGCTAAGTCCTTGGCAGCATTCTTGCCTCAACGTTTATACTTGCTAACCTTTTATGGCCGCCAATCTATTTCAGGTTTTTGTGAGCGCTAAGATTTTATCTTAGCGCTGACATATGAACAACACTGTAATATTGTGTTGCGCTAAATATTTCCCTTGCAGGGCCGCCCTTCCCGCCTCCACGATCGTATCCGCTTTTCAAGGCCTGACATAAACAGCACATGGAAAATGGAACGACAACAGCCATAAGCTGTTAAGGACTCAGGTTCTTTTCCTTGTATGCTCGTAATTGTTATGTATATAGTGCCTGAGTTGCAAGGAGTTCTGACTCTACGATGGAGAGAAGAGAGAAGTATCCCAGGAAACTCTTGTTGTTTCATAAAAGGGGTTAGGGGTTACAGGGTTACAAGGATGGCCTACAGCCCGAGTCTCTGGCTGATGGCAATTGGCTGGTGAAACAAAATCAACCAGTGTCGAAAATTGAAACTTGAGGAGTCTGTATGAGTCCTGAATTAAGGAATGCATTGATCTATTGATCTCAAAATTAGTGTTACTGTGATGACAAGCCAAGAAAGGAATGAATTCAGAGCTCGAAGGGGCAAACACACGCAAAGTCTTAAAGATTCCTTTAAAATTTTCAGGTCTCCAATCAGGTCTCTGTATATATCTCATGCGCAGCTCGCCTGAAATGGCGTAGGTTTGGCCAGGTGATATTACTACATACCATACGGGTATATGTTATATGTGTCTATTCATGAAACCACGTTAACGAAAGTTGGATAAATTAAAGCTCTGAATTGCGAGGCTTGTGGTTGCCTGTCGCCTTCTTCTGCCGATTTCGCGTGCGTGCGTGTGTGGGTGTGGGTGGGTGGGTGGGTGTGGGTATGGGTGTGTGGTGTACTCCTCCTCTTTTTCGACATTCGATCAGTCCTTCCGCCATAATGGTCAGATTGGCGGCAATGGTCAATAGGCTGCACGTACTGAAGCACGAACATGCAGGAGGAAGCCGGATAAGCAACTGACGCATTTATGCACGCACACCCACATGGCAAGCCCCGCATCGGGCAGGCGAAGTACTGCAAGGTCAAACTTGCACAAGTGACGGACTTCTCTTTTATTAATGGACATACAAAGCTGAATGACCGAAAGCGTCATTGTCATGAATCACCAGGCGATCGTGGTATAGTGGTAGAACAAATCCCTTCCATTCCGGTTTGGTCAGGATTAGACCCGGGTTCGATTCCCGGCGGTCGTATTTTGCTTTTCCCTCTTTATGGTTTTGCTCCTCTGCCTGTGTCTTTCTCTCAACTTTGAATCCTTGGTCCTTCAAGCAAGTGTTCGCTTTGTTAACTTAGGGTCTTGGAGGGCTTACTTGAAACACTGACATATACTATACCACAAACACACTAGTCGGCTGCCGCGCCTCTCCTCCCCAGGGCTGGGAAGTTTACTCAACCATCTGGCTGAGCATTGTGTAGTTTACTGAGCTAATTGAATACCGCAATATCAAAACCAGAAAATGCTATCTTCAATAGGCTTCGCCAGCTTATTGCACGAGACAAGGCAAAACAACCTCAACTGAAAAACCAACTAACCAAATCACACGAATCGTCACTGCCAACAATTGGGCGTGACAACATGAGCTTACACCATGCTGCGACCCATGCTTTGAGGCCTTCTAATGCAGCTTTACGTAGAGTGAAAGAGTTTGATTGAAAAGAGGATTTCTGACAGGCCTCATGCGATGTTGTGGCGTTTCAAGACATATGCGTTGTCAGCTGGCATGTATGCCAGTCAGATTTGGTCTACACAATATTTGGAACATGACATTGGTTTCAGCAACCCTTTGCAGGTCGCTCACATGGCGTTTTAAAAAGAATTTTGGGAATTAAATCTTCTTTTGCAAACTGGTGTGTGCTTCGAGAATGCGCGTAGAAACCCTTGCAATTTTACTGGTTCAAGTCAGCTGTCAAATTTTGGAACAGGATGGTTGATTCAAACAGCAATACTTTACGCGATGTTATGAAAGCAGATATTTCCCTTGGGAATTCTGGTGCTTCTATTGTTGGACTAGACAGATGCATTTGGTGACTTGCAGAATGGCACTGTATACAGAAGTGACTTATTACAATGCAGGAAGCTGAATATTTCTAATTTGCGCATAGATTTGAGATTCAGGCATCGGGCAGTTTGGAGAGAGGCACATGGTCAAGATCCTCGCTCTTGTTTAAAAAAGTCAGTGGCTTATCACAACTGGTTTGCTTTGCCTGAGAGACCGGTTTCTGGTGCATGTGCACCATTTGTCTTACCGGAGTATTTGAAGATGGCTCTGAGCAAAAGTGTCATGAGGAACGTAAGTTTAGTTTGGATTACAAAGGCATTCAACCTGGAATGGCTGCTCAACCTATGAGAACGAGGTAAACCTCAAAACAAACCAAGTAAAAAAAGGGCTAAAACGCAACTGGAAAATGCTAACCTTAAAGACACGAGAAGAAGTAGGCAAAAACACATCAAAGTGTAAAAGTTGGTTCACCAAAGTAGACGCATACTGAAAAATAGTTACCTTTCAAGAGGTCAAAACCCACACACATTGCACACAAATAAGTTGGACAAGTTGGAAACGCAGGGACAACTGGAGTTTGAACACAAGTGTGAGACTACTGAAACTGGTCTGTACAACCGGCTGGTCTGCTGGTCTGTATAACCTACTGCACTGGTATTGAAATTGAGCATGGATTAACTGCTGAATCGTGGTGCCACCATCTCCTCACATACTTTGTCGACCGAGGTCTGGTAGATGGGGCACCTGTAGGTAAAAAATAAGAGCAAATAATCACTTTGAACTGAGTCCGTGTCAAAACTTCGAACATGTTGGTGGCGTCTAGTGTTCAAGTGCAGGGCAGCAGCTGGAAATGTAGTGTTGATATAGTGCTATAGATGCTGTTCCTCTGTGAGGCTAGGTGTTGATGTGTGCAAGTGTTGTTTCCATGGTTTCCATCCATCTCCATTCCCGCTGCAAACTCAAACGTCCTGGGGTCCCGTTGTATGTTGTATGCTGTATGCTCTATGCTGTTTTTGTAAGGGTTTCCGTCCCCCCCTCGTCGATGCTGTGCAAGGCGAGCGGTCATATGCGAGTTAGTGCTGTTTGCATGGTTTCCATCCATCCCCATTCCCGCCTTGGCCAATGACGTCCTGGGGTCCCGGTGTGTGCTGAAGCTGTATGCTTGCTGTTTACAGGGTTCCCGTCCCTCCCTCGAAAGCTGCAAACTCAGCCGTCGAAGGTCCCTCTGGCGCTGATGTGTGCTTTGCTGTTTAAAGGGGTTGCTGTCCCACTACGTGCTTGTAAAGCTGCTGTAAAGCTGCTGTGCGCCTGCTGCTGCCCCGAACCCGATTCGCTGTTTGCCTGAGATGGTTTGGCCCCCCCGCCCAGTGGACGAGGGGGCGGGTAAAATTGTGTTTTAAGGTAGCGCTGTTTAAAATCTATTTATTTTTCATGCTGTTCTTGATTATAAGACATACTGGGCCTTAACGCCTCATTTGGCGATGCCGCGAAATGCAAGCCTGGTTCCCGAGCGGAGTTGTGATTTTGCATGTTCGCGATGAGTAGGAAGTTAAACCTAATATCGCTGCAGCACAATTGCATTCCGGCCACTTGTTGTTGTGGTGACGTGTCGCGCGGAGAGGGCACTCACTACCCGGGATTGAGAATGGAGATTCAGAGTTATAAAGTCTCAGCCCCATAGAGCCGTCCTCCATTACAGGCAAGGGCGATTGCAACAGGCCTGCATCAGCCATCTTACTTGCTTTGCACTTTCTTTGCATGACACAAGGCACACACATCAGGTCAAAAACAGGATATTGAGGATCTTGAGGATGCAGGTATGCATTGAACACCAGCATTGGGCAAACGCACAGCTCATGAGCTGTGCAATCCATGCATTTGCACACGCAAGGCTAGCTGGGATGAACAGGGGACTAGTTCCAGGCGATTACGCACAATTTTGCTAAGGGCAGAATTGCCAGGCGTAGGCACAGGAGACCATGCCGTTTGGGAATTCAATGAAGGGCAAGAAAGCTTGCTCACCACCGAGCTTTGGCTGTCACGACGAGTTTATGGTACCAGCAGCTTAAGCATGGATTGCAAGTACGAGTATGAATCCAAGGTCTCTGACCAGTTCCTAGAGACCTCTGGCACAGCGCCAGAGAAAGCTTTGTTAATTTGGACCTAGGGTTCCCCAAGCGCAGCGCCACTATTGTTATTGTGTTTTTGCAGCAATGGGAGTGACCAGCACAAAATCCGGGGGGCTGAAAATAAATCTGTTTTTATCTGGTAAGCGGGGTGGGAGAAGCCATTTGGGAATAAATCTGCTTTAAGCTGTTTCAGGAATCTGGATTTGCATGATCATCCGTTCGTTGCTGCCTATATCTTTGGAGGCAATGCATGATCCTAAGGTGCCTATTTTGCTGATAGCCTTAAAGATCATGCGCATGCTAAGTTGTGTCTTTCAGTGATCACGTTCCTTATTTGCGTTTGTTTGCACCCAGAAAGGATGTGCAGGGCACTGTCTACTTATGGGCAGAGGGGGCAAGTTTGACATGTTGAGAGTTTGAACGATACCGCACGTTTTTGATTATATAGGGTGCCTGTTTTGTATTTCATAATTATACATTTGGTCTTAAAGAGGACATCGGATGATGTTAGGTAAGCAATCGTCAGATAAAAGGCCGCAGTTAAAGTTTACAATTGAAGCGGTTGAATCAACCGCTCGGTTGAAATCAACCGCTTCAACCGCTATTTAACCGTGGCTGTATTTTTGGAATAAATTTGGTTATGATCCCTATTAGGGTGCGTTTCCAACAGGACTTGGTTAATTCAGAAATAGAATAAAAATTAACCACGAATGATTTTTAATTCACAACAGTTTCCAATTCGTGTCCACTAACAGTTAAATCTTTTTGAAGTTTGAACTTGTCAGCATGCACCGCTTCACAGTCCCAGATCCCATTAAGAACCACAGAGAATTTTTGAATGGATGGTGCTTTCCAGTCAATGTGACAGTGAAGATGGGGAGTCAAGCGTGTTGGCCTCACAGCAGCACATCCTGAATGGTTACGTTGCATTGTCTGTGCCAGGTGATCCTGCCAAAGGACTTGAACATGCTAAGCACGCCTGCTTCCTTGGCCCAACTCTGTAATTAAGCCTGCATACCTAAGTCCATCTGTGATCTGCGACAGGTTATCCTGCCAAAGACCCTGAACATGCTAAGCACGCCTGCTTGCTACATGCATGCCTTCATGTATGAATGAGTTTGCGCATGCTTGTGTGTGTAATGTGTGTGTGTGTGTGTGTGTGTGTGTGTGTGTGTGTGTGTGTGTGTGTGTGTGTGTGTGTGTGTGTGTGTGTGTGTGTGTGTCTGCTTGCATGCAAGTACTTAGTGCTACACACCTCTGGAGCGCAGAGGTACACGTCCAATTCTTTCGAAATGTTGCTGATGGTAATCTTCATCATCATCACAGCGGACCTTGAAGGGGAGGGGGTTTAATTATTCATCTTCGGACGGGGGGGGGGTCGGTAGATAAGAAATTCAGAAATACAATTATATTTCAATTTTTATTAACCATTAACCACGAATTGAAAACGCGGTTAATGGTTAATTCGTATTTCTGAATTTTAATTAACCATTAACCACGGTGTTGGAATCGCACCCTTATTATTATCAACAAGCTTGAAAATTTGTATTTTCTGTTTAGGATGTTGAGAAGCTTCCTAAAATCATAGCATCCATGCATCTCTAGAGTCATGCCGAAGACACTTCTGTTCGTCCTTTCAGTTTCTGCAGCTCCTTAAATCAAAAGTGAATTGGATCAAGATAAAATGAGAACGGGACTCAGAGGTAGGAGCGGAGTGAAAAAAAAGGAATAAGAAGGCTTTTTCTGCCTGAACCTTTTTCGCTTAAAAGCCTCCCCCCTCCGCCTCCGCTTCCATTTTCCCGTCCAACCGGCCTCTCTTGCTGCCCTTTTTCTTTCAATTTTCCCTTTTTTCTCATCGCAGGCATTAATATTTCCCTTTGATCTATGTGATACTTCAAAATCAAAATCATGAGAAGGGGGAATGAAAGGTTTACCGGAAATCTGCAGGTAATGAACATACGCATAAAGCAGGACTGGGGGAGAGGGCTGGCACCAGACAACCCCCACCACATCAACAATAGAAGTATCAATGTGGATCTTTTGCCATGTTTAATATGTATGTATGTATGTATTGTCACGACAAATCATGGTACCGGCTTAAGCATGAATTGCAAGTATGAGCCATATCAGCATATCAAGCATGAGGCGTCATGATGCTGCTGTTCTTCTGCTGCGAAACAGGTCGTGCTAAACGTCCATGTCCTGCCAAAGCCCCACATTAAGGTGTGTTTAACGCTTCCTCCCCCTCTGGACTTGATCTCCCAGGGATCATCACATGTCCATGCCATTGATTTAGCATGGCATGTCCGTTGCTACCTGCAAGCATCTGTTTATAAAAGTTGCACCTTGAGCTCAATTGATGGTGTTCTGATTGTACATACGGTATATATATTCTGATTGGGATTAAGGTAAACCCCTGCCACTTAGATTTTTTGCAGGTTTCCCAATATTTGGTCATAAAAATTTAACTAAACTCCAGATCAAAACAAGTTCCAGATCTAAAGCCGTTGCTTGCTCTTTAAAAAAATCCATATGACCTGAAGTCCATGTCATTTGAATACGATTTACGTAAGGAAGCACTAATTACACCACCTAAAATTGTTGGTAAACAACCAGAAAGCCGCACAAAAATAATTTTAGTAAGCTAAAGGTGATTCCACCAGGACACAGCAGTGCGAGTTGTCAATCATGGCTGAGCAGGATAAGCATCAACCGGTTTATTTTCCTGCCCCGTTTATTTCAGATATATGACATATAAAAAATTTATAAATTTAATGTTTAAGGGGCAATCTTAGAAGCGAGAGGTTGCGAACTCGGTTGATCATTTAAAATTAATTGACTTTAAGTTACGAGTGATATGAATACGTTGAATATGAGGAACATCGTTAAAGGCGCGGTTATAATTCCACCTTTGACCAAGACCTGGACTGCAGACCTGCAGCTAGAAGCTTGAGGTTCTCCAAGTGAGGAATAGAGGCTAATACATCAGGACTGAGACATGCTGATCAAACCTGTTACCTCAGCTCTCACACACATGCACACACACACGCACATACATACATACACACACGTACACAATACACAGACACAGCATACTTACACTAAGCACACACACACATACACATACACACTCACACGCACATACGCACACACACGCAAACGCACAAACGCAACACACACATGCATGCACAACACACGTACACTACGCACGCAAACAAACACACACACTCACAAGCATGCTCAAACACAGACACACACAACACACACATACACACACACAACACACACGCACACACAGCACACATATGCTACACACAGACTTACAGACACACTCACACTCACACATACACATACACACATATACAAGCATACTCACCCGCGCACATACACAACATATGCATGCACACAGCAAACAAACGCTATACATGCACATGCACGTGCACATACAATGCATACAGCACACGTATGCTACACATTCATACAGACATACAGGAACACACACACATGCACACACAAAGACCACACCTAAATGGAGCCCTTCAGCTTGCGACAGCTACTTGCAATTTCCCCTTTTTATAAGATAGGAACAAAGTGGTTGAAGCGGTTGAAATTAACCGCGGTTGATTTTTGCGGTTGAAGCGGTTATAATTAACTGCAAATTCCGGTACACAAAAACGCAGTTGAAGTGCGGTTAAAGCGGTTTAAATCAACCGCAGTAGAAAAGCGGCTGAAAATGACTGCTCCTTGGTTGAAATGATTTCAACCGACGGAAGCGATTAATATCCAAGTTGAAATCAACCGCTTCAACCCGCACTTCAACTGATTCCTGGCAGTACGCATGGTAGTTCTCGTCAATGTTGGTTTTTTCCAGTTAATGGAGATAATGCATGTTTGCTTGAAGGGCGTCACGGTTGTTTGGTAGGTACCAAAGCTTTGAGGGAGGAGGATGGCCATGTTTGTTGTATGGGTTTGTGATTGGTTTAGTATGTCTTCTTTTGCATGCCAGTGGATGTTGTAAAGGGATGTTGTAAGGGATTTCCCTCAGGGCCTGCTGTTTTGATGGAGGTGTCTGACATTTCCCTACTGCAGTTTCGGGGTACTTCAGTACCCCCCCCCTACTTAAGTAGGGCAGATCCTTTAAGTAGGGAGGGGTTCTTAAGTGATTTTTGGTGCTTTCTAGTACCCCCCCCCTACTTTAGTAAGGCAGGCTTTTTTTAAAGTAGGGGGGGCCCTCTCCTTAGTGTACCCTTCTTCCTTATTAGGACCCTGGTCTGTGTTGGGACAAGCATAAGGTTAAGGACTGCTTTCGTGGAGTCCCCTACGGATAGTCGTTGAGGGTACCCATTGAGGATTTTGAGCCCTACGGAGGGCAGAATTGCTATGGGTGCGGTTGAGAGTTATATTTCTGTTAGTTTGCAATATATGTGTTATTTGAGCCTTGCCAATGCATAATGGGCTGCAGGAAGGGAAACCATTGAACCGTTTAATTGTTTTGCCTGAAACCTTTTGCACTTTTTACACACTGTGACAGCGTTATGATATATATACAAATGAATTCATTTAACATTTAAATGTATGAGGCACTTGGGGGCACGTTTACTGGCCCGTCGCACAACCCAGAGCATTCCCGGCATGAACGTGAAAGCGTGCTAGCGAGGTACACTTGTGCCTCTCGTGTGGCTGCTGCGTTTTGTGACCCTTTGCTTTTGCAAGCTTTGACCCCTGGTCAATATGCCCCCTCCTCCCGGTAAGCACCTTACCTGCAACTGACAGGCCTACGTGGGCACGCACGCAGGGGAAGGAGGCTACCTAGGCTCCTTTTTGCAGGTGGCATCTTACACCTTGCACGCGCACAAACACACACATAAACACGCGCACACACACACACACACACACACACACACACACACACACACACACACACACAAACACACACACACACACACACGAACAC
>Ga0307945_1001177_pt1:0-5000 | contig 20004 bp, 12 predicted proteins | sample OrgLakmetagen228_FD_201818 | JGI IMG/M metagenome (GOLD analysis project Ga0307945, IMG submission 201818) | Saline water microbial communities from Organic Lake, Antarctica - #228 | ecosystem: Environmental > Aquatic > Non-marine Saline and Alkaline > Saline | place: Antarctica: Organic...
CCTCCTGCGAATCCTCGCTCTCTGTGTACCTTTGACCCAGGTTAGCGTTGTGCACTTCGTCGTCTAGTTCTAAGTTCTGCTGTTGTGCTGCGCTAGCCTTGTTGTGGCGGCTGTCCGTAAGGTGCGCTGGCTGCAATTAAAAGAAATGAACTTGGTAATTGACAAATTGCACAAGTAGGAATAACTTGTGTATGCTGCAACGACATGATAAATGCTCCCTCTAATTAGCATACGTTCACATAGCATGTGCAAATATGTGCAAAATCATTGCGCAGTTTGATGAGCAAATGCTTGATTAGCAAAAGCGTGCTCATAAACTTACACTTAAATTAGCGGCAGACTTACAAGGGACTGAAAGCTCTTTAGGCTGTCCTCATCCAGCTAAAACCATGCTAAGGTTCGGGGTAGGTTGTGAGCTGGACATTTGTGGTTTTCAAGAGCATCAACACAGCATTTTTGCACATGTCTGTCAAGACAATGGTGCAGTTGTTGCTCACGTGGAACAAGGCAGGTTGGTCATCGTCTTGTCTGCCGTGTAAAAGATCTCCTCAAACAGGTCAGCAGCAAACGTCCTTAATGCCCCTTCGTGCTTGGACCCACTTTGGCCATGTCAAGGGCAGGGTTAATCAAGCGCATGTGGATCTGCACAACATATTTAGCAGGTATGTCATCCTGAAATTATAAAATGTGCCTGCTCAAACTAAACATACACATTTTTGGCTAATAGAAAATGTCAGCAACTCCCGTGTGCGCGCATAATCAGCAGCATGGTGGTTTATTGTATATAATTAGTGTCCACGCAAAGATAAAAAATCATCAGTTCTCTGCTTCAGCTGTAGAACTGGAGTTTTTGCGTAGTGAGCGTAGGCTGAGATCTGGCAGGCACTTTGCATAAAGTGCTGTGTACTCTCGTTTTAGGCATTCTTTTTATGCCTTGCTTTTGCTCGGGTTGTTTTTCCCACCCCCCCCCCTCAGCTTGTGCTTTGAATTGTGGGTGTTCGCATCTGAGCTTGCTTGGATCTGACTTGCAGACTTGCCGCTTGCTTCTTTGCGTTGTTTTGCTTTTATGAGGGCCTGCAGCCCATTTTTGGTTCCAGCGTGTCTTTGCTTTTGATCTCCCTCCACGGCAGCCTTGGTGTAATGACGAAGCCTACAGCGAACTTTAGCATAGAACCCGTAGAACAAGGTGCACGCTAGCATTACGTTTTTTTTTACATTATCACCATGTTTGTGAGCAAAGAGAATGACCAATTGGAGTGCACCTTTTTAATGTCCTTGGCTTACTTTGCTATACCTAATTGTAAACAACTGTTGTTTTTTACTTAGTTAGCCTTCCCTATTGCAACCATACTTTGAAATTGATGACAATGAGGAGCGAGAGTAGGGAGTGTGTGAAGGCCGTACCATACGTGCAGCGGTACTCGAACAGATAAAAAAAACACGTGCCATACCTTGGTGTCCATCGTTGCAACTTGCGACAGAGTGGCCATGATCTCCTCTGTCCCTGTCTCAAAAGCAGCGTTCAAAGCTGCCGCTGCATGTGACGCGACGATGACTGCATGCTCGTCCTCACGAGTATGTCCTCTGCGGTACTGGAGTGTAAAGGATGTGCTGACCTCTGCATCCAAGTTTCCGCCCCTTGCAAGCCGGTTGCACCTACAATGATACACGTGCTCTGTTGATCTCCTTGTGGTATGTTATCACTACTATGTTATCACTACTAGCTTAGCTTTTCGTTTCGTTTCTATTATCCTTTTTAGGGCTAGAAAGTGGGCTGGTCAGCTTGCAACGCTAGAATTGAATAAATCCTCCAAGCTAGTATGTCCTCAATATAAAAAGTGTTCACCCACTTATCGGTGAAGGCGAGCGCTGACGCATTGTACTGTTCTATTAGTATTGCGTAGATGCTAGCCTTTTCCCTGCCTTCTTTTGGGGTCGTGCCCCGGGCATCGGCCCCAAGCCCTCGCCTTCCATCACAATCTTGGTTTACACAAGGCAACAGGTGAAGAATTGAAAAAGTGGTAGGCAGTCAGCACATATTCCCATGTAACACACATTCCCGTGCGCACTTTTCACCTTAGTGAGCAAGCAATGCAATGACCTTATTTTCCTTTACAAATGAAAAAGCCTTCACGAAGTTGTCAGCTTTGTTCACAGCTCCATAAGCAAAAGGGGATCTAAGAAATAGTCGCTATACCCAAAACTATGAGGTTGGTTTTTTAGACTTTAGGAACTGTAGCATAGACTAGTCTCATCTTCGTTATATCGACTATAATTGGGAGATCTTCTCACCATTGCTGAGGATTTCTTGCCGAGCTCAGAAGTGTAACGCTTGGCTATGTATTGGAAGCCCCCGCTAGTTGGATTGACCTCAACATCTTGCCTGTGTATTTTCTTCTTATGGTCAAGGTATATTTTCTTCTTATGGTTAAGGTACTGCAATAAACGACAGGTAATAGAGTGAATAACTGATCGAGTGTGTGTATTTGTGTGTGTGTGAGTATGTGTGTGTTTGTCACAAATGAAAGCAAAGTGATTTGTAAGCTCCACCTGCCTGAATCAGCGTGTCTGTGCTGCTGCCTCTGATTGCTGCAGGAAAGGTGCGAGACTCTCGGACAGCCGTGGTAAAATTGTATTCCAGCCAAGCCTTGTTGAAGTACACACATCCACCCATCTCCTTTGACGCAAACCCATCAACCATGATGTTATTCAGGGCCTCCTGCAAGCATTGCAAGCCAGCAGCCCGTGGTTCCTGACTTCCCCAAGTGGCTCCGTTTCCTTAATTAATGTGGGGAGTGGCTTTCACTGCCTGGGTAGTTTTTTCTTGTTTCTTTTTATTGCTGGCTTGCTTGGCCTGAAACTGGCTAACGTGAGTCAATGATTGTGTCGCTGGAAAGGAGGATGCGTCTGGTGCGGACTATATAAGCAGCAAAATATTAAGACTCCGCAGCATTTGAGAGACATCATTCAAACCATGTACACAGGATGCCTATACCTTCTCTTTGATGACGACAAAATTTCTGAGCAGGTTGCGCCCAACAGAGGCTTGAAACAGGGCTGCCCTCTGAGTCCCCTTCTGTACTCCCTTTATAACAATGACATGGACAGATTCTTGACTGTACAGAGAGGTGCTGCCACTGCCCTGGATTCAGTTCAAATCCCTCACTGTGATTATGATGATGACATTGCTCTCACTTCAAACACGGCTGAAAATTTGCAACTCCAACTGAACAAATTCTATGACTATACACGTTTTAGAGGGCTCAAGCTCAGCACTGACAAAACAAAAGTCATGGTCTTCTTCAGCAGGAGCAACTCTGCGATTCCCACCTTCACGACGTCACACCTCTGGAACATGTCACAGAATTCAAATACCTTGAAATCACTCTTACTCGTGATGAAAGTATGCTCACAGCTGCTGAGAAGATGGCAGACAAATTCAGGCCTGCCATTGCCAGAGTTTACAGAATCGGTGACAGCAAGGGTATCAAGCACAAGAAATGCAATGCTATGGCTTTTCCAGGTCTTTGCTTTGACAGCTGGTCTGTACGGTTGTCAAATATGGGCCACATCTTCTCTGACAACGATTCCTCAGAAATTACCCCAACACATGTCCTTCACCTGGGATTCCTGAAAAGTCTCTTGGGTGTCAAGAAAAGTACTGATGATACTCACTGCGTGCTTCGCGAAACAGGTCAGATGCCCATTATATCTATCGGTTTAGTACATCATACGATTCTGGAACAGTTTACTCATAGAAGTGATACTGGACTTACCAGGTTCACATGATTTCCCTACGTCTCAGCAACTTTTGAATGCCATACGATCTCGTGAGTCTATTATTATAAAACAGTTTGAGCTCACTTTGCGCGAACATATCATCAGGAGCTGGAGAGAACTTGATAATTTGACACCACATGATAATCACCATTCCAGCAGAATTATGAGGACTCATCACACACACTTTGGTATACCTTTGGGGATTGCTCCTGGCTGGTGGGATGACAGAAAATTAATCATAAGCCTGTGTTACCTGTCTACCTTCGCCTGGATATTTCCAGCAATCTCAGCCGTGCTCTTTCTCGCCTTCGTCTATCTGGCCATAACTTTCTGGTCCAAAGCATGCGTCATATCAAGAATAGAAGGCCTTGTGAGCTCAGGATCTGTGACAAATGTGACTGGCACACTGTTCAGGATGAGAAACACATTCTGCTGGACTATCCGCATGAACATCATGTCAGCCTTTGCACACAGCACCGCCAGCTGGTCTTCCCACCTCAGTATGAGGATAGCACAACTTGTTTGATGACTTTTGTGAACCATCCAGGTATATCTGGTGTGGCCTATTTTGTGGTTGAGTGCCTAGCCCTTTTCCCTTGATTTTTTCTAGGATCTTTTTGGCTTGGTTTCAGGCTTTTTCCAAGCTTCCGCTCAGATGCCCCCCAGAGGCATATATAGCGATGTAACCTCTTACCTAAATAAGCAGCAAAGTTGACAAGGTGCACAGGGGAAGCTACAAGGTAAGCTTCCTAGCTCTTTCAGAGTCAAGACCAGAAGTAAATTGCCGAGTGAAATTTGCTGTGTGCACAAAGTAACGTCAAAAAGGATGATAAGCCGCTTCTTAGAACGGCACCATACGCAGTGATAAAAAACAATATAGAGCTTGGAAATCCTCTTGTAAGCTACAAGGTGATGTGACCTCAAGGGAATAAATTTGTTCATCAGGAGGCAAACAAAATGTCTTGGCTGCGTGCGAATTGGGGTCCACCATTCACACACACACATACACACACACACACACACTCACTCACACACACACACACACACACACACACACACACACACACACACACACACAAAGAACACAAAAGAAGACGGTAACTATGTTCCTTTCTTCAAAAATCTGCTAACCAGCTTAAAGGGTAAAAGGCCCAGTGTTGACAACCAAAGACACAAGCAATTTGAAGTCGAAGCTTTTGATACTCTGTGCGCTGAGCTAT
>Ga0307945_1001177_pt1:10000-20004 | contig 20004 bp, 12 predicted proteins | sample OrgLakmetagen228_FD_201818 | JGI IMG/M metagenome (GOLD analysis project Ga0307945, IMG submission 201818) | Saline water microbial communities from Organic Lake, Antarctica - #228 | ecosystem: Environmental > Aquatic > Non-marine Saline and Alkaline > Saline | place: Antarctica...
ATTTGTTGGTGGAAGACTCAGTGGAAAACTCACTCCACATTTGGGCAGTTTAGGTTTGAGATATGAGTCGGTTGTTTTGTTGTGCGCAAACTAGCCACGTATTCTCAATGTTTTGCAGCCACAAGATCACCCCAAGCAACAAATACAGGAATAAGAAGTATTAACTCGTGATAAGCTGCTGTCAAACTGCATGTGACACAGTCATGCCTTGCTCCTGATGCGTGTCCCCACGCCCCACCTGCTGCTGCCACTGCATGTGTTACTGTATGCCCCCATGTGTTCCCCTAGGACAACGATGCTGATTGTACCGCATGTTTAAAGTCTGTACAATGCAATCCACAAACTCCCGTGAACGCTGATAGCATCACAGGTGTATCTGCATGTGTCTTACATGTATAACAATGCTTTCATTAAAAACACTACTGACGCACCTGCAGGTGTATCTGCCTATGTCCTACGTGTATGGCAAGCGCGGCACATGCAAAGAGACGCCTTTGACGGCTGCCATCAGGTATGGCCTGGGTCGGCCAGGTGTGTCAATTTTGTTCAGGCTCTGTGAAAGCACGAATGAGTGCACATGTGTTCTCGTGCGTTTGTGTATTGCTACAATGGATATCCATGTCCGTGTTGCCAATTATGTGTCCATGTTCAATCCATGCATGCTTGCATGCCAAAATGTGTATTTACCGTTGTGGCCAGCATGGTGGGTGCAGCTTGGCTCCCTTTAGTAGGAAAGAGTGCAAAAGGCAGCATAATTTAGTTGCAGCATGCCAGCACACACATGACACATGACACATGACACACACACATGCACACACACACATACACACACCACAGAAAGGAGCTCTACCCTGTGCCCTATGACAGCATCGATTGGAATGCAGCCCGCAACCAAGTGGCCAAGGAGGACCTGTACTACCCACACCCTTTAATTCAGGTGAGAGCGTGCTGAGGCTCTGTGTAACAGACCCCCCCCCCATTTTGATCCAGAGTTATCATCACGCATGTTTGCAAGCAGGTGTGTGTGTGTGTGTGCCAGCAATGATGGTGCGCCTTTGTGCGTGCATGATACATATTTGGGGCAGGCTTGGCGCTGTTGTGAGCAAGCAAGCTTCTGGGAAGCTCGTTGCTAGACCTGGTGCAGTTCTGGTCAATGGAGCAGGCACAGCATAATCAAGTTGCAGGCTCATCAAACCTGTGCTCTGTGACGCCTTGTGAACCATTACGCGTGCAACTGAGCTTGTGCAGGTCACAGTAATTATTAAGGAATCTAATTAGGCCCCGTGTCACTACGTTGCAGCTCGTGCTCTTTTTGTAGCGAACAATAATGCTGGAAGCACGCATACCGCTGAACGATGGCACTTGAGTTGGTGCAATTGATCAGACCCCATGATACGTTATTGCATGTGTGCAGGATGTGCTGTGGTGGACCCTGTACAAGGCAGAGAACCTGCTGCTGGGGTCATGGCTGAGAAAGAAGGCACTAGCAGAGTGCATGAAGCACATACATTACGAGGTGAGGAAAGGAAAGGTTGAAGGTTCCAGGCTTGTGTGTACCTCGCACATGTATGAATGAAAGTCTGCAAATTGCTTACACAACCACTGCCATTAAGAGAGGTGCAGGGCAAGGAAAGGGTACGGCCCTCCACTTGCTAAGATCTCTCATTGCAACGCTGGCATGCTAGCTTTCACTTGTAGCTGTGCTGAAAGGTTCTCTTGGTGCGCCATTAGCATGCAGAGTAATAAGCACTCTCACATGCAGCTGTAGCCATGATGTTAAGCCCTCACAATGTGCCATGATATGCTGTAGCCATGATGTTAAGTCCTCACAATGCGCGACTTGCATTCAAGCATGTAGTTGCAACCATTTCCCGCCCAAGGCTCGCGGCTAAAATGTAGTGCCGGACGAATGCTGTCACTCTTGCAGGACAGGAACACCCGATACGTGGACATTGGGCCTGTCAACAAAGCCATCAACATGCTGGCATGCTGGATGGACAACCCGACTTCTGAGGAGTTTGAGAGGTGGGGATTGGGGGCAGAGCTTACCCGTAACGTGCAATTACTGTTCACACCTGTAGTAACCCATTGAAGTGTACTGTTATGCAGTCCCTGTCACACAGTCCGCAAGCATAGCAAGCGTATCGAGTAGAACTGGCGAACCCTGTGATGTTTGTATTTGACAAGGTTCAAGGTATCAGACGCAGCATCATTATAACAAGTCTCAAGTCTATGCTTTATAATTGTGTGCATATCAGAAACAACAGGCTTACGCGCATTGCCCATTTGTGTGGTCTGAGCTTGGTGTGTGCACAAAAGACATCGTCGACCTTCAGCGCGTAATACAGATGCACACTGCACACTGCATGCAAGTGCCTTTGTAAACCATACATGTGCGTGTATGCTCCCCCTCTGCACGCATGCAGGCACATACCTCGCATCTACGACTATTTGTGGGTAGCCGAGGATGGTTTAAAGATGCAGGGCTACAACGGCTCTCAGCTGTGGGACACCTCCTTTGCAGCACAGGTATGGCTGTGTCTACGCTAGATGTGTATGGCGTTTGCTTGTCGACAGATGGTACACCCTGATGGAACATCCAAGGCTTTTAATTTGTTTATGACATCTACATCCTTGGGTGTGCAAGCCTAAGCCTGGGCCTCTCCTGCTCTCACCCCTCCCCTCCACGTGTGTGAGGCAAACATTTAAAACGTACATTGTCTGCTGCAGGCCATCATCAATACAGGCATGCTAGACATCTCGGCTGCCTGCCTCAAGAAGGCGCACAAGTACATCCACAACACGCAGGTGGGTGCGTAGCTGAGTGGGTGCTTTTGTCAGGGCAAAGGAGCACAGCGCTGCTAGTAGGCAGACGTGAATCCTCAGGACTTACCAATTACTTGCGTGTTACAATATAAAGGCAGGCTCCCCACTCCTACTCCCCCTATTTACTTCCAACCTCAAAAGTATGCGCACCCTAGTCTCCTTTGTTACTGACTATGAATGTTGCAGTGCTGTATATGCGGCCAGAAAAAGGATCCACACCGCGCTACTTAAAACTAAATTTGCGCAATTTGGATTAGAGAGAGAAATGCAGAAACAGTCAAAAATCAAGAAGAGGAGCGCATGTCGTTTGCTTTGCTCTGTCGTTGAATGCTGTAAAGCGTGTTGAGTTGTGAAACAAGAGCAAATCCCTGGAGCCTAGAGCGGGGGAAACCTCTGTTGCTGATCATGAGAATTTTGACCTTAAAATTGAAGCCAGCCCTCTGGGTATGTGCAGGTGGTCGAGGAAGCACAGCAGCCCCTTTCTAAGTACTACCGCCACATCAGCAAGGGGGCGTGGCCTTTCTCCTCACGCGATCACGGCTGGCCCATCAGCGATTGCTCCTCTGAGGGCCTGAAAGCCGCACTGAGCCTTGCAAAGCTGCCACCAAACATGGTAGGGGTGTGGGGGACGTTTGGAGCAAAAGGCATGCATGGCTTCCAGCTTGCCAACTTGCGGCCATCAGTCATCACAATGTAAGGTTGAAAGCAGTTTGGTTCCACTGTCGCTGCTGCTTGTGTAAAGCCTCTCTTATGCCAACCACGAATTTCTGCCATTCATACAAACTCCCCACCTCAAGAATGATCTCTGTAGGCGATTGCACCACGGTGTTTTATGAATGCTCCTTAAATGCCTTCTGCAGGTTGGAGCCGGAGTGTTCAAGGAGCAGCTGTACGATTGTGTCACCGTCATCCTCTCTTACCAGGTCAGACGCTTGAACATCATTGTTCTCAGACGACATTGTTTTCAATTGACAGCTTGTAATTTTTATCACAGTTATACGCCGCAAAAGTGTCCATCAGACATTTTGCAAACAGTCGAGGAAACGTTTATTTGATCACTTCCTTTCCTCATGATCCGTCAAAGCTCTAAAATCTGTATCAAATCTTGTTCCAACGTGTCGCTCTTGCCGCTCAGAATTTTGATGGTGGCATGGCAACGTACGAGAACACACGGTCCTTCCATGCCTTGGAGGTACGTGCAAAGCACAAGTGTCTGTATCTGTCTTCAGCATGGTAAAGTGCCAGCAAATACAGTCTCTGGAGTTTGAAGCTGCAATGACATAGCTACACCAAGACCTGGGCACAGAAGTCCATTCATCACCTGCGAGATCAATTAATTAGTAAGTGTTTAGGTAGGAATGTCACAGATGCAAAAAAGCTAACGTACTGCTCCAAGGAGTAAATATTTGGCTACCTTAATATGTCATTTACAAAGACAAAATAAATATTATTTTGAGCAGCCTATTTTTGGCTGGGTCCTGCAGGTCTTGGATTCAACTTCCTGCCAAAATGCACTTGTTGGAAAAACCCCAACTTCTTTGCTGTAGTAAGTTCAAGCATCAAAGGAAACTTACAGCCCCTATTGGATGTGAGCACTATATAATATCAGTGCAGATCACACAAAAACACACATAATCTGCAAAAGCTCGCAAATCATTCGCTAAACACCACAACTCATACAGACCAAACAATTAGCACTTTGCAAAAATTATTTTATTGGGCACCTCGCAATCATTTAGACACGCAAACCTTATGGAGCAGTACGGTAGTTTGCACGAGGAACACTCATACACATATACGCAATAAGAGTTTACACTATAAAGATGAGTACCGTACCTTTCTTATATCACCCCGGGTAAATATCGTTTTTTGCCCTCCGGATTGATGCCGGCATCGTAAAATATATTTATTCATAGGATCCGGGTTAGCGAAAATAAAGTTTGGTGGGTGAGTGAACAGTGATGAGCAGAGAAAGCCCCTCCGCCTCCCCCCGCTACCCTCCCAGGCCCCGCCTCACCTCGGCCCCAGCAACAACACCAGCCCCAGCGTTAGCAGCACCGGTTGCGCCCAAAGATGTGTTCCAGCGGACGCTGCAGCGGACGTTTGGCAGCTTTTTCATCAAGTCGGCAGCGACAGCAGAGGAAAAAGCAGCGTTGCAGCAGCAAAAGGAGGATCAACAGAAAGCCGACCAGACTGCAGCAGGCAAAAGAGGAGAGGGCTCAGCGTGAAGCAGCGTCAGCACACATGCAGACGCACAAACTCGCATGCGCACACACACACACACACACACACACACACACAAACTCGCATGTGCATACACACATGCGCATACACAAACTCGCATGCGCGCACACACACACACGCATACACACACATTCACACACACACACTTGTACGCACAACACGCACGCACATGCACACGCACACGCACAAGAAGCGAGAAACGAAAACACACATGCACACGCACAAGCGCGCATGTGCACGCATACACACGCTTGTACAGGCACTGGCTGGGCTAAATTCCCACCGGGGTTGGTGCGGGGAAGGCTAAAGTATTTATTTACAGGGTCCAGGGTTACCCGGGGTTACATTTAATATTCCTGAAATTTGGGCACCGGGGGGAGTACGGTAAGGTACGGTATACAATAAAGATGAGTATACACAATAAAGACGAGTATACAAGAAGGATGAGCACAAACATAGAAATACTAATACATGCAAGCAGTTAGTAGCACACCTATGTAACTACACGTAAGCACGCGTGTGCCTGACTGCAGGTGCTGAACCCCAGTGAGACATTTGGCAACATCATAGTTGACTACTCCTACGTGGAGTGCACGAGTGCATGCATCACAGCTCTCGCGGCCTTTAGAAAGTCATACCCAAACCACAGGTGACATACATTTGATTGCGAGCAACTTGCACAGCGCTCACGCTTTTAAATCATGGATGCACGCACCCACTATTGCCCGTGCAGTGCAAGTCAGGACCCAAACGAAATCACAGCCATAAATGCATTAATTTAGGAGGCTGCAGCACACAAAAATGTAATGCCAAGCTTTTGTTCTCGGTCATACTTAATGTGTGTTGTTTTGGACGTAGAGGGTCATGGCTGCCCTAGACAAGCAAAGATCACTGCTTGTCAATTGCGCTTGACGGACACATGGAGATATGCACACTTTGCTGCACAGGCCCCAGGAAATCGTGGCTGCCCTTGACAAAGCTGAGGCCTTCATCCGGAGCATCCAGCGGCCTGACGGTTCTTGGTAGGGTTTGGTGGTGATGGTATGATTTGCTTCAACTGCCAAGCCTTGTTGCGTATTTTATTATTTCTGTAAGCAATCGAGCTTTGCTGCAGGCAACTCGACAATGCCGTGCGCACAAGAGCATTCAAATTTGTGGGGGTATTCTACTTTTGAGTTTCAGCAAGGCTTTTCATTTTGGAAAGGGGCACTGAACTGTTCCAATGAGTTGGTCTGGACAGTTGCTTCGCTCGTCGTCGTACTTTGTGCTCTTTTTCATGTGCCAGGCTATTACCAACCAGTGTTCATCTTCCAGACTGCTACAGCGTAAATCATGCGCTATCATCCTTGTTGCAGGTATGGCTGCTGGGCCGTGTGTTTCATGTATGCCTGCTGGTTTGGCGTCAGTGGACTTGTAGCTCGTGGCTATGCTTGGGACACAGATGAGGTGCGTGGTGCTGGTGTAGTTGCGTCTATGTGTGCGTATGTATGTGTCTGCGTATGCCAGCGTGTATCTGGGTGCAGCTGTTGCCTGCTGTATATTGCTACCGTATTTTGTTTTGTGTCAGACAGGAGTGTGCCTATGCTTTTTGACGGCTAGTGGTTGCCCATTGCAAAAAGTGAGTTTGTTTACCTACCTCATGCAATGAAGACAAACATTGGCATCCGCTGCTGCATCCTATGAAAATTGATCAAAGCGAAAGTGGATGCCTGTTCGCTCCATTTTTTAAGGTCTTGTCTTTCCGCCTCTCTCATCTTATACCTCTACAGGCCATCCTCCGGACATGCGAGTTTGTGCTAAAGCACCAGCAAGACGATGGTGGCTGGGGCGAGAGCTATCTGTCTTGTCAGAACAAGGTGTGTGGTGCGCGTGCGTGCATATGTGCATGCGTGTGTGTATTGTGTGTGTATGTGTGTGCGTGTGTGTGTGTGAGTGAAAGTGTGTGTGCTGGTTGTGCGTACAGAGCACTCGTGAAACATTACGAAGTAGCTTCTGCATGTCTGGAGGCAAGCTGGTTTTGCATAAAGCACATTGCCACCGTAAGCTAATCAGTCGCAATTAAATAAAGAGTATGCACGAAGCTCATTCTTTTTGTCCAGTCTGGTGCAAATAAAAATACGTTGTTACCAATCAGGTCTACAGTCAACTACCTGGACCATCTCACGTGGTGAATACAGCATGGGGCATGCTGACGCTCATAGAGGCTGGCTACCATAAAAAGGATGCTGCACCCTTGCACAGGTGACTGCTCCCTGAGGGGGGCAGCGTTTGTCGTAACACAGCGCATTTGTTCGAACTTATTTCTGGTAATTGCAATACAATCCTATTTTGCTAACTGTGGATTAATGCCAGCCGGTTTCTTTCTGCATGGCATTGATATGCTGTAAATAAGGTCTTAAAAACCTGGTCCGCTTGTTTTTTGCATGCTACCTTATAAACCTGGAAACACTCATGATTCTTAGGGGCGCAGGCCGCATTCAGTGCACTTACAATGAGACTCTTTGTCTGTGGCTAGAAGGTGGATTTAAGTTCTTACTTTACACATGGCTGCAACTTCTGTAATTTTGTGCTCTTTCGGCACTCATGCAGGGCTGCAAAGCATTTGATGTCCATGCAACAGGCCAATGGTGACTGGCCGCAGCAAACCTTCAGTGGTGTGTTCAACCACAACTGCATGATCACTTATGCGAACTACAGGTGGGTGGTTTGTTTGGTACTGCTCTCCCACGTGCCGTACGTAGCTTGCAGGAGATTTTGCTTGATCTGTGAGTGTGTGTGTGTGTGTGCTTTGAGCAAACAATGTAGAGGGAACTGTCAAGCTCCATAAGATCCGCAAAGAAGAGATGACACACTTTGCATTCGATTTGCAGTACAGATGGTCTCCAGCTGATCAGACTCTTGCCATGTAATTCTGTTAAAATAGATTTTTCTCCTCTAACATCTGCAGAAACATCTTCCCCACTTGGGCTTTAGGGCTGTACCGTCGCGCAGTCCTATTGGAAGAAGACGTTTAGACTCAGTACACGCAAAGATCCTGAACAATTGCAATGATACCTTGAAGTGAAGGTTGACTCCAAACTAGACTGGAGTCCTGTCTAGTTGTACTGATGCCGCTTATAAATTCCCTCTAGAGCGTTCCAGTGTTGTCCTCTTGTGTTTGGTGGAAGAACTCCATGGTAGTTACTAAGGTTATATTGTTATATTTCATTGAAAAGGCTATGCAATGGGGATTGCATTGGGCGATTCAAATTAGACAACGGTTTCAGTGTGACTGGAGTCTTGACTGGCACGATGGCACGCCTAATTGGTGGCAATGACGAATTGTGTGCGACCTGGAAGGGGCGTTGGTTGCGTGCTGAGTATGGCTATTAGGTAGTTATGAGGTTTAATTAGTAGGAAGGTTTGGGAGTGGGATTGTGTGCACGTAAAAACAGGCAGTGTAGTATATGGGCCAGGTATGCCATGTGTCATGCCACAGGTAACAGACGCATCCTGAGCAGGCAGTGAAATCACTCCCCACATTTATTAAGGAAAAGGAGCCACATTAATTTACTGGCTCATAAAAAACAATTAGTTCATGGAGGAATAATTGAAGCTTGTTATTATTCTGGCTTAAGACATTGAAACACATCGTGAGCTCCTGTTGGGGGAAACAGAGATGCATATAGTCTGCGGAGAGAAATCATGTGGGGATTGGCGCAGTAGAAAAAACGTGCTGCAAAGGTTTGTAAGGTTTACAAGTGTGCAAGGTTTACAACGCTTTTGTAATCACGGCACGTTGCGTCATACCAAGAAGGGGTTATGGGAAGGCCCAGCTGCATTTTGCACGACATTTGTCTTGCTGTCATACCAGTGGCATCAGCAGCAAGCGTAATGGATCTAGGAAGTGTTGAAAGTTTGTAGCAGGATAGAGTTACAGAGTTACTGATAAAGCCATCAGCCAAAAAGTGTGACTGCTAGGCTGCGTTTGTAAAACGCGTAAAAAGAAAAATATCAATGATTTAGCACCAAGTACACATCCCACGAAAATATTCAGGTGTAAGTGGTAGTTAATATCTAAAGCGTAGACAAAAAGTAGACAAAAGTGTGTACCTGCCAAACATGAGACACACGAAAGGCAATGATATAAAGGAAAGAAAAGAAAAACTACGCAGGCAGTGAAAACCACTCCCCACATTAATTATGGAAAAGGAGCCACTTTGGTATCGAGTATCGTAAAGCTCCTCCACTGTGGGCAATGATAAAATAAAGCAGGGCGAGTCTAAAAGTGCACTTTAAGCACAAGGACTCCTCGGAGATGTAGTACGAAGTAGAAAACGACCCCTTCTTTACAAACTCCCCGGTTTAGCAGAGGGAAAACGGAAACATGGGGCGCTTGTAGTATTAGGATTGAAGTTCTTGATTGCGTTTAGAGTTCCGAAAAGATTGGAGGACAGTCTCGTTTCAAGCATGTGTGAAACAAACGCGTCTTTGTGCTCACCCCTCCAAACCATATGTGGCTGGTTCAAACTATATTCCATGACTCCATTCCCAGAAGCAAAATATGGGACCACCTTCGTAAGAACCAAACCTGTCAATAATCCTTGAAAACTTGTATAAAGCTGATGAACACACTGTTGGATGGGGATAAATCAGCGGCTTTTTGGTGTGAAACCGTTTGTGACAAGGTGCCCCCTCTCCCCCCTGCTGTTTTCCAATTACTTGAACAACATTGACAGCAAAGACTTATGGGGCACAGGGTGCGCTCACAATGTTTTGCTGTGAAAAAAATGCTGTTTGCTGATGACCTTTCCCTCCCTTCCCAATGAACACGCAAATCTGCAGACCATGCTAAGCAAGCTGAGAGTATACGCTGAGAAGAACAAGTCTCTCACTGTCAACACACAGCCAGAAGTCAGAGGTAATGTGCTTCAATTCCAACTCTGAATACCTGC
>Ga0307945_1001178_pt1:5000-19992 | contig 19992 bp, 21 predicted proteins | sample OrgLakmetagen228_FD_201818 | JGI IMG/M metagenome (GOLD analysis project Ga0307945, IMG submission 201818) | Saline water microbial communities from Organic Lake, Antarctica - #228 | ecosystem: Environmental > Aquatic > Non-marine Saline and Alkaline > Saline | place: Antarctica...
TCCTTGGATGTGGTGGCGATGGAGATACGGGTGTTAGAGCTGCTTTTTGATTTAGTGCATTGATGTAAGGCTGTCTGTGGCTATATGTGAGTAGCCGTGTATGACTGCAGCTGCTATAGCTGCTAGCTCTGAACGTGAGATGGTGTTGGTTATACCCATGTCTTTTGGGTTTACATAGGGGGAAACATTTAGGTGAGGGTGATGTACGCCTGATCCGGTGTCTTGCCCTACTTCAATCTTTGGAGGCTGCCATCAGTGTAGGTCCAATCCCGCCAATCTTTCACCTTACGGGTTAGGTTTTGGCTGGAACTGTTTTGGGGTGCTTTGTCGATATTACAATTATGAGGTTAGTCAGTGCTAATCAGGGCACTTGTTTTATCTGGGCCTTCTGAGGCTTGAGGGTGGTCATTGGGTAGCTTATTTATTTTGTTAAATCCTGAGTGCTGTCCGGAACCTAAGGCTGTTTGGTAGGAATGGTTATGTATGTTTTGAATTTCCCACTTTGCCTCAGGGATTTCTTTGGCAAGTTATTTTAGCCAGTCTTTGTTGTGAGCATTGAGGCAGACCCTGCCCTTGGTGTTCGATATGGCAATGATCTGCAATTCCCAGGAGTGTTCGGAAAGTGGTATTTGTATGTTGTTCCAGAAGGGCACATTCGCGTAATGGACTTGGTTTGATGGGATGGTGCCCAGGAATTTACATATGTGTGAGTAGTTGCGGTAGAGGGAGGCATAGTGATTGGTGGTCATACTTTTATTCCAGAAGGTAGGGAAGAAACATGAAGGCAGCTTTTGCCTCTGTGCTAAGGGCAGCAGAGTAATTTGCGTGCCTTGTTGCTAAATAATGGTGTTTTCATGGTAAATGGGATGGCAGATGGAGAAACCAGAATGTGGGGCGGAGAAGGCATTGGTGTTTGCTCCAAACACTTTGTCACTTGGGTGTTCACTCCAGTAGTGGGGGAAATTGGGGTCATAGAGGGAGGGTGCCATTTTTTCTTTAGTGACTAGGGCCCACTTATGAAAGGCGGCAGTAATATGGGAGGGAAGCATCCGTGCGAAAGAGTCTTTGGTTTTTTTGCTCGTATAATGTCTAGATGTAGAGGTGTCTTTACGTGCAACGAGGCCTACCAGTTCTGATGCAAAGCTAATGGGAGGAGGTTGGACGTGATCGTGTAGACTGCTGCATTTTGCCCTATTAAAGGCCTTTAGTAGTATGCTAAGGTGCTCGGGAGTAAGCATACCTTTACACTTTCCGTCGACACTTTAAATACAGGCTAATGTGTCAGTGTACACTTCAGGAAGCATAGTGTCATCTGGGGAGGATAGAATACTCTTTTCTTGATACTTCATGAGATCATTGGTTGTGATCCACTACTAACAAGAATGTCCTGTGGCCGTAATGTCAGCCTGTGGGTTGGTGGGTTGGATATCAAAGCTAACTTTGTTACGAAGATTGACATTGTAGGGTTGGTACGCATTGCCCTCTTGGATGCATGGCAGAGAACTCTTGTTTTTGAAGATCATTTAGGTGTTCATCTAGTGCGTTGCAGCTTATTTTAAGCAAGCATTGCCAGTGGTATGTTTAGGTCCTTCATCAGCCAGAAAGTCTCGAATGCCACATTAGCTATCGAAAGCGTGGCCCAAGGACGTCTACCAACTGATTTGAGAGTCACCTCAGTATTGTCGTTGGAGGGTGCACAGGTGATGCCACGTGGCATAACCCTCCTCCTTTGCATCTCATGTTTTCATATTGTATAGTCCCTTCAACAAACAGCCTGCACACTGAATTGCGCCTGGCAGATCCTGCAGAAGTGTTAGCACTTCCTTGTCTCCAGCAATCACTTGCTCGTAGGTATCAAACGCTCCAGCTTCTCTGCTGTTTTGTGCTGCACAGTGGTAGTGTTTGGTACCTACCTGACCAACACTGAGCCCTGTACCCTTTCCGGATGGTGTCATGCATTGGACGCATGCCTCTCCTTTTTTGCATGCCATTAGGGGAGTGCTGAAGGCAAAGTCTGTCTTGTCATTGCGTGATCGCGCATACATTCTTCTGATGTCAGAAAATAGGTGACTTTTAACCATCACCTTATGAACGCAGACTAATGAAGTAGCAATGGCCCTAGTACAGGCTTACCTCAAGCTTGATGGTAACAACTCATTGGAGAACAGATTGGACGAGTTACCTGATTGCCCTGGATGATGAATTTGGTGAGTTTTGTGCCTGGAGAGAGCTGCACCTTTGCTTCTGGCCAGGGCCATGCAGGCAACAAGATGTAGGAAAAGAAAAGAAAACTACGCAGGCAGTGAAAACCACTCCCCACATTAATTATGGAAAAAGAGCCACTTTGGTACCGAGTACCGTGAAGCTCCTCCACCGCGAAAAGGAAAGGAAAAATCAATGGGGGTCAGGAGGGTTGCAGGCTTGGCCTGAAACCGGCTCCTGGTGAGAGTTGATAACAATATTGGAAAGGGCACGTCTGGTATGGACAAGTGTAGCAGCAAAGTTCACAGAGTGCACATGGAGCTTGGAGGCAAGCTTCTTAACTCTTTGAGAATCGAGACCCAGTTCCTTAAAAGGCTTCAGAGTGTGAGTGTTGTAGATGGTGCCGCGTGCAGCCAAAAGGATGATGTGGAGAGTAACGGAGGCTCCTTGGAGAATGATGCTTTGGTCTTTGTGCTGTCTCTTTGCGGCGTTCCGAGAAGCCAACAGTTACACGGTGAAAAAGGTCTTACGTGCTGACATATAGTTGAACACATGTGTGCACGGTCTAATGATTGCTGGTCAGCCTATGTTCTGCCATAGATGGTCTGACCCAATCGTATATCTACCAACAGAAGCTGCAAAACTGTGAGCTCATTCTTGATCTCAACCGTTTTGTCGTAGATGTCAGGGAGAGACACTTGGAGTACTGGACACCTTATTCTGACACGCATCCAAGAGAACGCGGCAAACGCTCTACTTATCACCAATGGTGTGCTTTTTGTACAAGAAGGGCTCTGGTCACTCATTCGCCTTACATCCTTCCCAAATACATGTTTCTCAACCCGTCTTGTGATGTCATTTGCAGGACAGCTCGTTTCAGACTTCGTGTCCACACCCTACGTTTCAAGACAGCGACCAAGAATCAAAGTAACGCCCCCACTTGTGACCTGTATGATATTGATGATATTTAAGATAAGCCGCATGTCCTTTTTCACTGCATTAATCCCCACGTGATTTCTCTCCGTAGGTAAAATGCAACTTTGTTTCCCCAAACAAAAGCCCATAATGTATCTACTTTTTTAAGCACAAGCCAGCCACAAGCTTTATTATTTCCTCCATGAACTAATTGCGTTTTACGAGCAGGCTAGCAGTCGCACTTCTTGACTGAAGGCAATTTTATTGTTAACCTTGTAAACCTTGTGTATGCGTGTGTGAGCGAAGGACAAACATTCCTCCACTGCACATTGAATAGCTAGGCAAGATCTCATGGCCCTGCCAGCATTTTGATGCAGCACACCAAACACTCAATACGCAAATCAGGTACGTGGAGCAGATCAGACATACCTGGACGCTCGGACCGCGACGCGCCCACGTCTTCGTTTTCGAAACAACTCGACCGGTTGGTTACATGTAACTGGATTTCGATCGCTGGAAGATGTAGTGCGATTTATTTACGATCGCATGCAGCCACGAATCTGAACCGAGAATAGAAACGGTGCGTTTGACGTGTTCGTTCATAAGATATATTTTCTTTTCTCGTATTGAGCGAGTATTACACACTATTACACACTAGAACAAGACAAGTGGGGGTAAGCGTCGCTCGCGACGCTAGATAAGTTTGGGTCGACCCGAAGATCTTATGGCATGGGTAGAGAGAGAGCCACTCTCTACATGCGCTTTTGCAGTCCAGAGGCCAGCACCACTTACTGCACCTGCGGTACGCTCGCAAGACATCTGGCTTGGTAGTGCCCACAAAGTATCTGAGCAACGCGTGCGTGCGTGCGTGCGTCTGTGTCATGGACTAATTAGCATATTGACCTTCCCAGCACACCGAGGGACAGTGTGACAACACAGGAATAAAACAAGTGCCAGTGGCACATGGAGGCGCAGGGCGTGCGCCCTCGTCCTCCTGACTTTTGAATCAAGTGAAGCTGCTTGAAAGCTGCTTCTCCGCACGTCAAGCACTTGTGCACATGCTGTTCACCTCTTCTGCATGCTTGGGGTGTCTTGAGGCAGGGTGATGAGGAGCTCTCTCCCTCCTACGCTGCTCGCCATCTTCCACCAAAACTACATGCCCTTGCATCCCATTAAATTTTAAAGTCCCTCAAGGAGCAAGACCTAAATCCACAATCCACAATCCACGAAACAATCCACGAGGCAACCGAGTTAAAATTCCTGCAAATTGTTTAAGCTGCAATTGTTATAGAAATGTCAATAACACCCTAAGATCCCCAGGTCTTCGAGTACCAAAATTTCCACGAGGCCATCACGAAAAGATATTATCACGAATAACATTGGATCAGTACGGTATGTCCAGGCTGGCCCGACAATGGGGTCACCTGCAAAGAAGCAGAGAGTCCGCTGCTTAAATCCTGCCATCCGCTCTGGAGGGAGCTTAAAGACTGGGGATGAAGCACTCCGTGTCGACGACAATCTTGGTCGCCTCATCATGTATCCTGTGGAGCTCCAGTTCAACTTGAGGGGCACAACAACGCTCCTTGTAGCTGCAGGTGCGTGTGCCTTGGAAACTGTATGATGTGTGTGCGTGTGTTGTCTCTCTTTGTGCGTTGTAAGCTCCACAATGCTTTGCAGGTCATGCATGACCCGTGCGTGCAAGCTGCACTGAGCGTGAGCGTAGCAAAAGCAGGGTTAAAGCCATACGAGCCAGGGGAACCAGCAGCTTGCGCTGTCAACCAGTCTGCCTGCACGTGCCATGGGCAGAGAACCCCATACCATTTTGCTTGTTGTTCCGCAGATGCCTTCTCCCAGACAGCCCAGCCCGTGTGCTGAAAGAGGATCTGCTCAACAAGATGAAACCAGAGTGCAAGGAGCTGCTGCAGGTACGTGTCTGGCCAGTAAAGCAGGTGGGCCAGTGAGCAGGTGGGCCAGTAAGCAGGTGGCATGCACTTGCGCCGCTGGCCGCTAGCACCTGTCCTAACATTCATCTTTGCGCGGAGCCAGCATGCTGCACTTCAACAGACGATTCAGCACGCTTGTGTGTTGTGCTCTGGCATGCATGTCTCTCCCTGAACCTCTGATTTTTGTCAGGAGGCATATGCAAGGTGTTTGCAACCTGTCAATGGCTGTAGGACGTCTCTCAGGCCATGGCTGAACTGGAGGGCCGTGAAGTGAGCTCAGACCTGTGGGAGGTCGGCTTCTTCTGGCTGGCTCACTGTGTCCACCGGCTTCCATCCTTGCGAGAGCAGTTTGATGGGCCCGAGGCCTTCCAAGAGGCCGCAACAGCTTTGCGTACGGCCTTCCAGGTGGCCTTCGAGACTTCGCTGCAGGGCCCCTGGACAGCAGGAGCAGCAGACAGAGAGAGGGCAGAGGGCAGGGAGTGGTGTCATGAAGATCCTCATGAGGAGGACTCTAGCGCTATGAGCAAGGTGCGTGTCCAACAAGCAGTGCTCTTAATGTTTTGGAGCATTCAGCCAGCTCAGTTGCTACACAGGCGTGGTGGGCTGATGTGTGTGGGTCCAGCCAAAAGTCTGGTCCAGGTCAGCTGTCAATTACTTGCGCACGCACACACGCAGCCAAGCACGCAGGCACACAGCCAAGCACGCACGCATGCACGCATGCATGCACACACGCAGCCACGCACGCACGCACGCACACACACACACAGCCACGCAGGCACGCAGTCACGCACGCCAAACGAGCACGCTTAAGCAGCGCACGCACACACATACACACACGCACACACATGCATGCACACACGCACACACACGCACTTACGCACGCATGACACACGCACGACACACGCACGCACGCAAACACATGCCCTCAGGAAACATTGGACCTGCTTCTCAAAGAAGCAAGCCACATCTACGTACTGCGAACGGAGCGGAACCAGCAGAGCGCCCACCCATTGACCAGTGCCCGTAGCAGCATCGAGGAGTGCAAGCAGCTCCTTGATTTGTACACAGCAGCAGTGGAAAGCAGTGTGCCCTTGCTCGCACCATGCTCACACCTGGCCAAGCTGTCCTGTGAAGTTATGAAGGGGTGGGTGCAGAGGAAGGAGCAGCTTGCGGCTGAGAGGGTATGCACCAGTAAAAAGTTCCGGAAGCTGCGGTTGGGCAAGCCTCGTGGCTAGCAAGATTTGCCATTTCCTGCAGCAACCTCATGCACTCATATGAGTGTGGTATCTGGCTTGGTGTTTTAGTGCATGATTAACTTGTGGCTTCCGCTCCACAAGTTGCGCATGCACAGTGCGCTTGGGAGTTGTGGTGTGAGGACAACACTTGCACAAGCCCCTTAATTATGTTGGATGCAAAACTACTCCCAGTTGTTTTCTTTTCTTTTCTTGCTCAAACTCGTCCATAAAAGTTAAGACGTGCTTGTCGGGTTTCACACGCAAATGTGTGGGTGCTGACTTTTTATGCACCTTTTCTTGCCGCTAGTGTGCACAAATTTCATGAAAATACCTATTTTCCCCATAACTTCCTTGGCGTTAAAAGAAAAGACTACGCTGGAAGCAGCATAATGAAGGGAAGGAGCTGATGCAGGTGCCTGCACCACACCAGCTGCTCACCGAGGAATTAAAAGGCAAGGGTAGTGTGAATCAGGGGGATTGTGTGCCGAAGCACTCACACCCACAACCCGCCCCACACTGTTAATATGTTCATGGCTTCTATTGTTCTGTAGCATGTATCTTGTCCGAATAAGTTTGGTTGCTTGCTTGACTGTATGTTCATTAAGTTTTGCTGTTAGTTCAAGGCAATCATAAAAGTTTAGTCCTAAGTCTTCCGTGCGGGATCTCCTCACGAAAAAATTTCACTTTTCTTAACGATCGCTTGCAGACGATTAAAGGTTAATTTATAACTTGTCTATTTCCAAGCAACTTCTTCATCTGGTTCTTTCGAAGAGATTCGGGTATTCCTTTAAAAGAACAAAAAACGAGGCGTGTCTAAAAACATGTCTGCTCACCAATATACCACCTTTTTGCACAAATACCGAGTCACCTTAAAACGGCGTAAACTTGTCTCCATAGATGAATGCGGTTTCGATCAGAGATACCGACATATGGATACTATTTAAAAGGAACTCCCGCAATCGCTGCCTACAAGACATCCTCCACACAGAGGTATAGGTACACTTTGAAAATGGCAATTTCATCACATGACGGTACACATACTTACGATTTATCTTCCTCATCTTGTAAAGCAAACGATTTCAATGATTTATTAGCACGTTTACCGTATCCTTACTGCTTACTACTAATTGTCATCATTTGTATACAGCTGCTGCTTTCGATTTTATTACAGTTTCCGTTTGGTATTTTGAGGTTTACCTCGTTCTCATAGGTTGAGCAGCCATTCCAGGCTGATGCCTTTGTAATTTTGACTGAAATAGACAATACGCAAACCTGTCTACCTGTCTCGCTTATACTGCGCTCATCGTTCAGAGCACAGCTGTTCACACATGTCAGTCGTGCTTAAGGCACTTGTCGTGCACTGGTCGCCATGGACCAGTCATCTATTGTGCACTAGTCTTTCACCACTAGTATTCTATAGTGCACCAGTCATGTAATCTACTGTTCCTAACCTGCTCTACTACTGGTGCACAGCTAGTGCACTAGTCGCACAATTTTCTGCAGTGCACTAGTCACACAGTTATCTAATGCACTGCTACTCATACAGCACCAGTTATCTGCAGTGCACTAGTCTAGTCTACTATTATCACTAACCTGCTCTACTTACCGGGACGCAACTAGTGCACTAGTCATACAGCACCAGTTATTATCTAGTGCACTTCTCGTACAGCACCAGTCATATATAGTGCACTACTCATACAGCACTAGTTATCTACAGTGCCCAAATTATCTACAGTACACTAGTTATCTACAGTGCACTAGTTGTCTAGCAGTCACACGTTTTGACTGATGGCTTAGCCTGTAAACCTGAAAACTAGTTATCTCCTGTGCACTACTCATATAGCATATAGCACACTAGTCATACAGCAATAGTGACTTGCAGGGCACCAGCCCTACAGCACTAGGAGGTATCTAGCTACAGTGCACTTTTCATACAGCACCAATTATCCAGTGCTCTAGTTGCGCACCAGTGGTGCGCTACATGTACGTGTGCTAGTCGTGATCAGGCAATAACTAGGTACTAGTTTGTGTCTATTGTGTCTGAGCTTTGGATTGATTGTTGACTGGTGAGGACCAGTCCCAGGCCGATCAGCCAAACATACAGTCTGGCTGAAGGTCCCCCCATGTAAACCTAAATCTAAATCTATTGACTAGGTACTAGAAATACGCTAGCCATGCGCTAGTCGTGCGCTAGACATGCGCTGGTTGTGTGCCAAACATGCGCTAGTTGTGCGCTAGAGGTGCGCTAGTCGTGTGCTAGAGGTGCTCTAGACACCTGAATTGCAAAGCCTGTGTGTGTCCTCTTCATTCTGCCGCGGAGAATAACTGGCCTTCACTTAGCAGTGATTCCACAACGCCCCTGACCTGCAACAGAATGTGTGTGTATGTGTGTGACACCATCTTGGTATGACCAACATTCCAAGGGATGCATTTTTTTCTGAGCTTATGGATTTTTTTGTGGATGACCAATCGAGACCAGTCAGCAGCCGATCAGCCAAACAACCTGGCTGAAGGTCACCCCCCATTGTAACCATCGTAAACATAACCAAGGGAGGCACTATGGAAACACCTTAGGCGTACTCGCATGCTGATGCCTTTGTTGTCCGTGTTTCAAGACAATGCCTTCAAGACATGTACGATCGTGATGAGTATATCTTCAAGGATGGTAATCATACTGCTTGTATGCATTTTACTACCCGTGGGGTCAAACAAGGCTGCCCTCTGTTTCCCCTGCCTTTCCCCCTTGCTTATTATTATATTCAGGTCAGACATTCCTGTGAGAGTTCTTGCCCCAAAGCTCCCACCCAATTCTGAGTATGCAGGAGCTTGAGCTGGACCTAACTGAGCAACTATGCATAATCAGATCGTGCCGGGGGGCGCCCAGGATGCAGGGCCAGGATTTATCTAGGGAAGGCCTGCCAAAACGGGGTCCTCAGAATGTGGCCCCGCGGCTTGCCTCACCCACAACGATGGTTGGACAAAATATTTGGAGCATTGCGAGGGGGGTCCGGAGGTCGGGGCGGGGGTCCAGGAAATAATCGCTCAATTTTGGCCGGGAAAAGCTCGATTCTATGCGAGGAGCTCGAGCACTACAGGGTGCATGGTTTGGGAGCCGACTGGCGCGACAAGTTTTTTTAATTTTAACTTGTAGAAGTTGTCAGTGCCATGTACTGAGGACATTGTAAGTTTGACGAGTAAAGAGCAGTTTAGCATGCTTGGCTGGTGTAGGCAGACAGTGAAATTTGAATCTCATAGCCTTTGAAAATCTCAGCTGTCGCTGCCCACCATGGCCCAACCCCAGCATGCCTTGACAGGGCATGCCTTGGGAGCATACTGAAGGGCTTCCGACACTCAGGTGATGGCCAGAAAGCTTGTTTTCTGGGTTTCCAGGTATGCACCATTTTTGCCCGCCAGCAAACAGGCCCGCGCACGAAGTCCTTTAGGGGCAAATTTTCACCCCCCTTTTTTTGCTTTGATGGGTATGGTTTGACCCTAAACCTGTCTGGTAACAAAAGATTTGGTGAATTTCGGACCAAAACCTGCATTTCTACACCCATTTTACTTTTCTGGCAGGGAAATGGCAAATGGCAAATGGCACAAATCCAGCCCCCCACTCTCACCCTCGACCCCAAACTCATAAATTTTTATGCAAAGGTGTAACATTTATGTATAGAAACCTTCGGGTGACCTCAGATGTGCAATTTAGAAAAGGGGCATCAATTCCCCCTTTTTGGGGTGGGGAATGGCTGACCTGACTTACAATAACAATAATAACGACATTGCTGAGGGGGTAACAGGGGCAGGCACTGTGACCGTGGGTGTGCACGTCTCACACATGTTGTATGCAGATGATCTGGATTTGCTGGATAACGACCCCCATCATAAAATTTATCACGTACCTAGATCAGCATACTAAGGTGATTGAGGCTACATGACAGTGCTGCAAGCTACAGAAAGACGATTGAGGCTACATGACAGTGCTGCTAGCTAAATTAAGGTGCTAGCCTTTGCAGTGCAACACAGTTTCATTCATTCCTTTGCAAAAACTAATTGGACCTATGAAATCAAAGGGTACACATGACAGACAACCTAAGGCAATTCAGATCACGAAAGAAGTGCTTTTGTTTGCAGAGGCCAGAGCAGATTGAGTTCAGACCTTGCAACCCCTAGGGCATCATTTAATCGTACTGCAGATTAATAGGAAAAAGCCGGGTTCTTTAACAAAGAGCGATCATAGGGTGCAAGGCTTGAACAATACAAGCTGCTAAATGTAATTATGCTTAACAATCTAGGTAGGTAAATAAAAAAAGGAGACAGCATAAACTTGCAAGCCTTACGGAATGGATCCCTTTGAGTGTGTATTGTGTGTGCATACATGTGTGTGTGTGTGCGTGTGTGTGTGTTTGTGTGTGTGTGTGTGTGTGTGTGTGTGTGTGTGTGTGTGTGTGTGTGTGTGTGTGTGTGTGTGTGTGTGAATGTGTGTATGTGAGTGACCGCTGGTGTGACTGTGTACATTTGTGTTTGTGTATGTATGTGTGTGCGTGTGTGTGGACGTGTGTGCATGCATGTGCGTGCGGCCCATCCATTTGCAGGCCCAAACTCATGATTGCCATACATGTTAGTCATAGACCAGGCACTGAAATTGATAGTCAGCAACAGACAATGCAAACCACCGACAGAAAAAGTGAAGAAGCGCCTGTGTGTAAATTATGATTCACCTCTTCTGCAACATGCGCTCCTGCCTGCAGCAGCAGCTTAACGCACTCATTGCGGCCTCCGCCACAAGCAAAAGTAAGGGGTGTCTCTCCAAACTGCACACACAATGCACAAATAATGGTGATAATGATCAAATGATCCACACATGAACGTTTAAGTACAAATCTACCTTGTCAGGTTCCTGTCTAAGATTTAAAGCGAGCTACCACATTGCATGCACGCTAGCGACATGTTCGCCAGACATTCCATTCATAGGCCAGGCACTGATATTGGTAAGAAGTGCCAGGCAATGCAAGCCATCATTAAGGTAAAGAGAGAAGTAGCACATTACAAACTAATGACTCACAAAAGAGTATGTGTTGGCATCCGCTCCTGCCTGCAGAAGCAGCTTTGCACACTTAGTGCGGCCTCCAAAACAAGCATTATGAAGGGGTGTCCATCCATACTGCACACACAGTGCCCAAATAATGGTGACAATGATCAAATGATCCAAACATGGACATTTAAGTACAAATCACCCTTGTCAGGTTCCTGTCTGAGTTTTAAAGCGAGCTACCACAACTCATGCGCGATGAAGGATGATTGCCAGACGTTTAAGTCATTGGACAGGCACTGACATTGATGGACAGTGACAGACAATGCAAGCCATCAACAGAAAAAGTGGAGAAGTGCCTGTGTGCAAATTATCAGAGGGGGTTGTCTGAGGCCTGGAATGGGTATGGTTTTTGCATGCTCCTAGGGTATGGGCCCCCTAACTTGCACGTTTCAAGCTCAGCTCTGATATGTAGGATTCCAACGCAGCTGAACTTGAAACGTGCAAGTTAGGGGCCCCATACCTAATCGGCCGCGGCGTGAACCCTACTTTTAAAACAGCCATATGCTGTATCTGACCAGCCAGCGCACCAAACTTGGTGATTTTTTGTGTTTTGAAATCCTCATAATAAACAAAGATCATTGCAAGAAAAATGGGGCAAAATGACGAAGTGTTTGGCATGATGTGCAAATTAATGTGCCATTCCCCCTGAAAAGCACCCTTCTAGGGTACAGGTGCACGACGTGTGCTTTTATTCCTGTCATTCTGTACGCAGGGCGACTTGTCTAAATCTGAGCACATGCTCGGGTAGCTTATACAGTCAGCACCAATTTGAAGCTAGGTTAGGCCCAATTTGATGAAGTGATGACGTGTGAGTAGTTGCATCTTTCATGCAAAAAGGAGCAGTGTTTGGGCTTTTGCCCAGATAACCCCCTCTGGCAAATTATGATTCACCTGATCTGCTATGTTGGCATCCGCTCCTGCCTGCAGCAGCAGCTTGACGCACTCAATGAAGCCTCCGTCACAAGCAGTAATAAGGGGAGTCCTTCCATACTGCATGCACAATCCACGTATAATGGTGATAATGATCAAATGATCCACAATCCAAATGCACGTCCTATAAGATTGGAAAATGTTAAATGTGCAGTATATAGTATATCATAGTATATGATGCGGTGTCATTCTGGCACTGCCAGAGCTAGATGGCATCAGAAAGGTCTTTCCACCTCAAAACCCCCAGCTTTCACCCTACGGTCAGGCCAGCCATACCTGTGAGAGTTCTTGCCCCAAAGCAGAAAAGTACATTTAAGTATGTAGGAACCTTAACTAGATATAACGAAGCTTCCCTGCACACTCAGTTTGTGGCGGGAGGTGCCCAGGTGGGCAAGGTGGAAATCTCTGCCAGAAAGTGGATTTCCAAAAGCGCCTCCCCGGTACCATCAGCTTACCAGGGGTGTTTGCAATAATACTGGGGACAGTTTGGTGAAGGTACGGGGGTATGGGGTGAAGGTACGGGGGTATGGGGTGAAGGTCCGGTTTTGGACCCCCATTTTGGCAGGGAAACTACAAAAAAACAAGGCTTTGGGCGGGACGCGTGGATTGCAAAGCTGATTTTTGCGATGACCATTGTATAACATAAGCTTTACAACATGACAATCTCATGGCTGAGGTGAGATCGTCTACATTTTGAGTATACTCACAACAAAGTCATGAGGTCGAGTTAGATTTGTAGTCAGATAACTGAGCACAGATCCTTGTTTTTTGCCGGTGCCCACAACGGCCCATCTCCAGCATTCCAGACCATAATACTTGACAGGGAATGCCTTGGGAGCATACTGAAGGGCTCCCAACACTCAGGTGATGGCCAGAAAGCGTGGTTCCAGGAATTTTAGAAATGCACCATTTTTGCCCAGCAAACGGGCCCACACACTTAGTCCTTCAGGGGCAAATTTCTAACCCTCTTTTATTTTGCTTTGGTGGGTATGGTCTGGCCCTAAACCTATCAGGGAAAAAAACAAATGGTAAAATTCGGACCAAAACCCGCATTTCTACACCCATGCCGTCTTTCTGGCAGGGATTTCCACACACCATGATTTTGGCCGACCGTGATTCGGATTGTACTCACACAGGGTGATTACGGTCAATACCGTATTTAAGGGTCCAAAATTCGAAATTAAAACGTGGCTGCACAGGCCTGATTGACACCAGAAAAGGGCCACATAGATGCCAATATGATCGCCTATTAGTGAGCAGCCCTGGGGAGAGAAATACATCAAGCTTCAAATCCCATGCCTTTGTGGCAGCAACCTTCAACAGCAACTGTCAACTTGCCAACGAGGTTTGTACACGCCCCTGGCATGTATGTGCTTGTATGCACATTCTACATCGATCACAGCTTTTCTGACAGTAGTGGCCGTGGAACTGTAAAAGCTGCAAGATCTTATAGCAATTGAGCATGTCTGGGGCACCTCCCAAGTACCCCCCGGGCCCAAGGGGCAGGCATCTATGCTTCATTTTGGCTGCAACGAGCAGCCAAGCTCAGATACCGATGGTGCTCCCTTATCAGGGGGGTCAGGGCCGCAAATGGCCATTTAAGCACCATCCTGGCCCTGGCATAGTGTGCCCATACACATGGCTGCATTAGAGATAGCTGGCCAATAAAATACACAAAGAGCACACAACATGGTGCACAATGCATAAGATCCAAAAATTTACACATTCGTAGGTACGTGTGTGTGTTTTATGTGTGTATGTGTGCATGTATGTGTGTTTTTGTGTGTGCGATAGCATGGTGCAGCCTCAAGGTAGGAGGAGAGGCACGTGGAGAACCAGCAAAAATGGCACAGGATTCGCCAAAAATATCCCACCTACCTAAGGGGCATTGCAGATTCCTAGAATTCGAGTATGGGATGTTGCCTGTTTCGGAAGCCTTGATAAAAAAATGGACGCAAAGAGAACTGAAGTGGTGGAGCTAACAAGTCAAGCTGCATGACCCACTTTGTCTTTCTGGTTGACAGGAGCACCATGCGCGAGTAAGCACCCTGCTACTTGGGCATGGCCATTTTTACATGCCAATTGAAGGGGATATCCATCCTGTATGAAATATCGCATGAAGATGGAATTGTATGTGAGAGAAGAATCAAGTAAATCAAGTATGTAAAAGGGAAACTGAACTAGAGATGTGCAGACAAGCATGATATATGTTTGCACCATACAGGGTGCACTGCACCGTCTTGCATGCAACAGACAGCTTGCAATATCAGAACATGCAATAAACAGCTTGCAATGTCAGAATGGATAACAGCTTGCTATATCAGAATGAGAGCAGCTTCAGCTTGTTTCAGAAAGAAAAATCAATGAGGATGGCTTATAAGTAGGTTGGTCAAATTGTACGAGACTTCTGTATTTGACAATTTCCAGTAACATATTGTGCTCTTAATACTGTTCAACATCGTATATTGTGTTCTAAGCATATTGTGTTTTAAGCATAATGCTGTTTATAACCGTTTATTGTGTTTATAAATATACTGGCAATCAGTTGTCTTTGCATTTTCTGTGTGACTTAGCACATCCACACAGACGCACACGCACATATACACACAAACACAAACACAGTCACAACATACACCCTCATTTACACGCACATCACACCCCCACCCACATGCATG
>Ga0307945_1001180_pt1 | contig 19981 bp, 16 predicted proteins | sample OrgLakmetagen228_FD_201818 | JGI IMG/M metagenome (GOLD analysis project Ga0307945, IMG submission 201818) | Saline water microbial communities from Organic Lake, Antarctica - #228 | ecosystem: Environmental > Aquatic > Non-marine Saline and Alkaline > Saline | place: Antarctica: Organic Lake...
GTGCGCATGTGTGTACGTGTGTATGTGGTGTGTGTGTGAGTGTGTGTATATGTGTGCGCATGTGTGTACGTGTGTATGTGGTGTGTGTGTGTTTGTGTGTGTATGTGTGTATGTGTGTGTGTGTTGTGTGTGTACAGAAATTGTGGTCTGGGTGAGGTCTAGAGTATTAGGACGGTGGCATAAGTGAGGGATTATTCCTAATCTGTTTTTGTCTGTTCTTGACACGAGATACGCATAATGACATGAGGAAATTAAATACTACTATTACAACAGCATTTTACCCTCTCAAGCATGCTTCTTTTCCAACCCTCAAGCTTGGCTGCAAATCTTGTGCTAGTACTGTTCATTCATGCTTGCAATTTTTCAGTGAGTTTGAAGAAATACAAAATGAGGAACCTTGGCGTTATTACGTAAACAAACTCCTGAATCAAGCATCTCATATCACATATGAGCATACGAGCATACGAGACTGGCAGCATGTTGCACCTACATTTTTTAGCCCCTTCTTGCAAACGTATCAACAAGGAGCCTTCTATCCAAACACAACTACAGCTGATCCCTCTGTATTACCTTCCCTCTGTATTACCTTCCTTGTACATATCATTTACCCTCCGTTTTACCTTCCTTCTGTATTACCTTTCTGTACCTTCCTCTGTATTACCTTCCTTGTGCATATCATTCACCCTCCGTTGTACCCTCTTGTACCACCCTTGTACCACCCCCAGTACCACCCTCCCTTTTACCCTCTTGTACGTGTCATTTGCAGCAAGTTGGGCGGCAGAGTAGGGGAAGATACGGATGATCAGGACACTGTTGCCCTTCCACAAAGCTGTCAAACCCTCCTCCCTGTGTGTGTTGCGTGTACGCATGCGTGTGTGTGTGTGCGTGTGTGTGTGTGTGTTTGTGTATGTGTGTGTGTGTTTGTGTGTGTGTGTATGTGTGTATGTGTGTGTGTGTGCGCACGCTTGCTTGCGTTTGTGTTTGTGCAACGTGCATGCAATTTCAGTTATCGGAATGCGTGGGTGTGAAAAGCAGTTAAGCAGGGCATATGTAAAAGCTTTTTTGGGGTACGTGTCTGGAACAAGAGCATTACAAGCAGATATTGACGTAGACCACAACTGTATCCAAGTAATTATTAGTGATCAAATGCATTTGACCGGCAAGTGTCAAGGGTGCAGCGTGGGGAAGCACGCTTATGTAAAACCTTTGGCAATGGCACCTAATCAGCGTACCTGACGATTTTTGAGGCGGCTTGGATAATCCCGGTATATTGCCTCGGACCCGTGGGGTTCGTCATCGTCTGCAAGTTTTCAAGCATGCGACATTCAATTGAAGGTGAGTTGATAATTGTAGGTGGCATCTGGCACGGATACAAATTAGAAGCACATGCTGGACACACAAAGCAAATGCGGTTCAGGCAACTTTGCAAAAGAGTTTGATCAGACCCCTTTCCACTAGAGTTCAAACAAAGACAAGGGAGGCCTGTTGACGAATGGCTTGGCAAAACCGTGTGGATTCGTGAGCCCCAAAACTTGGTGACCAACCCCTGGGCGTTTATGTTGCATTTTGTGGATTGCTCTTGGCCAAACTTTGCTTGCTTAGCCCCACCTTCATTGCAAGTATATTACCGCCAGTGTACGAGTGTTTTGGGTGTGCTCTTCTACTGCTTATGTGTGCCCAGTTGAGAAAGCTTATCAAAGCTTGTCTGAGCTGGCTGTAAACGCGCCATGATAGGGCTCCCCTCGCTCGTACCGCACATGCCATCTCTCCAGTCAATTGCGCATTTCATCTGCCTTAGAAGGGCATGTCCGCATCCCTGCGCGTCTCGGTCCACGTGCACAGACCGCGCACGTACCTGAACTTGAAAGAGCAACTTGATCCGGTCTAGCGGGGCAGTGACTGTGCGGGCTGCTGCACCAGCTGTGCCGCCAGCAAAGAACATCCTGTGTGCGCAACATCGAGGTGGACAAGGAAAGTACGGTTGCGAGAACGAGGTAAGTTTTAGGAGCGTGAAGCAAGCATGGATAAGCGCGCACCTTGAGCTGTCCCATACTGTTGCACCAGTAGGGTGGGAGGAGCTCATGTGTGCAAGTTGCAAACAGCCTTGGATGCTTCTTTCAGCCAGCTACAGCATTAGTCGCAGATCCCATGCATGTCTAGTGTTCAAAGGGCTGCTTGAAATTCGAGATTACTTAAGTAATAATTATTATTATTTTCTACACGGTAAAAACCGGCAAATTGGCAGGCTCTTCACGCGCAAGCACGGAAGTCTCCATGCTCTGTTGAACTAGTCCTTCAGATATGTGACATGTATATGATATTGCCATGTAGACGAAAGGCAACGCAAGAGCAGTTCGGACTCCCGATTTTCAACCAACCTCCAACCGCTCCCGGCTTTGCAGTTTTCTCCTTAATTTCATGTTTCCTATTTGCACTGGAAAACATTGGACTGGAGGATCTCAAGTCTTGGAGCCAGATATTTTTGTCTTGACCTAATATAAAACAATATAAAACATAATGGCTGACTTAGCCGTGTTAAGGACGGCCAAACAGGCCATGTCCGAGGAGCTTCTCACTCAGGTATCCAGCAGTTGCACTGGTAGTGCTGGGGAACCTGAGTGAAAACCTGCACCCCAAAGATCTTTTCACCATGCAATGTTGACAATCCATGGCTGGGCGGACCTTTAGGCGCCTTGCATCACGTTATAACACGAACGCAGGAGGATTTTGACCAGGTGAAGAAGGCCTTCCTCCGAGCACAGCAGATCAAAGCTGGTCTTGATGCTGGCTTCATCAGGGATGAGGACTACATGCAGGCCAGGAACTCCTTTCTTCACGCCTTGGACTTTACCACCTCCGGAGGGAATAGTAGTAACGGGCCTGCCCTAGCTCCTCCACCTCGCACATCCACTCCTCCCGTGCAAGCAGGGGGTGTGTTTGGGGGAGGGAACGCGCTCAGGAATTCCTCAGGGGCAGCAAGCATTCGAGCAAGCATGCCTGCCTCGCCAAAACCAGCTCCCCCTCCTCCCTCTCCCTCTGTAGCAGCAGCAGCACAGCCTGCTGGATGCTCAACACCAGGTTCGTCCTTCTGAGATGCATACCCACACATACTTGTGCAAGGGGAAGAGGAGGATGCAAAGTCGAAAGCGGTTGCAGGTAAAACGCCATTCTTCAAACTTCTTTCCGGGTTGATTGAGATACTTTCTACCTCAAATTCTATCTCAGGAAGTGTAGCTCGCCATAGTGGAGCTGGATGGGGCTCAGGCACGGTGGACATGCCTGCTGATTTACCCAAGCTTGGGAAGGTCAACGCAGCTGCTGGGAAGGTAGTTGGACATGCTCAGTGCGGTTGTTTGGCATAAAGCTGAGGCGCTCGTGTAGTAAGAAGCACTTGGAGTGATTCCCAAGTGTTGTTGGAGAAACTTCTGAAAAGTTAGGTTTGATATTTGTTAGGTAAGGGTAGCCATGAAATTTGGAATGCACGCCTTTTGGTACCCGCAAACTTTTCACTATTACCATTGCAGAAATCAATGTCTGGGATCGGGCTGAGCGACCAATGCGTCAACATCTACAACCACATCAAGACTAAGAAAGCGGTGGGTGTGGTAGTAGCATTGTCATCTACTAATTTCCTCTAAGGAGGTATGCACACGTGTTTTATGTACATATTACATATTATTACTCACGTCGGGGCTAGAATAAACTAACACGGTGTGGTCATTTATGGTCTGAAAAGCAAGAAGTGTCAAGCATCTGCGCTTTGCATCTTGCATCTATCAAACAGTCAATAGGGAGTGTGAAGGGTGTTTTTGTCATAACTTTTAAAAGCCTGCACGTTATTCACTCTCTGACAGTTGCTGCGTTTTGGTTCACCTGCTCACGTTGTTGGCATGCTCGTGTGCTGCAGTACGGCTGGGTGACTTACAAGATTGACGATGGTGGAAATGAGGTATGCTGCAGCTGTATGCTGGGACAGATTTTTTTGATGTCGTTCTTTGTTGCGCAGCGCATCCACGCCAACAGGCCAACAGGCCAACCTCAGTTTGTGTGCCATTTGTGTCACTTCTGACAAATACGATGTCCACCTTACTTACGTCTTGACCTTGATTGCCACGTCTGCAGGTTGTTGTGGACCAGCTCGGAGCGACTGGATCAAACTTTGATCAGTTCACAGCTTCCTTGCCAGAGAACGAGTGCAGATATGCAAGTGCGTCTTTGTCTAAGGCGTTGCTATGCCTTGTGCCCAATGCTGCTTTGCCATACTTATATTGTAAAAGGAAGGGTGTCAAATTTTGATCGGGTCTCCCTGAAACACAGCACATACTTTCAAGGCAAACAATTTGTTTGCGCACTCAGGAGGCGTCAAGGATTATAACTTTTTGGCGTCACCTGTCGATTGAAATATAAATAACATATTCGAAATTCTGACGGCGAGAGCTATCAATTGGTATATAAATGAGTCGATTTTTGAGGGGGTCAGGGTTTGGGGGGGGGGAGGTGCTCCAGAATTTTACTGAGCCACTTTCACAAAGTATAAAATGTGTATTTGGGTTCCTCAGCTTGAGTCCGTTTAGTTGGCGCCCTTGTTGGGTGATTTGATTAAAGAAGGAGTCTGGGTGCCTGGCCACAAAAATGCATGGAATGTCCCCAAGTAGGCCGCGGGGATGTGTTTAGGGCAAATTGCCAGCAACTGATTCCAAACTTGCAGTTCACGTATTGCATAAGTGTAGGGTTGGCCCAAACCGTATATGGGATCTCCATACCGTATATATGCCGTATATGACCGTATATACACCGTATAACCGTGTATACCGTATATACGGATTTTTTGATATACTCAGAATGAATTCATAAGGGGGTCATTCTGCAGCTCTTGAAGAGCTGTGTGCGCATGACCCAATATTGTTTACACAAAAAATGAAAGGCTGGAAAGTTACGCTGACTCAAAGGCGTTCAAAAGGGAAAGAGACTACCGTACTACAAAAGATGCCAATACAAGGGCGCCTTGGAGTCTTGTTCAGTTCTGTCCAGTTTCTCAATACAACAAACGGCTGCCTTTCTCTTCCCCATCTCCCCCCCCCCTCACATCTCCTCCTCCTCCTCCTCCCCCCCCTCAACCAAATCAATCAGGGAGAGCCTTATCTCCTCATTTAACCCCCCTGCCTGCCCCAAGCTGCTGTTAGCGCGGATGAATGCCAACTTCTGGGCTTTCTCCAGGTGTAGGCAATTCCTCGTCTTGGAAAAGATGTTGCCAAAAAGTGACCAGTTGCGCTCTGTAGCGCAGCTGGTCACGTGGGCTGACAGTAACCTCCCTGCTGCGATTGCAACGAGTGGGCTGTAGGGCTGCATGTGATTTAGCCAGAAAATGCGGCGGTGCTCTGCTGAGGCAAGCTGGATGGACCCATCCTCCAGCTCTTTGCGCTCATGAAGCGCAGAGCACACATCAGCTAGCTCAGCGGGAAGCACCCCGATGCGTAGTGCACCAAACCCTTTCAGCACTGCATCCTTGACGGAGGCACCCCCTGCCAACCCCCTGAGGACCCACATAAAAATTGATGTATTTAAGGGTTGTGCCGGAAGTCGGAAATGTTGTGGCCTTCGAAGGCCTGCAACTTTTTCACACCTTCGAACATATACGGTTCATATACGGTCCATATACGGTTTTCACCGTATATACGCCGTATATGCGTATATGACCGTATAAACGCCGTATATATACGGCCTATTGAAACCCATATACGGTCATATGGTTACGGAACCGGTAGCTCAGTGTCATATACGGTACCGGATATACGGCGTACCGAGGATACGGCGTATATACGGTCATACGGTTTGGGCCAACCCTACATAAGTGCATGAATGAAGGAAAAATGTGCTTTGGCAATGGTGTTGGCTGGATTTGTGCACTAAACAGGTGGTAGATGCAAGAGCGTGTGCAAACCAGTTTTTGCCCTATAACTCTTCAACGCATTAAATTAATTGACATGAGAACCGTGCAGGCAGATAGCTTCTTAAATTCTGAGCAGATTGACACCCTTTTTATTAGTGTGGGGGGTCAGGAATGGGGGGTTGGGGGGGGGGATCATTTGGGTCGGAGGCCCAAATTTTACACATGACTGTCAGGAATTTTTTGTTTTAACGCCTCCTGGAGCACTCATTAAATTACTGAGCAGTTTCTGACGCTAATTACAATAAATTGAGAACTGCACCTCAAATCAAATCTACACTTTTTTTTCTGGTCCCTGCAGTCTATGATTTTGCGTATAACAACGCGGACACGAACAAGACCCAAAACAAGCTTGTGTTTCTGCACTGGTGAGTCTCCAAAATAATGTGTTTTTCTGTTCAGAAAACAGGACATATCCCAAGGCTGGTTGCCGTCGTAAGGACAAGTTACAAGTGAACAGGCTTCACAGATTCGTGGTGCGTGTCTTGGGATCTTAGATGCGAAGTCATGCTGAAGTTTTAGAATACCTAAGAGAAATTAGGGGTGAACAAGTTGGCTATTCACAACGACAAGGAGGACAGACTGATCTGACAGTTTGCTTATGTTTTCCTGACAGGAAATCCTTCTGATCAAACCATTAGCAGAACACAATGCACAATTCTGGCCACCCAAATTACCCAATTGTGTGCCAATACTACTAACAGTGTGTATTGTCTCCTGTGTCGCTTCAGGGCACCCTCGGGGAGTACAGTGAAGTCCAAAATGATGTATGCCAGTACGAAAGACCTCATCAAGGGGTTCATGGATGGAGTGAGCGCTGAGCTGCAGGTGAGGCCCAGCGGCAAGATCTCTCTATTGTTCGCAGCTTTTTTGCCGCCTGCCTTGGAATTTAGAGCTTTCGTTTTTCTTACATGCCATTTCCAATCCATATCAGTAAACACCGGTTCTGTTTTGCTGCGCAGGCGGACACGTACGATGAACTGAGCGAAAGTGAAATGTGCGAGCGGGTGCACTCATCACTGACAAGAAAGTAGTCCCGCAATGAATGCACCACACTTGTGTACAGAAGCCCTTGACATGAACATTAAGCTTTAGAAACGAAGAGTCGAGAGCTTTCGTGTAGGTGTTGTGTATGTTATGATGATTTTTGTCTGCATCTTCGTGTCTTCTCTGACTATAACACTTGTCTGCAACTTTTATTGCAATTATGGTGCATTTACAACCAGGTAGATTAACGGATTAATGGATAAATGAAAAAGCATTAATTCACTTTTGCATTTACAACGGTTGGATTAACGGACGGATTAATGAATTTCCGCGGATTAATTTGCGGATTTATCTCTATCCAGGGGGGGAGGTTCGATAGAGGTTTAACGGTGCGGATTAATGACAAAGTGGCGTTGACCATCGTTTAAAGCAATCATACGAAACCAAGTCTGAGCTACAGGGCCCTAGCCAGGGCCTGAAATCTCGGGCCAAATGGAGCCTCTGGCTCAACTTTGACCACCCAAGGCAGGTAAGGTTACATCGCTATATATGCCTCGGGGGGGCATCTGAGCGCAAGCTTGGAAAAAGCCTGAAACCAAACCAAAAAGATCCTAGAAAAAATCAAGGGAAAAGGGCTAGGCACTCAGCCACAAAATAGGCCACACCATAAACATATTAGATTTGACCACCCAAACATCCACTCTTCCGACTTCCTGCAGCCTGATTAATGGTTTTTATTTCATTGCTGTGCTGCTCGGAGAGAAGGCAGTGAGCAAAAGTAGCAGACATCGAGCTGCGTTGTAAACGTGCAAGGATTAATGTGCTCAGGGGAGTTGCCTTTATTGCATTTTCAATTATATGCTTTTAGAATTAATTAAATAAGACTGAGAAGGCGACGAGGCATGCACTGTCTCCACTCAAACGGCATGGGGACTTACAACGCCTTTCCAGCCCCATCCAGTAGCTGCAGTGCCCTCCCCTGCTTCATAAGGACAAGGCATCAGCTAGGTGCCCAGCACGCCCAAGCCAGCAGCAGTAGAATAGCACCAAATTTAAGAAAGAGGGACAGGCACCGAGCTCGTCCCGGAGAGTTTCAACAGCAGCTGCTATACACCAGACATGATAGCCCATGTGTTCTACAAAGTAGTAGTTTGGAGAGCAGCCCAAGTGGCTCAAACTACCCTTTAGAGAAAACAAAAGTGAGTCATATACACAGACAGACCCCTACACAAACACACACACACACACATACACATACACGCACACACACGCACACACACAACACACACACACACATACACACACATGCAAATAAAAATACACACAGGCACGCACGCGCATGCAGACGTACACAACGGAACACACATGTAAATGCTTGCACCGCTCACAAAGTCACATGCATGCATACATTACATTCATTGAATGCAAATCATGAACGATTGCAACATAGTTAGGTTTGGCCAGAACCATATATATACACGGTGTATATACGGTGTTTTTGGCAGGGAAATCATCAAACATACGGTCATAACGGTGTATATATACGGTCCTGGCCAATTCTAAACACAGTAGTTGGTTGTGCGCAAAACGCTTTGATACTCACACACACACACACACACACACACACACACACACACACACACACACACACACACACACACACACACACACACACACACACACACACACACACATACACATACACACCTACCACACAGACGTTGGTAGAAACAGCGATGCTAGCTGCTGTGTCAGGTTTGGCCTACCTCTTGTCCACGATCCTGAAATTAGAGGGGAGCCTGGGCTACCTTTTGCCCCTTCCAGTGGTATTGGCAGGTACGCCTGCATACACAACACACTAAACACACACACACACACACACACACACGCACGCAGTGTGTGCCACATGCCTAAATGCATGGGCGCGCGAGCACACACACACACACACACACATACACACACACACACACACAAACACACACACACGTACACACAGCCATGAGAGGTGGTGCAGCTGCTGGTTGGAAGACGATGATGTCCACCGGATTCCTTCTCGTGGGTGAGTGTGTGCTACAAGGCGTGCCTCCTTTGTACTCATGGAGCGTGAGTATGCTTTGCTAGGTCACGCATGCGCAAATTTGAACAGGAAGCCGTGATGTAGTGCTCAAGATGGTGAAGAGGTCTCTTGAAAGTAGACAATTTGGTTGCACCGTCAACACAATCAGTGAGCCTGCTCGTATGGCTCTCTTAATAACGACCATCAAGTCCTGCCTTGTGTTGGGTGCTAGTAGGTGAAGTATTGCGGTTGTTACAGGGTCATCCGCCAGTGCCCGTTTTGTTCGTCACATACCTCCATGCGACATGGGCACATTAGCCATCAACACGCCAGATGTGTGCAAACCGCAGTTTGTTTTGGTCAGTAGGTCCAACATGGTTAAGTGGGTGTAGTACTGATCAGGACAGCTTTCCCAACAGGACTAATGAGTTGCGAGTGAAGAGTGTAAGGCTGTCCAACGGGTGTGAAGACAACCTCCTGTGTGTCCTGTGATAGCGGCTGAGGCCAGCTAGCTTCCTTGAACCAGTCTGCCGTTCGCACAACCTGAGCGTGCCATTTGGAGTCTTTACGGGGTCTAGCTGTGTTCAGTTGCGTGCCTGCTCTCGCACAATGTTCACTGAGAGTGGATAACCGTGTGCGTCAAGTAGTGGATAACCATGTGCGTCAAGTAGTGGATAATCGTGTGCGTCAAGTAGTGTGCGTCAAGTAGTGGATAACCGTGTGCGTTAAAGCCGTGTGTCTCACCTTCGTGCGATTTTAATGATGATCTCTTTAACGCTGTGTTCAGTTGCATGCTTGCCTTTGCACGATGTCCTCTGAGAGTTGAAAACCGTGTGCTTCAAAGCCGTGTGTCCACCTTCGTACGATGCTTACAGTGATCTCAGGCACCTTTTGTTCAGACCATATTGATAAAGCACTTATCAGATGGATTTATATTGCCTCGCCCTCGCCCTGTTCTGAGTTGCGTCCTCTAGGCATTCCTGGGTCAACAAGAGTCCCACTTCCTCACCTGTCATCAGACAGGTCACTCTTTTAAGTCACGCACTTATGACTCCTAAAAAGAACTTTACGCAACTCTGTGCTGCCCCTGCAGTGCTGCTCGGCCCGCTCAGAGCTGTGTCCTACCTCCTTATCCACGGCCTCCTAGCTGCCACTTTGGCCACGTTGTGGCGCAGCAAAGCCAACTTCTGGTTGTGCGTGGCTGTGGGGGCAGTTGTGCGCATGGCCGGCCAACTGTTGTACTTGGTGCTATCCAGCGTGACTATGAACGAAAACCTGTTTGCGATCATGATGTCCAACGTGTACGCGATGCTGGTGCGTTGAGCTGGGCTGAGATGTGTGGGTGGGTGTGGGTGGGTGGGTGGGTGGGTGGCGTGCACTTTTGTGTGTGTGTATGCGCGTGTGTATGTGCTTGTTTGTGTGTGTGTGTGTGTATGGTCGCGCTTATGTGTGTGTGGTTGTTGGTTGTGTGCGCTCGTGTGTGTCAGTGTTTCAGCCACCATCATGGCTGCTTAAACTGCAGGGCCCATAAAAACTATTAAATAATAATGTCACCAGCTGCAGCATTGCACGTGTGTATGTCAGAACAAGTGGTCCACCAGCTCCAATGCCTGCTTTTTACTCCAATTCCTGCTTTTACCATCTATTCGCCACGCCCTGTGCATTCATTCTTCTCTAGTACTTTATCAACACAAGGCGCACCTTGTTTGTAGAAGCTCTCGCATCGTGCTGGTGCAAGCTTAGTTTGCAGTAGATATGCTCCGGCATACTTTACCGTACTTATTTAGCTGTTGGTGTACACCAGGAAATTTCCCTGAACATCCATACGTGCACTGCGTTAGTATCGTTCTAGCCAGCCCTTGACATTTGTCATTATTGTGAGCAAACGCTTGACCTCTAGCAGCTTTACTGTGTGGTCGACCAATCTTACTCAACAGCTTGTCAAGCCATGCCAGCACTCAAAGCAGCAGGAGAAACAGCAGCTCTTAGCTTGTCCTGTTTCTCTTGGCCAACACAGTTTCTGCATACTTGCAGCTCAGTTTTGGTGCCCACAAAATTGTCTTGCGTGTCTCCTATACCTAGATGCAAGCAACTACGTGCTGTCGATGCAGATGAATATGAGTAGACCTTCCACTTATAATTTCTACGCTCTTTAGTCGTCCCTCTTTTTCAACCTCCGCAAAACTTACGGCATTTCCAGTCCCCAATCAACAGGCACTCATTCACTACCAATCCACTCTCCTATGTTTCCAGGACCAAGTCTGCGCCAGCATTGGCTTCTACAGCTCCCCCTCTCCTGTGACCATCTGCTGTGTGCTGTTCGCCCTGTTGTCCGTGAACGCATCGTGTTATGTATTTCTCCTCCAAATCGTGTACCGCGTCCTGCTGCAGGTAAGGCTGACCCTCGTTCTAATGGTCAGTGCAGCGTCCTGCTCTAGTGGTCAGTCAGTGCAGTGCAGCGTCCTGTTCTCGGTCTGCAGTCCTGTTCTAGTGGTCAGTCAGTGCAGTGCAGCGTCCTGTTATAGTGGTCAGTGCAGCGTCCTGCTGCAGGTAAGGCTGACCCTCGTTCTAGTGGTCAGTGCAGCCCATTAAATACACGTGCAACCGTTGTGGTAGGCTGTATCTTACAATCGTTTGCGCAAAATACTATGAAATGAGGAATCAAGTCAAGAAGACATAGTTGGCCCTAGTCCTTTCCTACTGCAGTCAAGCAAAGAGAGACTAAGCAAGGTTGTGCAAGCCAAGTTACGATGCATGTTGCTCGCCCTTGTGTTTGAAATTCGGTCGGGGTAATCAACGAGTTGCTTGTCCGTGCTTTCCTCCTACGCTTGCGCATATTTTTGAAGTCAGGGCCTGATTGAAAACCACATGTACAATTCCTGACATTTGATTATGTGCAGAGTATGGGCTACAGCCTGGGTCCCCTGCCAGGATTGATCCAAAAATACATGTACGCTGGAATGCAAGAAAACGACGAAATAAAGCAGTAGTAGCCTTTTCGTTTGAACTGAACCAGCCCCGCTCTTAAAGGAATTTAAAAACTGTCATAATGCATTTGTTCTTCATTCATTCATTTCTTTTTTGTACTTTTTGGAAGAGTCCATTTTAATTGCCCTTTCAATTTGTTGGAAAGAATAGAAAAGAAATAGTACGCGGCAGTAAAATCACTCCCCACACTATTAAGGATAAGCGAGCCACTTTGGTACCGGGTACAGAGTTTACAGAGTTTACAGATAAAGCCATCAGTCAAAACGTGCGACTGCTAGGCTGCGTAAAAATGTGTAAAAATTGTGATAACTGTTGTTGTAGCACCAGACTTGTAGCACCAGACTTATAGCACCTACCAAAACACCCATGGAAAGGGAAAAAAGGCACAACGCTGTTTGTAACATTGCAGCACTGCATAAAACCATAAAAAACAATCAAGCATCTGCCAGGACCAAGCGACCGCATTAAAACAAAGAGGGGGGATCATCATCTGTGTGTTTTGGGCACATGAACTTCATGTTGCTGAACATCTGTCACACTGAGGATACCAAGAATGAGGGAGGCAAATAACATTATACATAAACTCATGTGTGAGGAGCAGCAAATGCACAACAAGAGGGTCTGGAACATCAAACATGGTCTGGTTCATCACTCTTTTGCTGCGGGCCCTGCTGCTGGATGAACTCTGAACCAGCACTAGCCTGGCTAAGACCGTATTCTCGTGTATAAATATCGAAATTGAAATCAGATATTAAGCAGACTAGGCACTCCCCGCGTTTTGTCTTACAACAGTCTTATAACACCTCACACAGCAAAGCACTTGTTCAAGACTTGTTCAATCGAAATAGTGCATTTTGACTCATTATATCTGCCTTAGAACCAACAGCACTTACCAGGTACCGTAGAACTCCTCCAACACAAAGGGAAAGAAAGAGGTCGTTGTGGATCAGTGGATCATTAGGGTTGTAGGCTCGACCTGAAACGGGGACTGACGAGAGTTGATAACAGTAGGGAAAGTGCGCGCCTGATATGTTCATGATGATTTGTTGGCGTTTGACATAGGTCAAAGGGAAATAGCAAACTCCCTACTACGAGGTTGAAACGAACTGAAAGTTGATAAAAAAGGAGCAAGAGAGGCAGGCTGGCAGAGATAAAAGAAAGTAGGGCGGACAACCAGGTTGATGAGAAAAAGGGCATAACGTATGCGAGAAGGTCAAGCACGGGATAGAAAGAAGGAGGAAAACCTGCGTACTTTGGCGCCTACGTAAAGACACAAGGTTTAGGAAGACTGGGATAGTAAAGAGTAAAAAGGCAACGGGCCGAGGGCACATCTAGTTACACCACCGCGAGCCACTCAACATGATAACTATGGAATCTAAGAGCTAATAAGAGTTAGCCAGGATAAAAGCAGCTAAGCCATTGCGATGGCTGGTGCGCCAAAACCAACTCCAACACAACCCAAAGGTTGAGAGAGTTCCCCTAAAGAGAAGAGAGAGTTCCCCTACAGAAAACGCAGCTGCACCAACACGTCACTCTCAGCATTACGAGCCCATACTAGGGAGACAAAAAAGGAGTGCAGTGAGCTGAAGGTTTCGATAACAAGAGTCTGGTTGTTCTACTACAGGCCGAGAGCAAGGGTAAGCAGGCCAACCTATACCTAGAGTAAGGCGGTAGACACGCTAGGATGGGGGCTGCAGTGAAACAGCTAAGGAGCCGTTTGGCCTAGCATACACAAAGGGGTGAGAATGGCCTAGGTCAGAGAAACTCTTTGAGAATCAAGACCCAGCTCCTTAAAAGGCTCCAGCGTGTGCTTGTTGTAGATGGTGCCACCAACTCCTAAAAGGATGGTGAGGAGGGTAGTAGTAGAGGCTCCTTGAAGAATGTTGCAGAAATAATTGGGCTGGTCCTGCATGGCGCTCAGCTGGTTCTGCGGTCTAATGTCCTCACAGTACTTAATCTTGATGAGGTGGATATCACGTTGGAGAATACTGAGATCTTTGGATCGGCGCTGTCTGGAGAAGGTGGATCTGCTGATGGCTAGAGGTGCTGAAGAGGTGCTCCAGTCGTCTACCCCATTTGCCCCCTGCCACTCCGCAGTATCCACCCCCCTTCACTACTAGCAATCTGTTGCTTTTTTGTTTTTGCGGAGATGGGCACAACCAGTACAGCATCTGGACGGCTGGAGGTAAAGCTGTATCTGTCTGAAAAGCAGGGTGGAAGGAGCCACTTTAGTATAATCCTAGTTTTAACTATATTAAGAATTTGAAGATTTTGCATACTAGCAGGCTGTTCACTACTGCCTATATCCATGGCGACAAAGCAGGATCCTAGGGATTCTTTCTTGCTGATATCAATTATAATATCAGTAATAATATTTAATCTTGGGGGCCTTGTGGGGTTTGATGAAGGGGCCGCTGGGTAGCCTCCTAACTTATTAAGGCCAGGAGTCTTTTCAGTGCCAAGGTAAGGTAAGGTAAGGTGAAATTTAATTGCTATATTCACCTCAGGGGGAGTGATTCTCAGTGCCAAGAGCAGAGGGTTAGTAGTTGTGTATGCTATTGATTTCCCACTTTGCCTCAGGAATTTATTTGGCAAGCTCTTTTACCAGTTTTTGTTTCAAGCATTAAGGCATTTCCTGCCTTTAATATTCTTTATGGCAATGATGTGCATATCCCAAGTGTGTTTGGGAAGGGGCGTCTGTATACTGTTCCAGAAAGGTACCTCTGCATATCGGAGTTATTTTGATGGTATGGAGCCCAAGAAATTACATATGCGGAAATTAACGGCAGAGCGATGTGTAGGATTTTGTGGTCATCCTTTTATTCATGAAAGGAAAAAACATGAAGGTAGCTGTTGCGTCTGTGCTAAGGGCAGCAGAGCAAATTGCATGCCTTGTTGCTAAATACATAGTTATATTCATGGTAAATGGGTGACAAATAGAAAAACCAGTGAACTTGGAGGAGAAGTCGTTGCAGTTTACCTTGAAGGCTTTATCTATTGGGTGTTCAGTATTGGGGTAGCGTGGGGTCACGGTTAAGGGATGCCATTTTTTCTTGTGACTAGCTAGGCCCCATTTTTGTAGGCGGTGATCATGTGGGGGGGAAGCATCCGTGAAAACAAGTGCTCAATCTTTTGGCTTGCATGTCTGGAGGTAGCAATATCTTTGCTTGTGATGAGGCCTACGAGTTTTGATGCAAGATGGTGGGGGGTGGATGGGTGGATGTCATGTAAGCCTTGCCTTATTATCAAAGACCTTTTGTTGAATGTTGAGACGCTCAGGAATGAGCATGCTTTTGCATTTCCGTCTCTGGGTTTTTGGGGGATGAGGTGTCACTTCCTGCTTGATGCTACATGAGATCATGAGATGAATGTCAGTGATGAAATCAATACGCAGCGCCCAGCGGTTACAATTTCGACCTGTCTGCTTGAGGGTTGGTGGGCTGGAAGTCAAAACTAATCTTGCTCCGACGTAGTGCCGCTGAATGTTTCTATCTTGGTTGGCGGAGAACCCATGTTTTTGAAGATCATCAACGATGTGAGACGTATAAAATTTACCGTTAATACCATTTCTTTGTAATTATTTGTAAAAAATCACAGAAAGAAAAACTAACCCTCACCTTGGACTGATACCCCGACTTTTTTGCTCGAAGTTATTTTAAGCAATTTCTATTCTCGAGATGCCCTTTGACCTTATTGTGAGCGTTTCCATCCTTCGCGCAAGTTGCACACGTTTGATATCACGGGAGCATTATTGTGACCCTCCTTCCTTTCAACTGTCTCATTGCAGTCCGGCAAGTTTGTGCCTGAGAAAAGCAACATCTGGAGGGATGCGTGCGGTGCGTTATTCGATTGCTACACATGATTCCAGTCATTCCAGTCTACCCCGGCACTGCTGATCGTTTCCTCTGTTGATTTGTAGATGGCTACTACGACTGGGTAAAGGAGCACATCTATGAGGGGGCTCCCATCAACGAGGCTGATCACTGTGGAGACCCCCCTCTCATTTTAGCTGCTGGGAATGGTAAGCAACCCGTTGCACCCCAATAGAGCTACAGACAGACACATGCTAGGGCGGATGCTCAGATCATCATTATTTTGATGGACTCGCGAGCTGCTGGGATACCTGTTTGAAGAACTTGAACACCAAAAAGATTATGATCGTGTGCAAATTTCATGCTTGCTAATATATGCTGGGAGCAAAAGTAACATATACACATGCTTGTGCAGGGCATCTGCCGTGCTGCAGGCTCCTCCTGAATGAGGGTGCAGACATTGAGCAGCGCAATGTGGTGAGTGAAATGGCACAGGTAGCACAAACTTTAAAGTTCTTCACAGAATTTATGCGGTCCAATTTCGGTCTGACATTTCAACTTTCGCAACATTTTTGGTTGAGCAAATGGTTTAAGATGCCAAGTACTTAACTGAAATTAACACTTTCTGGGCAAAAAAAGGTTCTTACTGTTTTGTGAAGCAAAGAACAATATGGACGCTTTGACTCCAAAAAAAATAACCATGCTCATGCTGGATCCCTGTACATTTCATGAAGCACCGAAGTGCTCAAAGTTGTGTGTGTGTGTATGTGTGTGTATGTGTGTGTGTGTGTGTGTGTGTGTGTGTGTGTGTGTGTGTGTGTGTGTGTGTGTTTGTACTGTACAGATGAAGGAAACCCCACTCATCCGGGCTGCGCACAACGGCCACCTCAACGTTGTTCGCTTTCTTCTGGACAGCGGAGCAGATCCTAACGCCATAGACATGGTCAGCGCTCAATTTTTTTATTTAAAGCGCTTACAAAGATGTAACAGCATGCATTTGTTGCGCATTTAGAATCCTCAAACTCTGAGATGTTGCTAGAATTCCAGAAACAAGAAGCAAGTAAAAAGGATGCAAGCTGAAAATTTTGTAATCGAAAGGTTAAGAATCTCATGCTGTTTTGCACAAGCAGGGAGACAATACCTGCCTCCACTGGGCGGCAATGAGAGGCCACGTTGAGATAGTCAAGATGCTGCTCCAGGTAATCGGGCAGCATGACAGCACCTTGCCAAGAAATCTGTTAAGAAAGGCCCATGTGTGGGCATGACCTTGTCGCACAGTCAAACATGCTTAAAGGCATCTATCAAGGACGTGTCCCTGTGAACGGCTGTAGCAAGCAAATAAATCCAGAGGGGGGCAACAGAGACCCAAAATGGACTTGTTTAAATATGCTCTTAGGCTAAAGATTTTGTCTGTGGGTGTGAACTTTGGAGCTTGCCAATATGCCGCTCACATCAATTTATACACAAAGCGACTCACTTGAATCTGAGTATGGGAATAGATTATAATGGCAGCTTTAGTTTAAAGTTAGATTGAGTGCAATTAATGATGTATGTGTGTGATTAGTTGCCATGTTTGGGCACTTGATCAGTTGCCCCCTTCTGATACAATCTCAAACTCTCACCTTGCATCTCTACATTGTAGCGTGGTTGTGACGCGGGGCTGCGCAATGGTCAGAACCTGCAAGCTCTGGACCTGTGCCAGCCTCAATGGAGCCACTCGTGGAAATACACACGCCAGGCTCTTGAAGGCCTAGTTGTGTGAGCATGCCTATGATAAATCTTAATGTTTGCTAATGTGTACAAGAAGGCAAGAGAGTTGTGATTTATGGGAGGTCAGGAGCAATCAGTTGCTGTACCGTTGTGTAACAGAGCCTTTTGTACTACCTCTTCCATTGTGAGGCAGTTTACACTCTTTCGGTTCTATATCCAACTCCATACAATCGACCTCTTCCCAGAGCCTGATATCACCACTGTCAAGAGCAGCCGGATTTTTATCAAAAGACAGTGAAAAATGATCAGTGTGCCTGAGGAACAGCTCGTAACTCACAGCAGCTCTGTTATTTTGGGAGAGCCAAGTAATTTGGCACCGTGAAAAATGAAAGAAGGATTTCCCTAATAAGGGCGGACAATATTAAAAGAGGACTTTACAGCATTTACAGGATCTACAGGAATTATAGATAAAGCCAGCAGTCAAAACGTGCGACTGCTAGGCTGAGTAATTAAAACATGTAAAAAAACTGTGATAATTGTTGTTGTAGCTCCAGATTTGTAGCACCTACAAAAAAAACCTGAAAAGTAAGAAATAGACAACGCTGTTTGTGACATTGCAGCACTGAATAAATCAGTTGACAGTTAAGGATCTGCCAGGGCCAACCGACCGCAAAATGAAAGAGGGGGAATCAATAAAAAACATGGATCTGTCACACTGAGGATACCAAGAATGAGGGAGGCAAGTAACGTTATATATAAACTCATGTGTGAGGAGCATCACATGCACAACGAGAGGGTCTGGTACATCAAACATGGCCTGTTTCATCACTCTTTTGCTGCAGGCCCTGCTGCTTGATGAACTCTGACCCAGCATTTGTCTGGCTAAGACTGTAGAATTGTGTATAAAGAGCGAAATTGAAATCAGATATTAAGCAGACTAGGCACTCCCCGCGTTTTGTCTTACAACAGTCTTATAACACCTCACACAGCAGAGCACAATCAGAACCAAGGACACGTTCAATTGAATCAGTGTATTTGACTCTTTATGTCTGCCTTGGAACCACAGCATAATAAAAAAAATTATTATTTCTAATGTGCTCTCCACCCGTTTGAGAAATATTTCAGAGGGGGTCAACAGAGGCCCCCAATGCAATGGGGATACTTTTGGGATGTGAATTGAGTATGATGGCCGGGATTGGAAACAATCAAGATCAGTACCCAGAGGTAGCTGATAGCACTTGAGCTTGAATGTTGCGGGTATTGGCAAAAATGTCCGATTGCCCGCGGCGTGAACCCTACTTTTCACTGCCAATCCGCCAGAAATCACCATATCACCTCACCACCTACAGCACCAATCTGGATCATTTTAAATAAATGGCAGTATGGTGTAAGCACTGTAAATGCTGTTCTTTTGATATATAAATATCATTGGAACATAAATGAAATGAAACGACACAGTAGTTGGTCAGATCTCCATTTTGGCCCATTTCCCTTAGAGAAAATCAACAAAAGGGGTGCCAAAAAGGTGGAAAACCAACCTCCACCAAATATACATTTAAAACCCAGGATGATTTGGTATCATAAAGGAAATGTTGCCATCTTGTTATGGGATGAAAAGAGGCTCTGTTTGGGGAGTGGTGGCCTAAAATGTGAAAGCTCAGTGCCAAAATTTGAACGGGAATCCCACCCAGACCACTGGGGTGGTCCGATTGACCCCAAACTTTGTGGGACATATAGTTATGTTTATCAAACGTGATTTGCATCAAAAAAGTCACACTTCAGGACATTTGCTCCGTCGATTCCCTCTGGAAATATTTGGCCTTTGATGGGTAAAGTTTTCACTTACATGCATGCAGTTGGTTCTTTGTTAGAGCGCGGCACTATCAGTGTCAAGCAGCAGGAGGTGAGGGTGTGGGCGAGGGAAGATTTGGTGGTGTGAAAAGGTGGGCGAGGGAAGATTTGGTGGTGTGAAACACAGGATGATGCACAGGATGAGGGGCTGATAATGAATATGCTGTCCACTAAGAAAATTGCTGAGTTCAGTGTAACACCTGAACTGCAGTTCTTGGAGAGAGGCAACACTCATATCAAAGAAAAGAAAAACTATGTAGGCAGTGAAAAACACTCCCCACATTAATTAAGGAAAAGCAAGTAGTCATATCACTCTTGCTCAGCTCAGCTCTTAAATGTATTCAAATGCAGCTGAGCTTGAAACCTGCTAGTTATGGCCACCTGCCTCAGCAGCCGCGGCGTGAACCCTACTTTTGAGCAGCCATATGCTGTATCTGACCAGCCAGCGTAGCAAGCCCGGTAATAATTAGTGTTATGAAGTCCTTATAATAAATAAAGATCATCGCAAGAGAAATTGGGCAAAATGACTAAATGGTTGGCGAGATATGCAAGTTAATGTGCCATTCCCCCTGGAAAGCACCCATCTAGGGTACAGGTGCACGACGTGTGCTTTTAGTCCTGTCATTCTGT
>Ga0307945_1001181_pt1 | contig 19964 bp, 20 predicted proteins | sample OrgLakmetagen228_FD_201818 | JGI IMG/M metagenome (GOLD analysis project Ga0307945, IMG submission 201818) | Saline water microbial communities from Organic Lake, Antarctica - #228 | ecosystem: Environmental > Aquatic > Non-marine Saline and Alkaline > Saline | place: Antarctica: Organic Lake...
TCCACCTGATCATGGCCATCGGCGGCGCCGATATGCCGGTGGTGGTCTCTATGCTCAACAGCTATTCCGGCTGGGCAGCGGCTTCGATCGGCTTTATGCTGGGCAATGATCTATTGATCATCACCGGTGCGTTGGTGGGCAGTAGCGGTGCGATTCTGAGCTACATCATGTGCAAGGCCATGAATCGCTCTTTCATCAGCGTAATACTGGGCGGCTTCGGTCAGACCAGTAGCAGCTCCAGCGCTGCCAGTGGCGACCAGACGGTCTATGAATCCTCGGTGGACGATGTCTGCGAAGAGCTGCGCAATGCGCAATCAGTGATCATCGTGCCGGGCTACGGCATGGCGGTGGCGCAGGCGCAGAATGGCGTCAGTGACATGACCAAGCTGCTGCGTGAGCGCGGTGTGAACGTTCGCTTCGGCATCCACCCTGTCGCAGGCCGGTTGCCAGGCCATATGAACGTGTTGCTTGCCGAAGCTCATGTGCCCTACGACATCGTGCTGGAGATGGACGAAATCAACGACGATTTCCCGGACACCGATGTGGTGCTGGTTATCGGCGCCAACGACACCGTCAACCCTGCCGCAGCGGAAGATCCGGACAGCCCGATTGCCGGGATGCCGGTTCTGGAAGTCTGGAAAGCAGGCCAAGTGGTGGTGCTCAAACGCGGTATGGCGACAGGGTACGCCGGTGTTGAAAACCCGCTCTTCTTCAAGGACAACACTCGCATGTTGTTTGGCGATGCCAAAGACAGCATCGACAAGCTGGTGTCCGGGTTACGCAACTGAGCCGATTCATCTTCAGCTTGTAAAGGGGCCCTTCGTGGCCCCTTTTTTATACCTGTTTATCCTGTGCACCGGGAACTTCTGAAAAAAAACGTTCAATCTGCCGGGCATGGCTCTGGCCATCCCGGTAGCCCAGATTGATCAGTTCCCTGCAGAACCGATGGTCAAACAGCAGAAAGCTGGCAAGACTCGCATTTCCACTGCTATCGATGTCAGACGCACCCGCCAGCCTGCGCAGAATCAGTGGCAAACCATCCAGGTATTTCATCGCAATTTCGTCGATGGGCTGGGACGGTGATATTTCCAGAATCTCGACCGGATTGAGATCCAGCCCTGATTCTTTAAGCCGCTCGGGCGGAATCAGTTCCAGAAGCTGATTGATGATTCGCGAGCGGTCGATGTCGTAATCCAGCGTGTCCAGGAAAATGCCGTTAAAAACATGGCCCAGAACCTGGCTCATGGTGGGCATTCCCGGATGCTCTGGCCGCTTGATCGGGCTCATCTGATTGGCACTGACCCCCACCACCATGACTTTTCGCGCCCCAAGCCGAAGGGCCGGGCTGATATGGGCCATCTGCCGGGTGGCGCCATCGCCAAAATATTCCCGGTTGATCCTAACCGGCGGAAACAGGGTGGGAATCGCCGAAGACGCCATAATGTGCTCCAGCGTCAACGCGGTACGGGCGCCCGCGCGCTGCCCCACAGACCAGCCTTCAAGGCCGTCGCTACCCTCGAAAAAGCAGATATTCTGGCCCGTGGAATAGCCGCAGGCGTTCAGCCCCACGGCATCGATGTGGCCCTCGCGAATGGTTTCACGGATGTTGTCCAGATTGATTTCCTGGCGAAGCAGGTCCCGAAGCGGGGCATTATCGAGCAAAGAGACCGGCCCGCTCGCAACCGGGCGGCCGATGAAATTTCGCGCAACGGAACTCAGGCTGCGCATCAGGCTGAACGACCCGGACCGGAAAATCCGGTCCATGGTCAGTTCCGACCAGACCTTATCGAGATGATCAATATTATGACGAAACAGCCCCCGGCTCCCCGCCAGAGCCATGGCGTTAATGGCGCCAGCGGAGGTGCCGATGATGACATTAAAGGGGTAATGCCAGTCCGGATACATATCGGCGATGGCGCGGAGCACACCAACCTGATAAGCGGCCCTTGCGCCGCCACCCGTCAGAATCACCCCGGTCTTTGTCATAACGGGTTACCGCAGTCGGCATTGATCATTATCAGGCCTGCGTTTATTCGGTGGTGTTATAAACGTAAGAGGAGACAGTACCGTCCTGGTTGAAGCGAACGACCAGATCCGTTGTTTCGGCATCGCCAAAGGCAGACCAGCGATACTTGGCAAACGTCCAGGTGGGCTTGGCGTCTTCAATGCCAGTGCGCCAGGGCTCACCGAACATCGCCTCAATATCATCCCGGGTCGTTTCGCCAATGGTGATCTGATCCACCTTGTGGGTGTCGAAATCCTTACCAACGGTCGCACAGCCGACGCCGAGTGCAAGAATGAATGCCATCAGGATCGCCCGACTTGATTGAATTCGTGTCATCTCATTTTCCTTCCGAAGTTAAGGGGTTGCATGAAGCATAACCCAAACTGTCGGGCTCATACCCCTGACTAAAGTTACAGAATAGCCAAAAAAACCCGGCATGAGCCGGGTTCAAACGTTAAAACTGCAAGGAAGGAATTCGGTGTGCCGCCATTAATAAAGCTTGGCGAGCGACTTCTTGGCAAAGGCTTCCACATCACTGATGCGGCCTTCTTTCACTTTCATCAGCCACTCCGGGTCTTGCAGCAAGGCTCGGCCCACGGCAACCAGTTCAAATTCGTGGTTGGTCATGCGCTCAACCAGCTCATCGATACCGGCCTGCTCCACCGCTTCTTTCTTGCTGGCAAACGTGCCGCTGATAAAGTCTTCGGTCAGGCCAACACTGCCAACCGACATAGTCGGCTTGCCAGACAGCTTCTGGGTCCAGCCGGCCAGGTTCAGGTTTGAACCTTCAAATTCAGGCTCCCAGAAGCGGCGGGTCGAGGCGTGGAAAATATCAACGCCGGCTTCAACCAGCGGCTTCAGGAACTGCTCAAGCTCTTCCGGGCTGTTAACCAGTTTCGCTTCATAGTCCTGCTGCTTCCACTGCGAGAAACGCAGCATGATCGGGAAATCCGGGCCAACACGCCCGCGCACGGCTTCAACAACCTCCACCACGAAGCGCAGACGGTTTTCCATGCTGCCGCCGTATTCGTCGTCACGCTGGTTAGTGCCTTCCCACAGGAACTGGTCCAGCAGGTAGCCGTGAGCGCCATGGATTTCAACGCCATCAAACCCAAGGGCCTTGGCGTCCTGAGCGGCATCGGCAAACGCCTGCACGACATCGTCGATGTCTTCCTGGCTCATGGCTTTGCCGTTGGGCTTGCCCGGCGCAAACAGACCGGAGGGACTATAACCGGGAACGCTGGGGTCCGGCTCTATGCCTTCTTTACGTACCGCGCCCACATGCCAGATCTGCGGGAAAATAGCACCGCCAGCCTCATGAACCGCGTCAACGACTTCCTTCCAGCCTGCAAGCGCCTCGTCGCCATGGAAAAACGGCACGTTGGGATAGCCGTTGGCCGCCGGGTGATTCACGGTGGTGCCTTCGGTGATCAGCAGGCCAACGCCGCCTTCAGCGCGGCGGCGATAGTAGTCCACCACTTTCTGGTTAGGTGCATTACCCGGCGAAAAATTGCGGGTCATGGGGGCCATGGCAACGCGATTACGCAAGGTCAGGTTATGGATTTCAAAGGGCTCAAACATAGGGCCAAGGTTTATACTCATGATAGATCGCAACCTCACTAATCTGGTTTCTTTACGCAACTCTATTGAATCTGGTTTTAAAACGCAACCCTATTGGTTACACTCTTTCAATGGCTAGAAAACGTTTTGACGACTCAAACTGCTCTGTCGCTCGCGCACTTGACGAAGTGGGGGATTGGTGGTCGCTGCTGGTTGTTCTGCACGCAATGTACGGCACGCGCCGGTTCGTGGATTTTCAGAAAGAACTGGGTATTGCCCGCAACATCCTGTGCGACCGGCTGGCTCGACTGGTCGATAACCAGGTTCTGAGAAAGGTAGAGGTGGGCGAACACGGTTCCCGCTTCGAATACCGGCTAACGGACAAAGGCCGGGACCTGTTTCCGATCGTCATTGCCCTGCGCCAGTGGGGGGATAAGTGGAATCCGGCGCCGGACCAGCCGACTCTGGACCTCAGAGACCGGGAAACCCAGCGTGCCATCCGCCCGGTCGAGGTGCAGAATGCCGACGGCGAGCCCCTGACCGTGCGTAATGTGTTCGTTCAGGAGCCCGTACCCGTCAGAAAAACCGTTCGCAACAAAAAGGCGCTTTAAGCCGGCGAGCGACTGCGGCTGCTTCTACCACGACTGTTCTGGTTGTTGTTACGGGCGCGACTGGGATCTGCCTTGGCCTTGGGCTTCAGCGGCAGATTGTTGTTGGGCTCGAAACCTTCCACTTGCTTTCGCGGAAGTTGCTTCTTGAGCAGCTTTTCAATGCCCGCCAACATCTTGCCTTCATCGGCACTGACCAATGACAGCGCGTGGCCACTCTCACCGGCACGACCGGTTCGGCCAATACGGTGCACGTAGTCTTCCGGCACATTTGGCATTTCAAAGTTCACTACCTGCGGCAACTGTTTGATATCCAGGCCGCGGGCCGCGATGTCTGTGGCAACCAGCACCCGCACTTCACCCTGTTTGAAATCAGCCAGCGCGCGGGTACGAGCGCCCTGGGATTTGTTGCCGTGAATCGCAGCTGCAGTGATGCCGTCGCGTTCCAGCTTCTGGGTCAGGCGGTTGGCGCCGTGCTTGGTGCGGGTAAAGACCAGCACCTGCTCCCAGCTATTGTCCCGCACCAGCTTGCTCAGCAGGGCCGTCTTCTGGCTCTGATCCACCGGATACACCGATTGCTTGATATTGTCAGCAGCGGTGTTGCGGGCAGCCACTTCTATCTGAACCGGATTGTTCAGCAGGCCAGTAGCCAACTTTCGGATATCAGCGGAGAAGGTAGCGGAAAACAGCAGGTTCTGCCGCTTAGCCGGCAGCAACCCAAGAATCTTGCGGATGTCGCGGATAAAGCCCATGTCGAGCATGCGGTCGGCTTCGTCCAACACCAGCACTTCCACTTCATTGAAGCTCACAGCATTCTGCTGATGCAAGTCCATCAGCCGGCCTGGTGTAGCTACCAGAATATCCAGGCCTTTGCGCAGCTTCATCATCTGCGGATTGATTTTCACACCACCAAAAACCACTGCTGATTTGGTTGGCATATAGCGGCTGTAAAGCGCCACGCTATCGTGAACCTGCGCCGCCAGTTCCCGGGTAGGTGTCAGAATCAATGCCCTTGGCCCCTTTCCGGTCCGCGGGTTCGCAGACAAACGCTGCAATATAGGCAGGGTAAATCCGGCGGTTTTGCCGGTACCGGTCTGAGCGGCGGCCATCACGTCTTTGCCGGACAGAACGGCTGGAATAGCCTGAGCCTGAATGGGGGATGGGGTGTCGTAACCCTGTTCAGTAGTGACACGGACCAGCTGCTCGGATAAACCGAGTGAAGAAAAACTCATATTGGATCAACTCTTGATTATTCTGCCTCCACGGACACCGAATCGGCGAATGCGGGCAGAGCCATGATTGTCATGGAAATAAGACGACTACAGTCACGCGCCGTTACCGGGGTGACGTCCTCTGACAGGTCGTATGGATATGGTTCGCAACAGGCTTGAGGCCTTTAACTGCAGAATCCTTAGAGGCAGGACAGTGAGCACCCTAACAGAGTGCTCTAGAAATAGCTATGCAGAGAACTTACTCAGTGGCGGTGGCGGCAAACATCTTCAAGGCTCCAGCGATCTTCTCCAGAACGTCATCGCAGCCCTCAATGCCATGGCGCTGTTTGAGGTACATCGGGTCGTTATAAGCCAGCCATACCTGGCCCGATTCGTCTTGCCAGATCAGCGCTTTCTGCGGAAGATCAATCGCCACGCTTCGGGCACAGTGCATAAGCGGGGTGCCCACCTTGGGGTTTCCAAAAATCACCACCTCCGTAGGGCGCATTTCAAGCCCGGCCGCTTTTGCGTTGGCCGCATGGTTGATCCGATCCATCACCGTCATGCCCTTGTCTTTCACCACAGCCACCAGTTTGTTTGCGGTCAGGGAAACGGTGTGGCTGCTTTTCACGGTCACCATTCCATCCGCCGCGACCGCAAAACCGCTCAGTGGCAGTGTCAGACAGGCCATGAACACCAAACGCTTGAACAACGCTCTCATCGGGGGCTCCTTTCTATTGGTTTGGTTCCAGCATAGGCCACCGGGAAGCGGCTTGCGCGCGATTTAATCTCCGAAGTGGTACAGTTTGATGAAAAGCCCGTAACAATAATCGATACAAGTACATTTCTGACACTGAGGTCATCCATGACTCACGTTGTAAAGCAGAACGTTTCCCTGGTAATCATTTCCCTCGCGCTTGTGCTTGCAGGCTGCAGCCAGGGTTCCGGAGAGAACGACCAACAAACCTCTGAACCAGCCCCTCAGACGAGTAGCGAACCGAAAACCGCTGATTTTGCAGGACCCGTAGAAACCGGCGTCCTGGAGATCGCCACCCGCAATGGCTCAACTACCTATTATCTGGACCGGCATGAGAATCCCATTGGTCCTGAGTTTAGCCTGGCCTCCAAATTCGCCGAGAGTCAGGGCTGGACAGTCAACTGGACCATGTACGACTCCACCGCTGAGGTTCTTGAGGCGCTTGAATCTGGCGAAACCCATCTGGCCGCAGCCGGGCTCACACACCTCGCGTCCCGATCGGAAAAATTCGCCCAAGGGCCCGCGCACACGGAGATTACCGAACAACTGGTGTGTCACCGTGACATGCGCCCCATGCCCCGGTTACCGGAGAATATCGCTGGAGTCGGCATTACTGTGACGGCAAAATCCAGCTACGTTGAAACCCTGGACACGCTCGCCAGCGCTCACGAAGGCATTGAATTCACCGAAGACGAAGACCGCACCACAGAAATCCTGTTGTCCGAAGTGGCCGAAAAAAATCTCGACTGCACAGTAGCAGATTCCAATATTGTCCAGGTCATGCGCCGCCATTTCCCTCATCTCGAGGTCGCCATGAATCTAACGGCGGGCAACAACCTGGGTTGGTATCATCCCAAAGCCTTTGAAGAGCTGGCTGATCAAGCCCATGAGTGGATGAACAGTGTGGAAGGCGACGAGGCCATCGGCGCCATGGAGACCCGCTATTACGCCTACTTTGGTGAGTTCGATTTTGTTGACCTGAGAGCCCTGAACCGCCGCATCGGCGATCGCCTGCCGGATTACATGGATGAGTTTGTGAAAGCAGAGCAGAACACCGGGATGCCGGCGGACCTGCTGGCCGCGCTGTCCTATCAGGAAAGCCACTGGGACCCGACGGCAGTTTCACCCACAGGGGTTCGTGGCATCATGATGCTGACCCGGAACACCGCCGAATCGCTGGGCGTGACCGATCGTCTTGATCCTCAGGCAGCCATTGACGGTGGTGCACGATACCTGGCCGATCGGCATCGCCGCCTGCCCGACACCATTCCGGAGCCGGATCGCACCTTTCTGGCACTCGCCAGCTATAATATTGGCCGCGGCCACTTGCTCGACGCTCGCCAACTGGCCAGGGAACTGGGAAAGAACCCGGATTCCTGGGAAGACATGAAAGAAGTACTGCCCCTGAAAGCCGACAAGCGCTACTACCCCAGCACGCGGTATGGCTATGCCCGCGGTTACGAGCCAGTGCACTACGTCCAACGCATCCGCAACTATCGTGACGTTATAGACGATGCCTTCGAATAACCCTGTCTCTGAAAAATGGATTGATCAATGACACACTGGATTCGCCTGTTTGCTCTTGGTGCCCTCCTGTTGTCGGGGCTGGCCTCGGCGCAAATTCAGAAGGAGCCACTCAAAGTCGGCATTACCGAAGTTCCGCCCTTTGTTATGCAGGATGACGAAGGCCAATGGGAAGGTATCAGCATTGATCTCTGGCAACAGGTTGCTGAAGGCATAGGGCGGGCGTACGAGCTGGTACCACTGTCTTTTGGTGAGTTGCTGACGCAGGTCGAAGCCGGCGACATTGACGTCGCGGTCGGCGCGCTGACCATGACGGCTGAACGGGAGGCGGTGTTCGATTTCACCCACCCGTTCTATCAGACCGGAATGTCCATCGCGATTCCTTCCACACCTGAAAAGGGTGTGCTCACCAGCCTTCTTGGCCTGATAAGCTGGGAGTTTGTCAGTGTAGTGATTTCCCTCGGTGCTCTGCTGCTGGGCGTCGGGTTCGTGCTTTGGATTTTCGAGCGCAAACGCAACCCGGAACAATTCGGCGGCACCCCGGCACAGGGCATTGGGTCCAGTTTCTGGTGGGCGGCCGTCACCATGACCACTGTCGGCTATGGTGACAAAGCTCCGACCTCGCTCGCTGGCCGTATCGTCGCCCTGGTCTGGATGTTTGCAGGTTTGATCATGGTGGCCAGTTTTACCGCGGCCATCACCTCGTCACTGACCATCAGCAGTCTGCAATCCCAGATCCAGGGCCCGGACGATCTTCAGCGAGCCAATGTGGCGACCATCGCCAACACCGCCAGCGAACAGTATTTGCGGGACCAGAGGATTCGCCACCAGCTCTACCCGGATTTGACCGCCGCCATGGAGTCAGTCGCGAATGGCGAGACCGAGGCGGTGGTGTATGACAGAGCGCTGCTTCAGTACCGCAATCTGCAAATGGGCGAAAACCGGCTGACGCTGCTGTCGGGCACGTTCCAGAAGCAGCTTTACGGGCTGGCACTGCCTTCCGGCAGCCCCCTGCGGGAAGCGATTTCGGAACAGATTCTGAACGTGACCGGAGCCAACGCCTGGCAGGAAAATGTACTGCGGTATCTTGGCCAGGACTAGCCGGATCCTGACAGATATTTTCGCTGAAGAGCACATGGGCGATCCGGATTATTGTCTCCGACTGTAATCAGGAGCCCACTCTGACAGACTGCAACGAGGCGGGATCAGCACTCCCGGCGCCTGCATTTCTGGTCGGGCTACCGGCGTCAAATCTCAATACTCCGTCGTCGATCGGCCCAAACCGCAGCGATTTTATATCAGCCCGGTAGTTCTGGGTAACACGCCATGGATCGTCAATGCCCTGCCGTGGCAGGCGGTCGTCCGCACGCCGAATATAGCCAGAATCCAGGCCACCCATTACGGTGTCCTTCCCGTGCTTAACAGCCGTATCTCTGGGAACACAGACCTTCAGGTCATTGGCATCCATATAATTCAGCAGACGGCACAGGTACTCGGCTGAAATGTCCACCTTCAGAGTCCAGGACAGATTGGTGTAACCGAAGATCATCCCCGCGTTCGGCACCCCCTCGACCATCACGTTCTTGTAGATTACTTTGTCTTTCAGCACCACGGGAACGCCATCGACCTCCATGTCCATGCCACCGAGCATCTGGATATCCAGCCCGGTGGCCGGAATGATGATGTCGGCCGTTAGCTCCTTACCGGATTTCAGGCGAACGCCGCTTTCTGTAAACCGCTCGATATGATCCGTTGCCATGGACACCGAGCCTTCGCGGATGGCCTTGAACAGGTCGCCATCCTTCACCACACACAGGCGCTGGTCCCAGGGGTTATAACTGGGGGTGAAGTGGCGCATGTCCGCCTTGTTATCCAGCTGCTTGCGAACCATGCCCAGCATCCAATTTCGCATCATCTGCGGCCGCTTGCGGGACAGATTAAACAGCAACCTGGCCATGGTGATGTTCCGGGCGCGAATCAGCCGGTACGCCAACCTGGCGGGCAGCGTACGTTGCAGGAATCGGGCAATCCGGTCATCTGAGGGCAAAGGCATCAGATAGGTGGGCGAGCGCTGAAGCATGGTCACGTGGCTGGCCTGCTCCGCCAGTGTGGGCACCAGCGTGACTGCCGTGGCACCGCTACCGATCACCACTACCCGCTTGCCACTGTAATCCAGATTTTCCGGCCAGTGCTGGGGGTGAACAATCTGGCCCCGGAACGCATCTTCGTCGGGGAAGTCCGGCTTATAGCCGGCGTCATAGTTATAGTAGCCGGTGCAGCCGATCATGAAATTTGCGGTAAACGTGAGTTCCTCACCGGTCGCTTCCCGCTCGGCCGTCACTGTCCAGCAGGCGCGCTCGGTAGACCATTCCGCCCGCTTCACTGCCAGGCCAAACCGGATATGCGGGGTTACGTCATAATCTTCTGCGGTATCCGATACATAGCGTTTGATGGAAGGCCCGTCCGCCAGCACTTTGCCGCCAGTCCAGGGGCGGAAATTGAAGCCAAACGTGTACATGTCCGAATCCGAACGGATGCCGGGGTAACGGAACAGATCCCAGGTGCCGCCCAGGGCATCACGGCGTTCGAGAATGGTGAAGCTTTTGCCGGGGCAATCCCGCCTGAGGTGACAGGCCGTTCCAATACCGGACAAACCGGCACCGATAATCAGAACGTCTACGTGTTGCTCAGTCATAGTCACCCTCTTTGCCTTCTATCGCCTTCGGTTCTTGTCATTGTCAGACACTGAACCATAGCTCACACGACCGCAGGCATGAATTGGCCCTTTAGGGCCTGCCGGGCGCCATTTTGGTCAGTCATCATTGAACGCCACAGGCTTGGCATGTCCGGGTTAGCTATTTTCTCGATTGATCAAACGCTCTTGCAGCTTCAAGTTCCTGAGGGGTGTAATGCTGTCGCAGTAGTGCCTCTATCTGTTTGTCTTTTTCAGTCTGGTCCAGGCCCGCCCGGTCTATGACCTGTTTTTCCGCCAGAAATCGCTCATATCTGCGCTCCCAGGCCCTTTCAATATCCGCTAGCTCAGACCGCTCTTCAGCCAGAGCTTCCGGCAGTTCTTCGGTGCCATCACCATCAGGCTGGCTTTCTGCTGTGTTTGGGTCAGAGCTGGCCGGGAGGTCATCGGCGCCCGAGAACAGCAGTGCGGACAACTCCGGCCCAAACCATTCATCGCGCAATTGCGAGAGCCGCTCCTGTGCTTCCAGCTGACCTTCCATCGTAGTAACCGGCGCGCCTTCACTCATGATTCGGGCTTCTTCCTGTTCCAGCCGATAAAGGTGGGTAATGATGAAAGCCAGGTCTTCCGCCTCCGGGCTCAGCAGCTGTGCATTGATCATGGCGGAAATCGCGTCCAGGTCTTCACGGCTCAAGCCATCCGGCATACTGGCAACAAATACATCAATGGCTGAACGCCCCTCGCGATTTAACTGGAAATCATATTGGAACAATGGGTAGACGCTGTTCAGAAAAACCTCACTCAAGTGTTCAAGCTCAGCCTCCTGCAACGTGGAGTCGGATGGGGCGACGGCGTTTTCTGCGGCCCCATCCCTCAGGTTTTCCTGGTCAGTGCCGGAAAGTGTTCCCGAGGGTGGGCCAGAGAATGGCGCAACGGCCTGTGTTCGGTCTGCGGTGGCGATGTCAGCGGGCGGCATTTTCACTGCCGGGGCGGAAAAATAATCGATGAAAAGCAGACCCGCAAGACCGAGACCGAGCAAGAGCAGTGCACCGCCCAGTAATGTTCGCTTTATCGTGATTGTTGCCGACATAGTCCGGTTACTTCATTGGCCAGGTGACCTGTTGATCACTGAACACGATTGATGCTCCCTCGGCGAGATCATCAAGTTTTTCATCCAGCTTCTGGCGCACCAGCTCTGCTTTGATAATCTCCCTCTCCTCTTCATAGGCTTGTTGCGCCATGACTTGCTTGTCGATTAGCTGAATGACTTTCCAGAGACCATCCTGAAGTACGGGTTTTTCCGCAAACTCATTAACGCCCAACGGACGCACGATTTCGTTCACTTCAGGCGCAATATCGATACCCCTCAACCAGGGTGTTTCAATAACGTCCTGATCGCTAATATCTGCATCGTTGCCGGTCTTCAGAGCACTGAGGATATCCATTGCACGATCCTGGTCGGGTGTCTGCCAGATCATAAAGCGATACATGACCTGTTCACTTTGCTGATCATAGTAATGGCGTATCCTTGACTCATCGATTTCTATGGCGTCCATCAGCTTCTTCACATAAAGCTGTGCCAGCAGGGTTTTCTCTGCCACCGCCATTTCCACTTTCACCAGATCAGTATTATGCATGCCCAGCCGGGTTGCCTGCTGTGCCAGTACTTCCGTCATAACCAGGTCTTTTGCGGCTTGCTGGCGATGCATTCCGGCATCAAAGCCATCATCGTAGGCTTGCCTTTCGGCGCTTTGCTGTTCTCTGGAACCCAACAGGAAGCGGTAAAGGTTCATGCTTAACGGAACATCATTGACCGTGGCAAAGACTTCCGGGTCAGTGGTTTTATCCCGGCTTTCGGGGTGCGTCTGTTCATCAGCCTGGATGGCGCTGGTAACAACCATAAGCAGTCCGAAAAACAGGGTCAGCATCAGGTTTTTCATTCATCGTCTCAACTTGGGTATGGTGGTCTGCTCCCTAAACGAAAATGAGCAAGCCAGCTTAACTGACTTGCTCATCCGGCATTCCCTATCCTGAGTCACACTAACCAGAGCGCAAGGCGCCTTTTATGACAGAGGGCTATTACAGATAGCGTCTTACATCATTATAGACGTCTTTCCAGACCATCAGCGTCAAATGACCCACACTGGATGTCCGGCGGCTGTGGCCACATTTTGCGTTGGTCTGCGGAATGATGATCTCATCAAGTGCGGACCAGAGAGACACATCACAACCGCGCCCGGCCAAAGACCGCTGGAAAGACGAGTTGTATCTCATCTCGGAGCAGGCCGGGCTGAAGCAGCCATACGCCCAGGCGGTGCCCTTGTGAGGGGTGCCGAGTGTGACCAGACGGTTGGTTGCGTAAGAACCACCCTCGAAAACCCGGTACCAGCGCGAGACCAGCCCACCATTGGAGTGAGCGATGATCTTGGCCTTGCGCCAGCCGTGGTTGGGCCGGATGTTATTAACGAATGATTTCAGTTCCTTGGCGCTGGTCTTGTTGCTTTTCCACAGGCTGTTGTAACCGAACTTATAGAGCGCACAGGCGGGTGTACCATCATTCTTGAAACGGTCAATCATCACATTAAACTGGGATTTCCAGCCTGCGTACCCGTGAACGAATACGATTGGGTTTGCATTACAAGCCGCAAAGGCAGGGCCGGCAAACAGCATGGATGCCAGCAGCGCCAGAGAAAGCTTTCTTATGGATTTGTTCATTGGGTCGTCCATTCTTGTATTTATTTTTGAACTCTGGATCAACGTGCAGGGATTAACTCTGAACAGCCTGAGGCCGATCCTTGAAATCCTTTCCTGCTGAACAAATTTAGACCAGTTTTGTCTGTTGCAGCCATCGCCCGTATGGGGGATCTTATGGGAGATGTGACGCAGGTCACAGGAGTTGTACAAATGCCAGGCTGCTCAATGGATTGAAGAAAACCGGTCTGCGATCGGAAGCGACAAAAAATTGGTCGAACAGCATGGCTGTTTCGGTGACGAAGCGCACCGGTGATCTTGACGCAACGGTGCAAGTTCCTAGCCAAGCTGGCGGTGGAATTCAGGTCGGGAATAATTGATGATGTGACTAACAAAGGGGCCAAGGCACCTTGGAACAACTCAAGAATGGGAGAGTCTCTCGCTTTCTGGCTCTCATACTGCCGAAGCGTGAATTGATCGTCCTGAAATCATGCCTTAACAAACACAGGCACGGCGACAGTTACTCTATTGCGGCTTCGCCTTCATCCCTTAGCAGCGCGTGCTGTTGGCGTTAGGTTCTTTATGACACATTTAGGTAGAGTTGCACTTCTTTTGATACTGCTTGGTTATGGTTCGGCTGCTTGTGCCAGCAGCTACGCTCGTTCCAGCTTCGAACCAAATGCATTGATCCCTCTTGCTGTTGGTAATTCTTGGAGCTATGCACAAGTTGGTGGGATTGAGACTGCGACCGCAGAGGTTCTGAAATCGGAGCATCAGATGGACTCTTCTTGGTTCCTTTACAAAGAATTTGGCGACATATTTTGGCTTAAAAACGATGAGGGAGATCAGGTCGAAGCTATAAATGCTTTCGGCACTCGCGAGCTTCCACACAGATTGGAAGAAGAAATCATTTTTTACTCGCCGGGTGAGGGACCGACTGCATACAAAATCAGCGGCGGGCATATTCAGTACAATTCGTGCGAAGAACAACTAACGGTTCCAGCTGGTACGTTTCCGTGTCACGCATACACTATCGATCTAGGTGACGGCATCTCATCGGTAAATTACTACAGTCCGGGCGTGGGGCTTATTCGAAATGAATTTGCTACTGATACTGGAACAGTGATCTTTGAGCTCACCGAGTATCGGGTCAAGTAACCTAACAAAACGCTGTTGAGGGACAATTTTTCCGCCGCTTCGCTCTGCCAAGGCTGCTGCTGAAAAAAAGCGTTATGTGGGCGCTCACATAGAGAATTCGTATGGCATTCAGCGAGTTTGAAGCAAAGAAGATTGAGCGGGCTACCTCAGAGTTTTTGGAGGTTCGGCGCCCACCATTGGAAATCCGCCCTGAGCTGGATTTGGACGTTCATGTTTCGGGTCAAAGCGTCCAAATTATCGAGATTCGTCCCCATTTCCGTGAGCCGTCAAAAACCATTGAGTTGCCAGTGGCAAAAGCTACCTATGTTCAGAAGGCTCAGCGCTGGAAAATCTACTGGATGCGCAGTGATCTGAAGTGGCATTCATACACGCCAGAACCGGAGTCACGTTCCATAGAGGAATTTTTTGCTATTGTGAACTCTGACGAGAATGGCTGTTTCTTCGGGTAGCACATAATCAGTCATTCAAGTTCGTTCCCGGCCTGAAGGCTGTCCACCGGACGTCCCTCTTTAACAGAGATCAAGAGTGAAATTAAGTAACCATTGAAATCAGTGACTCTAAGCCCGCTGATTTCGATTCAACTGCGAAAAATACCCATGACTTCCTCACTTCACCGCCTGTACTCTTTTCGTCGCTGTCCCTATGCCATGCGCGCCCGTCTCGGCCTCTTGTTTGCTGATTTTCAGGTGGAGCTGCGGGAGATAATATTGAAAAACAAACCGGACCAGATGCTGGCGATTAGCCCGAAAGGCACTGTGCCTGTTTTACAGCTTTTTGATGGTACCGTGGTTGAAGAGAGCCGGGAAATAATGGCGTGGGCGCTTCGGCAGCAAGATCCACAAGGGCTGTTGGATGCAACGGTTTTGGATCAGGCCAACGCTCTGATTGAGCAAAACGACAACGAATTTAAACATTGGTTGGATCGCTATAAATACGCCGACCGATATCTCGAAATGACCCAGCCAGAGTATCGGCAACGGGGCGAGGCCTTTTTACAGGTTTTAGAGGAGTTGCTGACTAAAAACCCTTACCTACTGGGGGACAGCAAGACCATTGCCGATATTGGTATCGTGCCTTTTGTCCGTCAATTCGCCCATGTGGATCGCGATGTTTTTTACGGCCTACCTTACCCGAACCTGCATCTGTGGTTACAACACTGGCTGGAGCACTCATTCTTTCTGCAAGCCATGACCAAGTTTCAGCCATGGCAAGAGGGAGATGACGTTGTGGTTTTTCCTTCTTAACACTTAGCGCTTAAACTTTCTTAGCGTCTTTAATCGACCGCAATTAGTTGACCACTACAATTCCGATGTTACTTCCTTGCGAAACGAAGCTATCGTTTTTTCCGCCCCGGTCAGGTTCGCGCTGGTCAGTTGGCACCCTCCCCCTTCCCAATCAACGCCCAGTGCGGCTGGATCTGAGCAGGCTGCGTTTGCAGTTGTTATTGCAGCGAGTGAGAGCACCAATGCTGCTGAAAGTATACTGGTGCGTTTGACGCCTGCAGTAAATATCATGGAGGCGGTGCCTTTATATTAACTGACTTACGATGTTTGTGTCAGAGACCATCGTCTATAGCTGTAAAGCTCTCTAACAAGGCGTTAAATTCGTTGGCGCACCCTCGTTGACTATGATGTAATACATTGTAGTTATCGAACTTAAGGGTACACCAATGAGCGTCACTACAGTCCGTCTACAAGCAGAAGTTGAGCAGCACCTGGAAACAATCGCTGGCAGGCTCCATCGGAGTAAGGGCTGGGTGATCAATCAGGCACTGTCCGAATACATTGAAAAGCAACAGCGAGAGCAAGAGCGCTGGCAGCAAACGTTAGAGGCAATGGAATCTGCCACCCAGGGGAAAGTGGTTGATGCCAGCGAGGTCCATAGTTGGCTCAATAGCTGGGGCGCTGATAACGAGCAGGATGCGCCCAGGTCAGGTAAGTGAAACTGGTTTACACGGATAAAGCCATTGAAGATTTGAAACGCTTTAGGGAGTTCATTGTAGTCCACAACCCCTCTGTGGCAGGCAAGAAAGCCGCAGAGCTTGTTGGCAAAATCGGATTGCTACCAGACTTTCCCAAACTGGGGACACCTGTTGAAATGGCGCCGGTACCTGAGTCCGTCCGCGATATGGTTTTTGGCAAGTACGTAGTCCGCTATTCAGTACACGTCAGTGCCATCATTATTCTTCGGGTATGGCACGAGCTGGAGGGTGAACGGTAACAATTTAACCAGCCGCTGTTGCCGGAGATCAAGGCGTATCTGGATAAAAACCCCATACCGGGTATCCAGTTCCAGTCAGGGGCGGCCGCTGCCACCTACGACCAGCTGGCGCGCGTGCACACCCACCTTGAGGAAGTGGGTGATGGCTTCGGTGAGGGCTACACCATCAACCATCAAGGAAGTTGAGGAGGCCGCCGAGTTCCACCGGTCAGCTTTCAGCGACGAAGAATAACGTTCCAGCCCGGTGCGGTATGGGCCGCCCTATGATGGCCAGAATGTGATGCAGGTCCGGAATTAGTGTCAGAACGTGAAAGCCGCGGCCTGTTGGCCTGGTGTAACGTTTCCTGAGGATGGTCGTCATCCGAACAACAAATACAACTCCGACCCTTCAGGTGACCCTTATGACAACAATAAGCGTTAGAAAGTCCGCCCTATTCGTTTTTGCAGCAACCGCTGTGCTGTTTTCAATGTCTGCGTTCAGTTTCAACCCCCCGACAGAACCGGAGCCCGATCCAGGCCCCAGTCCGTGCCAAACAGATTGTGGTTTTACTCGGGGGCCAAACCCGACTGAATCCTATCTTGAGGCATCAACCGGCCCCTACGCCGTGCGGACAACCGACGTTTCACGGTACGTAAGCGGGTTTGGTGGTGGCACGATTCATTATCCGGCGGGCACCACCGGCGAGATGGGTGCGATTGCGATAGTTCCGGGGTTTTTTGCGTCGGAATCCTCTATTCAATGGTGGGGACCTCGACTGGCATCCCACGGTTTTGTCGTTATCACGATCAGTACGAATTCGGTATTTGACCAGCCTGGTAGCCGATCAGCCCAGCTTGAGAACGCGTTGGACTATGTAATTTCGCAAAGCAATTCGCCTACAAGCGGCATTCTTGGCATGGTTGATAGCTCCCGGGTGGGCGCTATGGGGTGGTCGATGGGCGGTGGCGGTACACTCAGGCTTGCCTCCAGCGGGCGGTTGAGTGCGGCGATTCCCCTGGCACCGTGGAACACGGGCAGCAACAACTTCAACCAGATCGACACCCCCACCCTGATCTTCGCCTGCGAGAACGACGGCACCGCACCGGTAAGCCAGCACGCCTCGCCCTTTTACAACCGCATCCCAGGCGCAACCGCAAAGGCCTATTTTGAGATCAACAATGGGCAGCATTCCTGCGCCAATGGCGGAGGTAGCAACGGTGGGTTGCTGGGCAAGTACGGTGTGTCCTGGATGAAGCTCCATATCGATAAAGACGATCGGTATAACCGGTTCCTGTGTGGACCGAACCATGCCGCGAATTCCGCTATTTCTGAATATCGTGGAACCTGCCCGTACTAAACGGCGGCTCGTCTGTAAGCTAGCGTGTATCACCGGGGCTGAATAAGCCCCGGTGATGCCGCGTTCTGAGCAGTCAACGGCACCGGTTAATAAAGCGGGTCAAACATGAGCGGCCACATAAACCAGCAGTCCGCCCTCGCGGCGACACCGAAACTCTATATATGGAGCGGTGAAATGCTGTTTCTGGGAACTTTCAGTGTTCCCCATCGCGGCCACAGAGTTGTTCAGGAAAAACTCATTGTCTGCCTTGAAGGTACGCTATCGCTTCACTGCCCGGGAGGCGAGTGTATCGTTGCCCGCAGTTGCCTTCTGCAAACCGGGGTTTATCTCGATACCACCGAGGTCGATGTAGGGCAGGCGGTGGTGGCGGTGTTCTATCTTCAGCCCTTCTCTCAGGACTACTCCGCACTGGCAAGCGCTATGCAGCATGCCTTTGCTGGCGTGTCCTTCGGCCATCCATTGGAAGAGTCATTAATCGAGTGTCTGCTGTCGCTTCGCGACGGGAAGCCGATGCTGCCAAAAGAGATCTACACAACGCTGCGTCGTTTTTTGGTCCCCCCTGATCTGGAGGCCAGAACGTTCAGGGAGTTTGATCATCGGGTGCTGAGCGTGGTGCAGACGATACGGAGCGCCGTCGGTGAGAACCACACGTTAAGTGACCTGGCAGCCAGTGTTAACCTCTCGGACTCACGACTGGAGAAACTGTTCAAAGACCAGACAGGGCTGCCAGTGACTCAATACCGGTTGCGATACCGGGTATTTATTAGCGCGGTCCTGTTGGCGCTCGGTTATTCGGTAACCGAGGCCGCTTTGGTCGCCGGATTTTCAAGCTCCGCACATTTTTCACGGTCTTTTAGCGCCATCAACGGGATGCCACCGTCCACCACATTTATGAAACCTCCGTTTCTGGAAACATTTATTGACGACGACGTTCAAACACTCGTGGAGTCAATGACCGATAGGCAGCCTACACCATGACACAATCAACTGCGTCCAAACGTATCAGCATCATTTTGGGCATTGTCGTTCTCGCGGTTGTGCTTGTAATCGCGTTCGCCAATTTTTTGAAGCCATCCCCGGAGCCGGGCAGCGCATCCGTGGCAACTGAACCGAGCTCCAGCGCCCAGAATAACACCGAGAAAGCCGGAACCGTCGCGGCCATCTGGCAGTGGCAGACGCTTGCAGACACTGCGGAAGAGCGGGAACAGCCGAACAACATGAACACGATTCCGTTCAGTGCCGACGCACTCTACGAGGCGCTTCAGAACGTCAGAATCGACGACAATGGCGATGTAGTTCTGGATAACGAAGCACTGGAAGCGCTTAATCGTACCCTGCAATACGGTGAGGTGGAGTTAAACAGCCAGAATCTTGCGGACTTGCAGGAACTCATCAAGGTGGGTGTGCCCGGCAAGGCGGGTGAGCAAACCGCAGAAATCGTCGTTGATTACTATCGCTACCTGGAAGCGGAAGATGAATTCAACGCTTTGTACGAACAGCAAGGTTCCCCGGCCGACGCAGGCAACGAGGCGTATGCGCAACAGTACGAGGAGTTAAAAGCCCTACGAGCCTTGTACCTCGGGCAGGACGTAGCGGCCGAGCTGTTCGCCACTGCCGACGCCAGCGCCCGCTATATGTTTGAGGCACAACAACTGGAAGCAGACCCCACCCTCAGTGCCGACGACAAAGCCGAGCGGCTAAAAACGTTAAACGACCGATTAATCGACGCGACCGTTCCCGTCGACAATTGGCGCCAACGCTACAGCCATTTTCTCTCAGAGAAACAGCGCATTATGGAGGCAGGGCTTGCTGATCAGGAGAAAAAAGTGCAGGTCGAAAGGCTAATGCAACAGCATTTCAATCCTGACGAACTCGCCAAAGTGCGGTATCTACAATTGGATAGCTTCTGACCTTCTCTATGATGCAAAGCAGCCGCGATAGGATGAAAAGCTTGGGTTTAGCGGTCATCGTGTTTGCGACCACCCTTGGGGTCATAGCCGCGACTCTGCCTGACAAGCGGGCATTCGGAGGCAGTGACCAGGATTGGGTTCAGCCTGACGAAGTCACACGCCGGAACCCAGTGCCAATATCAAACCATGAGTGGGCGTTTGACTACCAGCCCGTTGAAGCTCTGGTGCAGACGCTGGTGATCGGTTCCGATAGCGATCTTGAGCTTAACAACCATACCGCTGAGGTTCTGG
>Ga0307945_1001184_pt1 | contig 19940 bp, 27 predicted proteins | sample OrgLakmetagen228_FD_201818 | JGI IMG/M metagenome (GOLD analysis project Ga0307945, IMG submission 201818) | Saline water microbial communities from Organic Lake, Antarctica - #228 | ecosystem: Environmental > Aquatic > Non-marine Saline and Alkaline > Saline | place: Antarctica: Organic Lake...
ATGGGTGCGTTTGACTTCTATGCTCAAGTTGATATCGGCTTCTATGCTCAAAGGAACACACACACTGAGCCGTTTCCTTTGTGCCATCTGAGCTTGAGTGCTAATATTCCAGCCAGCAGGGATACCGGCCAAATAATGAGGCTGAGGGTCTGCTTGGATGCAGGCATTGAAATTACAGTTCATGGGGTGAAGGCGGCATGGAAGGGGAATTGTATGACCTTGGATGGAACACTATTAAGGGCATTAGGTATAATATTTGGTATATAAGGAGAGATACAGAAATGTGCGCTGCCAAACCTATCCATACCAGACAAGCCCTTTCCTGCACTATTATCAACTCTTATCAGGAGACGGTTTCAGGTCAAGCCTGCAACCGCCCTGATCCCCATTGATCTTTTTCTTTATCCTTTGGTAGGAGAGTTTTACGGTACTCGATACCAAAGTGGCTCCATTTCCTTAATTAATGTGGGGAGTGGTTTTTCACTGCCTGCGTAGTTTTCCTATTTTTATTCTCACGTTCATTCACGAGAGTTGGTAAGTGCAGGCTAGCTTTTTCAGCAGCTCTCACCAAAAGGCGAGCCCCACACAGGGGCGACTGGGTTGAGCTGGTAGAACACGTGCGCAAACATTCACAAGAGTTGGCAAATGCAGGCTAGCTTTTTCAGCAGCTCTCACCAGGGCGAGCCCCACACAGGGGCGACTGGGTTGAGCTTGTAGAACACGTGCGCAAACATTCACAAGAGTTGGCAAATGCAGGCTAGCTTTTTTAGCAGCTCTCACCAGGGAGATCCCCACACAGGGGCAACTGGGTTGAGCTGGTAGAACACGTGCGTGATTCCGTCCGGGGCTTGGAACATGCCGTTGGGGCTGTGTGGTGGAGTATGTGTGGAGGAGCATGTGTGGAGGAGTGAGTAGTAGAAATAATTGGATCAGCGTATCTGAGTTACCGTCTGGGGCCTGGATTGTGTTGTTGGGGCTGTGTGGTGGAGTATGTGTGGAGGAGCATGTGTGGAGGAGTGAGCAGTAGAAATAATTGGATCAGCGTATCTGAGTTACCGTCTGGGGCCTGGATTGTGTTGTTGGGGCTGTGTGGTGGAGTATGTGTGGAGGAGCATGTGTGAAAGAGTGAGAAGTAGAAATAATTGGATCAGCGTATCTGAGTTACCGTCTGGGGCCTGGATTGTGTTGTTGGGGCTGTGTGGTGGAGTATGTGTGGAGGAGTATGTGTGGAAGAGTGAGTAGAAGAAATGATTTTTTTTGCGTATAACCACTCTCTGAAGATCATACATCATCAACAATTATATTTCTCACATGCTGTAATGCAGCAGTGGCGCGGCCAGAGTATAATGTTCATTTGAAGTGTATTACATGTAGACAAAAGCAGACGTCATTCTGGGGTGCGACTGTAATTACTGTAAATCGGGGTGTACATAGATCAACAGGTACAGATTGAACTTGTTGATAAGCTGGGAGCAAAGCAAACAGGAGAAGCTCAAATACAGGTAGTTTCGAGTTATTACAAGGTGTGATCTGTGTTCGTACGACGTCATTGTGGGGTGCGACTGTAATTACTGTAAATTGGGGTGTACATAGATCAACAGGTACAGATTGAACTTGTTGATAAGCTGAGAGCAAGGCAAACAGGAGAAGCTCATTTGCAGGTAGTTTAGAGTTATCACAAAGTGTGATCTGTGTTCGTACGACAAGCGGCACTCAACGTGCTCCTAACGCATCAACATTAAGCAATACACAACACATTGTTATCGACCCTTACCAACTCAGCAGGCCCACAAATAAACAGACGCTGATAACAGTGGAAATGTATGCATGCTGTCCCCCATCCCGCCACATGCACACAGCAGTGTGAACAGTTTGTGTGAAACTGCCCTTCACGGGCACGGAAAAATGGACACTCACGGCAATGAAAATACTAAACGTGCTGACACCCTCAACGCACACAGACACACAAACACACACAAACACACATACACACACAAACACACACACACACACACAACCAGGCACCAGATCGCCAGGCACTTGTTCACTGCTTGCTTGATCTTTTGTTTCCTTTTCCTTTCAGAAGACACTCACTCGTTCATCCACCCGTAAAGGGGCGTCAGGTGAAAGCCCGGCTGCAGTAGACTTGAGTAGTTGACACGTGGGTGGAGGAGTGATACGATCTCGCCTGTGCATGACGCAGGTCGTGACATTTTTAGACTTATAAGACTTTAATTTATTATGGATGTTTAATTAGTAGGCTCCTTAACTCATGCCTCATTGGTGTGTACACATATTCATGGGAGCAGATGCGTTTGACACGTGAGTGGAGGTGTGACACATCGATTTGCCTGTGCGTGAAGCAGGTCGTTTTCTTTCAAGATATCTTTTTCTTCTTGAGCATGGTGCAATTCTACCATGTTAGTGCAGGGTGGGTATTCAAAATGCGTACACGGGTGAGTGTGTCTTCCTGGTATTTGACACGAAAATTATATCCACTGAGCAAGCAGCTTGTAATGACACACGAACTAGCACTTCAGCACATTACATTTTGAAGGTGACCTCCAAACACAAGCAAATTGCCATTGGCAGATTTTGGTGGTGCAGGGTTTACCCTTAAGGTCGCGGTCTAAACCCTAATCCCTAAACCCTAACCCTAATCCCTAGACCCTTATTTCCACTTACCTTGGGCATCTGGTGGCTTCGGTGCTTTCCTGCGACGAAGAGGTTCCGAGGTTTGTTACGATTTGAACAGGCTGATGATCAGGGTGGAGGTAGATAAATTCAACCTAAACACTGTGTGTAGTAGGGCTGACCTGAACCATTCATATGTTTACACCTATGTTAGTATGGTGTACTTGCAGTATTTTTTTGCAGGCAAATTACCAAAAATACAGTCGTGTTAGGAGAGCACATACGGTTCAGGCCAACCCTAACTATGCAGGCAGTGCAACAATGAAAATAAGCGTGAAACAAGCAAGAAAAAAGCAGGCATCAACTTCCTTTTTGTTTTTTACCGCCAACCTAGCATGTGCACGCACAAAAAAGTAAAAGGCAGGCAGTAAAGATGACACTTTTAACACGAACGAAGGAGCAGGAAGCCATAGAGGGCAAAGCCATTTTCATGCCAAGCTTGCTTTTGGAGTTTGGCTGCTCCATGTCATTCACACTGTAACTTTTTATAGGCTCACATTCACAAAGTCCTCCCAGGAGAGCACTGAAATTATAGGTACACATTCACGAGTGGACACAGGGAAGCAGCGTAATTGTAGACACACATTCACAAAGTCCTCCCAGGAGAGCACTGAAATTATAGGTACACATTCACGAGTGGACACAGGAAAGCAGCGTAATTGTAGACACACATTCACAAAGTCCTCCCAGGAGAGCACTGAAATTATAGGTACACATTCACGAGTGGACACAGGAAAGCAGCGTAATTGTAGAAACACATTCACAAAGTCCTCACAGGAGAGCACAGAAATTATGGACACATCCACGAGTGGACACAGGGAAGCAGCGTAATTGTAGACACACATTCACAAAGTCCTCACAGGAGAGCACTGAAATTATGGATACATTCACGAGTGGACACAGGGAAGCAGCGTAATTGTAGACACATTCACAAAGTCCTCACAGGAGGGCACTGAAATTATAGACACATCCACGAGTGCGCACAGGAAAGCAGCGTAATTACAGACACACATTCACGAGTCATTACAGGAAAGCAGCTTAAGTGTAGACACACATTCACGAGTCCTCACAGGGAAAGCGCCGTAATTATAGACTCACATTCACAAGTCCTCACAGGAAGGCAGCGTACGCAGAACATGTTATGCCTCTCCATTCTTGTGTCAGGAAATAATGTTGTGGCATGTAAAAAATGAAACTATTTTCAACTGAACAGGACAAGCAGGACGAGCAGCTTGCTGCTCCTACTTGCAGCTTACCAAGCCCCCTGGTCATGATGTAGGCACAAAGTGTATAGATAGCACACTTCCTCTCACACACACACACACACACACACACACAAACAAACACACACACACACACACACATGCACATATACACACACACACACACCTTCCTCACACACACTTCCTCACACACACACACACACACACACATTTGAAGGATTGGCTAAAACCATATCTATACACGATGAACATATTTAGCGGTACATTCTTAGTGGTAAATTATTATAGATGCAGTCATTTACGGTAGATACAGTGTACGGCGTATCTGGCTGGCCCTACTCACTTGATAGGCTTGCCCGCCCCCTCTGGCAAGTGTATGGGGAAATCCTCCGGCACCTTTGACTTCAGGTGCTTGTAGGCGGCAGCTGCTCGGTCGTTGCGACGCTGCTCCGCACCATAAAGCACGCTCAGCACCAGCAGGATCACCACCAAGATACCTACGACAATTGCATTTGTGGGCGTGCTCTCTCTCTCTCATAGAATGTGCACCTCTTTTGGGAGGTCTGTGGATTACTGGTAGCCGAGAATGACCATCTAATATTATTTTGCAACACGAGGACACTGGATGCATAGCTTTTTTTGTTCACTTGCGCTCCGAAATAAACATGTAAAGTAACATGCATAAGTAAGTACGATGTACTTATCGCCCAATTTCCAGATAAACCATTTTGGCCACTACGCTACAATACATATTTTCTACTGCTGAATTACCTTAACGTACATTGAATTACCTATGTTTCATTGCTCAAATTGAAAACCCTTCCCCTGCCTCTTCGTTCTTGCCTGAAGGTACACATTTTAGAGTTATGTATTCTTTTAGAGCAGAAAACAGCTCCCTCACCTGCCACACTCCCCAAGCCATACTTCAAGAGCCTTCTGAGACCAGGCGTTCGTTCCATGCGCGTGTGCCTGCTCATGATTTAGGAAGTTGCTTTGCCTTATTTTTTCACTCGGCACAATCCTGTTCTGGCAGGACAGCATGTGCATGCGCTCAGGAACAAGGTTGTTGCGACACAGGAAGCTTACAATGTCGCACCTGTCTGAATTGGAGCGCTGGAGGAGCTGCGCTGCTTCATCCTCTTTGTTGTCATCCTCCTCATGCTGTGATCCATGAGATAGAGCCTCTACGTCTTTCATGTTGCGAAGTTGAATCCCTTTCATTCCACGTTAATTTTTCATTGTTCGTAATTATTTAAAAATAGGCAATAATATTGGATTAATAGGCAATATATTGCATGATGTATTGCAGGCACGATGAGCTTGGGACAGAGCTTGGGAAAGAGCTTGGGAGGCTCGGCGGGACCCTATAAATTTAAGTAGTGGTATAGCTTAGCCCGGAGAAGCGCGACAACGTAGGAAGATTGGGGTGCATTCCCCATGGAAAAAGCCATTTGAACGAGCTACCTAGTCCGTAGGTTAAAACTATTCCTTTTCAACTTCAAACTATACAGTCGTGTTACTAAATAACTCTTTAACAAAACGGCATGGTCAGGGAGACGGAAGGACAACACCAAATGTGAGCGGTTGGGGCGGGTGCTAGTATGGCTGCAGGTTAATGTTAAACAAATAGTTATAATTATAATGTATAATTTGCTTTTTGCTCTTAGCCTCTTCATTTTTTGACATTCAATACGTAAAAAACTTATATTAATATGATACGTTATCATGGACCTGTGTAAGGACAATTATAACAGTGGTATATTGCACGCACAGGCGCAAAGGCCTGCAGCCCGCGTCATTTATTCGTGTCGTATTGCATCCACACCATTTACCTGTTTGCCTGCAGACAGTAGCAGCGAGGTAAAGTTTGTGGGCGCCAGTTTTGCACGAGGAGGCTATCCAGTTGAAATAAGTTCAGGACAGATTTGTGCGCATCAAGATGAAAATTGTGCTAGCCGTTGATGATGCACAGTCGTCTCCTTCAGTTATTTTGGCTATTTTGGCTAGCTATTTATGCGTTGCTTCAGTGTGCAACAGTCCTAACCCACGCACGTGGAGTGCAAAATCCATCTTCTGCTCTGCAGGTTCATCTGAGTTCATGGAGCTGCCTGCCACGCCACCTCCAGTGGGAAAATTCATAAGGCCAAAACATGACAGCCCTGACTGCAAGTTTTGCATTCCACCGAAATATTAACAATCGCCTACCGTTGAGTAAAGTGCTGAGAAATGTGTATACCATCCCATTCCACCCCCCGTATTTATACTATCTGCGTTATTTTTCTTTCCTTATTTACCGTCCCCCCTCTCCATGGGCTTTTGAGGTGTGTGGCCACACCTCCCACCGATCCAAGGAGGAAATACTTCCATTGCTAGAAAAGACCAGAGATTAAGGCCAAGACATGGTTATCAGCAATCTGAGTCTGCTGAGTCTTGCACTGTTTGCATTCCTTTATTATCGAGTCTCCCCGTTCGAACGTGTGTGGTGGGTGCTTAAATGCAAGCTGGTACTAAAACTGGTCTTGCAGCAGCTGCCTCCTCTGTCGGCTGCCTTGGCTTGCCGTACAGAAATAAATAATTAAGAAACCACCGTTTTAGAGAATTTGATAACCCCCCCCCCTCCCAAAACGTTAGTTAGGGGCGGTGATATAAGATGTGTACACATAAGTGAACTCAAGTGGTCTTGATTGGAGCAATTGGCACCATCTACAAGAATACACCCCATAACCTCTTTCAGAGCTAGGACTGGAACTCCACAGCACTAAAAACTAAATAAAGCAAAGGTGCTAAAAATTAATACAAAAGCACCAAACTTAGTTTAGTGCCTCTGCGCTGATAAAGAATGTAAACTCACCAAAACATACAACACCCGAGCTTATGCCAGCCTTAATATATATCAATCAGCTACACAAATTGTAGAAGTTTGGAATATGATCTTTCTCAATTTCTTCCTTAAATCATGGGTACCGCATATGGTCAAACTGCTCCCCTTCTTCTTTTATGTAGGAATCGTGATTGATCTGGTAAGTCCGAACACTGTTACTGGCCAACAAGAGCAGCAGCAACAGCCACAGCAGCAGCCCGTGCTTTTCCAAAGTAGTAGCTCTAAAAACGTGCACAAGTATGTGAATGAACCAAGTTTTCAAGCATTCCTGCTTACTCGTGGCAAAACTTGGGAGCCTGCAAGGCAAGCTGCGCTGCTCAACTTCCACACAGCTTACTGCACAGACGCGCAGGCCCAGCAATTGCAGCTGCGTGCGACAGATGTGGCGTGCGCACTGGCACAGCATGCTCCTGATGCATTCGGTGACGACGCTTCTGTACGCAGAGCACTTGGGCGGATTATGCCTGATGGCATGCGTCCCTTTGACATCCCACTAGCATGGACAATGGCGAATCAGCAGCTTCAGTGTGCCAAAGTTGATGCGCTGCAGTCAGCTATAGGATGTTTACCACCATCTACCATCACTGGCACACGAAGGATTTCCCTGCATGGCCATGTGCAAAGGTGCTAAACTTTAATCCAAAGGGAAGGTTAGCCAAAGAGAATAAGAAACTCAAGGGAACAACAGAGGGACGCACATTGCATAGTGGCATGATCAAAGTGTACGAAACCTAAAAGCAAACACCACGTCCCTCTATTTTTAGTGTCAAGGTATGGTCCAGCAAGAAGATACAAAGGGGAAAATGATTGCCTACACCTGCATCCTAAGGCTAAAATATTACCTGCAAGCCTTTATCATGGCGTTGGCATCATCCATCATCACACAGGAAGGTGAGAAGTGCGGCATGCTGAGCCGCACTTGACCAACCAGAGCTTTCAGCCACACCTTGGGCGTCTCAGTTGTCTCGGAGCTGGTGATAATGTAGGCGATCGGTGTCCCTAAGTGTACACCAAAGTGATTGAAGCAAACTTGTTGGCAGCCTTGAATCATGAAACGGACTTTCAACCTTTAAATGGTAAGACGATACTTCACAGACGCCACTGCTATTAAGGCTGCAATTCACTGCACCCAAAAAAACAAAAGAGAGAAACAACGGAGACTAATGAGGATCTGGCAGGGGTCAGGCTAATGTGAGCATTAGTTGAGAGCCTTTCCTTAATGCACGCTGATGTTTATCAGCGGTGACTTTTATTTTTACTTTTACTTTGTACAGTGCAGTTCATTTTGTTGGATTTGTTTTGTAACTGTTTGCCTCTGTAATCGCATATGAAAACCAAAATGCAAATGAACGCCATAACAAGGTAAATGAAGCAATTAAAATCTAATCTATGTTGTAAATGACTTAATTCAGAGCAGTCAGGGATGTGACAGCCTGCTTACCACTCTTTCCTTCATCTGCCACCATAACCACGAAGAGAGAAACTGCAATGCAACACAGAAAAGGACGTCTTAATATATTTGCATATCGAAGAGTTATTGCATCGGCATTATATATCGGAAATACCGGAAATAACTTGCAATATAGGAAAGCTAAAAAGTGCTGGTTAATGCATTGCCAGCTTTGAAAATAAAAAAGCACTTTTATTGAGAGTTGTTACATTATTTGAGGAGCAGAAGAAACAGGAGAAGAGGTTGCCAAGATAGGAGCAACTGAAATACAATGCTTAGAGCGCCGAAATAGCCACCAACACAATCCCAGCGCAAGACATTCCAAAATGGTACAAGAACTTACCATAAGTTTGTTAGTACCAAAGGTACTGTCAACGAAGATAGGCTCGTTGTTGCCATACTTCTTGGCTGAAGCTAGCATGGATGAGGTCATCAAGCCAAGAATGAAAGGCTGTTCCTCCTTTGGGCCCTTTGCTTTTGCTTGCTTTGGTGCTGGAGTTGTTGATGATGGAGGCTGCATTGATGGGTAGGAATTGCCAGGTAGCTGGTAAGGGAGAGGTGTATATGATGGAGCCTGCTGCTGCTGCAGGGGAAGAGGGCGGCGTGTTTGACCAGAGTGGGCTCTTTGATGTGGCGGTGGATGAAGCATGTTTGGCAAAGGTTTCCCGGCTAGTGGCGGTACTGTTAACGCTGCTGCTGCTGCTGCTGCTGCTGCTGCTGCTGCTGCTGCTGCTGCCATTGATGTCCAGATTTGTGCATTGGGATGCATCAGCCGATTACTGCTGCTGCTGCGGTGGCTGGACACAAGTAAAGGGGTGGAGTCGTTGCTGTTGGGGCTGAGTGGAATGGCCGTGGTGCTACTGAGTAAAGTTATACGGTGGCAGTGAAGGAGACATGTTTGGCAGAGGGGGGCCGGTCCCGGCTGCTGGGGCGGTTTTGTTGCTGCTGTTGCTGCTGCTGCTGCTGCTGCTGCTGCCATTGATGTCCAGATCTGTGCGATGGGATCGGCCGATAACTGCTGCTGTTGTGATGGCTGCTGCTGCGGTGGCTGACACAATTCAGGGGGTGAAGCTGCTGCTGCTGTTGGGACTTTGGCAGGGGATACTACTACTTCCGCTACTTGGTGATGGTAAACAAAAACGTGCTGGCTATTGTATTGGCAAAGCGGGCCACTGCTGCTGCATCATCACCTTGGCAGCTCCAGTTGCTAGGGAGGCTGAAACGGATGTTGGCAATGTCTTTCTGCGATAAAGATTAGTCGCGTGGGACTGCTCCAGACCCATCCCAACCCTTCAATGTAACTGCCTCCATTAAGTCGTTATGCTGGTTCTTATCTAGTCCATGCTCTCGAAGGGTGTCAGCAAACATTTTTCTAAGGATCATCATATGATAGCCTACAATCCGGCACTGCGCAAGCGCTGCCCGGAACTGAAATTGACAAGGTCTAGAGTGGCTGATTTCAAAATTTCAGGCTTGCATCATTCATCAATTACTCCCAAAGGAAGTATTACAGTCAGCCATTGTCAACAATGACCAACAGATATATTGCTATCTTCCTTGTCTGTTCAGTCAAGATTGAATTAAAGTCTACCTAACAACATACATCAGTGTCGTGGGGAGTGGGGAGTGGCTTTCACTGCCTGCGCAGTTTTTTCTTTTCTTGTTCTTACATTAGTGTCAGATCAAACCAATGTCACATAAAAATTCGAGACTCGGCACACCAACACACTGTTTGTCACTATCACCAATTGGGCGTGACATCAGGCTACGCGACTTGACTCTCCACACTTTCCCCCAATCTTCTCGACGCCATCAGTCTTTGCTGGACCACACATGGCTGCAAAGAGCGCATCTGTAAGTCCGTTCTTTGAGCAGCAGCCTCAGCTCGAGCCGCTCGTTGTTGATCTCGCCTGGCAGCCACAAAATTCAGACGCAAGCCCTCGATGGCCTGCTCTTGGTTGATGCGCGCGACCATCATCTCTGTGTGCTTGGCCACCGGAGGCAAAGACACATCTCTGCTGCTCTGATACGTGTTGAACGCACTCCTGCAGTTTGCAGCAGGTGCAAACAGTTCGGATTTGAAATTGCATTCTGCAGCGCAATTGACGCTCAAGGATCCATATCAACCAGCGTGACTTTTTTGCATCCCCCTCAGATCAGCAACTTAATTCTCTGGTTCTGTATCAACCTGCATCCTCCTCCCTCCTGGAAGCTGCAGTTCTGCACGCCCCTTGACAAAATGAACGAAGAATAATTTGCTGCAGGGGTGTGAACTTGACATCTCTGCTTAAGCAACCCTCATCCCCATCCCATTCAGGCCAAACAAGGAAGCAGGTCACGCACACTGCTGATTGTTGCCTCGTGCCCTGTATAGGTTAGTTGGAATGGTGTTAAGTATATCTAGGCATTCCAGGATTTTAAGCTCAGTATTCACTGCTGATTGTTGCCTCGTGCCCTGCGGGTTAGTTGGAATGATGTTAAGTATATCTAGGCATTCCAGGATTTCAAGCTCAGTATTTTCCAGTAGCGTCTCAGTCCCTTTTTTACTTGGTTTGTTTTATAATTTACCTTGTTCTCAAAGGTTGAGCAGCCATCCCTAGTTCAATGCCTCTATATTCCAAAATAAGCTTTATAAGTCTAGGCATGCCCTTCTGACCTCTTATAAAAGACTGATGTGCACAACCACAGCCATCCACAGAACCTGCAAGCACAAGCAGTCACACACGTAGAAGCACACACACACACACCACACATACACAAACACACACCTACCTAGTGCGTGCAAGCTCATTCAAGGCGGGTTTGGGCTGCCCTATCCAGGCAACATTAAAGTTTCTGAGGTGCAGTGGACGGCTAGTGTTATCTAGGACGTCCGCCTCTCCATGAATGGTCAGCATCTCAGGCCCGCCCCTTGCCTGCAGGTGTGTGTGTGTGTGTGTGTGTGTGTGTGTGTGTGTGTGTGTGTGTGTGTGTGTGTGTGTGTGTGTGTGTGTGTGTGTGTTTGTGTGTGTGTGTGTGTGTGTGTGCCCGTCCCTCGCCTGCAGGGAACTGTGTGTGTGCATGTGTTTGTTTATGTGTGTGCATGTGTGTTTGTGCATGTGTGTCTGTGTGTGTGCACACGTTGTGTGTATGTGTGTGAATGGGCGCTGCGTGTGATGACATTGAAATAAAAAGGAATTATGGAACTATTTAATAATTGCTTGCGACAAAAGATGGCATGGTCTTTGGAAAGGCGAGGCTTCAAACTAACTTCTAATTCAATTCTGCATCGTGAGATGATGGCGGTGGAAATACTGACAAGGAACAAAAAATATAATATCGCTGCAAAAAAAGGGGGGCCAGGTGTTGCGCTGCGCGCTCAGCAATGTCTCGGCTTCTCAGTCCTGAAGTCAGTTCTAAAGCCAGTCTCCCCTTATTTGGATCTGCTAGGAACCAAGGCTGGCCAATTTAAAGCCTTGCCTTGTGCTTTCCATGCTCCAGAATTCCTGACCCCAATGCTCCTCTCAAATCGCCACATAACTGATCGGGGTTGGCCGTAACTGTTTACCCACACCGTTTACGGTTAATACGTATGCATGGGAAAAGCCCTGCTATTAAGTTTTCTCTGTATACACCGTATATAATTTAGATGTGATCTTGGTTTTGGCCAACTCTATAAAAGATTTAGATACCAGATTGCCTGGCTGTGACACAGTCACTTCACTGGCTTTGCTTCAGATCGGCTTTCACACATCTGGCGTCCGGCATGAAGACATTTAATGTTACTTACCAAAATAATGATAATACCATTCACCACGAGCCATTTGTTACTTTCTACTGACAAAAAGTATCCTGATAATAACATTCACCACGAGCCCCCCATTAATTTCTACTGACAAAAGTAATCCTGATATTACCATTCACCACGAGCCCCCCATTAATTTCTACTGACAGAAGTAATCCTGATAATACCATTCACCACGAGCCTCTCGTTACTTTCTACTGACAAAAACAATCCTGATAATACCATACACCACGAGCCACCATCGCAATTATTTATGATGAACAGGAACCCCACCTGTGACTTTTGGTGGGCCAGGCTTTTGGCGCTGCGGTAGATATTGCTTGCCATGCTTCGCACAGAGGCAGCAGTGCGCGGCCGTTGACGAGAGGCGCGTGGGCTGGGAACGATTGCCACGCTGTGCGTGCTGTCGCCATCCAGCTCGTCGTAATGAGGAGCGTCTTCCCTGCAATGCACACCCACATGACGAGCACTCAGCCTCCCAGCATACACGTTCATGCACTGTGTTTTGTGCAGGCCTACACCATCCACCGTCTCTTGACGTGCACAGCCTATTTGCTGTTGCAGAGCGGAGCGGAGTGGGGTGGGGCGCGTTCTATTTATCATTCCATCACGATCAGCCATGCGTCAACTTCATGACATGCACACAAACCTGTTCACCCTAGCAGAGCGGAGTGGGGTGGGTGCATTTATGAAATCATTTAGAAAACGAGAGGCAAATATGAAACTCATGTTTGTGTGCCTGCACGAGCCCCCGCGCAGAAAAAGCCAGGGTTCAGGCTTGGCATACTCGGCAAGAAAGAAATGCAGGTGTGAATGGGCTTGGGACACTTAGCTAGAGAGAAATGCAGGCGTGAATGGGCTTGGGATACTCAGCAAGAGAGAAATGCAGGTGTGAATGGGATTGAGATACTCAGCAACAGAGCAATGCAGGTGTGAATGGGATTGAGGTACTCAGCAACAGAGAAAAGCAGGTGTGAATGGGCTTAATATACTCAGCAACAGAGAAATGCAGGTGTGACTGGGATTGAGATACTCAGCAACAGAGAAATGCAGGTATGAATGGGCTTGGGATACTCAGCAACGGAGAAATGCAGGTGTGAATGGGCTTGAGATACTCAGCAACAGAAAAATGTAGGTGTGAATGGTACAAAGGCAGGACAGAAGTGCTGGGTGGTCACACGCACCGTCCAATGCATTCCTCCAGCAGTGCGGGGGGTAGCTCAACCTGGTTGGGCTGGTTCACAAAGTCTTGCAGCTCTGTGCGGGCGTCGGCAGCCCACATGTGCTTAGCACCAGCCTTGTAAGAGTCCTTGAACACCATGAGGGACTTGGGGGGAGGGAGCTCCTGTGTGTTGTGATGGTGTTGGAGTCAGAGGAGCCCTTGTACACATATGAACACACATATGCACACACATCTGCAAACACACCAAACGCACACACACTCACAAATACACACAAAAATTCACAAACACACACGCAAACCGACACACACACACAAACCGACACACACACACACACACACACACACACCATGAGTGCTAATTATAAGGGATTTCAGCACATATGCCTCTGGTGTCATTGCTTTACATATAGTGTAGAAAGAATACGACATAACTGATAGCTTTGGGCAAGAGAAGCATTTTTATTTTACACTTTGATCAGATAAAGTGTACACTACTCATGCACAAACACATCATTTCCACCCCTTTCAAAACGGTGAAGAAAAACGGCAGCTCCGACAAGGAGAAGAAAATATTCTGCCTAGTTTCGACTAAACCTTCAAGCAGCAGGTCCCCCCATTCAATACCTGGTAGTTGAATGCTGTGAGAGCGCATCTTGCAATGGCTTCAATGAACTCCTCAAAATTGATGCAGATGTGTCCCAGGTTGAGGCTGTCAATTACGGCTGCCTGCACCAACAATGAAATTAAGGGCCAAATGGTGCAAACGGTCAGGCACAGCTTCCTGCACCAACAAAAAGGTTTGGGAAAAGGCAAAAGAAAAAAAGAGCACTAAGAAAGCAGATAAGGTTAGCGACAGCATATATGTATGACAGCTTCCTGCACCAACAAAGAGGGGGACAGCGGGACAGCATGCGTATTTAATAGCTTCCTGCACCAACAATAAGGTTTGGGAAAAGGCAAAAGAAAAAGAGAGCATCAAACAGGCAGATAAAGTTAGGGACAGCGGGACAGCATGTGTACTTAACAGTTTCCTGCACCAACAATAAGGTTTGGGAAAAAGGCAAAAGAAAAAAGAGAGCATCAAACAGGCAGATAAGGTTAGGGACAGCGGGACAGCATGTGTACTTAACAGCTGCCTGCACCAACAAAGAGGTTTGGGAAAAGGCAGAAGGAAAAGAGAGCATCAAACAGGCAGATAAGGTTAGGGACAGCGGGACAGCATGTGTATTTAACAGCTGCCTGCACCAACAATAAGGTTTCGGAAAAAGGCAAAAGAAAAAGAGAGCATTAAGCAGGCAGATAAGGTTAGGGACAGCATGTTTATATAACAGCTGCCTGCACATATACACATAGTCAGGTAGCGACAGCATGTGCAGATGTAGGGTTGGCCAGAACCATATATATACGGTGTGTATACGGTATTTTTGGCAGGGAAATCACTGAATATTCGGTCATATACGGTGCATATATACGGTTCTGGCCAACCCTATGTACATGACATCTGCCTGTATGGCAGCATGTGTATATGGCAGCATGTGTATATGACAGCATGTGCAAATGTAGGGTTGGCCAGAACCATATATATACGGTGTGTATATGGTATATTTGGCAGGGAAATCACTGAATATACGGTCATATACGGTGCATATATACGGTTCTGGCCAGCCCTATGTATATGACAGCATGTGTATATGACAGCATGTGTATATGACAGCATGTGTGTATGGCAGCATGTGTGCATCAATGCATCAATCACAACTGTTTTCACAAAAGCAAGAGAAAGAAGAGAGAGAAGAGACAAGAGAGAACAGACTTGAAAGTTTGAAGAAGGAACAGGAAGCACTACGCAGGCAGTGACAACCATTCCCCACATCAGAAGGGTTAGCCAGAATTATACATTTATAGGTATATACGGTGTACATACAGTATTTTAGCAGGGAGATCACCATACATACGGTCATATACGGTGCAGATATACGGTTCTGGCCAACCTTACACATCAGTGAGGAGTGAAAGCACGGTACTACCAAGAGACACGTCTAAAGCTTTCTTGCGTCTCCCAGAATGTTGAAGGAGAGGGAAGCGCAGGGTGCAACTGCCGATCACACTTTTCTACACAGAGAAAAAAAACGCATGAAGGCTGCTTGCTGCCTAGTGTGACATGGATATTTGTACTGCACAATGTACACTTTTCTACACAGAGAGCAAAAAACCACATGAAGGCTGCTTGCTGCCTAGTTTGACGTGGATATATGTACTGCACAACGTACACTTTTCTAAACAGAGAGCGAAAAACCACATGAAGGCTGCTTGCTGCCTAGTTTGACGTGGATATTTGTATTGCACAACGGTCACTTTTCTAAACAGAGAGCAAAAAAACCACATGAAGGCTGCTTGCGGCCTAGTGTTGCGTGGATATATGTATTGCACAACGTACACTTTTCTACACAGAGAGCAAAAAACCACATGAAGGCTGCTTGCTGCCTAGTGTGACGTGGATATTTGTACTGCACAACGTACAGGAATGGCATCTGTTGGATTACTCTTTTAAGTAACGTTATGTCTAGGGTGCTCCACACGTCTGTCTCCAGAGGTGGAGTGCAGATATGAAGACGTTGGACCCCTCCACTTGCAATGTAATAACATGGCTATGAAAAAACGTACCCTATCAGCACCAGCAGAACTCACCGAGCTCTGTCCAGGACCAAAGCGGGCGGTGCAAAAGCAGTGGTAGGCCTGCGCAAGGTGAGGTCATGTCAGTCAAAATGCAATGACCCAAACGCGCATGTCCGTATCTTCTTAAGCACTTCATGAATTACAGCAGCAAAAAGCCTAGGGTCGGCCAGAACCACACATATACGGTGTATATATGGTACTGTTGGCAGGGAAATCATTACGTTTACAGTTCACACGTACGATCCTGGCCAACCCTAAAAAAGACATGCTGCTGACGGTGCAAAAACAGGGGTAGGCTTCCCCCAAGGTGAAACATCTACTCAGGTGCTACGACGGAAACTGCACGTCTGCTTGTCTTGTTTGGAGGGATATACATACTATTGATTGGAGTACAACCAGGGGTTGGCACAAATCATGGAATGAACCAAACGCCCGATGACCACATGCTGTGAGGGTTGGTCTATCGTTCAGACGCTTTAAGCTCAAAAAATGAAGGATGGTCGTAAGCGTGAGTCAGATTTCGAACCAACTATTACAAACCTGCCAAACCTACGCATGGCCGCCTGTGCCGCGTGCCTTTGCCATTCACCAACCACACGGCATAATAGCCGTGACCGCCAAATAACTGGTCTTAAGCCTGCGCTAGACTAAGTTTATTGGCACAACCCAACAATATGCATCACCCAATATGTAAGGTTGGCCAGAACCGTATTTATGCACCATATATGACCGTATATTTGGTGATTTCCCTGCCAAAAATACCGTATAGGCACCGTATATACATGGTTCTGGCCAACCCTACAAATACGACCTGTGCCTCCCCCCTCAGCCTTCAGGACACAACAGCAACTAGCCTGTTCTAGGCTTGTGTCAGATCAATGCACTTGCAACAAACGCTCCAAGATAACAACAATATAATACAAACATTATACACTCAGGTTATGAACATAATACACTCAGATTATGAACATATTACACTCATATTATGAACATAGTACACTCAGGTTATGAACATAGTACACTCAGATTATGAGCATAATACACTTGCAGCAAACGCTCCAGAATAAGTGCGTGCCCCGCCAGTAGTGCCACTTGCCTCTTCCTCTCAGCATACAGGGCAACACACAGCAATACCAGGCACATGACTCTCCTTGCGTCTGTGCCAGCAAACACCAACCCTAAAAAAAACGTGTGTGTGTGCGTGCACGTGAGTGTGTGTGTGTGTTTGTGTGTGTGTGTGTTTGTGTGTGCTTGCTTCAAACACACACAAGCCTGCCCTACCTGCGCCTTGGTCATCGTGCTAGGAAGGATGCCCATGTTGTGTAACATGCTCATGAAAGACGGCAAGGAGATGTGGTTGCTGATCATTATGTTGTCCCCCACCGCCGTGCCCTGTGAGTGAGTGCGAGTAGGTTTGAGTGAGTGTGAGTTAGTAAGTGAGTGTGAGTGAGTGTGAGTGAGTGTGAGTGAGTGTGAGTGAGTGTGAGTGAGTGTGAGTAAGTGTGAGTGAGTGTGAGCAAGTGTGAGCAAGTGTGAGTGAGTACGAGTAAGTGAGTGAATAAGGCACCGGGCAGTTGCTGAGTTGCACAGTTCAATAACCAGCGATGGAGTGTGCTTTTTGAGTATGAAGGTTGTGACACACAGAAGCGCTCTACAGAGCAGAGCTGGGCAGTCTACCCAAATTTTTTGTAAAATCAAGGTTGATCTCGATCAATGTGTGCTGTGCTGTGCTGTGTGTGTGCTGCGTGTGCTGTGATTGTGTGTGTGTGTGCTGTGATTGTGTGTGTGTGTGTGTGTGTGTGTGTGTGTGTGCTGTGCTGTGATTGTGATTGTGTGTGTGTGTGTGTGTGCACGTGCATGCGTGGGAGTGACTGTGCGTTAAGGAGTAGCTCCAGATTGTCTGATCAAAATGTACAGGCAAGTAGAAGGCAAATGGCCATGGCCTATGCAGCAATATGGCCTATGCAGAGATAGGTGCCTTGTGTAAATTATTCCTTACCAGACAAGGTTTTAGTCATAAATTGGTAAGCTTGCACAAGAAGATGCCTTAAAATAAGGCATTTTTTGCAATGTGTAATGCACGCAACTCTGCTTTAATTAAAGCAGGGGAGCATGGACGTGAGGAATGGACTTACATAAATCACACTTTAGAGGAAACTATGCCGGCAATGGAATCTGTCTACACAATAAGAAAGGAAGAAGTATGTGGGCACAAAAAAAAACCGTCTGCACATTGAGAAAGGGAAAAAACAATTGCTTTGGCACTGACACCCCATAAACAAACGACACCTGCACACCTGGGGTCGCATCGATGCTATGGGTTGGCCGACAGATCCAGGCCGCTTCTGGGACAAAGAATTATGCTGATGCTGTTGCTGCTGTGGATGCAGGGGTATCAGAATAGAGGGACGCGTCCCACTCTGGGCTGTGAGGGGGGGGGCGATGGATCTGGCGGTGGGACTTGGGGCCCTGCAAGGCTGCTGCAAGTAGCATGGGGGCGCACTTCCGTGAAATTGCCGAGAACCTACTGTCATGCAAATGTATTCAAGTTAAGGGGCATACACACACGCGCACACACCTCCGCTGTTCAGGTTTGTGAGGTTGTTCAAAGCCTGATAACATGCGGAGTTATTCAACTGAGGCACACACACACGCACACACGCAAGCACACACACATATACACACACGCACGCACGCAAACACGCAAACACGCAAGCAAGCACACACACAGACACACATCCGTTGTGCAAGATGCCAAGAGCCTACTGTCATGCAGAGCTAATCACGTTGAGAGGCACACACACACACAAGCACACACACGCTGTGCAGTTTGTGGGGATGTTCAGAGCCTACTGTCATGCATAGCTATTCAATTTGAAAGGCACACACACACACCAACACATGCATGCTGTGCAGTTTGTGGGGATGTAGAGAGCCTACTCTTCTAGGATGCAGAGCTGTTTGTTGTAAGAGGCAAACACACACACACACGTGCTGTGCAGGGTTGTGGGGATGTTAAAAAGCCTACTCTTCTAGGATGCAGAGCCATTCATTATAGGCACACACACAGACACGCACACACATACATACACACCTGCTGTACAATGTTGGGCAATTGTCGTTGAGCCCAGGGGAGATCAGTGCCGACCCCGCTCCACGATAAGTTACCATTGGGCAAAGGATTGCTGTACCCTATACCCTCTTGGTTGCCTGAATAGCTGACGTTGCCTGAGTAGCTGTTTTTGGCCGAATAGCTGTTGGCGGCATACGCCTCTCCGGATGAGACCCGCCTGGGGATGAACACACACACACGTACACACACCGTATGATTAAAACATTTGTGCTTCATAGGCTGCGTGAGTTCAGACAGCAGAGGTCGTTCCGGGTGAGACCTGCCTGGGATGGACGCGGGCGCACACACACACACTCACTCACACACACACACACACACACACACACACACACACACATACACACACACATACACTCACACTTACACACATACACATACACCACACGCTCAACATTTGCATTCTATAGGATGTGTAAGTGTTGGCAGCAAAATATCCCTGAGCGAAACCCGGCTGTGATGAACACGCATACACACCCCACTGCTCGCACTGGCGTCCTATGCAACTAACGTGAAATTAAAAAAGACGTAATAGGCAGTCTAGACAAAAAAAAAGAAACAAGCGAGCTGCAGGAGGATTCGCTAGTTATGATGTGCCTGCTTAGGATTACATAAAATTGTAAAATGTGTATAAAGGAGTCTTGAAATGTGTACGGCAAAAGAAGCCTGCCCTGTTGAACTTTGGTGCCTCTTATACCGGCCATACTGATGCAGTGTTCACCACACTCTACAGTGTCCACCACACTCTACAGTGTCCACCACACTCTACGGTCTATGGTGTCCACTCAAATATTGGAACAAGATGGTTGATTCAAACAGCAATACTTTACGCGATGTTATGAAAGCAGATATTTCCCTTGGGAATTCTGGTGCTTCTAATTGTTGGACTAGACAGATGAAGGATGCTTTTGGTGATTTG
>Ga0307945_1001186_pt1 | contig 19929 bp, 32 predicted proteins | sample OrgLakmetagen228_FD_201818 | JGI IMG/M metagenome (GOLD analysis project Ga0307945, IMG submission 201818) | Saline water microbial communities from Organic Lake, Antarctica - #228 | ecosystem: Environmental > Aquatic > Non-marine Saline and Alkaline > Saline | place: Antarctica: Organic Lake...
TGTACGCTGTATACCCTTACATATTTTGTATTTTATATTAAAATTACTATACACATTACCCCTAGTCAGTATTGATAACCATAGTAACCATTAACCCCCCTAAAGCGTAATTTTATCAAATTCCTATAGCGTTAGAGCTATACAACATATCCTCAAAGACAATTAGGTCCTCAACTGCATCCATTGTAGGGTCTATTTGATCGTCGTGCTTATGGGTCATTAGTGGAGTAAACTTACGGAACTCCTCTTTATAATCACTCATCCAATCAACGTCTAACGGTAAATTGATATAACCGCTGGCAAAGTATTTGACAACACCCATCGCCCTAAAGACTTTGTCCGTGTTGCGCTGTATAGGCTCCACAGGTATCATATAGTTCTTTTTGATGGACTGTATAAGGGATGACCCTGAGCTCTTATCCTCTATTTTAACAACGGTCGCTCCCAGAGGTTTATATATTGTAGGTTTCCATTTAGTCCAAAACTCAACCAGCTTAGATTCCAATTCAGGGGCTTCCCATTTACCCCTAACTTGATCTAACAAGTAAATACCTTGATTAGGTACTCGTCCCCAACATTGGAACACGCTGTAGTCATTATGTTCCTTAGTCTTTTGCGCTGTATCACCATATATACGAATCATATCCATACCCGCTGGTACGGCTTCATAATACTTCCAATATCGGTCTTTAAACATACCCCCGCCAGCGGGTGAGGGGTTTTGCTGCATCTGGCTTGATGTCGTATAGGGATCGCCAGACTCCAATATGCGGTATTGCTCCAGGGTATGTTTGAACGGCCAAAGCATACCGCCAACGGGTACGCGCTCCGGTATTAAGCCCACCATGTCACCCGCGCTAAAAATCATAAGCAGGGCCGCCGTTGAGAGCCTGTAGAACGCCGTTTAGGCCTATGGCTTTACCATGGGTGTAGTCTTTGGGGTAAGGCTTGCTGAGCGCCTCCTCAGACAGGAATGTGGGGATCACGAGATGGTGCCAATAGTCACCCGAACCGCCTTTAAGCAGAAACCCGGTAAGGTCGTCTTCGTGTATACGCTGCATAATGTTGATCATGGGGACGGTCTCTACTGCTAACCGTGACCGCATTGTATTGTTAAAGCGGTTGTTAATGGCGTTACGTTTTACGTTACTATAAGCGTCATCAGGCTTGACTGGATCATCGTTTATAAACGCACCTGTAAACCCTTCTTCCATTCGCCCTGCACGAAACCCGGTTATCTGTCCTCCGCTGGCGGTTGCCATCATGCCGCCACCTAACTCAGTAAACCATCTCTTTTTACCCTTAGTATCAGTACGAGTTTGCATAGGCCATAACTCTTGAAACTCTTGGGACTGTACCGTTTGTTTTATCTTAGAGGAGTTCTCTTGTGCTAAGTCGCCAGAGTAAGAGGTATGAATATATTTAGACCGTGGATTAAGGCATATCCCCCGCGCTATAAAGTTCAAAACGACTTGCTCTGTTTTGGTATAACCCGGCGCAATGTTTACTATTAAACGAGATATCTTCTGGTCGTATACGGCTTGCAGTACATACTCAATCACGTAATGGTGCCAGTTACGGATCATCTTATTACCTTCGCGTAGATTAAAGAAGTAACGCATGAACTGTATTCCGTCATTTTCTAACATAAACTTTAGCATTCGTCTTTCATTATAAGACCATCGATCAATATCATCAGGGAGATATAGTTCAGAACCAGTCATTAAACTTCTCCCTGAATATTATTATTTCTTCTTCTGTTAAGGGATTTTGACTAACATCACCGCCAGCACCTGAGCCACCGTTTAAGTCTACCTGCTTACGCTTGGGATACATATACTCAGCCATCGTTTTAGCCGCCGTGATGGACTCACCAAGTCCTACAGGGCGATACTTGTACTCGCTTAACACTATGTCAACAATTTCAGCCCAGTCACTAGGGTCAGGATCACCGTCTGAGAACTCATGTAATTCTTCAACCAGTTTGTACAGACTAGATATCTTCCTCGGGTCTGCACCATTCATAACAGATTCCAAGAATATAAGAGGGTCTTTGGCTTGCCCCTTATTAATAAGACTCCTCAGATCTTCTATTGTCAGTGGTTTGTGTTTCATATGGTTCTTTATTAACCCGGCTAAAGTGGGTTCAATATAAACCAATGGAGGGGAAGTGTAAATTTTAGGAAAAGAAAAACCCCGTTACCGGGTTAGCAGTAACGGGGTTCGTCTGTATTGTTAGGGTGTTACTTACAGCGCCCTCTCAACATTGACTTGACGACCTGTAGCGGCTGAGCGGTAGGTGTCATCAGCCGCTGTTACCAGTATCTCATAACGCTCTTTGTCTACATTACCTGCAAGCAAGTCACCTATAATGGCGTAGGTGGTCTCGCCCGGTAGGTTGCTGAAAATAATAGTCTCGGACTTCTTGTCGTAAATTCCATAGCTCATAACTGGCTTCCTGTTTAGGTGGTTTAGTAGTAGAGAGCCGAAACCCTCCAGGGTTAAATATGACCCGCTGTCCTTAAAACAGCTTTTCCGCTAATGGTGGCTAGGTAAATATCACCGTTAACTTTACACTCGGAATACTCAACTGATCTCATAAAGGCCTCAGCAGCTTGTAATTCTGAACCACCGTAATCTTCCATAAGAAGAGTTCCGTCAACTTTAGATACCATATGTAATGTGATGAAGTTCATAATTGCTTTCCTGTTTTGGTGGTTTAGCGTATTACCGGGTTAGCAGTAGCGGCCAAATAAAAATCCCACTACCGGGTTAGCAGTAGCGGCCAAATAAAAATCCCACTACCGGGTTAGCAGTAGCGGCCAAATAAAAATCCCACTACCGGGTTAGCAGTAGCGGCCAAATAAAAACCCCACTACCGGGTTAGCAGTAGCGGCCAAATAAAAACCCCACTACCGGGTTAGCAGTAGCGGCCAAATAAAAACCCCACTACCGGGTTAGCAGTAGCGGCCAAATAAAAACCCCACTACCGGGTTAGCAGTAGCAGGGTTATGCTTACAAGCTTATAAAAGTACCGTATAAATCTTTGCCTTTGCCGCTTAGGTAAAAATACCCCTTTTTATTAGAAACCAGGATTAGCCCTTTTTCTACAAGGGATTCTGTTAAGCAGCCCCATTGTTCTTTGTTGGTTTTGCTGTTGTAACGTGGTAAACCTGTTGCAGTTACCGCCATAAGTACGCTTACGTTAACGCTTTTTCCGTGTAGGAAACTAATTAAATCGTTACCGAAGGCTTCCAGGGATTTTCTAACAACACCGTTAAAGGCTATAAATTCGTTGTTAGTAAGGTTAGCTTTTTTAGCTTGGATTTTATCTTGGTTTGAAATTTTCATTTTACTGGTTTCCTGTTTTGCTGTTTTGCTGTTTTGGAGGTTTGCTTTAACTTGAAACTAGTATAGCACAACTAGAAGAAGGTACAAGAGGTTTCGTGATAAAGACGAAGGGGCCGAAACCCCTTAATATTACGCTGCTTTCTTAGCTTCGTAATAAGCTTTTACTGCTACCGCTTGGTCTTCAAATGTAGAACCTTTTATGCCCTCTACCAAGCTAATAATGTCGTCTACGGTTTGGCCTACATTAAAAGCGGATTGGCCGATGTTTACTAGGAGCGCTGAGTTTGACATTTTGCTGCTTTCCTGTTTTGGTGCGTTACTTGACTATGAACTAAGTATACACGCTTTAGCGAGAGACGCAAGGACTTTTTTCACCTTTCGCATTTTTCTATGTAAAGTGCTCTTATACGTAAGTCTGAATTATAGTCAATGCGTACCCTGTTAGCTATCCCATAAGAGGTATAGACGGGTCTGCCTAGTAAAGGTTGGTTATCCTTATTAATTAAGACAAACCCTATAGGCGTCATCTCTTTAACTATCAAGCCGGCTGTTATTTCACTTATCATCTTAGCCATAAATTACCCCTTGGCGTCGTAGTTCTGTTTACTATAATCCGTTGCCGCTGGTGGGTTTGCTACTGGCTTGTCCTCCAGGGTTTGGCAGATGAGGCCAGAGCAGCCTGTAATAACAATTAGCAAGGCGTAACCGAACACCTCAAACATAGTGCTAGAGAACAATGCTGCAATGGTTATGAGCACACAAGTCAGCTTGAGTAATGTTGATGTTTTCATGAGATACCCCTTATTACAATGTCAAACTCAAACTCAAAGTCTTTCTCACCGTATGTAGCTACTAGTTGGTTGTCTGTAAAGCTAATCTTCTTTAGATCATAAGTATCCTTAGTAGTTCTCCTAAATACTGTATGAGTGAGAGGTACTTCAAACTTCCTGGCTGCATAAGTTAATAGATTCATAAGCCTCTTTTCCTTAATAGTTCTAAAGCAGCGTTAATGTCCCATTCGCTTTCTTCCAAAGCTTGTTTGCAAGCAAATAAGCCCAGACCAGATATAGACCGAAGCTCGGTTACGGTTTTAGCACTCTTGCGCTTTTGTATTACGCACCTATGGTATATTTCATCTTCAATCTCATCGCGTAGATTCTTAGCAAATCCCATAGTAACTTCAGGGTCTTGCGTTTTGATTGCATGGCTTACCGATTCCATTGCCCCGGCCAATATCTGCTTAAAGACTATTTCATCCATCATTTCTTCACCTTTTGCATGAGTTCTTCAAAAGACATACCGGCTGCATGAATCTCACCAAACAGGTCTAATTGTTTAGGCTCCTCTTGGATAAATACCATAACACAACGACAGTTGACATGAGGGTCTCTAACTCTAGGATCGCCAGTAGGTACGTATTTTTTATCAATCATTTCTTAACCTCCAAGCCAGGATAGCTTATCTTCATCCGTTCAATGGACTTCTCAATATCCCCTCCAGTAAGGCTGAGTACAATATCGCAGGCCATCTTGCCCTTGCCTGTTATACGCATTAACTCGTTAAGCTTTTCTTGCTTGTTCATTTATAAAGTCTCTCTATAGTTTTTGGATTTTCGAAAATATCATCACACCTATCGTCTATTAATTCTTCAAACTCTATGTCGCAAAAATTACCACAATCGGGCATTATAATTTCAGGTTCTACTCCTCTATTTTCTTCTAACTGAGAAAGAGGTATTTTAAGACATGAGTTACCCATCTTATCTTCTAGATTTTTCATTCTATCAAATGTCTCAGGGAAGTCTTTCCTTATTTTATTCCAATAACCCATACCTCCTTTTACGCAACCTATACAGTTATTGTTGGGATAACCTAGTTCATACATTCTAGGTCTTCTTATCCCTGCACTTTCAAGATAATGAAGACATTCTGGCTTAGTCATACCCTTTTCTATCAATGGATATAGTGGGTTTACATCGTACTGCTCGGAAAACCTTATAGCTCTATTTATCTCTTTCTTAGAGAATTCAAACCCAAAAACCTGACCGTAGTATTTTTCTTTAGATTCTATCAGGAACCTTATATTCTTCTTAAGTTCTATGGTACACCTAGCTCCTGACGGACCGTTAAAGTAACCAGTACGAGCTATAACATCAAACTGGTCTTTATACTTAGAAGATCTTTCTACTCTTATAGGTATACCATACCATTCCTCGCATTCTTTTTTAAATCGTATATTGTCTTCGTGGTGAGAATCTATTTCAAAATATATAGGTTCCACTCTATACATTCCATATTTCTCTATAGCCATTTTAACAGCTACCGCGCTGGTAACTCCAGCAGACCACCAAGCTATTATTTTATCTTCTTTAGCATATAATCTGCTAAATACGTCTAACAGTCTCATTTCTGTTCTCCTAATAAGGCTTTCCACATATCGCAAATATACTGAGCCTGAAAGATAGCATCATCCAAGGCGTGATGCAATACCCCTCTGGACTTTTTACTGAAACCACCGCGAGAGGACTCGTACATATCCTTTACAGTCCTACAGTCGCGCACGTTCCAAAACTTCCAGGGTATGTCTATACCATGCTGGCGGTAGGCATTCTCCAATATACCGATGTCAAAGGTCGCCCCATTACCCCACACTTTCGCGTCCTTTGGTAGCCAAACCGCCAGTTCCGTTAGAGCGTCTGTAAGCTCCTCTAAGCCGTTTAAGGCGTTTTGGGCTACCTTGGTATTGGTTGACCACCACTTACGGGTCTCAGGGTCTATCAAACGGCGCTGGTCGCCCCAATCTAGCTCCCGGTAGAATGTTTTGCTGCTTACGTGGTTAAACCGGGGGTCAAACACTACTGCACCAATAGAAACCACGGCGCTGTCCGGCGTTGTGCCCATCGTCTCCAGGTCAATCATTACGTGGTTAGCTCTCATAATTCCCATTCCTCGGTTAAATGGTTACTAAAATTTGTAGATACCAAAAAATAACGTTCTTTTTGAAAAAAGCCTTGTAAAACAACAAATGAGTACAAAGGTTAGGTTTTTTAGGTATACATACCCTACAGCTTTTTGTATTTCAATTTAAAAAATACATATACATTACCCCCTGACTGTTTTAGTAACCATTTAACCATTTTAACCTGATTTGGTTAAATGGTTACTTTTATTTGCCAGAGCACCAAAATACCGCTCTGGTTAAATGGTTATCAAAATCCCTATCGCATAACTCCTTTTGTCCTAATGAGTACAATGGTTAGGTAAATTGCAAAATTAATCAAAGTCATCAACAATTTCTTCCTCAATTTTTATATAGCGGAAAACCTTCTTGTTAGACCTTGCAGTGGTATAAATGATATCCATGTCTTCCATGGCTGACCGGAACTGCTGTTTTGTACCCATCTTCTTAAAGTTATAACTCATAGCCCAATCACTGAATATGGTATAAGCATCACTCAGCTCAACCGTATCAGAATACTCTTCCGTAAGCTCTACCCGCTCACTAATAAACAGGGCAACCGGGTTAGACTCATTCAACCATGCTTCCTTGGCTACCTTGCAGGAACTAGGTTCCAAGAACTTGGTACGCGCCCTTAACCTTTGTAAACCCGCCAGCGCCGTATTCAGTACCCCTGCTATTTCCTTTTCTGCAATCTGCTCAGCTAAATCAGTTATAGCTCCTTTCTCATGGAACGCCCTGTTAAAGGGTATGACCATAGCCCGGCGACGGAAACCCCTGGATATGTCACGGGTAGATGGGAAACCATTGCTCAACATGGCTACAGTACATATCTTGGTAAACTTAAAGCCCTGTACCCCTTTAGGGTTTGCGGTTAACTGACCGTCCTCAGAGAGCTTCTTAAGAGTACCGTCTGGTAATATGGTATTGCGGCTAAGGTCGTCATCGTATACCAATAGCTTACCCACTAATTCCGCCAGCGCATGATTATCACCACCTGCGCCCCCCTTAAAACGGTCAATGCTTTCTGGTAATACTGCATCGCCTAACAAAGAACTGATAACCTTCATTAGTGTAGTTTTACCATCGCCCCCTGGACCTTTAAGGAGCCACCAGTGAGCAGGGCGTTTGTCCGGGTGTAGTACGTACCCCATAAACTCTTCAAAGTGGCGTATGATGTCCTCACCGTCCTTGAAGTTAGCAAAGGTACGTTTAATAGCAGCGTTGTATATAGGGCATTCAGCACCGGGAGTGTAGTTAACCCCTAGCACTTGCAATAGGAAACTAGAGGGTCTGTGCTTCTTAAGCTTAACGCTACCATCATCGGCAATCCATAGCTCACCATTGTTGCAGTTGATAACCGGGTAAGGCTTCTCGCGTAACCTTAGCACGTCTTTGCTGGTTGCTGTAATACGTGTAAGGGTGGCTACTGCTTCACCTACTATGGTCGTCTCCTTTACATTAACGTCCATCTTCTTACGCATAAGGTCCAATACTTCCGTAACCTTTTTTCCAACGTAAGCACTGGTAATCGGTTCCCAGAATTTACCGTTGTACGCCCAAAACTGACCGTTATTATTAAAGACTAGCCCTTTACCCTTGTAGAATTTACCTTCTAAAGTCTTTTCCGCCAGTATACGCCCAAGGTCTTCAGCTATCTGTTCTTTTATTTGCTGAATAATACCGTTGATTTCAGCTTTGGTCATACCAAGGGTTTTCATCAATATTTTCATTACCCTTGCTTGCTCAATTGTTCCGGCTTGTAACATAGCCCGTAACGCCTTAACAATTTCATCTTCATCACTATTGGAATGTAGCTTGTTTGCGATATCTGTAGCGACACCTGGACTAAAGCCTTCTTTGGTTTCTTGCTCTGACATTATATCATCAAAGTCAATTTCATCTTCTTCCTTACTATCGTCTTCCTCCTTATTATCAAATTCTTCAAAATCACTTTGGGCACTAACTAGCGACGTATCACCACCATAAGCTAATACCATTTTGTATAATGTGTTAACCGTATAGTTTAAATCCTTACCGCCTAAACTATCCCATCTTGCCCGTATAAGCTGGTCGTCCTCTTCAAACTCCAGGTCACCGCAAGACCATTCTACAAACTCTTCAACACCTGCACCATTAGTGCCATGATTAGACGCGCATAGTAGAGGGAACCATTTATCATTGGAACCAAAGTCTTCAATCGGTAATTGTTCCAATAGCCGTTCTAACTGTTCAGGGGTTAATGTACCGGCTTGACCTTGGTTAGCTGGCGGTTCACGCTTTAGCAACTTAATCAGTCGCCCTGGAACATTAGACTGCTCACCAAAGTCAGGACAAAAGTCATCCCAACGGTAAAGCTCTCCATTAGGATGTTTGCTACCAGCGGCGACCACTTGCCGTCCCTTGGTTTTAAACTCTATACCGGGATAATCATCGTGCATTTCTTTAAGAAAACAGTCAGCCGGTTTAGCCATGTAATAATGGAACCCGCCACTACCTGTTATAACCGTAGGACAAATATCTGCTAAATCTGCTATACCCAGGAAGCTGCAAAGCTTTGCAAGGCTGTCTTCCCCCTGTTTGAAATTACGGTGGTCAATATCAATAACAAGGTCGCATTCACCTAACCGATAGCCGACGTTATGGCCCTTTTTAGCCAGTGCCAGCGCCCTGTCCGTATTTTTGTCAGTGGTTGTCCAGTCGCCTTGTAGGGGCGTTTTACCGCGTAGTTGGATTTTCCCTTTGCGAACAGTTTGCTTGTTCCAAACGTGCAACGGTATAAGGTCGGCTTGTTGTGAGATATACGGTTTTAACTGTTCTTTGTCTACAATCATACCACTTCCCCCGGCTTATAGGTCAGGTCTTAATTCTTTGGCTGTCAAGCTAAGGTTGGCGCAACGCTCTACCAGCATTGCGCCCTCCTTACTTATACGCCCTCTCTGTGACCATCCGTGAACTGTACTAACGGGTAAACCTAGCATCCGGGCTAAATGGCTAGGGTTCCCGGCCTCTTCTATTAGTAGGTTCAAACTGCCTTTTTGCAGTTCCCCTATCTGTTTAAGGTTGAGCGGGTACTGTATCATCCATATTGCTCCTATCGCTTTGGCTATAAAGGGTGGATAGTATGGGGCAAATTAGCGCGTAACGCAACGAGCAAAATTATACACAAATTAACGGTTGCACAGCCCGGCAAAAGCTGTATAGTTGTTTCCACTGGCCGGGATACATAAGCAGGTAAGCCAGTAAAACAGACTAACCACAAATTAAGGGTATTACGATGGCTAAGGTAATTTACGAAATTGAGATGAACGCTGAAAACGCGCCGATGATTGACCAAGTAAACCGGCTGCTATTGGGAGAAGGTTACACCGAAGAAACCGCTGCCAAAACGCCCTCTAATAAGGGTGCCGATAAAGCGGAATCTAAAGCGGAATCTAAAGCGGAATCTAAAGCGGAAGAGCCAGCTAGCAAGGGCGACACCGACACCATGAGCCTTTCCGCTTTTAAAACAGCGGTTAAGAAAGCCAAAGCCGAACACGGTGAAGACTTTGTCAAATCTTGCCTGGAAAGTGGCGGCGGCAAAGCTGGCGACCCGTTGGGACGCATGGTCAGTGCTATTGATGCCGATGAATATGCCGACATTGTTGCCACCTTTTTAGTAGTACCAGCAGAGCAGGCCGAAGAAGACGACGGGCTTGAAGATGAAGAGGAAGACAGCAGCGAAGTAACAGCCGACGCCGTTAAAGTAGCCGCCAAAGCTTACGCTAAAGAAGTCGGCCGTGACGAAGCCAAAGAAATAATGAACAGTAACGGCGCTGCAACTCTAACCAAGATTGCTGACTGTACTGCCAAACAACTCCAGGCCATGTTCAAAGCCTTCACAGCGTAACAACCTCCAGTTCCTGCTCTGGGTTAATAAAAGCAGGATTATTAAGAGATGACCGGCCACTTGGTAGTATAGGGTATCTTTGAACCTATACCTTATGATCCGACAAGGGCGGGGAGGTGTAAGTTGCCGATAGTCAGGGTGTCCCGGTTTGATCCCGTGACGCGCCGGTCATCTCTTAATAAAGGCCTTTAGCTCAGTTGGTTAGAGCCGCGAACTCATAATTCGTTGGTCGCTGGTTCAAGTCCAGCAAGGCCCACCATTCTCCCAAACGACAAAAGCTGAAAAAAGGTGTTGCATCTCCTCTTAAAGCGTGTATACTTAGTTCATAGTCAAGTAAACCACCAAAACAGGAAAGCAGCAAAATGAAATCAACTACCCTCTACACGTTTAACGGAACCAAGTTTGTGGCCAACGGATCCAAGACAATTTGCGGTACGAAAATTGCCGGTAAGTGGGAAGGTGTCGGCCGGGTAGTTTGGGTAAAGAAAGCAGACCTCTATACCTTTGACCGTACCGCATAAAACAGCCAAAACACTAAAACAGGAAAACAGTTATGAAAAACAAAACCCTATACTCAATTTCTGGAATTAGATTTTTAGCCAACGGATCCAAGTCAATTTGCGGTAAAGAAATCGAAGGTAAGTGGAGTCCTAAGGGGAAAGCGGTATGGGTTAAGAAAGATAGCCTGTATACCCTTAAACGATTTAGACATCTAAATACCGTGAGTAAAATTAAAAAGATAAAAACAGTTTCTTATGAAGTAGAGGTCTATGATTGCGGTGTAGCTGACCACTATCATACTTCCATGAAATCTGCTGCAAACTGCAAACGTAAAACAGAGGACCCTTTAGTTAACGCTGGGCTTACTGATTATCAAAAATTTAAAATCCTTGAGCTAACGCTAACACTCAGTATGAAAGAACTAGGGGAGCGTTTCGGTGTATCCGTTAGTAGAATTAGCCAAATATGCTACTCTACAATTAGAAAATACCCACCTAAAATACTAGATATAGATAATGTTGACAAGGGAATAAACAACCCTTTCTTATTGAGTATGATTAGGGAAGAAGTAGAAGAAGACAAAGAACTTTATCGATTAGGTTACTATGAAAACCGAATTATAGGTTATCATAGTAAAGATGAACCTGCTTTTAGATCTGAGTACAATGAATACCTAGTTGGAACTGGATTAGAGACCTCTAAGGAAAAAGCTAAAATACATATAGTATCTAAAGTTTTAAGCGAAGGTTCCGAAACAAACCCCTATTATATGAAAAGGGACTCGCCCCCTGTTCTCTTTTCTAAAAACGAAAGGTACATCCTTGTTAAAGGTAAGTGGGAACTTGAAAACAAACACCCTTCATAAAGACTTTGCAAAGCGTGAACATTGTTTATGGTTACATAGCCAATACAATGCTCGCGCTTTGCATAAGCAGTTCCCTGAGTATACCCTGGACACCTTTTACCGAATACGTAGAGGGATTATGCCGAAGTATATGCCGAAACGTATTTACCTTACTTTTAAAGCTTTTCTAGACTATGCTGAGTTTAACCGCCAGCAAGCAAGCGCCTTGAGTAATATCAACCTGGAAATCAAATACAGTATAAGCAGGAAAACACTTTATGAATATGACCGAGCAAGACTGGGAAATTGTATTAGCAGAACATAGAGAATCCTTCCATGTTATGGCTGATGCTGTACCACCAATTAATAAACAACCAGTAACCCAAACCCCTATTGAAAGAAAAGGTAGTCCAAACCAAATCTTTAAATATATTCGTATTGAGAAAACAACCGCCAAAGCCAAGTTCTTCGTAACACATGAAGACATGGCTGAGACTCACGGTTTTTGGTGTCCTAATGCGGCTATTGTTGCCAGCAAAGGTAATGAGGTTGAGATTGAAAAATGGTGTACAATAAAAACCGTTCAATTTATATAAGAGTACTGTTATGAAAAGTAATGCAGCGGTAGCGGCTATACAATACGCTTTAGGTTTAGATAGGAATGATTGTCCTACCTTTTTAAATATGTGGAACGAAGGTAGTTTCCAAGAAATAAAAGACTGTTACGACAATGTCCCAGAAGAGGTCTTTATAGGCGCTGACCCTTTGCATCCAGAAACCAACCTAGACGACGGTCTTTGTATAGGTTGGTTAGTTAATGCTGAAGTCTGGTATGTATGTATTGAAGACGATACATTAGATCAATTGGAAGAAGGTAGAAAGGTGTATCTATAATGACTGCTCACGTTATTGAAGAAAAACACCATGCCCGGTTAAGCCCTTCCGCCAGCAAACGATGGTTAACCTGTCCTGGGAGTGTACGGCTTATAGAAAGTCTTGACATAACAGAAACCCCTAACAAGTACGCGGCCGAGGGTACGACAGCACACGAGATACATGAATTAGCTTTAACAGCCAAGGGTGTAGCAGCCGACCATATTGGCAAGAAGATGACCGTAGACGGTTTTAAGTTTACCGTCAATGAAGAAATGTCTGATGCTGTACAGGTTAGTCTAGATTATGTACAGGAACGTATAGACGAGCATGAGGGATGGGGATACCGTGTAGAGATTAAGGTAGAGGTACGCGCCAGCCTTAAACCACTAAATATTCCAGGGCTTGACGGCGGAACTTCAGACGTTGTTTTGCTGGTATGGGACGGCGATGCCCTTGTTGAAATTGAGGTTATAGATTATAAGCATGGGCAAGGCGTAGCGGTAGAGCCAGAGCATAACTCTCAAGCCTTGTGCTATGCTTTGGGCGTAGCCCTGGAGGAAAGTACTCATATAACCGACCAGACAAACGTCAGGGTCACCATAACCCAACCAAGGGCAATACATACACACGGGCCAATCCGTACCTGGGAAATTACAGCGGTAGACCTTAATAATTGGCAAGTGAACGAACTGGTACCAAAGGCTAACCGCACCCGCGACCCAGACGCTGAGCTTGTACCAAGTGACGACGGTTGCCGTTTCTGTAAAGCCGCCGGACAATGCCCTGCACTGTATAACAAGACCCAGGAAATAGCGATAGCGGACTTTGCTGAGGACACCTTCCCCGACCCAAAGGTTATGTCTGCTGAGCAAAAGCGCACTATCCTAGACCATGCTGATATGTTGCGCTCTTTTGTTGTAGCAGTAAATAACCAAGTTAAGTTGGAAATGGATCATGGTTCCAAAGATTATGATGCTGGTTACAAGTTAGTATATAAAACAGTACATAGAAAGTTTACAGAAGAAGGTTTAGACGAAGACTTTTCACCTTTATATGACTACCTGGAGCCGGAGGAATTATACGAGCAAAAGTTAAGACCGTTGGGCGATATAGAGAAAGCCCTTAAAAACCACATGAAGCCCAAAGAAGCTAAGGAGGTTATGAACGAAGTAACTGAGAAACCTACTCCCGGAATAGTGGCAGCGCCAATTGAAGACAAACGTAAAGCGGTTGAGCCAACCATGATAAGTGACTTTACAAACCTGCCCGATTAGGGGTAAACTTTATTGAGCTGTAGCACCATTGTTACAGCTTACGCACTTAAACAGATAAACAGGATTTACAAAATGGCTAAGATGATTCTACAAAACGTTCGCGGTTCCTTTGTATTTGTAACCGAACCTCGTAAGAAAGAAAACGGTGAGGCTGGCAACTACAGCGTTCAGGTATTACTGCCAAAGGATGACCCGCAAGTTAAGAAGTTTAACAAGCTGGTTGAACAAGCTTTGGTAGAGAAGCACGGTAGTGACGCAGCTAAGAAAAAAGCCCGTTACAAGTTGCCGATGCGTGACGGTGACGAAGAGCGCGATGGCGAGGAATACGAAGGTATGTATTTCTTTAACTGCAACGGCGGTAAAAAGCCGGGTATTGTAAACAAAGAAAACGAACCAGCCGACATGGACGACCTGGAAGAGCTTTGTTACAGCGGAGCCTATTTCCACGTATCGGTTAACGTCTACGGCTTTGACGCTAAAGATGGCGGGAAACCCGGTGTAGCCGTTGGTCTTAATAACCTTATGCTCCGCAAGAAAGGTCCTCGTCTAGACGGTAGCGTAGCAGCCACCAGCGAGTTTGAGGATTACGCTGAGGGTAGTGACAGCTTTGACGATGACGACCTTTAAAACGGCTTAGAAAGGGGGATACGGGGATGGCTAACGCTGTCCCCGTTTTATTATGTACTCAAATAATAATCTTTGGGATTTTACCCTTAATATGGCGCTGGCCAGCTACCTCAGCAAAACGCCTAACCGTCAGGTAAAGGATATGGCTAGACGCTACCGTAAACAGGTAGAAGACCCAACCAGTAAACAGACCCTAAAACTTATCGCCAAAAGCTTGGAACCCTCTACATTAGTGAGGCTAACGTATGCCGATCTTATTTCTTGAAGCTTTCTTTGCTGTACCTCTTGCTTTCGTTCTGTCGGCGTGTATACTGAGGTTCATGGTTAGGGCGAACGGCCTCAGCCAAAAACACTTAAACAGTTAAAACAGGAAAACCATTATGAATACTTACAACCAAGCAGAACTTTCCAACCTTAAAATTGCAGACATCACCGCCCTGTACAATGATTTCGCAACCGTTACAGGTAGCAATCAAATTAAAAAGTTCAGCGATAAAACAACCGCTATCAAGCGTACCTTGCAAATCCAAGAAATCGCCGCACCTTATGTTGACGTTGAGCCAGTGGAAGAAGCTACCGAAGCGCCAGTGGAAGAAGCTACCGAAGCGCCAGTGGAAGAAGCTACCGAAGCGCCAGTGGTTAAACCTGCCAAAAAAGCTAAGAAAGCTAAAGCAGCCGAGCCAGAAGGTAAAAGCATTACCATGTTGATAAACGGCGAGACCCTTACCTACAACGTGGAAGAAACCACTGTAACGGTTGAAAAGGAAGCTAAGGAGGGTACATTAGCCGCCAGTATTGTTCAGGCTGTAAAAGACTCCATAGACGGTTCCTTCGCCGAGGTTGCCACCAACCTTATCGCCAGCTACAACCGCCCCAAAAGCGCCAAAACAGTTGACCAAGCGTTCGCCATCCGCAAAATTAAAAAAGCTGCTCAAAAAGGCTTTGTAAAACTGGTATAATCAAAACCCTTACCCCTGCCAACGCGGGGGGTTATTTTTGCGAGGTTACTATGTTTAATAAGCACGAAATAAAACAAACATTGAAAGCAAAAGCTGAAGCTAAGAAAATGAGTAAGGGGGAAGCCAACCGCCAGTTTATACGGGCTATGAATGGTAAGCTTGAGCACGTTTACCGGGGTGAGTTGCCCTTCCCCGCAATGGCTGGTCAAGCCAAACGGGAAGTCCTTGCTATTGTGGGGCAAGTCATGTATCTTTACACTGTAAACTGGGAAAAGGGGTAAACATGAATTATTTAATTGATTATGATACGCTGTCAGTAGAATGCAAATGCGACAATGCTGACACCTTGCAAAAGTATATCACCGATAACAATCTTGGTTTGGCGGTTGTCATTATAGGGGAGTCGGATGATATGCTTATGGAAATGTCTTCTAAAGAGGTAGGTATTCTTTACCATAAATTAACAGACAAACCCCGTGAGCTTGAAAACGAAGAGCAAGCCGCCGAACATACCTTTGCACTGTTACAGGATACCGCCGATGACTACCCGGCGTTTACCCCGGCTGTCGGTAAACGGCTGCTCAAAGCCGCTGCCGAGCGTAGTAAGGATACCACTGTAACCAAAGGTAGCGCCGACGCTAAACCCACCAGCAAATCGCCCACAGAAGGCTCTGAGTCTACCAAGGTTAGCAGGGGTAAACGGGTTACTGACGCAACCTTGCTCGCACTTGGTACAGAGCCTAAAGCCAACACGTTACCCCGCAAAATATACGATATCGTGGATGACAATATGGGGGAAGCTACCCTTACTTATATTCTTGATAACAGGGGTGACATTACAGAGGAAGCTTGCCGTAAGCAAGTAACCCGATGTATACGTAAAGGCTTTATAGTTAAAGGGGACGGCCTGTAATGCTTATAAATATACGAGGCACCAGCGGGTCAGGTAAAACCACACTGATGCGAACCTTCTTTGAGCTATGTAGTAGCGTAGAACCTATATGGCCCAAAAACAGTAAGAAGCCAAAGGGTTATCAGTGCCAGTATAAAGGCGAAACCGTGTTTGTAGTTGGTTCTTACGAAAGCATTTGTGGCGGTTGCGATACGGTTTCAACCCAAGATGAAATACACCAGTTAATAGATGACTTTTCATTTGATGGTCATGTAATGTTTGAGGGGCTTTTTATATCCCATATTTATGGGCGCTACGCTGAGTTAGCAAAGCGTGACCCTGATAACTTTCTGTTTATTATGTTGGAAACTGACTTTGATACTTGCATGGAACATATCCGCAAACGTAGAAGAGATTCAAATAAGGACGACCACCTTAAAGACAGCGTATACCATAACGCCAAAAAGACTTATGATTCTACCTACCGTATACGCAACAAGCTAGACAACGACGGGCTGAACTGGATTGAGTTGCCGCTTGAAAACAGGTTTGAAAGGTTTGAAGAAATGGTAGATGACCATCTAGGGGTTTTGTAATGTTAACCGCCAATCAAGAACAAATGGTTTATTGGATATTAGAGAGGGAAAGTATCCGCCAGCTAAAAGAAGACGGAGCGGGTAAACCCTGGACCCCGAACAAGGTTATGCAGGAGGTTTATTTTTGCAACGTCAACCGGGAGGACGACCGCGTTACCCGGTGGATACGTAATAACTGGCTTTACCCTACAGGGCTTGATGACTTTGGCGCTGAGGAGTCTACAGCGGCTTCCTATACCTTTGCTATGGTGGTAGCCCGTATATTTAACCAGCCGGATACTCTTGCTGAGCTTATGCAGCCTATAGACTTTGACGCTGATTTTAGCTTATGGCTGCAAAATGCTGAAACCATATTGGCTGAGCGTAAAGCAGCCGGTAAGCGTATATGGAACGGCGCTTACATTATATCCACTAATGGTAAGGCGATGCCGAAAGCGGACTACTGTCTTTATTTACTAAAACAACTTGCAAAACGTAAAGACATCATTGATAATTGCGTTACACTGACTGAGGCACACAAGCGGTTGATGACAGTGGAAGGGTTAGCAAGTTTCCTAGCGGGTCAAGTAGTGGCTGATATTAAGAATACAATAGATCACCCATTAAATAAGGCTCCGGACTGGTTTAGCTTTAGTGCTCCAGGGCCGGGTAGCTTGCGAGGCTTAGAATGGTTTTGGGAGGAGAAGATAACAGCCCGTAATTACCAAACCGCTATTGACAAAGCTTATGAATTAATTGAGTATGAATTGCCGGATAGTATTTTAGATATCCTTTGTTATCAAAACCTTCAAAATACGATGTGCGAGTTTGACAAATTTATGAGGGTAACTAATAAGACCGGTCGTTCCAAACGCAAATATGCTGGAGTTTAGATTATGTATGTAATTACCGCCAACAATGTTAACGACGCACTATTCCAAGGGCTAAGGCTAATGAAGGCGCAAGGCGTAGCCGTACCAAGCCGTAACGGTATGACCCTGGAGTTACCTGCACCCGTAACCACTGTTTACAAAAACCCTGCTCAGCGCGTCCTAGTCAGCTCTGCTAGGGACGCCAACCCTTTCTTCCACTTTATGGAATCCCTTTGGATTTTAGCAGGGCGTGATGATGTTAAATTCCTGTCTGAGTTTAACAAGCGTATGGTTGACTTCAGTGATGATACCAAAACCTTTAACGCTGCTTACGGTTACAGGCTACGCAACCAGTTCAATGATTCGGGTAACTGCGACCTTGACCAAATAGAAGAGGTTATTGATATTCTAACTAACGACCCTAACAGCCGTCAGGCAGTATGCCAGATATGGGACTCAGCAGACCTTAATAAGGACACTAGGGATAAAGCCTGTAATATGTCCATTGTATTCCGTATGCGTAACCAGCGGTTGGACATGACTGTATTTAACCGTTCCAACGATATGATATGGGGAGCCTACGGTGCTAACGTGGTACAGTTTAGTATGATCCAGGAATACGTTGCCGCCAGCTTAGGCGTTAACATGGGTACATATAGTCAGGTTAGTAACAGTTTCCATGTATACACTGAGGGAGCCGCTGGCGATGCTTATAACCGCACCAATGAAGGGTTCCAAGGAGGGTTTAATCCGTATGAGTCTTGCGAGCGTTTGGTTACAATGTCCCATGCTGGTATGCGTTGGTTTAACCAAGACTTGAAGCAGTTTTTTGATCTATATGATGACTTTGGTTTGGCTGAAGTAGCTATCGGAACCTATTGGAAATCAGCTTATTTTGAAGAACTGGTTTTACCAATGTTACGGGTTTACCTTATTCATAAAGAGCAAGGGCCGATTGAAGCTATTAATCATACCGGTTGTATATTAGCTGACGACTGGTGTATGGCTGCTAGTGAATGGTTGGTAACTCGTGCTAAGAAAGGATCTAAATAATGAATATTCGTAAGGTATTGCAAAGCGGTAACGTGGTTCGGTTCCATAATAGTATCGGTATGGACAAACAGAAAAACAGTGAGCATGAATGGGAAGTTGCTTTGATACTGCAACATATCTATCCAGAATGTTCCAAGGAATTATTGCTGGCGGCATTAACCCATGACGCGGCTGAGTATTATACAGGGGATATCCCATTCCCTATCAAACAAGCAAGCCCAGAACTGAAAAGTGTTTTGGACAAACTTGAGCGTCACTGGGAAGAAGATAACGGCGTTCACTTTAACTTGCATCCAGAGGAAGCTTACTTCCTTAAACTAGCAGATACTCTAAGCGGAATGTGGTACTGCATACAACAGGTAAAGGAAGGTAAGGTTTGTGCCAAACGCCCTTTCCGTAAATGGCGCAAATTCATTATCAATGTTATGTACGGCTATCACAACCTTAGTGCTATAGCACTAGCGTCAGAGATGGTAGAAGCATTCACCCGTGAAATGGAGGAACTGTAATGGAACCTAATGATATGCAAATAGGCGGAACCCATTACCGCATCAAGTACCAGCATTGGGACTATGTATGCGACGTAAGAATGCCTTACTTGTTGGCTTGTGCTACCAAATACATCAGCCGTTGGCGAGACAAGAATGGCGTCCAGGACTTGCGTAAGGCTATTCATTATTTGGCAAAAGCAGGAGATCGCGGCGTATATATGCCGGTTAATAAGTGGTATGAGTTCCTAACATTCAATACAACCCAAATACGTATTGATCAATTTACATTCTTCTTCAGCTGTCAGTTACCATTACAGGAAAGACGTATTATTAATTTTATTGTTGAAGGGCATTATGACTCAGCAAGAATGTTAATAGAGGAACTTATCAGCGAAGAAGACTTTGGCGCTGGTCCAGGTTATACCAACCAAGACCCCGATTACATTAGAGGATAATATTATGTCACTTATTTCTTATACTCAGTTGTTACATCTTGTTCAGTCAGGGGTTATAGATGCAAACCCAGAATATATCAATGGCGCTACTATTGACATAACTATCGGTGACCGTATACTGGTTGAAGAAAAAGACATACCCGGTTCTGTAGTTGACCTAAAAGAAAAAGAATCGCTTAATATGAAGGAGATACTTATAGGCAAACAAGGATATTCACTTTTACCCGGTGACTTTATTCTGGCGACCTCAGCAGAAACTTTTAACCTTCCTAACTGGGTAGCCGCGGAATATAAGTTGAAGTCCTCCTTGGG
>Ga0307945_1001189_pt1 | contig 19915 bp, 18 predicted proteins | sample OrgLakmetagen228_FD_201818 | JGI IMG/M metagenome (GOLD analysis project Ga0307945, IMG submission 201818) | Saline water microbial communities from Organic Lake, Antarctica - #228 | ecosystem: Environmental > Aquatic > Non-marine Saline and Alkaline > Saline | place: Antarctica: Organic Lake...
GGAGATGGTGGCACCACGATTCAGCAGTAGCAGCAGTTAATCCATGCTCAGTTTCAGTACCAGTGCAGTAGGTTATACAGACCAGCAGACCAGTCGGTTGTACAGACCAGTTTCAGTAGTCTCACACTTGTGTTCAAACTCCAGTTGTCCCTTCGTTTCCAACTTGTCCAACTTATTTGTGTGCAATGTTTGTGGGTTTTGACCTTTTGAAAGGTAACTATTTTTCAGTATGCGTCCACTTTGGTGAACCAACTTCTACACTTTGATGTGTTTTTGCCTACTTCTTCTCGTGTCTTTAAGGTTAGCATTTTCCAGTTGCGTTTCAGCCCTTTTTTTACTTGGTTTGTTTTGAGGTTTACCTCGTTCTCATAGGTTGAGCAGCCATTCCAGGTTGAATGCCTTTGTAATCCAAACTAAACTAAACTTACAGGTTTTAAACTCAATCAGGTGATCTTCCCACCGGTTTGGATTCAGTTTCTTGTCCTTATTTCGCTTGCGTGCGCATACTTTGAAGATTGAGGCAGCAGCGTGGCTTGAAGATGGTTCTCGCGCATGTGACCAATGTCCTGGTGAAGATGAACATGATCAGAACGGTTGCATGCTCTTTTGCCAAGACCATCGAGTTTGTGAGCTGAGGAAACATTTATTTTCCTTTCTGTTTACACCTTTTTTTAGGACTTCAGCAGCCCAACCCTTTTTGCTGCAACAGGTCAACAACCATTATGTTCATGATTGCCTTTCTCAACACTAGACTTTTTCTTTTTCTTTCTGAGCTTATGGGTTTATTTGTGGCTGACTGGGACCAGTCAGCAGCCGATCAGCCAAACAACCTGGCTGAAGGTCACTCCCCAATGTTACCATTGTAACCATTGTGTTTAGCAAGCTGTTGAATATCTGAGTTGCGGGTGGTCACCCGAGAAGAGCACACAGTGCTAGGTAAAAATAAGATATCGTCAGGACGAGAAGAGGCTTTCAAGCTATACAACCTGGCTGATGTTCGCCCCCTATTGTAACCATTGCAACCATGCATTGGCGTCTGCCTGTTGTTGACAAGAGGCAGGCAACCAGAACCAACCTATACAAAACCAGTTTTTGCTTTCCTCTTTTTGTTCGTTCTGGTCTGGGCGTCCACTAAACCTGCGGAGCGTGCAAACAGTGCTACAAAAAAGCCGTCTGTGCCATCCTTGAAGGCATCTGTGCGGACCAGTTTTTCAGATCCCGGGAATAGGGGCAAGCCGCGCCTTGGCCAAGAAGGAAAGGGGTCCTGCGTGCATAAATTGTGTGTTGTCAATTTAATTCATCCTCGCAGGCATCCAAGAAATGCACGGCAGCTCAGTTTAGCACTGGATGTGTGACCCGAGATGTGAAAGCAGGTTGCAATGTTCGCCTGTTTTGCAACAAGTCATTCATCCTATTTATCTACTAGGAAATACACGAAAGAGATCAGACTGTCGAAAGGACAAGTCCCCACTTCAATTGCCTCATCACAGCTATGCGAAGCACAGAGCACCAGCGAGTGACGCTTCTTACCGTTACTTCACGGCTGATTTTAATTTCTTTGCCTGCGACTGTTTCACTGATCTGCCCCAGTCTTTCAACACTGCACTTGTGCACCGAAGCAAGCAGAATCGGCTTAGCCAAAGGGCACCTCACCGCAAGGTCCAGCCCAGCCTCCCGAGCCTGGTCCAGCACCGCCATCACCACCTCCTCATTCTCCTGCTGGTGCACAGAACACGTCGAGTACACGAGGCGTTCCAGTGCAGGGAAACGCAGTGCATGGCGTAAAGCGCGCACCTGCGATAGTGAAATAAGCCTTATTCCGATTTGTTACATGGTTTGACGGGCAAAGCCAGTTGATGGGCTATGCCTACATGAAGCAGCAAGAGTTCCTTTTGAAGCTGCAATGACCAAAATTTCACACACGCGATTTATGATTCAACGCAAAAAAGAAACGATCCCGCACCTGAAAGTTTGCCAAATGTCGGATGCGACCAGCATCAGTATGCTCGTCCTCTGGCACTCCACTCCCACCGGCACCCTCAGCGATTTCGTCATGCTGTTGCTGGCGCCGCTGGACTGAGGGCAGGAAGTGATCCATGCGATTGAAGACCGTCCCTGATCCACTGCAGGATGGGTCCAAGATCACACCGCGCACCTGAGCAAATTTTAAAAAGACACGTGCAAGGCTACTAGTGAATATGGCTCGTGAAAATGAATATGTATGAATATGAGTATGAAATATGAATATGAATATGATTATGATTATGAAGGCATGTGCAAGGCCACTAGTGAATATGTCTAAATCTAAAACGGAAAGATCATCTTCTCTATGTTTGCTCTCATAAGTGCAGCATCAGAAGAGCAAAAGCGCCAAGAAATAAAACACCATTGATAGAGAGGTGCCTAGGAGCTGGCGCCTAGGTGCTTCATCCGCTGATTTTATTACCACAACCAACGTAGCCTTTTTATTCCTTGCGCCAATATCTTGTTTAATGTTGAGATTCACATTTATAACAAGGTACTTTACATCCCCTTTCAGACTGAGGCTCTAACCTCAGCATACTCTGGACCAGTAGGGTCCATGCTCAACATGTCCTGGCAGCGTGCATCAATGATGTCGGCTGCACCTGCACGCTTTGCTGTGTCCCTCAATCGCTCCAGTCGAGTAGCATCTTTATCAAAGGCGATGATACAGCCTTTACCCTGGGCAGGATGGACATTTGGGGGTAACTTTTCCAGGGCAATGAGGGCAAGGGCAATGCGGAAGTAATCATGAGGTAATTGTAAATTGACAGCAGGCTTAGCTACGTCAAGTAGATAAACATCTGCACCTTCCGCAACACATTCAATGCACACTGAGAACATGCACATAGGGTTCTATCAATGAGTTATCAGCCTCCGACTGCAAATCCAAACAGTACGGTCAGGGCTCATTGCAATGGAGATAGAGCCCTCAGGGCACCTTGCAGGTCTAAAAGCCAAGGCCTCTGCACCTGCATGAGAGCCGCCACGTGGGTGGTCTTGTTGCCTGGAGCAGCACAGCAATCAAGGCACGTCCAGCCTGGCTGGGGCTGCAGCGCGTGTGCTGGCATGCAGCTGGCACGACCCTGAATGTGGATGCAATTGCACGACAATGGCTTGTGTGTGGGCAATGTGTGTAGGGCTGGCCAGCACCATTAAACACGTGCATGCAAGTAATTTTTAGCAGGCAAAATTCCACATTTACAGCAAGCATACGGCCATACACAGTGCATATACACATACATGGACGACCCGAGAAGTGATCTATGCTGACATGAGTCATGATGATCCTTTGAAACCAAGCACTACTGCTCATACTTTTGATATTTCTAGGGTCTTTGCGGTGGAATGTCTGGGCTGCAGGGCTACCCAGGTTAATTGCAATAGCCAGAAGCAGTCATTAGGGTGTCGTGGGATCGGTAAGAAGTGACGTGAGTATACGCTCACGCAAGCTTGTGCACAATTCCAGGAATGTTCCACACATGATTTCACACATGAGCAAGCGTGTTCAGCTGTTTCGGTGCAACTGCTTGCGCTTGCAATGGCATCAGATGCGTAACAGCGACAGTAACAGTATCAACCAGCAACACGTAAGCGATGTAAACATGTAGTAGCTCCAGTGCCTAATGGTGAAGTGAGGGGCAGAGGACATTATGAGCTAATGTCATGCCCACCATTCCCAGCCAATTTTTGTCCCTAAAACGAACCTCATCTTTTTTGACTTATAATGGTTCAGGGTAATAAGGAAGAACACATGAAACACTTCTGCACCAAAAAAAAGGGTATGGGGTCCGCTGTGTGCGTCGGGGACTGAATTTGTGCCATTCCCCTGCCAAAAAGGGGGTTGTACCCATGCATGGGTACAGAAATGTGACACCTAAATCCAAAATTCATCATTTTCTTGTTCCCAGACACGTTTTGGGAACCATACCAATCACAGCAAAAAAAAGGGGGTGGAATTTTGCCCCAAAGGACTTGGTGCGTGGGCCTGTTTGCTGGGCAACAATAGTGCGTTTCTGGAAACCCTGGAAACACGCTTTCTGGCCACCACCTGGGTGTCGGGAGTCCTTCAGTATGCTCCCAGGGCATGCCCAGTCAAGTATTGTGGTCTGGAATGCTGGAGATGGGCCGTGGAGGGCAGCAAAAGCTGAGTTATTCAAATGCAATCTGCTCTCAACTTTCGTGGTTGACCTCTTCCAGGGACATGGCAAACGAACCCTTACGAACAAAATGCAAAGGAACTGAACTTTTTTTCATTTTGGTGGTCAGAGCGCCAACCAAAGCTCACTTATTTAAGACAATAAATAATAAATACCTTTGCATTTCGTAGTTTCCCTGCCAAAAGGGGCTACAAAACCGGACCTTCTCCTTAGACCCCCGGACCTTCACCAAAATGTCCCCAATATTATTGCAAGCACCCCTGGTAAGTGCATGGCACCAGGGAGAAGCTTTTGGAAATCCAATTTATGGCAGGGATTTCCACCCTGCCCACCTGGGCACTCATTTGCACAAACTGAGTGTGCAGGGGTGCTTAGAAATGTCTAACTAAGGCTAATGACTATTCAGAAGTGGAAAAGCGTGCAGGTTCGTTATATCAAACAGAAATGGTGGGCCTGACTGAAAGCAAGTGTCATACCTGCAATACCAAGGAGCCCTCAGCTACCAGAGGGTGGCTGTGCATATCTGTGCCAGAAGGAAGGAGCAGCACATCCGGCAGCAAGGGGTCCACAGTGGCGTCTTGGCACTGCACACAGGGAAAAACAGCAGGACTTGGATTACCGCCTAGCTACTGTAAAATCGTGGTTGAGAAGGAGCAAGTACAAAAGTACAGACATAAACAATATACAAAATATATCATTTGGGTCTTACCAGTGGAGTAGCGTCACCTTAAACACCAGAAATTTGGGGAAACGAGGCACGAGGTGACCCTGACCAGCAAGACAGAGCAATTTTCAAAGAGCTAACTACACATTCCTAACACTCCATTGTCCCACCAAATGCAAAGGGCGAGAGAGCTTAGGTTATGACACACACACATACACATACACACACACAAACACACGCACAAGGGCAAGCTTAGGTTGTGCAACAAAGCAATGCAAATCCGCTCACCGCAATGTGTGTGGCCTTGCTGACGCCCTTCCAGTCTTTGGGTTGCAACTTGGAGCGCAGAAGCTCCAGCACTCCCTCCACAGTGCGGCCACAGGCCAGGGGGTTCACGCGCACGGACCGGGGATGTGGTGCACCTGCAAATCCCCCTCCGTCCTTGGGTAGGAGGCCTTCAGGATCCTGTGTTCAGAGAGCGCCTTGGTGGTGAGTGCCATTCCTAAACAGTGACAAATTATTTTGTTGCTTATGGCGCATTTCTAGGGTTGGCCAGAACCATATATATACGGTGTACATACGGTAGTTTTGGCAGGGAAATCACCAAATATACGGTGTATACGTACGGTTCTGGCCAACCCTACGCATTTCCAATGAATTTGAGGTTTATCAAGTAAACCACGATGTTAAACCCGTTCAATAAACTTATGTACAATAAATTACGTCTGCATTTCCAATGTATGTTTATTGTTAGGCAGTTTTTGGTCTGCAAGGTGCACCAGAGCATGCGTTCAGGCCATGACAGTCAAAGTCAATGCATTGCCAAGGCATCCCATGGCCATCCAGATTCTTTCGAGGTGTTGACCATTTAATGACTGAATATACCACGGTATTATTATTATACCAGCCTCCCATAGATATTCAAAATAATCATTTAATCATTGTTAAATTTCTAGTACCAAATGAACCACGCATTGGAAACGCGCCATTAATTTGCTTGCTCGCATGTATCACACGCTCATAAAAATTGCAGGACGTTCATTTAGAAATGGCTGTAATTGGCCTTGTATACACCGACTTGCGTAGTTCCCTTTTTTTTTATGGAGCTACACGCTTTTGCACGATTGCTCAAACGCGCCCCAAACGTGCCCTGCAATCAGCACAGAGATGGTGTGCATGCCAGCAAACAAGGACCCGGCTCTCTCAGCTTTAAAAAAAAGCTGCGCTCAAAGACACCTCAGGCATCGCGTTCCCCGCAGGGCGACCATTGTGAGGTTGTAATGGCTGCGAAGGGTAAAGGTCTGGTGACACCTTCCACTTTTCACTTTTCACAATCCCAAAAGCCGGTCACAAAGTAAAAATGTTAAACTTGAGATCGTTGCTGCGCAAGCAGTTAGAAAAAGCCACAAAAGGGTACTGTCGATCTGAGCGGTGAAAGCTCATGACTGATGACATCATCACTACTTGCTTTGCAAGTGAACTGACGAGCTCTACAGGTGTGCAGTCTGTGTGTGTGTGTGTGTGTGCGCGCGCGCGTGGGATCACTGGTGACACATGGTGTGCACAAACAAGACCATAATGTGCCCTAGCAGAGACAGAGCCCCCCCCCTTTACAGGAATGCACTGCACCTGAAGGGCCACCCACGGTGGCAAATTTGGAAGAATTTGGGGTGCAGGTGAGTATTTTGAGGCCTTTTTGGGCATTGCGGGTTGTATATCAGATCACATAGTCATCACCTATCTAGTCATCACTCGTTTAGATCACTTAGTCATCAATCGCCTTCTGTTAATCACTTGGCAGGATGCAGAGTGGCTAAGCCCCTCTTTGAGCAACACTACCAACCAAGAGCTCATCATCGGTGGGAAAGCTCTTTTTGACAAGCTGCGCGAGTACGATGGGATAATAGACCTGCAGGTAAGGCTCCGCTTTGTAACCCTTGTTTGCTTGTGGGTGTTCCTGTTCAGTGTGGAATTCCAGAATCCTAGAATTCCAAGTAGAAAATTCACCTTAATTCGGGGATTCGAATTCAAAAAAGAATTCAAAATCAAATAATTTCCTTAAAACCTTCCCGAATCAGGAGGCACAATCTGGCCAGATGTCAAATTTTGTGGCATGGAGGAGTGAACGAGCATGCTGGCTCGGCGTGACAACACCACCGTGGACGTGGTGCTCTCACACTTTCCTAAGACAGTAGGTGAGCAAGAAAAGCATTGACCTGCTGAGTTCCAGCACTAGTAGGCGTACAGGAAATCCCTCGCATGTATTGCGTAATCCGTTACATATAGGTATTGCGTGTCAATGGCAGAACACTGATGATGGCTAGGTGCGTAAAATGTAATGGAAAACTTAAATATCCTTGCTTACACTACTGCCAAGCCTTCATGTTGTACACTGTATACTCCATATGCAGCACTCCACGTGTTCTCCCCTTGAAAAAAGGGTCCGTGCACGGGAAAAATGGGAGGCCTGGTCGGCGAGTGAGGAGGCCTTTCATTCACGTGAAAATTTTTGATTTTGTGTTGGTGACTTCCCCTCCTTGCCTGTCTGTCTTAGCTTACATAATTAGATGATAGCGCATGTACACGCTGGCGATGCACGCGCCCGTGCGTGTGCTGCTGTAGTGCGTGTGCTGCTGTGCAGCATGGGGTTCACAGTTAGGCATCTCTGATGTTGAAAGAAAATGTAAAGGAAACCATTTTGACTTTGAGCAGGTCTTCAGATGCGATCTACATTAAGGTGGTTCAGCAGGTTGTTCACTTCATTATCCCCCTTTCGCTTTGTGTATGTATCTGTGCAGGCAGCGCGGGGGGCTATGCCTCAGGACTCAGCCAGGCTCAGGCGGGCACTTTGTAAGCCTGGCTCGTTCCTGAGGCATAGCCCCCGCGCTGCCTGCACAGGTGCATACACAAAGCAAAAGGGGGGTTATGAAGTAAATAACCTGCTGAACCACCTTCAACATTCATATCGATGCAGATCGCATCTGAAGACCTGCTCAAAGACACTATGATTTCCTTTTACATTATCTTTCAGCATCAGAAATGCCTAACTGTGAACCCCATGCTGCACAGCAGCACACGCACTACAGCAGCACACGCACAAACGCGTACATCGCCAGAGCATGTGCTATTGTTTAATTAGTATAAGGCAAGACAGACAGGCAAGGAGGGAACGTCATGTGTTCCCTGAGCACAGGGCCAGCCAGGCTTTTAAAGATAGCTGTGAGTGTTAAAGCCTCTTTTTTAATAGAAATGGTGCTTTCCCTCCTTGCCTGACTGTCTTGCCTTATAATAATTAGGTAATAGCACATGCTCTGGCGATGAACGCGTCAGTGCGTGCTGCATGGATGTAAGCCCGGGAATCTGTTGTGCAGCCTACACCTTGGTAAAAAAAAGGTGCTACTGGTATTCAGACGCGCATTGACTGCAAAGGGTTGATTTCCCTGCCGTGCATAACATATTTTTTGCGCAACTCAGACTGTATTACTACGTTTTTGCTGCAGGCTCCCTGGGAGGTCAACGCACGCAGGCAGCTTGTGCATGCCTCATTGAGTGTGGCCTCCAGACAAACATATACCGACTGGTCTGACACTTGAGGACACAGTGTCACTTGCTATTCAGGCACCTGGCCTTCTCAAACAGATGCAGATGCTCGCTTCTGGACTTGGCAGTAAGTTCTTGCCAAAAGGCCCCAAACCATTTTCCCCAATCACACTCTTCCAAGTTTGCAAACTGTTGCTCTAGGGGGAGTACTCAGTACGCACTGCAATGTTTCATGTACTTCAGTGAAAGGCATTAAGCAATTATATCTTGGCACAGCTCAAATGAAATGTCATATACGACATTATACACAATTAAGTATAAAACACATTTTAAGCTCATATTATAACGATATTATAATACGTTTAGGTTGGGAAAAGGAGTAATGCCAAATCATATCTGACCATACCATGCCAGAGATGGCTTATCACTGATTCATGTCGTCCTGTATTATGATACGTGGCTCTGCCCAGTACAAAACTCAGGCAAAACAAAACAGGATGTACAGACATCGACGTTGGTTGATGGAAGGTATGATTGAAGATTTCGGCGCCAATGTGTTCACAAAATACCAAAGAAGCTTTTATGTACCCGTCCAGTATGCCTCAAGTTGTTCTATGTTGAGGAAGTTTACATTACGCATACTTAATGAGTAGATACTGGGTGATTCTTATATCAAGCACGCACGCACGCATCCACACACACACGCATGTGCGCACACACACAAACACACGCATACAAGCAACCACGCACATACAAGCAATCACGCTCATACCCATACGCAGGCATATACAAACAAACACGCCCACGCACGCATGCCTACACACGTGCAGATGGCGACTTAGGGTTATTGCCATCCTAACTCTTTCCACGGCGTGGTGCGCAACACACCGTGGAAAGAGTTGGGATTGCATGGAAGTCCATTTACATCTCCGAACGACAAAGGTGAAGCAAGAGGCACAGCAGCAGCAGACTTCATTAGACATTTTCCCATTGGCTATGAAATAGTGACAGATTGGGATTGGCTGCTGGACCCGATGGAGGCATCTTCCCAGATCCCTGACCCTTTTCAAATTTTCTTGGGGTGAGAGTTTCTTCAGGATTTTCCCCTTTGTATATGTAGTTTTTAGTAGTTCCCATTTAGTTCTTTTTGTTAGTTTGACTGGGGTTTCCTCACAGTTGTCTTATTATAAGTTTTTAAGCTTCTTCGGAGTTTTCCCTGTCAGTGTGATTTTAGTTCCTGTAAGATGTTACCTAGTTCACTGCCTCCATTGTTGTCACAATTTTCAGGTCTTTGGATAACAAGGCTCGGTTGTGCAAAATTCATCATCATCAGCAAATCCAGTCTGAAAAGGCAAGGAAAACCTTATGGCAAAATTGAAAATTTCTGCCATTTTTAATCCTGAGCAGCATTTGCACTAAGCACGCATCATCACAACAACAAGTGGTTGAAAGGTTTTGGCTTGGGGGGTCCAAAGGCCCTGTGCCAAGCACCAGTGCCCCTGGGACTCAAGGCAACCACTTCAGCACAATAACTAGTTAGTTATACGCGACATGCTACTAGCTTCGTTCTCACTACAAGAGCCCTTTGCGATCTTAGTGATGGGCACATGATCTATTTATCTACCTTTCTGTATTACAAAGCTGGGGGTAATAAACGTAGCAAGCAGTGGTAACGTCCTGCAGAACGTCTTACTATGTTGACAGCACTGAAGGCAGCTAAGTCATTAACGGTCAAGTTGGTATAGATAGACAAATTTGATAGCAGCATATGTAACAAAATGCTTATGCAGTTTGAAAGCAAGTTTTTAGGATCTTTGAGAACCAAGACCCATTTCCTTAGAGGCTCCAGCCTAGAATGTTAGCACACGTGTATGTGTATGTGTGCTAAAGCTGTGCGCTTGCACAATTTTCAACACACACACATACGTTTCAGGGATATGAGGAGCTGCAAGTGTGAAGTAGGAGCGAGACCGATCTGCCCCTTTAGCAATTAACACGTTAAAAGCCTCCCCCTCCCTCCGGACAATATAAAGATAGACAAAACAGACGTTGACAGTCACTGTACTGCATAGAACCAAGGGGCGTAGCATTTACAGAAATGCATCTAACAATGTCGGATGCATACACCCCTAGCTTTTACATTACGCAGTGTATTTAATTGTCTTGCAACTGAACTTCTGTAGGTAAAAAGCTGAGGATATTTACAGTTGATTCCATCCTGCAACCCTCTCAGGCTGGTTCCATCCTACAGCCCTCTTACAACAATCTCAGGTACAGTCCCACAATGATCTCACGGCTTATGGCTCATGGTGGTGCCATTACAGCATCAGCACATGCAGCCTCGCTCGTATACTGCATTATTCACGCACGCATGTCGACTTTTTCACTCACCCACCCACCCACGTACCTTGACCTTGCGCTCCTTCATCATCTGTTGCAGCGCAGCCTTTAAGCCTTCCTGCAGAATGTCGATGCCAAGGCACGCATTAAGAAGGGAATCCTTGTGGGGCATGTACCAAAGCCTGGTGTCAGGGTCGCACTCAAAGACAGCCACATGATGTGCCAAACTTGCTTTTACCGAGCATAGCATTGAGCATGCTATGTATACAGTACTATTACTGGTAACCATGCGACGCCAAGGCAGCTGCAAAGTCCCTGGCAACAGATTATCACAGACTTGTCTGCAGCGCTAAACTTTCTTAAAATTACGCACAATCGCGCACAATTACCTGGTGCTTGAGCACCAATTTCTCTGCAGGGCCCTTGCCTCCTCCTGAGCTGTGCAGGCCCTGTGTGTGTTTGGGGAAGAGGGGGTGGATGCAATCGAAAGCAAGAGAGCATGGCAGGTTCTTTGGGTGTAATCTACTCAGGATATCGTGCTGATTTGTTCCAGCCATGCAGTGTGTCAACTAAAGCTGCTACACTGGTCCATAACAGACACGGCCTTTGTCCTACCGTTCCCAAGGTTCATTACGAGCCGGTTTCAGGCCAAACCGGCAACCCTCCTGACCCCTAGCAATTTTCTTTTTTTCTTTTTGGTGGGTTGACCCAATGCCAAAGTGGCTCCCTTTCCATAATGAATGAGGGGAGCGGCATATCCCTGTCGGCGTACTGAATTCTCCTTCATTCTTCATTTTAGCCTGAAGTGTCATAAGCTTCATAGATGAGCACGGGAAGCAAACACAGCACAAGTAGCCAAAAGGGCTGCTCCTGCTGAAGTAGCTTGTATTCACCTCACCTCACCCAGCAGCAGCTCGTACACGATGACCAGCATGTTGAAGGGGCAAAGGGCCTGTGACGAGTCATTTGTTGCAAAAGCATGAATTGGCACAAAGTATGCAAATGAATGTTGCATGTGCGCCTTATGCGTGCATGAGTATGTATAAAGCGCGCACATAGGGTTGGCCAGAACCATATATATTCGGTGTACATACGGTGTTTTTAGCAGGGTAATCACCAAATCACCAAAGGTCATGTACGGTGTGTATATACGGTTCCGGCTAACCCTGCACATACGTAACACTGGTACGCCTAGTGATCAATAAACCGATGGAACAAAAGAAAAGCAGGATACAATGGATACAACTCTTGTATTACAAGTGTAATTGCAACAGTTTCACAGTTTCTATGAAACTAACATTAGCTGCAACAGACACGAGCTTACCTTTGAGGCTTCAGCGTCATTGTTTTCAATTGTGACAGCCACTGGGATGTTGGCAGCGTCTGAAACGCTGCCTGTCTTGAGTCCTGAAATGTGCTCCACCAAGCTGGCACGACGAACGACCTCTGTGAGGACCAAGTAAACTGCATTTGGGGGAAAGGGGGGGGGGAGCAATTAAAGGGACGTATGGGGGCTTGATGGATTATGTTCTAGGAGAAAGTAAGGAAGCTTGCGTGACTCACTGTTAAGAGCACGCCCACAAGCAAAAGAATCTCACTGTAGCTGGCAATTCCGCAACAGACACACAGGTGAATACGGACGCACGTATGTAAGATGGCTGGGCAACACAAAAGGAAGCCTCACATTTCATGACCTGGCATACAATGGCGTGGGTGGCTTTCTTGGCGACGACGTGTGGAGCCAAGGTCAAACTTTTGATACTCCGGCCACGTGACCCCTATGTAGTGCATTTGTGCATGCAGAGGAAAAGTAGGATGATATGTCCACGTACGTGTGCATGTATGTGAGTGCGTGTGTGCATGTACATGTTAGTGTGTGTGTGCGCATACATGTGCGCACACGTATAAGCGTATAAGTGTGTGCATGCGTATGCGTGTGCGTGTGCATGTGTATGCATGTGTGCGTGTACATGTACATGCTAGTGAGTGTGCATGTGTTTGCACATACTGTGCGTATGTGTGTATGTGTGTGTATGTGTGTGTATGTGTGTGTATGTGTGTGTGTACAGCATGTGTATGTAAAGGATAATTTGCAGGAGGTCCTTACCTGCGCATCACCCTCCACTAAGACTTTAACAGCTGTTGCTGATTGGCGTGCTGTTTGGCTGGTGCAGCGTAGGATGACCCCTCCATCTCTGGCCTTGTTCGTGGCTGTTTTCTGTGAGACCTTTCCTGAGCCCGCCTTGTTGACACTCTGAGGCTGCTTCGTAAAACTGGCCTTCCCCGCCTTTTTCTCTTGGGACAAACGGGGTGCTTTTTGGTCAGGGGCTGTGCTGCGTGTGCTTTGGCCCGGGACAGGCGGCTTGCTCACCCCTTTCAGTCTCAAACCATCCTGCTTACCCACAACTGGTTTCCCATACTTCTTATTTTTGGAGGGCATTGTGAACAATTGCTTTTGATATAAATGACACAATAACTTGAAATGTAGTAATGATGGTTAGGGCCTTGAAGTATCCAGGGCCTGTCTATTTTGCCAACAGATTATCCAAACACAAACCTTGCACTTGCTCTGCAGGTGCGGACATCTCAACACACACACACACACACACACACACACACACACACACACACACATGCAACAACACAAATGCACCCGCACATGCACACACACGCACACACACACACACACACACACACACACATACACACACACACACACACACGCACAAACATGCAACAACACAAACGCACCCGCTCATGCACACACGCGCACACGTGTGCATACGCGCACACACACACACACTCTCACACTCACACGCACGCACGCACGCACACACACACACACACAAACACACACACATACACACATCCTCCTCAAACAAACAAACAAAATCTAACAACCTCTGTTCATGCTCACGCGTGTTGTGCGTGCAGGCCGCGCCGGCAGCCATTATGAAACCTTGGGCATAGCGGCCAATAGCAGTGCTGCAGATATCAAGCAAGCATATAGGCTCCAAGCCAGAAAACTTCATCCAGGTGGGAACAGCTACGTCATATCATCCATGTATGCGCACACAGATCAGAAGTGAGCCGATGGCTCTGTCTTGCCCATTGCTAAGCTTGTCTACTTTCCCATAGCTCTGTCTGCTGATCGATTACCCGTGCTCTCTTAATTTCCTGTCGTGTTTTGTGCATGCAGATGTCAACCGTCAGCCGGGTTCACACGTGAGTTAGTTGTTAGAAGAGAGTTTCCTTGGGGACTGGGGTTGCAATATAATGCTTGGGGCATTGTTGATACGTACGAAGCACGAAAGATCAGAAAGCAACCTTATTGCTCCCTCAGCATCGTCTCATGGCCATTGTCGTTGTTGTAACACAAACACACACACACACACACATGCAACTGCTTGCCCGCTAATGACGTCAAGCATAAGTGTGTGTGAAGATGTGAAGATGATGCTGACGTAATGCAAAGCTTGACCAGCAATCTGCCATCTTGAAGGCAGAGGCAGGATGCTGATATTGGTATTCTGCATGCTTCAGCAGTTCAAGTTCCCCCAGCTGATTTGATAAATACAAGTCAAGTTGTGCCAATTTTTGTCACTTCATCAGCACTAGCGCCTCTGAATTGCATAGGTCATGCTTTGTCATGAAGAGTGTGTAACACTTTGGGGTTGGTTTGGAGGAGTCAGCACATTTCCCCTCCTCCAGCCTCTTTTTGGCTCACAGGTGAGGAGACTCTCCTAATTGGCACCCTTACACACATTCGTGCACGCTTTGCAGCAGCCTTTCCACCATATTTTTGTCGTTAAACATCTACACACAGGAGGCGTTTGTGGAGTGTGCCCAAGCGTATGAGGAGCTAGGCGACCCGGGAAGAAGAAAGGCCTACGACGCGGAGCTGTGGCGCAGGGTGAGTCCCTCGTATGGGTGAATGTTGAGCCTTAAGCACGAATACGGTGAGAGCAGAGCAGGATGAGAAGTTTGAAATAAAGAGCTTAGGCAGATTTGTAGGATCTGGTCTGTAGTGAGCCTGGCTGCTCAATGGCAGGCAACAAGGCTGATAAAAGGGCAAAAGTGATACATGTGGCATGACCTCAAGCAGTTGTCAAGGAAGGTTTTAGATGTAAACGCGGTTATGAAGCAGGCCTACAGAGTATATACATGACCATACAGTTGATTTACAATGTATGGGTGAACTCGAAGAATTATGCAATCGCACACTTTTTGCAACAAAGGCTTGCCCGTATGCAATCGTACTGTTGTGCCTTCAGGGTTAAACTCTGCAGCCATTTGAAGTTCACACACACACACACACACACACACACACACTTACACACACACACACGCACATACACACACATACACACACACACGCACACTGCGCTGGCTGGTCTGGCACACTCTGTAGGTACACCCGAGGAGTAGCACACAAACTTGGAAAGGAGGCGGTGACCCTTTCATGTCCTCAGCCACTCCCCCTAAGAGCACCACCACTCGCAGCGGGATGTGGGGCAATGCGTATTACACGGTTGAGTGGGATTCAGCAAGCAGCAGCAGGGAGTGGTCGACAGACAGTTTTGATGCTGACAGCTTTTTTGGTGATGGCTTTGACAGTGATGAGGAGGAGGAGGAAGAGGACAGCTACGAGGTGAAGGGGGGGTGGGGTCCAGTGTGTGAGTGCAGCGTGCAAACTGGCTTTGCTGGAAGTAGTTGCAAGGAGGTATGCCAGTATTACACTCCTCCGGGCACACCAAAAAGCAAGTGTGTGTCTCTCGTGTGATCATAGATGCCGCGCTGTGTGTGCGCTGATGGTGATAAGCAATAAGTAATAAGTAATGTGTCTCCCGTTTGATTTCCCAAACGGCCAAAAGGTTTACATGGCCCAAGAGCGCAGGCAAAAGCTGAGGATTCAAAGGGGGCTTATGAATGCATGAATGTGCATGCTTTGTCGATTTGGTGGCGGGTCTGTTCGGGTGCTGGTAACAGTATAGCATATAAACTTATCATTAACTTTTTGGCTTGTGGCTACACCTGTTGCCCAACGTTCAGAGCAGTACAGAAGGCATATTTAAGGAGTGGAGGGAGCTGAAACGTTTGTTTTAAATGGCCTTCTGTAAGTGGTTCTTTGGAATTCGTTTGAATGGCGCTCTTGGTATCCTGTTCACACTTATTTGGGCTTATTGTTGCTAAGGTGTCCTACAAGTTAATCTGTGCGATAGATTTGGATTCAGCTGAAACCGTGCCGTTTCATGTGCAGCTTGACTATGAAAAGTGGGCTACTGCCGACCACAACGTCAGCTCCTCGTTCACCAGCTCTTGGCAGGTACGTGCTTTTAGTGGAAATGTATTGCGCATCATGTGGCAGCTGGCCTCTGGGCCTTTTGGTGCATTGTGCTTTGTGCTTACTGCCTAGATCTGTTCACAGCTGCATACCTCAAAGGGTCAGAATTTATCGTAGTGGTGACCTGAAGCCAGAGAATTATTGATCTATCAGGGATTATAATTTCTTTTCAGAATCACGCAAGCCTGTTATTTTGCAGCTCTTTCGACACAACCCAATTACACGTTGACAATCCACCGCCCACTACCTCCTTGCATAGGGCGCAAATGGCCGGAAAAGGAAGGAGGCTGCAGCAAATCGAGCTGCACGTGCACGTACTCAAGCACAGCAGCAGCAGAAGGGGCCGCAGCAGCAAGCCCCGCCCGGCAAAAGCAATAGGAGAGCAGGGGTCGGTACATCACGCACTCGTTCCAACACACGCTCAAGCAGCCTCGGGGAGGGCTTCCAGGACGGGGATGCTGTTAGCGTGGACACTGTGTTGAAAGCACTTGGACCTGAAGGTGTGGACTTGTGGCTTTGCTAGTTGAGCTGTAGCCAACGTGCTGCGATAGAAAAGGTCCTGTTTTGGGTGACCTCAGGTTGTTGTGGTGGCGTACGGCTTAGTGTCAGCACTGGCGGCTGCTTTCATCCGTTCCTTGAACAAAGCACGTTGCTCAGGTACAAAGCAGTTGCCGAAGTACAGCAGACGCAAGTGTGTGCTTTGTGCAAATGCAAGTGAATGCTTTGTGTAAATGCAAGTGAGTGCTTTGTGCAAACGCAAATGAATGCTTTGTGCAAATGCAAGTGAGTGCTTTGTGTAAATGCAAGTGAGTGCTTTTATGTAAATGCAAATGAATGCTTTGTGAAATGCTAGTGAAAATGCTTTGTGCAAATGCGCCGAGAGTCCTTGATTCACGTTCTTTTTCTCATAGCAGCTTCATTGAGGGAAAGTACGTTGCGGGAGGCAAGCGTGACTGGCAGAGCAAGGATGGCTTGGTGCAGCTTGTTGTCTGTTCAGTGCTGTCCTATAAACTTTTTCTGTCCTGCAGCACGTGCCACCGCCCAGAAAACGTTTGGGCGCCGCCTTGAGCGTTTGAGCAGCGCAGAGGAGCTGAGCGAATTCCTTGATGTAAGTGGTTTGATTTATGTGGTTGTTAGGACCTGGTGGCAAAGCATGTAGCATAGAGGAGAGGTGCATTGTGTTGGCCAGCACTTGAGAGGTAAGAAAATGAAGCCATTGAGGATCTATATTTAATGTCTGCTATTAAAGATGACAATCTTTTCCTTTTGTTTGACCTTGACCATAGTGTTTCGTTGTTCACATGCAGGTCCTAGAATCGCTGCAAGTAGACATGGGGCTTGAGTTTGACCTCTTTTCGTCCGGCCCTGGCACCCCAACCAGCACTGGTAGCTCAAGAAGCAGCTATGGCAGCAGCACCTACAGCAGTAGCAGTAGTAGCAGTAGTGGCAGCAGCAGAGGAAGGCAGAATCAGGGTGCGAGGAATGGAGGTAGTGGCTCAGGAGGACGCAATGCCTATGCCAGCAGCAGCCGAGCGGGAAAGAATAATCAGAGCAGCTCATCTCCAAGATCACCAGGGGCCTCTTCAAAAGGTCCCCGCCAAGGGCGTAAACGTGCTGCACAAGTACTGAGACAGCGGGCTTTCCCATCTGAAGCTTACTTTAGGTCAATTAACAGGTAAAAGCAGTTGATGCTACAAAGGACTCAGGCTCTCCGTCGTTTCACGTTGTGTGTTTTTTTAAGCGTTCTATGTTTGCTGGTGTGACTTGATGCATGGAATGCAACGGTGTGAGCTTGTCTCACGCATACAAGAGTGGATTCGGAGTGTTTAATGACCTACTCGATTAGCTGTTCTCTTGACAGCAGTTTACTGGCAAAACAACCCAATGCCTTGATGTGTCCCACAATGCCTACAGGAGCTGGCGCTGTGTGTGTGCGGATGATGAGGGGCTGGTGCTCATTGACGAGGATGACGAAGAAGTGGCCGTTTCTCTTGAATGGACAGAGGTTTGGCTCCCTTGTACCTTGCAGGGATTATGTTGCTGTATAAAGAAACTGCTTACCATCAGGCTTCACTGTTACCGTGCGAACTTGCAGATTGCAAGCCAAGGATGGGTTTGATTTTTATAATGCGTGTTTGCGTTCACTAAATCTTACTTGTAAGATTGCAAGGCAATTCTAGCGGCACGTACTCACTGCATGCTCTGTCTTCCTCGCAGATCGATGTTGCGGGCCTCCACGCCTCACGGATTGAAGGAATTGCAGATCTATACGCAGAGTCTGTGATACAGGATGAGGATGAAGAGCAGCAGGAGCTGGACATCTTGGTAAGAAGCAACAAGAAGCAGCAAGTTTTGTTGGACTGTGCAAGGTATCAGTATGTCAATTAAACAGCATGGCATTTCTCATGCTTGGGCAAGAGCATATCATGACGCAATTGTGAGATTTTAATCAAGACTTCACTTAAGTGCACAACACACGCAAGGTCTTCCTTGTCATTTGGTTTACTTTACACATTCACTTTGGCCAGGACCATCTGATCCATGACTATGATTCTGGCAAGGGGAGAAGCAGGGCTGCATGGAACAGATGGTGACTGCTTCATGCAACTTGGGGCGGACAGGTTTTGAGCGCTTTTATTTACGCCAATGCAGCAGGATAGTCTTTTTAATGGACGGAAACAACTGTTCCTCAAACAAAGTTTGATCTGTTCATCCAAAAAACAACGCCCAGGAAGCTACCCAAGTCCCGTATCGGTATATCTATCTGTTCTTTGTTTTCATAACAAGCTAGCTTGTTTAGATACATGTGCGTGGCCCTCTTATGTGCTGCCTACACCCAGAACTTGGCCTTGTGGTGGTCTATACAGATCCACAGTACCGTAGGGTACCGTAAACCAATCCAAGGTTTGAAAAAAACAATTAATAAGTCCCAATGCGAGCAATGCGAGGGGGGCAACACATAATTAATAAACAAGATGCGAGCCTATGCGAGGGCCTTCTGGCCCTATGAGCTCCACCTGCATGAGTATGCACGCGCGTGTGCACGCGTACGTATGCGTGCATGCGCACGTGTGCGTGCGTGCGCGTACGTGTGTGCGTTTGTGTGTGTGTGTGTGCGCGTGCGCGTACGTGTGAGCGTGCGTTGTGTACGTGCCTGTGTGTACGGTTGTGTGCATACATGCGTGCATGCATTGTGTACTTGTGCGTGCGTATGTGTGTGTGCGTGTGTGTGTATGTGTGCGTGTGCGTATGTGTGTGCATGCACGTATAGGTGTGTGTGTATTTGTGTATGCATGCGGGTATGTGTGTGTGCGTGCACATGTGAAGGGAATGAAGGCGCCCTTCCTCTTGGTCCTTCCTCCCCAATAGAGAACCAGCCTCCCAAGCTGTTTGTCTTGGACGGGGCTTGGGGGCTTGGATGCCTGAGAGAAGGCTTTGGGAGGCTTTCCCGGCCTGTCCCCGTTCATGCTAACACAAATTATGGCTCCTGTTCCTGTTCCTGGATGTGAGGAATTGCGCTAAGCTGGACGGCTGCTATGCTACTACTGAGAAAGCTTGGGAAGAGGCTGCACCCACAATTTCCATATCAACATCTGTAAGATGCAAAGTTGCGCCGCAAATTTACTGCTGTAGCATGTTTGCACAACAAACGCATGGGTCTGACCAAGTATTTACACATTGGGCGCCATACATACATAGCAACAAACACAACAATGCAAATACTAACCAACATACAAGGTACAAGGTTTTACAAAAATTTAGGTACTGTGTGTGTGTGTGTGTGTGTGTGTGAGAGAGAGAGAGAGAGAGAGAGAGAGAGAGAGAGAGAGAGAGAGAGAGAGAGAG